>Ga0182737_1000028_pt1 | contig 367412 bp, 303 predicted proteins | sample eDN5th30CBELigOP_FD_128878 | JGI IMG/M metagenome (GOLD analysis project Ga0182737, IMG submission 128878) | Enriched Organic Plus compost microbial communities from Emeryville, California, USA - eDNA 5th pass 30_C BE-Lig OP (version 2) (version 2) ... | reverse complement strand
CCTTGATCGCTTCTATGGCTACCTTCGCCTTAAAGCTTGCACTGAATTTCCTGCGTTCTTTTTTCATTTTCAACTGCTAATTTAAACATTTATACAGTTGTCCAATATTTGGGTAGTATGATACATAGCCTGTTTGTTTTCTAAAACCTCGCTTCCATCTTGATAGGTAATATCGGCGCCTATCACAATACCCGTGTGTGCTGCACTCAGATCGATTGTCTGGCCATTTGCTAAGGTCAGCGTTGCGCGGTTGCTACCAGGGCGAACATGCGTAGCAAAATTTGGGCTTGCTTGCCTTGGTTCCCATGTAGCTTGGTAATAATAGGTCCCAAAAGCGATGATCAGCAATGCTGCAGCAGCTACGTAACGCCACCAAGCTGTACGTTTAATATGACGAATGCCACCTTGATCTGCTGATTTCGTTGTTTGTAAAATATGTGCCTTCATGCGTACCAATCGGGCTTCGCCTTCAGCACCATCCACCGTCTGAAACAGTAGGTCAAGATCTTTTCGCAGCAGATCTTCTGATTCGATACGATCGAGCACCGCCTGATTGTCAGGCGCCTGTGCGGCCCATTGCATAACAAGATGCTTTTCCTCATCAGTAGCGACGCCCTGTAAGTGACGTAATAGCAGGTGTTCGATATCGTTCGGAGTGTCCATGAACATAATCTTTAATACTATTACGAAATTGCAAGGCAAATCTTTCCATAAAAAAGATTTTTTTTTACAAAGCTTATTTGGCTTGCCAAAGACCAGTAAGGTGAAGAAGAGCTGTGCAGATAAATAGCTCTTTGCCTTTAAACAAATGCTGTAATGTAGCCAATGCTTTCGAGCGAGCAACAAAAATGGCATTAGCAGTCATACCAAGCATTGTACAAATCTCTTCGGTATTGAGGCCTTCGATAAATGTGAGGAGAAAGACCTGTTGTTGTGTGGGTGGCAGTTTCTTGACTTCGCTGTAGACCAATTGTAATGTTTCCGCATGAATCATACGAGCCAGCAGATCGGTATCTGGTTGGTTGATATTTTCGTCAAGCTCAACTGCTTGCTCTTGGATGCGATGGGCGTTCGTACGAAGATAGTCTATACAGGCATTACGTGTGGTTTGATAAAGAAAGGATTTTAAATGGTCTTCATTTTGGATACGATTACGGACGGCCCATAGTTTTACATAGGCATCTTGCACCACTTCTTCCGCAACAAACGGGTTGGCGATGAAGCGTTGGGCGAATAGGAGTAACGCACGCACGTGACGATCAAAATAGACCGAGAGCGCTTGATGATCATTTGCTTTGAACCGTTCGAAAAATTCAATTTCCATTTACTACAACAATATTACTGTTTTTTTTATCATGACAACAGAAATTACGCATTCAATGATTAAAGCCAGTCTCAATCGGTCGCTTTTATGTCTCATATAACATAAGAATCCGTTTACTCATATTTTTATGGTTTAGTACGATAATCAGAGACTTACTACTAAAAAATTACAAACAATATTCGGTATTACCTGTATATTAGCGTATGCAAGTTTTTAGAATAAAGCCGTTATTAATTTTGTTTTGCCTCATTGGGATATCCGCATGCCAACAACGCAAAGAACAAAAAGCCCAAGAAAATATAAAGAAGCAGGAAGAGGTTTATCGGCCTCAAAAGGGTCGCCTGTTAATTATCAGCGATATCCATAATCCTGAGGTAAAGAGTGTTTCGTTAATCAGCGACAATGAAAAAGACTCAATTACATCAGTTAAGCCCGAAAATGGGAAATTTAAGCTCGATGTAAAAGATGTTAATCTCCACGAAATTTATTTTATGAAGATCACAGGAAAGTCTACAAAACGTGGTACCAGCGGATTGGCGTGGGAAGCACTCATCCCTGTTTTGGCCAGCCCCTCAAAAGAGTTAGCACTTATACAAGCACCCTTTAGCCATATAGGTTCTATTAGCAAAGTCTTATTTTCCATTCAGGGCGGGGGGGAAGAGCAAGCATTATTAAATGATTGGCATAAGGCGCTTACAGTTCTTGAAGCAGAAAAAGAAGGCCAAACAGAGCAATACGCCATCGGCGGAACAGGTGCAATTAAAGTGGCCGGCAAAAAAAAACTCTCCAAGACGCCGGCGTCCATTGCAGAAGATTTTATTGGTCAACATAAACCTTTAATCACTTCGTTCTACCTGATATCACGGCTTGGTAAACAACGCCAGTTTAAACAGGCATACCAACAACTTTTAGACCAAGCATCAGATACCATTAAACATAGTAAATATGCAATTGATTTGGCCAAACGACTAGCACAGATCCAAACAAAGATAACACAATTGGACTTAGAAAAACAGGTGGTTGCCACAGATACACGTCTCTCGGAAATTCCGTGGGATTCCCTTAAAAATCGCAAATATTTGCTTTTATCGTTTTGGAATAGTACTGATCAAGCTTCAGCATCGACGGTGAAAGCGTTGGAAAATGCTGTCCCTAAATTAGCGGAAAAAGGAATTGAAGTATTGCCCATTTCTATGGAAGATCGATTCACCACATGGAAAGAAAATACGGAACATTTAGGTTTTAAATATAATTATCGGATGCGCAATGAAGCGCAACAAGAATTGATTAATACGTTATATCTTTCCGAACTTCCAAGGCTGGTCCTGGTAAAACCTGACGGGAAAGTTGTTAATGACGATTTTAGACTCAAGCAGCTGGAAGAGTTAGAATGATAAAGACCACCATGCTCACCCTTCCAGATTCCAAAGATGAACAGTCCAACTATCTGGAAAGATTAATGAGTGTTGATCATTTCGCACTAATCGAACCCCCGGTCTAACTGATCTTCAAAATACCTTTCAAACGTATAACGCATTAATCCTTTTGCATATCCATTTTCATCCAGAGGAGATAATTCAAGTATGCAATTTTTACGGATGGCATTCATCGTATAGGTGTTGATGCTTTGTTGGATGGGTATGGTAATCAATGTTCCAGCTTTGGCAAACTTTCCACTAAGCACGATGGTGTCTGGATTCAGCACTTGCATCAATAAGGAGATGGCTTTTCCTAGATTGATACCCAATGCAGAAATTAAATCGATGGCATATTGGTCACCTTCATGAGCTACTTGGATAATATGTTGTGGCAAGAGCCTTTTTAAATCCGTAAGGTTCTTTAGTAACGTGGGAGTTCCATTTGCAATATCTTCCTTGGCTTGCTTCACTAAATAAACACCTGATGCGATGGTTTCCAAACACCCCCGTTTTCCACAGTAACACAAGTTACCATCTTCAACGAACACCATATGGCCCATTTCACCCGCAAAGCCATCATTGCCCATATACACTTCACCATTTACCACAATCCCTAAGCCAATACCCCAATCCATTAAGATGACCAAGACGTTGTTTTTGTTCTTTGCCGCACCAAATACCAGCTCGCTGAATGCAGCTGCTTTTACATCGTTCAGCATGGTCACGTATTTACCAAACTTTTCACTAATATAGCTGCAAATATTGGTACCTCCTGTATAAAAGGTTTGATTGGTCAATTCACGATGATTCACCAAGCCGGGCATGCTCAATCCAATGGCAGTAAGCTGATCTAAATTGACCCGTCTCTCGTTCAGATATAGATGGATGATATCCACTAAATCATCCAATTTTGAAGCTGATGCGCTGATTTCATGATCGTAAGACAGCGGCTCGTGTAAAATGCAACCATTGTTATCCAATACAATCAAACGGACAGAGAAACGCTCTATTTCGACACATAGAATAGTAGCTACACGATGATTCAGTTGATACAAAACCGGTCGACGCCCACCAATAGATTCTCCCTTTTCTTTAGCAATTAGCATACCTGCCTCTTGTAAGTCTACAATTAACCCATTAATAGTAGGGAAACTAAGCCCCATCTCTTGAGACAAGCTACTCGCCGTAACCATTTCTTTTTTGAAAACGGTCATCAAAAGCCTCACTTTGTTCAACGCAGTTTTTTTCTCTATGGTTGATTGGGCATTTTGGGCATTTTGCAATAAAAGTTCTACTTCGTGCATCATCGGATTTCAACGAAAATAGGTAAAAAGCATTGTTAAGCAAATTTTTATAAACAAATTAATATTAGTTTAACAATTTTTTTAATAAAGTTTTATTTATTAGAAGAAATTTTTATGTTTATAAAACAAATAACCAAAAACATTTAAACGATGAAAAGAATCTTACTCCTATTCATGTTTCTTTGTTCCGGATTGTTAGCTATTGCGCAAAGCAACTTAACGCTCACTGGAACCATTAAAGACAATTTAAATCGGCCCGTTCCCAACGCGTCCGTTTTAATTAAAGGCACTAATATCGGTACGATGTCTGATGCTGGTGGTAATTTTGATTTAAAATCAAATTCTGAGGATGTCATTTTGATCATTAGTGCCGTTGGATATGAAGATCAAGAAGTACTGGTAAAAGAGAACAAAAAGCTCAATATCATTTTAGAAGAAAGCAAAATTGGATTAGAAGAGGTGGTGGTAATTGGCTACAATGCCGTAGAAAAACAACACGTGGCCTCATCCGTTGCACAATTGGATATAGAGCAAACCAAAACCCGACCCATTATGAAGATGCAACAAGCATTTAGCGGAACCATTCCCGGCGTAACCATGCTTCAAGGTAATTCCCTCCCGGGCAGCACACTCGGAGACATTACAATCAGAGGAATCAGTACCTTACAAAATGCTGATCCTTTGGTTATCGTAGACGGGATGGAGCAGAGTATTACGGATATTGATCCCAATCAGATTAAGAGTTTAACGGTGCTGAAGGATGCTGCATCGGCTTCCATGTATGGTTCCCGAGGTGCAAATGGTGTAATTATTATAGAAACCGAGCGAGGAACGACCGGGCAATTTAAGGTTGATCTGAATGCTTGGTCGGGCTTCACCAACCCATAGACTTACCCACATTTGTCAACGCAGCTGATTATATGCGTTTAAATAATGAGGCCCGTGGATATCAAGGGCAGAGTTTGCTGTATACAGACGAAGATATTGCCAAAGCCGAATCGGGTGAAATTAAGTCAGTCGACTGGTTAGACGAGGTAATGGAAAGAACCTCTATGGTGCATAATCAAAGTGCCAGTATATCTGGTGGGGGTGGTGTGGGTACATTTAACCTCATGCTGGGCCACATCAACGAAACGGGTTTGAATAATGTGGAAGGCTCAGAGAAGTTTTCGGCCCGTTTTAATACCAATATCAACATTGCCAATAAATTTTCCTTACTGGCCGACTTTTATGCACACCGTTTACAGGTTGACCGTTTGCTCGCCAATGATGATGGTAATGGGCTTTATCAAATCGCTTGGCGGATGAACCCCACCCAACAAGTCTATTATGATTCAGATCTTCCAGAACATTATATCTTGCATAATGATCTAAACCCCGTTGCAAGAATTCATCATGGCGGTACCAAAAATAATCTGCATGATCGGAGTACCATCAATTTACGCCCCAGGTATTTTATCAATGAAAACCTAAATCTAGAAGGAAATGTTTCCTATATGATTAGTAAATCAGCCTTCAAAACGGCGAGGAAAACATTCAAATATTTAGATGCCAATGGTAAACCGATCTCAATCAGTACCAATGCGGTTTCGGCGGAGCAGGGAGTAAGCGAAAGCCAGCTGACCGCCCGGGCATTGGTAAATTATACCAACACATTACGTCAGGATAAAGACAAAATATACTTCACGGCGGGTACAGAAATTATGGACTATACCTATACCGACTACCGTGAGGTATCTAAAGCTTCCTTTTTCGGAAAATTGAACTATTCTTTTGACAATCGATATATCTTAGAAGCTACCGGCAGGGCCGACGGGAGTAGTAAGTTTGCGCCCGAACATAAATGGGGTTTTTTCCCTTCGGCAGCACTAGCTTGGAACATTCATAACGAATCTTTCATGGCCGGCTTAAAAGAAAGCGGTGTTTTATCGAATGCAAAACTGAGAGCATCATACGGTCTAATCGGTAACGAAAATGTCAAACCTTATCTGTGGGAAGAGATCGTTAACCAGTATGGATGGACCATGCGCGTTCCTAATTATGACTTCTCTTGGGAGAAGCAAAAGCAATGGAACATCGGATTGGATTTATCGGTACTTCGTGATCGGTTAAGCTTCACAGGCGAAGTATATGATAAGTTTTCTTATGATCTCATTTATTCCGATTTTCCCGTTCCTCCTTTAACCGGTTCATATTATTTATCCACCTCGGTCAATATTGGCGAAGTGCGTAACAAAGGGTATGAGCTTTCTGCCAATTGGAGAGATAAAGTAGGCGATTTTGAATATAGCATTGGCGCTTCCTTGTTCGACAATCGGAACGAAGTACTAAAAGCAGGGTATAAATCGACCGATACACTGATTTTTTCCGATACAAACGATAAAATCTGGTATAAAGGCATTGCAATCGATAACTATTATGGTTTCGAAACGAGCGGATTCTTTAAAGATGCCGCAGACCTGGAAAATACGCCCGCCAAAATGGCCAATGCTTTACCAGGTGACATTAAATATGTAGATCGTAATGGTGATGGAGTAATCAACGATGATGACCGGGTTGATTTAGGCGATCCTTTTCCTCATTTAAATTACTCCATCAACTTTAACATTAAATATAAAAACTGGGATTTCAGTTTCTTAGGACAAGGAGTAGGCAAAAGAACCGGCAGACTGAACGGTCAGGAAGGCTATCCCGTACTGGTTGATGGCTCAACCAATGCTTTAGGAGCTCCGCGGCAGGAATATGCCGATAATCGTTGGACTTCCGAGAACCTCAATAGTCGCTTCCCGCGTGTGTGGACAGGAACCAGCACCAACACCTACCTGAGTGATGTCTGGTTAAGCGATGCTTCTTATTTCCGTATCAAAATGCTGCAATTGGGTTATACCTTTAAACATATTGGTAAAGCATTGAAAAACACCAGAGTATACGTCAATGCCCAAGATGCTTTCACATTCACCAGCTGGGAAGGCTTGGAGCCTGAGAGAAATGGAGGGAATGGAAACTATCCCCGCATGGCCACCTATACCTTGGGCGTTAGAACAACGATCTTTTAACCATAATAAATGCGTAAAAATGAAAACCTCTAAAATATTTAACATATTATTATCAGCTACGCTTTTATCGCTAACGAGCTGCGAGAAATTTCTGGATAAAACGGATCCAACGGCTACTGATTTTGTGGAGTTCTTTAGTACAGAAGCTGATATTCAACGTGTCGTTTACAGTAGCTACTTGGATGTATTCTCTAATACTGCCAATTCAGCAGCCGTTCGCTCTAATATTTTTTACATGGAAGACGGTAAATCTGATAATGCCTATAGTCGCCTAGAAGGAGATCACCATCAATCTATTGCGAACGGAAATCTCAATTCAAATACAGAAGCGGTGTATTATTACTATAATCTGCATATGAAACATTTAGGAAGGCTCAATACCTTCATTGCTAATATAGATGTTCCTTATGTGGAAGACGAATCCATTCGCCAAAAATATAAAGGTATATTGGAAGCCCTCAGATGTTGGCATTATTTTAAGCTTACCAGCCGGTATGCAAACGTGCCTTTCTTTTTAGAACCGGCTGATTTAAGTACCGCTTTGCAGCCGGCTAAGTCTAAGGAAGAGATTTTGGAAACCTTATTTCCATTAGCAGAAAATATTGCTAATAGTTTGCCTGATGATACCTATTCTACCAATGGCTATATGTTTAATAAATATTCATTTAAAGCACTAATCATGCGTTATGCGCTGTTTAATGGTCGATATGAATTAGCGGCAAGGTTAGCTAAGGAAGTTATGGATAGTAATAATTATATGCTTTATCCCAATTATGGAGATTTATTCAATTACAATGGCCATCGTAATAACAATGAGTTTATCATCCGCTTTAACAAAGAAAGCCATCCTTCAGCAGCCACCTATTCATTTACCCATTTAGCTCCGCAATCCAAAACAGGTTCCGGACAATCGTATTTAGTTCCTGTTAAATCCTTGGTCGATTCATACTGGACCTTACAAGGTAGACCCATCGATCAATGTCCGTTGCATAGCAAAGAAGAATATGAGCTCAATCCGAAGCTAAATAGAGACCCCCGTTTGGCAGCTAGTATTATCTGTAATGGCGATACATTTAATGGTGAAGTGATCGATATTTACGATCCCACCAGCACCTATTATTATGAAAGTGCTCGGGCCGGAAAATCGGGATATTGGTTCCGGAAATTTGTCGATCCGGCCGACTATTCGAGAGCATCTGGTGATATGGATTTTGGTATCATCCGTTATGCAGAAGTATTGCTGACCTATGCTGAAGCAAAAATTATGCTGAATGATGTAGACGATCTGGCCAAACAATGTATCAATGACGTAAGGAGAAGAGCAGGTTTGGACATGAACGAAGCAGATGTTACTTTAACCAATAAAACGCAGCAGGAATGGATTGACTTGATCCGTAACGAAAGAAGAATAGAATTTGCCGCAGAAGGTTTGCGTTATGATGATATCCTTCGGTGGAAAATTGCCGAAACTGTGTTGAATCAGCCTGCGTTAGGGAATACCCGTTTGGTAAATGGCAAAATGGAGTCGTTAAAAATAGAAGACCGAACATTTCAGCCATATAACTACGTTTGGCCGTTCCACGAAAACAGTTTAAAAGTAGAGCCAGGCCTTACCCAAAACCCGGGCTATTAACAAAAGGCACACCAAATATAGTTCCAATAGCAAAGCCGCACCAGCAATGGGCGGCTTTGCTATTGGAACCAGACGCTAAAACGTTTAAAATCTTTTCTTTGATTGAAAGATGGTTTTCAGTATCTTAGAAAACAGAAACCGCTCGTTTTTAATAACCAATATGAAAAGACCTGAAAAGGCATGAAGGTATTTCGAAGAAAAAAAATATTTGTCTTGCTCGCTCTATGCGCCATTGTGCTATTGGGCATACTTGCCTTTCCGCATGAAGACCTGATTGATTTCAATACCCAGGTGAAACCTATTATCAACAAAAAATGCATTTCCTGCCATGGAGGGGTGAAACAACAAGGTGGTTTTAGTTTACTTTTCAAAGACGAAGCTATGGCGGCGACTAAGAGCGGTAAACCGGCCATTATCCCGGGTAATCCGGAAGATAGCGAGTTGATCAAACGCTTGTTAGCAAAAGATGCAGAAGAAAGGATGCCTTACAAACACGCACCCTTGAGTAAGGAAGAAATCAGCATTTTTAAAAGATGGATCAAGCAAGGAGCTAAATGGGGAGCGCATTGGGCTTATTTACCGGTTAAGGAAGTAAAAGTTCCGAATGGTGGCGTCAACTGGGTACGCAATGCCATTGATCATTTTATCTATCAAAAGCTAGATGAGGCCGGATTAAAACCTTCAAAAGAAGCTGATCGGGCAACCTTATTGAGAAGAGTAAGCCTCGATTTAATTGGCATGGCCCCTCCCGATTCGGTTGCCAAAATTTATCTTTACCAAACAGATAGCAATCGGGCATATGAAAAATTGGTAGATGCCTTGCTTGCATCACCGGCGTTTGGCGAAAAATGGGCTTCTATGTGGCTGGATGTAGCCCGTTACGCCGATACCAAAGGTTATGAATCTGATGGGCCCCGTAATATCTGGAAATACCGCGATTGGGTAATCCGTGCATTTAATGCCGACAAACCCTACAACCAATTTATTACTGAACAGATTGCCGGCGATTTTTATGTGAACCCAACCGATGAGCAATACATCGCCACGGCTTTTCATCGAAATTCCATGACGAATGACGAAGGGGGTACCAATAATGAGGAGTACCGGGTAGCGGCTGTTATTGATCGGATCAATACTACATGGGAAGGACTGTTGAGTACCACTTTTGCCTGTGTACAGTGCCATAGTCATCCTTATGATCCTATTAAGCATGATGAGTATTACAAATTTATGGCTTACTTTAATAATAGTCGGGATGAAGATTTACCTACAGAGTATCCTTTGCTAAAGCAGTTCTATCCAGATATGGAAGCGAAGTTGAAAGAACTGACAATTTGGTTGACAGCGCATGTTTCGGAAGAAAGGGCGAAGGAGATATACAAATTTTTAAAAACAGGGCAACCCAGTATCAATTCAACTACAACAGATCGTTTGCACAATGCCGTCATTGGAAGCAAAAACATTGCCCTATACTTCCGAAATCACGGGAGCGCTCGTATTGCGGCAGTAGATTTAAATCAGGTAGATCAGCTGCTTTACCGTTTTGCATCGAAGGTTCCAGGAGGGCATATGCAACTGCATATGGATCAGCCAGATGGACCTGTTCTTGCCTCTTGGCTGGTGCAAGCGAAAGAAGGCTATCAGATCCAAGCAGTAGATGTTTCCATGCAACAAGGTACGCATGATGTATACATAACCTATCAGAACGCAAGTAAGGGCAAAGGAGAAGACATATTGGTGTACTTTGATTGGTTCCGTTTTATGGAACAATTCCCTGGTAAGGGAAAGAAGGGTTATGAGGAGCAAAAACAAAATTTTTGGACTTTGTTAGAAGCACCACCTATGTGCACAACACCTATTATGGTAGAGAACCCGCAAAATAGACAGCGTAAGACATTTGTCTTTGAAAGAGGAGCTTGGACATCGCCCGGTAAAGAAGTGCAGGCTGATGTACCTGCCGTATTTAAATATGCTATGCCAGAAAATGCACCCAAAAACAGAATGGGGCTTGCGATGTGGCTAACAGATGAACGCAACCCCTTACTCTCACGAACCATGGTAAACCGTTTGTGGGAGCAGCTTTTTGGAACGGGTATCGTAGAAACCCTAGAAGATATGGGTACGCAGGGAATGGATCCCACCCATCGGGAACTACTCGATTATTTATCCTGGCAGTTTATGCATGATTATAAATGGAGCATGAAGCGGCTCATTAAAGAACTCGTCATGAGTGCAACTTATCGGCAAGATTCGCGGATGAGTGATGAACTCAAAGAAAAAGATTTGTTCAATAAATTCTATGCACGTGGCCCCCGTATACGATTGAGTGCCGAGCAATTGCGGGATCAGTTTTTATCGGTAAGTATGGCGCTGAGTCCAAAAATGTATGGAAAAGGAGTCATGCCTTGGCAGCCCGATGGGATATGGAACTCGCCTTATAACAGTGCGAAATGGAAAAATGCACGGGGCGATGATCGTTATCGGCGAGCCATTTATACCTATTGGAAAAGGTCAGCGCCTTATCCTTCCATGATTACCTTTGATGGCGCACAAAGAGTGGTGTGTAACCCGCGAAGAATCCGTACCAATACACCCTTACAGGCACTGGTCACTTTAAACGATTCAGCCTATATAGATTTAGCACGCCACTTCGTCGATCGCATGCAACGAAAGAAACAACCCGTGGACGACCAAATTGCGCAGGGTTATGAATGGATTATGTATAAGCCCATACCGATCGAAAAATTAAAAATATTGTCCAATTTATATCAAACTGCTTTTAATGAATATCAAGCACATCCAGATCGGATGATCGCCTTATTAGGAGATAGGCAAAAAAAGGATGCAAAGAGCGCCGCCTTACTGGTCGTCGCAAATACCCTGTTTAATTTAGATGAGGTAGTTACAAAAAATTAACGTTATGACACGGGATGAACTGAACATACACCGATTGATAAAAGAAGCCAATCACACCCAGCTTCGCGCTTATACACGCAGGCATTTTTTAAAAGAAAGCGCTATGGGATTGGGGGCTTTGGCCTTCGGATCCTTATTAGGGAGTTGTACACATCCATCCAACAGTACGCAGTCGATTGTATTTGATCCCGCGCATCCGTTGTTACCTAAATCGCCACCCTTTTTAGGTAAAGCTAAAAGTATCATCTATCTGCACATGGCAGGTGCCCCATCTCAATTGGAACTTTTTGATTACAAGCCCGAGCTTGAAAAAATGAACGGGCAAGACTGCCCGCAATCTTTACTAAAAGGAAAGAAATTTGCTTTCATTACCGGTGTTCCAAAAATGCTCGGTCCTCAGGCCAAATTTGCACAACACGGTGAGAGCAGGGCATGGGTGAGCGAAAACCTCCCTCACTTATCCACCGTAGTAGATGAGCTGAGCTTTTTGAAAGCCGTAACAACCGACCAATTTAATCATGCACCTGCGCAATTATTGATGCATACGGGAGGTGCTCGATTGGGTAGACCCAGCATGGGGAGTTGGGTTACTTATGGCTTAGGGACTGAAAATCAAAATTTACCGGGTTTTGTTGTATTGACCAGCGGCGGTAGTTTTCCCGATGCTGGAAAAAGCATTTGGGGAAGCGGCTTCTTACCTTCCGTCTATCAAGGTGTTCAGTGCAGAAGTGAAGGCGACCCCGTATTGTTTATTAATGATCCAGATGGTATGAACCGCGATTTGCGGAAAGCCACCATCGATGCCATCAACGCCTCTAATGCGCAAGAATATGCTTATTATAATGATCCGGAAATCTTATCACGCATCTCACAGTACGAAATGGCCTTTCGGATGCAGGTAACAGCACCCGATGTCATGAATATCGATCACGAACCGCAATACATCCATGATATGTACGGCACCCAACCGGGAAAAGCCTGTTTCGCCAATAACGTCTTATTAGCCCGTAAGCTGGTAGAAAAAGGCGTTCGCTTCGTGCAACTTTTTGATTGGGGATGGGATGCCCATGGTGATGCTCCGCAGAACTCATTGAATATTGGTCTGAAAAATAAATGTAGAAGTACAGATAAGCCAATCACGGCACTTTTACTTGATTTGAAACAGCGAGGTTTACTAGAAGAAACCTTGGTGGTTTGGGGTGGGGAATTCGGCAGAACACCTATGTTAGAAAACAGGAATGGCGTGACGAATCCATACAATGGCCGCGACCATCATACGGAAGCTTTTACCATGTGGATGGCTGGTGGCGGTATTAAAAAAGGTTTTACTTATGGTGAGACAGATGAAATTGGTTATAGCGCCATTAGTGGAAAGGTAGAGGCTTTCGATATTCAGGCAACGATTTTAAACCAATTGGGTTTTGATCATGAAAAATTCACCTATGATTTTCAGGGCCGCCCTTTTCGGTTAACCGATGTTGCTGGAAAAGTCATTCACGATATAATTGCTTAAACACTTCATAATAAACACCCATGCCACATAACCGACGTCGTTTCTTAAAGGCTGCAACTGCCGGTCTGCTATTACCTATGGATGAACTTTTTGCCCATTTACCCATGCCTGTACCATCAAAGGCGGGTTATTCGCTTACTTTTATGGCTACCGATTGGGGCTTCTCCGGAAGTGTTGATGTTTTTTGTGCCGCCGCGAAGCAAGCAGGCTACGATGGCATTGAAGTATGGTGGCCCGGTCAAATAGAGGCACAAAAGGCTTTATTTTCAGCGCTTAAAGAAAACCAATTGCAAGTGGGCTTTCTATGTGGAGGGAGTGGAGCCGATGTTAAACAGCATATAGCTGGTTTTTTCAGGCAAGTAGATGCCGTTTGTGCCAGTAGCTACCAAAAACCGCTTTATATAAACTGCCATTCGGGTAAAGATTATTTTGCCTTTGAAGACAATGCCCTGTTTATTGATTATACATTAAAAAAATCAAACGAAACGGGTATTCCTATTTACCATGAAACCCATCGGGGCCGCATGCTTTTCGCTGCCCCCGTTGCCAGGCGGTTTATAGAAAAGTATATCGACTTGCGCTTAACGCTCGATATTTCGCATTGGTGTGTGGTTCATGAGAGCTTATTGGAAGATCAAACAGAAACCATTAACCTAGCCCTTTCGCGTGCAGATCATATTCATACCCGAATTGGACATCCAGAAGGTCCGCAGGTGAACGATCCACGGGCGCCCGAATGGAAGCGTGCCGTAGAAGCACATCTCCATTGGTGGGATCAAGTCGTGGCACGAAAGAAACAACAGGGAGAACCCATGACGATGTTAACCGAATTCGGCCCCCCAGATTACATGCCTACCTTGCCCTATACCCAGCAACCTTTGGCAGATCAATGGGCGATCAACGTTTATATGATGGAATTATTAAGAAAAAGATATCAATAGTCAGATGCAGTTGCTAACTATTTCCCAGTTTATCGGTCATTTTCATCCTGTTTTGGTGCATTTGCCTATAGGCATATTGATCTTGGCCGGATTGTTTCATCTATTGAGTACTACGAAAACGTATGCCTTTCTTATTCCAGTGGTTCGCATCACCTATTTACTAGGTGCTATTGCAGCTGTTGCATCCTGTATCACGGGTTATTTGCTTTCGCAAACGAGCGATTACGATATCCAGCTGATTACCTTACATCAGTGGCTCGGCATCGGGGTGGCTGTGGTTGCTACGTTACTTTATCTGTTGTTGAAGCACCAAAACGATCGTTGGTTGTTGCGCCTTTTAACGGTCGTTGTCCTCATCGGAATTATCATTACCGGGCATTATGGTGGGTCACTTACTCATGGTTCAGGTTATCTCCTCGCCGGGCTACAAGGCAAATCAAGTAATAAAATGGCTATACCACCTGTAACCAATGTTCAGCAGGCAAAAGTTTATTCGCAACTTGTACAACCGTTGTTGAAGAACCGTTGTTATAGTTGTCATGGTGCCGAAAAACAAAAAGGAAAACTTCGATTAGACAGTAAAATATCCATGGTAAAGGGAGGAGAAGGAGGAGCTGCGTTGGTTGTAGGAAAAGCTGCAGAGAGCGAGCTTGTAAAACGTCTTTTATTGCCTTTAGATAACGAAGATCATATGCCGCCGAAAGAAAAGCCACAACTTCGTCAGGAAGAAATAGCCTTGTTAAAATGGTGGATCGATCAAGGGGCAGATCTTCATAAAACAGTGGCAGAACTGATCCCAAATCCTGAGATAAGTGCCATGCTTTCGGCTTTTCAACTGGGTAGTAAACAGACTCAAGAAGCAGGAAATGATTGGTTAAACCAAAAGGTTGCCGCTGCAGATGCGACTGCACTTAAAAAACTGAAAGATGCCGGTGTTGTTGTATTACCTGTGCAACAAAACAGCCATTATTTGTCGGTCAGTTTCATTACTGCTGAGGTTACACCTGCCTTATTAGAAGAGCTTAAAAAACTAGAGAAACAATTGGTTTATTTGGAACTCGCCTACACGGCATTAAATGATGATGGCATGAAAGCGCTATCGGCGCTTAAAAATTTAATACAACTAAACGTACGAGGAACGGCTATCACCAATCAAGGGCTTGTCCATTTGAAAGGGTTGCAGCAGCTAACTACACTGAATCTAGTTGAAACGAAAGTGAGTGAGGAAGGGGTGTCCCAACTGAGATCATTGAAGAAGCTGAAAAGTATTTATCTCTTTCAAACATCGGTTGATAAACAAAGGTTGGCAGCACTAAAAGCCCAATTTCCAGGCGTGACTCTTGATACAGGCGGATACCAGGTGCCTACTTTGGCGACAGATACGACCGTTGTTCATAAGTAAATATCACGCAACTTTGATATGTCTGGATTGACTATTTTCATAGAGGCGTTTATTTTTTCTTCAAACCAAAAGAAAAAAAACAGGTTTAAAAGAAAATACGGTAAATAGAAAGGCATAACTTTATATGAAATCTTTATAAACCCACATGATATAGCACTTATGAACAATCATGTTCAACAGAAAATCCAAAACTTATTACCGGGTTATTTCGCCATGGTCATGGCTACAGGTATCTTATCTATAGCCACTTTTTTAGATGGTTTAACAATGATAGCCCATCTACTTTTCTATCTGAATTGCTGTTTCTTTGTGGTCTTAACTTTTTTATTCGGCTACCGATTCATGCGTTATCGCGCCGATATATGGAATGATTTTATTAGCTACCAACGTGGCCCAGGTTTTTTTACTGTCATTGCAGCACTCTGTATTCTAGGTAATCAGCTGATTGTGCTTTATCAGGCCTTTGTTCTTGCAAAGATCTTGCTGATCGTGGCATTGTTTGCTTGGCTATTCATTGGTTATGGATTCTTTTTTAATATTACGGTAAAAGAAGATAAATTACCATTGAAAGAGGGCATTAACGGCACATGGTTGGTATTTATCGTCGCCATACAAGCCCTATCGGTACTCATATCATTTATTGCTCATGATCTGGGCAGCAGCGCCTCATTTATTTTATTTGTGGCCTTATGCTTTTTTCTTTTGGGCTGCATCTTTTACCTGTATTTCATGTCGCTCATCATCTATCGCATATCATTCTTTACCTTGCATGCTACCGAATTTGGAGCGCCCTATTGGATCAACATGGGTGCTACAGCCATCTCTACCCTAGCAGGTTCTATGTTGATTTTACATGCGGCCGACTTTCCCTTTATCCATCAGTTATCGCCTTTTCTTAAGGGCTTTACTCTTTTTTACTGGGCTGCTGGAACTTGGTGGATTCCCTTATTGATTTTATTGGGGTTTTGGCGACATGTCATCAAAAGAGTACCGGTGCCTACAACAGCAAGAGGATATGACCCCAGTTATTGGGCTATGGTTTTCCCCTTAGGTATGTATACCGTTTGTACTTTTCGATTGAGTGAAGCACTTGATATTCGCTTTTTACAGATTATTCCAAAGGTATTTATATATATGGCATTGTTTGCGTGGGTGGCGGTTGTGGTAGGTTTTATTCGTTATTTGTTTTCACTTTTTAGTAAAGAAAAGCGTATCTTGATGAATGATTAAAAAAAGATACAAACAATGCGTAGTTTCGTTTGTTGTATCATTGTTTTTCCAGTAAAGAATGATATAAGCCCCATAATTATGTATAGGCTTTTTCAAACCTTAAATCGCCTCGCATTCATCAAAGCATTCACCATGACGGTGCTGGTTGTGGTTTTCGTTTGGTTAGGATCGCGTAAGCTCCAAAATTTCGATCCCGCATTAATCGCTTATTTAACCGGGACGATTTTTGCTGTCTTTGGTACAACTTATCGTTATTCGGTATGGATTCAACGACCACCCACCCGGCTTTATTGGAAACGGAGCATGCGGTTTCTTTTTAGCAGGCATTTCTTCCCTTATCTTTGGCACTCCATCAAACTCTTCTTTCGGAATATTTTATTCCAGCGCTTCATTGCGTATCGAAGTCGGAGAAGGTGGTTTGGCCATTTTTTGTTAGCATCAGGTTGCCTTTTGGCCTTCGCTATTACCATTCCGCTTACTTTTGGTTGGATTAACTTCGAACTCCATCCCGGTGATGATCAAACTTATCATGCCATGTTGTTTGGCTTTCAGGCAGGAACCTTTAGCCTGGGTTCGCCTTTGGCTTTTATTATTTTCCATTGCTTGGTATGGTGTTCCATATTGGTTACAGTAGGTGCTGTCATCATGATGAAACGCCGATTTACCAACGGGGGCCTCATCGCAACACAGACTTTTGAAGATGATCTTTTGCCACTGATTTTGCTCATCGCCATATCCATCACCGGAGTGGGAATCTCGTATGATTATACCTTTCTGGAAGGTAAAACATACCAATTTATGGCCGTTACCCATGCTATTACCGTTATTCTCTTTTTGTTGTGGTTACCCTTTGGTAAATTTTTTCATATTTACCAACGCTTTGCACAGCTTGGGGCCAACCTCTATAAAGTAGAAGGCGCACGGAGGGGAATGGCCGTTTGTCCGCATACGAAGCAGGCATTTGCTTCCCAAACACATATCAATGATTTAAAACAAGTAACCAAAGAATTGGGGTTTGATTTTGATAAAGCAGATGGTACCAGTCACCTCGATTTAAGTCCGGAAGGAAAACGATCGGCGTTGGCTACTGCGCATTTTCAAGTGCGCAAAGAGTCTGGCAAATTCTTTGGTTAAGTAACACAATTATATGGCAAAACTACCTATAGCTGTAGATCAGCTGATCGCAACTTTTGGACCCCACAAGGCTTACCCTCCGCGCTCGGGCTTTTACGGGGCACATGAACCGGACGAATTAGTGAAAACACATTGTTGCTACTGTGGCATGCAATGTGGTGTACAGCTGAAAGTAAAAGAGAACAAAGTAGTTGGTTTTGAACCATGGATGGATTTTCCATATAATGAAGGTCGACTTTGTCCTAAAGGTGTAGAGCGGTATTTACAAAACAACCATCCTGATCGACTCATGGCTCCCATACAACGGGTAGAGGGGAAAGGTTTTGAAACGATCTCATGGGAGCAGGCGATGGGGAAAACAGTCAGCGAAATCCAGCGCATTCAGCAGACTTACGGAAAAGATGCCTTTGCGATGCTTAGCGGCGTATCGCTCACCAATGAAAAAAGCTATATGATAGGTAAGTTTGCTCGGGTGGCTTTAAAAACGGCAAATTTAGACTATAATGGTCGACTGTGCATGGTAAGTGCTGGTGCAGGGAATAAGAAAGCTTTTGGTTTAGACCGGAGCTCTAACAGTTGGGCAGATTTGGCACATGCCGAAGTCATCATTGTTGCTGGAGCCAATATCAGCGAGACCTTCCCCACGTTAACACATTACATATGGCGTGCCCGCGATAACGGCGCTAAGCTGATCGTTGTAGACCCACGTGTTATTCCATTGGCCCGAACTGCTGATCTGCATTTGGATGTGAAGCCTGGAGGTGATTCGGCTTTGTTTGGTGCCATGCTCAAAATTCTGGTTGATAATGATTGGTTAGACCATGAATTTATTGCTCGTCATACTGTTGGGTTTGAAGAGACGATCGAAGCCGTGAAAGATTATGATCTGGATTGGGCCGAAGCACATACCGGAGTTGCTAAAGAGAAGATATGGGAGGCGGCTAGTTTATGGGGAAAAGCCAAAACCAGCTTCTTGCTTCATGCCAGGGGAATTGAGCACCATACAAAGGGTGTAGATAATGTATTAAGCTGTATTAACCTGGTGCTGGCAACCGGCCGTATTGGCAAACCTTATTGCGGTTACGGAACCATAACCGGGCAGGGAAACGGACAGGGAGGAAGAGAACACGGACATAAGTGTGACCAACTGCCGGGCAACAGAGATATCACGAATCCGGCTCATCGGCAGTATATTGCTGATGTATGGGGAATAAAAGAAAGCGAAATGCCCGGAAAGGGCTTAACCGCTTATGAACAAATAGACGCTATCCATCGTGGCGAAATCAAAGGACTCATTTCCATTTGTTTCAACCCGTTGGTGTCTTTGCCTAATAATAATTATGTGCGCGAAGCATTTGAGAAATTAGAATTTTATATGTGTATTGATACCTTTCTAAGTGAAACGGCACGCTATGCAGATATCGTCATGGCCGGTTCGTTACATGAAGAAGAAGAAGGTACCGTTACCACAGCCGAAGGGCGCGTAGTAAAAATCAACGCGGCCGTTACCCCACCTGGAAAAGCCCTGAAAGACGGCGAGATCATCATGGAGCTGGCAGCGAGGTTAGGCGAGGGCGATAAATTCAGTTTTCTATCGAGCGAAGCCATTTTTAACGAGCTGCGGGTCGCTTCAAAAGGTGGCACAGCCGACTATTTTGGTATTACCTATGAAAAGGTGGAAAGCCAGATGGGTGTTTTTTGGCCCTGCCCGTCGCTGGATCATCCAGGTACGCCCCGGCTCTGGGAAGATCGCAAATTTAGTACACCCGATGGGAAAGCGCATTTCAATCCAGTACGTTTTAGGCCACCAACAGAAGTAACAGATGAGGAGTTTCCGGTGGTTTTAACTACGGGGAGGGTAGTCTCGCAATACCTGAGCGGTACCTCTACCCGGCGTATTGGCAAGTTGGTGGATCAGTATCCCGAGCCACTCTTGGAAATACATCCCCAATTGGCATCTCGCTATGGTATCAAAACGCGCGATCTGGTACGGGTAAAAACGCGTAGGGGAGAAGCAGAGTTTCCTGCGCAAGTGGTAGAAACCATTCGGGAAGATACCGTTTTTATACCCTACCATTGGGGAGGAAAGCATGCAGCCAATCAACTAACAATTGGAAATCTGGATCCCATTTCGAAGATTCCGGAGTTTAAAGTTTGCGCTTGCCAGTTAATCCCTACCGGAATGGTGGCTTCAGAAGCTTTTACAGAAACGGCTTATCAAAGCGATTTATGAGTTAAAAAGAATAACATTATAAAAGACCCATTATGCCAGAAACGAATTATAACATGGATATGGCCTTCTTTGTAGATATGCAACGTTGTATTGGTTGCCACGCTTGCGAGATGGCTTGTGCCGAATGCGAAACAAACGGTCAGGAAAGTATGATCCACGTCAACTATGTAGACAGGGCGGTGAGTGTGCAAACCACCGTACAGGTGTGCATGCATTGTGAAAATCCGGCATGTGCCAATGTCTGTCCGGCCGACGCCATCCATCAGGACGATTTTGGGGTGGTACATTCAGCCAATACACCTCGTTGTATCGGTTGTTCCAATTGTGTATTAGCCTGCCCCTTTGGGGTTCCGAAAAAGATGGAAGAAGCGGAGCTGATGATGAAATGCAATATGTGCTATGATAGAACCAGTGCCGGTAAAAAACCGATGTGTGCCACCGTGTGCCCCAGTCAGGCCTTGTATTACGGTACACATGAAGAAATTGCGCGCATGCGTCCCAACAGTACGCCCGTTAATTCCTTTAAGTTTGGCAATCAGGAGGTCAAGACGAAGGTATACGTGATGATGCCTAAAGGTACGAAACAATTAATTGTAGGCTGAAAAGCATCACTATGGCAACAAAAAACACCGTTTCAGATCCACAAGATATGCCGAACTGGAAAAGTGATTTTCCCATTCAGCAGAAGAAAGCAACACACGTCAGTCGCCGCGAGTTCGCTAAATTTCTAGCATTATTTTCAGGTACACTTGCATTGGCCAATGGGGTTATTGTCATTCGGTCGCTCTTATTTCCAGCTAAACCCCTGGAGGGCGAACATTACGTTTGTCAAGAAACAGATGTAGCAGTGGGGCAGATGTTCCAATTTAAAATCGAGGGGGCTGAGACCATCCCCTATATACTAGTTCACCTGGAGGAAAACGAGTGGCGTGCCTTCGAGCAAAAATGTACGCACCTCACCTGTGCTGTACGTTATCGCGATGACCTAAAGAAAATAGAATGCCCCTGTCACCATGGTTTCTTTAGTGCCGATACAGGTGAAGTACTACAAGGGCCACCCCCAAGACCGCTTCCGCAATTACAAGTTGTGATTAAAGAAGGAAAGGTCTACGTAAAAGAAGAAAGTGCATAAAACAATAAAAAATGAGTGATTTCCGAAGTTCGCAAAACGAAGCACATCCTAATAAAACAAATACCTTAATATTAGGCATTATTTTATTACTGGTCTTGTTTGTCAGTATCCAAATCTGGTTTCTTTTTGGGGCATTGAATAATGCCCTGCAAGACAATATGTATTTTGCCATTACCACCTTTGTGGGTTCACTTTTACTGGCCCTCGCTTCCTTTTTTGTTTTGCGATACTTACCTGATCCCCTTAAGACTGAACGGAAAAAGAAAAAAGAATGAAGCTGAAAACCAACGGATTATTTTCGTAAGATTTTATCCATCGCTTTCCCTTTAGCCAATTCGTCTATCAGCTTATCTAGATAGCGAATTTTTTGCATGAGTTTATCCTCCATTTCCTCTACCCGATAACCACAAATGACACCCGTAATTTTCGAAACATTCGGATGGAGCTGCGGTGCCTGGGCAAAAAAGGTTTCAAAATCAGTTTTATTGTCAATCTGCTGTTGCAAGGTTTTTTTATCATATCCGGTTAACCAGCAGATAATATCATCTACTTCTGCTTGAGCACGACCTTTTTTTTCTGCTTTTTGAACGTAATGAGGATAGACACTTGCAAAAGACATTTTAAATACCCGGGTATTGTTCATGGTATTGGTTTTAATTGTTCAACTCAGACCATACAAAAATAATAATAAAAATAGTCGAACTAACCACCTTGTTGTAAGATACCTCCAAACATCTCCAACATGGTATTCAAAGCATGCGCTGAGTGCATACGTTCGCCATTTTCGAGCGATTCTTGTGCGGCTATCGCAGCTCTTTTACGCATATGGCGTTCATAAAAAGCAATGGCCTCTTGTAAGGTGTTGTACTTGCCAGACGTTAAAGATTCACTCAATTCCAAAGCGTCCAGCATGGCCATATTGGCACCTTCTCCGGCAAAGGGTGGCATCACATGTGCGGCATCACCTACTAGGGTTAAATTCGGTAAAGCTTTCCACGTTTGGTCTAAAGGCATACAGTAGATTGGGCGCGGAATAAAAGGTACCGTTACGTTTTCAAAAAGCTCATACCAAATACGGCTCCATTCGGGATATGTGTTTTTAAACCAATCCAATACGTGGGTTTTATCTGCATAATCCAGTCCACTGTCTACTGCCCAATTTTCATCCGCTTTAAAGCTGGCATAAAAGCCTAAACTGCCGTCGCCTTTTTGCCCCAGCAATACATTCTTTTTATTGCCAAATGCCATAATTTTTCCACCATTGTTCCGTGCATGGATACGGGGTGCTACCGTTTTCGAATGATAAATGGTGCCTTCCAGCATCGTAATCCCAGAATAAAAGGGTTTAATAATGGTCACGTAGGGCCGAATTTTAGAATGGGCACCATCAGCAGCGATAACCACATCCGCGTAGGCAGATGATCCGTTTTTGAAATACAACAGCCAGCCATCGTTTTTCGCTTCCATGGAAATAAAATGGCTATCCCACACCAGTGTTTCTGGCTGTAAAGACGCTAACAATATTTTTCTTAAAGCACCACGATCTATTTCAGGGCGAAAATGTGCGTCACCAAAATTTTCATCCGGTTTGGTTTCATGGTCGCTGAAAAAGACTTCCGCCTGTTCATTTACGATCAGTTTTTTATCCGCACCGGGGAGAAAATTTTCTTTAAATGCCTCCAACAAACCCGCTTTGCGGATAGCCGCTAGTCCGGAGTTGTCATGGAGATCGAGCGGTGAACCCTGCACACGGGCATGCTCATTGATATCCCTTTCATATACCTGAACATGCGCCCCCTGAAGCTGCAATAACCGCGCTAATGTCAACCCTCCAGGGCCAGCGCCCACAATAGCAATTAACTTATTTTCTAATAGCATACCGTATTATTTTTAAATACGGTACAAAGCTATGGCTGTTTCAAAACCGATAATAGTATAAATCGGTCGTTTTTATTTTCGGATAATTCCTTGGGCACCACACCCGAAAATTTTTTGATCTCTTTGATAAAATGATTTTGGTCTGTAAAATTTAATTCTGGAAAAAGTTTTCCATGAGCAATATGCTCCAAGGAGGCTCTGAAGCGTAAGATCGTACAATATGCTTTTAATGAGAGCCCGAATTGCTGATTGAAATAACGATTGATCTGCCTGCTGCTCCAACCTACGTTTTCTGAGAGTTCTTTTACGCTCATTTCACCCTTTGAAGTATAAATTAAGTCGAAAAGCTTGTGTTTTCTTTCATCCATTTTGGCCGGTAAAAGTACCTTTAATTTTTGGGATGCTTTCCGATAGAAGGAATCAAAATCTTTCAGATCACTTTCGTCAAAATCCCAAAAATGGTTCGGAAGATTTTTTGCACTATTTAAAAAGTTTGCAATAGAAGTCTGTAAAATATATTCGATGGCAAGCGGTTTGAAACTAATAACAAAAGTACGTGTATGGGGTGGTATACTCCGCTTTTCCGGAAAAGTTTCCAATCCAACCAATATCACCTGAAAGGGTTCGGATGCAGATTGCCAAAAAAACAAATCGATTCTCCCATCAGGCAATATAACCACTTCTATAGCTTCATCAGCTGCATTATGAAACGTACCCATACTTTCTACAAAGTCGGCAAGCGACTCATCGGGGTTGATGAATGTGCAGCTGAAGTTGGGATTCATTATTTTTTTATTACCTATACAAACTTATGTAAAATGTTGGTATTTAAATTCTAATAGGAAGTAAAAAATACCCATTATTTGGTATGAAAAGAAGAATTATCAAAGCTTAATTTCGTATGCATAATACGTAAAATTATTTGATATGTTAATTAGGATGAAACTGAAGTAAGACTTGTTGAATAAGCCATTGATGGCCATATATAAACCACATAAAATTAGAAAAATGAACCAAAAAATTATTATTGCCTGTTTACTCATTTTCTTTTGGAAATTACAGGCTAGCGCTCAGAAAAACACGCTGACTGCCGAAACGGTCCTAGAAGATTTAAAACAAGAGATTTTGTTCACAGATTCACTTCAAACAAAAGTTATTACAGATGTAGGTTTCAATATGTATGTACAGAAGAAAGTCGCTACGTATCTTTCGGGAGCTTCTGATTTATCTTTGGCCTCTTTCTATGGTACTTACAGTTCAGATGCGGACAGGCTCAATCTTGGCTTTAATATTCCGTTAAATAATCGCTATACGAGCAGGCTAAAAGTCATTCTTAATCCGATGATAGAAACCAATATTAAGAACAATTTTGCCGCGGTCTACAAAAACGGAGCATGGCAAAACGATATTCGTGCAGGTTTAAAAGCAACCTTTCTGCTTCCATTTAGCACATTGAATTTTGATGTTCTGAGAGATGAACATGACGACAAGTATAACGACCTTAAAATAGTGAGAGCAAAAAAGTACAATGAACTTGCAAAGAAAATTAGGGAAGAAGAGAGCGTATTGGAGAGAGGCTATAAATTGCTCAATGATAGTACGATTATGCCTACCCATGATAAAGACGAAAAGAAAAGTGCTGTAAAGAAAAAGAGAAAGGAACTTTACCAGGCAATCGGGCAGTCAGAAATTGATTATATCGAAACCCAACGCAGCAATTATTGGCTCAATACGTATTGGATATCCGGTTGGTTTATGGCCCCTATGACAGAAACAGAAAAATATATCAGTAAGGATAACGTTTCATCCTTTGAAACAAAGAAATTCAAACTGTGGGATGTAAACTTACAATTAAACTGGCTTTCTGATTCCAAGCGAGTAGGTACTTTTTTTGTGTCTATGTGGGTTAAACATTTTCAGAATAACTCTGTAACAGCAGATCTTATGAATAGTGTGGACTATGTTCAGTATGCACAATTGCCAGGAACTGATCCGCAGAGCTTCGCAGCGTTAGAAACAAACAAAGGTTATGTAGGTGCTTATGATGAGTTTACAACTACCGCTTACCATGCTCAGGTAGTCTATTTTCTGCCACTCTTTAATACACTAATAAAACCCGGCGTCAGTGTGCGTTATGAGAAAAATTGGGGTGATTACTGTCCGCAGAATTTCAGGTTGGGGATACCACTAGCTATACAAGGAAAAGGGGATGCCGTTGTGAATATAGAATTGCAATACCGTCTTAATAATCTTAATAATTATAGAAAAGATGAGGATTATTCTCAGAATCATACATTTGGTGTGAATATCGGGATACCCTTTGTTGCCTTATATAAATAGTATGCAGGTTGTATCGCCATTCCCTCCATGTGCTAAAGATAAGATTTTTACGGTTTATCCCTTCCAACAAATCGGTTTTTACCCAAAAGGAAACCGATCGCTTTTTCGATGTTCCTGATCCTGCTTGCGTCGGTCTTTAAAGATGAAATGTAACGGATTATTTCCTTTTGCTTTGAGGGTGAGAGACTTTCAAATACCTGCTTTGCATCTTCATTTTCCGCAAGCGCCTCAACTAAATCCGAATGAGGCTGCAATGTGCGGTCGCTACTATCCACACCTATGGTTATTTCAATACACTCGCCAATTCTTTCTGGAGAACGGGGGAGCATCGTTGTATTGATATACAACCTCCATTCGCCTTGATATTTTAAGAGCGTCTGCTTATAATCCTTCGCATTTATTTGCCCCGTTACGGGGATATAACCCTTTTCTTTGCCAGCGTCTCTGAACAGTTGTTGCAATAAAGGTTCTGGAACAAATACAAATGGATTTATTCCGATGATATTCAATGGGGCTTTAAAACGGTATGTCATGTAAGTAGAAGGAGCTGAATTTTTTGCTTATTTTGATATCTGATAATGGTCTAGCAATTGGCCGCTCTCCGCATAATCTTTTATAATGCGGTTTCGTTCTTCCAAGAATCTGCACAAGTAATTGTTGAGTACCCATTCATCGAATAGCTTGCCAAAAATACCATAAGGTACGCCATAATCGAATTTGTCGATCATCAGGGTAGTATCACCCAACGATTTAAAGAAATGATCATGCTTAATATAAGCGAATGCACCCTTCACCTGTTCATCTTTAAAATGATGAGGGCGCTCATAAGCCGTAATCTTCGATGTGAGACGCTGCCGAATATAAAAATGTGTAGCTTCCCAAGTTACCGTTTCATTCAGGCCAATCAATCCCGTGCATATGCCATCAATGGCTCTCTCTTTAGTCCCTGTGGTTGAAACACAGTGCAGATCAATGTTTCTGGATAGGTCAAAACAACTGTCAATATTTGCTTTTATGGTAGTTTCTAGTTCGATAAGTGGCATAGCAACATTTCATGATTTGTTCATAAATTTAGGTTTTTTAAACGTAAAAGTTTAGATTTCAACTAGAATTCCGATAATAGAAGCGCATTTTATTACGTTCTAACCAGATAATCAGCCATAGCATATATGGTTAAATTTTATAAACCGTGCAGATGCAAAAGCTAAAAGTAGATTTCAAAAATTGGGCGTTTATAGTTATCATATGGAGTAGCCAACTCCTATTCGTTGGTTGTCAAAGGCGTAAACCTCAGCCCGTACCGATCATTCCTCTTCCTCAATCGTTGCAATGGACTGCCGAGGCATTTGATCTCCAAAAATGCCATACCATTATGGTGATGACACCATCTTTGAAAAAGGAAGCGAAGCTGTTGCAACAACAGCTTGCAAATAGAGGGATTAAGGTAAAACTTGCTGATGCAACATCTTCAGAAAAGTATACCATTCAGCTCAATCTGGATACCATAGATGCCGATTATTTATCCAACGAGGCCTATCGTCTTCAAGTGAAGCATGAGCTGATAAGTTTGACCGCTAACACCAAACACGGCATTTTTAACGGACTGCAAACACTCGCGCAATTGCTAGATTCAGGCCCACTTGTTAATGGCTGTAATATATTGGATTTCCCAGCATACCAATGGCGTGGTTACATGGTTGATGTTGGGCGTAATTATCAATCTATCGATCTACTGAAGCAGCAAATCGATCAAATGGCACGTTATAAGCTCAATATTTTTCATTTTCACCTTACGGAAGATGCTGCCTGGCGCTTACAGGTAAAACAATATCCACAGCTTACGGAAGCCAAGTTTATGCAACGTAATAAGGGCCAGTTTTATAGTATAGCAACGTTAAAAGAGTTGATCCAATATTGTAAAGAGCGGTACATCACTTTGGTTCCGGAGATTGACATGCCCGGCCATAGTGCTGCTTTCACAAGGGCAATGGGTGTGGATATGCAATCTGAAGAAGGCTTGCAGATAGTCAAAAATATCATTCAGGAAGTATGTACAACGTATGACGTTCCTTATATCCATATCGGAGCCGATGAAGTGAAAATAACCAATCAACAATTTTTGCCCGAAATAACCCAACTTATTCAGCAATTTCAGAAAAAAGTAATCGGCTGGGCTCCTGGCGGAAATTATGATTCCCATACCGTTAGGCAGCTATGGAAAGAAGAAGAAAAAGCAGCCTCCGGTGCAGATAGTATCCAATACATCGATTCTAAATTTCTCTACATCAGTGATTTCGATCCGTTAAATACGGTAGTGACCATTTTCAACAGGCAATTAGGTGCTCAGCCACATGGTGATTCCAGCTTATTAGGCGCCGAATTCTGTTTATGGAACGATCGTCGGGTAGCTCAGGAGTTTGATTTATTAAAGATGAACGCCGTGTATCCTGCCATGCTTGCTTTTTCTGAACGGAGTTGGCGGGGAGGTGGTTATCCGGGTGTGTTGTTTCACATCGGGCCCGATTCGTCCGAGCGTGCAAAAGCATTCCGCGCCTTTGAAAAAAGGTTGCTCGAACATAAACGTACCTATTTTAGTCGGCTACCGTTTAACTATGTCAAGCAAAGCCATATCAAATGGAATCTATACGGGCCGTTTGAAAATGGAGGCGACGCATCGAAAACATTTTGGCCGGAAACGAAGCCGGAGGCATTAGCAGATTCTACTGCCGCGTTACAGGCTACAGGAGGGACCATTTGGTTGTGGCATACACACGGGCCTCCAGTAAAGGCTTGGTTGCCTTCGCCAAGACCTTATACCACCTGGTACGCCTATACCCAATTTTGGAGTGAGGTTGACTCGACCATTACGGTATGGGTAGATTTCAAAGACCTCTCCAGATCCGGTGCCGATGCCACCCCACCGAAAGGCGCATGGGATTATATGCAAAGTAAATTGTGGGTCAATGGTAAAAACATTCCAGCCCCTCAATGGGCGTTTCCTGGTAGACCATCGGGCCAGTTGGAAGCGCCCTTGGTAGATGAGGGCTTTTATTATCGACCTCCGCTTAAGGTATCTGTAAAAAAGGGTTGGAATCAGGTTTTAGTGAAATTACCTATGCTTTCGTTTGATCCTTTGCTAGACTGGCAAGTTCCACCAAAATGGATGTTTACTTTTATACCCGTCCGTAAAGAGAAGGGGGTAAATTACACGGCTGCCAACATGCCATTTAATCCGGATAAGAAATAGGTGCTCAAAGTCCGTACTAACTGCGTACATGATTCAAGAGTTAGACAAGCATGTTCCTGAATTGCTTGAAATGGATCACGCTGAAGCGATAGTGTCATATCGGGGTATTATTCGTGATGGCCTCCTGAAATACCCAACGGTCATCCTTATCTTTGTATCTATGAAAGTAGAAGTTTGGTCAGACATTATGTGCCCATTCTGTTATATTGGCAAGCACCATCTGGAAGCAGCTCTTAAACAGTTTGACAATGCGGCAGCCATTGAATTAGTATGGAAGAGTTTTCAATTGGATCCTACCATTCCGAAGGGAGAGAAGCTCGGTACCGTTTATCAATACTTGGCTGCAAGCAAAGGACTCAGTGAGGATCAAGCCAAGGAAATGACCAATAACGTCGCCAATATGGCCTTACAGGCAGGCCTAGAGCTGGATTTTGATCATGCGGTGGTAGCCAATTCTTTTGATGCGCACCGTTTGATTCATTTGGCACAAGCCCACCAATTGGGAAATGCAGTTAAAGAAAAGCTGTTTCAGGCGCATTTCAACGAAGGAAAGGATATTGCCGACCCCGTCGTACTCACTCAGATTGGTGTGGAAGCAGGCTTGGGGCGGGCAGAAATAGATGCAATGCTGCACAGCGATCAATATGCACAAGCGGTAGAACAGGATATTCAGGAAGCGCGGCAAATTGGTGTCCGAGGTGTTCCTTTCTTTGTGTTCGATCGTAAATATGCAATATCCGGAGCACAGCCAGTAGCCGCTTTCAACCAAATGCTGGATAAATCCTTTGCCGAATGGCAGATAGAACATCCCATGATTAAGTTAGATGTATCAGAAGGGCCTTCGTGCAGTACTGATGGTGTATGCAATTGATGACCTCTTGTGCACCGTCATCTTTCAATCATTAAAAAAAGCAGCATGGATGAATTGGTTAAAAACGTATCTGTTGCGCTAGATCAACCTGACTAATTCAGCAATCCGGTTAGAGATGCCCACCTCATTGTCGTACCAGGCCACCACTTTAACTAACTTACCAATTGCCTTAGTCATGGTACCGTCGACGATTGAAGAATGGGTATTACCCAAAATGTCTGAAGATACGAATGGCTCTTCCGTGTATTGCAGTATACCCTTTAGCGACGTTTCTGCATAACGTTTCAATGTGGTATTGATTTCGGCCATAGAAACTTCCCTTTGGAGATTGATCGACAGGTCGACAATTGACCCATCAATCACCGGTACCCGGTAAGAGTATCCATCCATCTTTCCGAGCAGGTTAGGCAACACGTTACCAATGGCCTTCGCAGCGCCGGTGGTTGTTGGTATAATTGAATAGGTTGCGGCACGAGCGCGGCGCACATCTCTATGCGGCGCGTCTTGCAGATTTTGATCTGCCGTAAAGGCATGTACCGTAACCATGTATCCAGATTCAACGCCGTATTCCTTATCGAGAATATACAGAATAGGTGCGATGCTACCGGTTGTGCAGGAAGCCGTTGAGTAAATCAGATCACGGCCAATAAGGTCGTTGTTGATGCCATGAACAATCGTTTTTACACCCCCTGTGGCGGGTGCCGTAATTAACACCTTTTTTGCACCAGCCTGTAGGTGTGCAGATGCGGTGCTTTTATCTGTAAAACGCCCGGTCGATTCAATAACAGCGTCGATCTGCATGGATGCCCAAGGAAGCTTAGCTGGATCTTTTTCCTGGAGCATCGTCATGTGTTTGCCGTTAACAAGCAATTGGTTATCCACTATACCAACTTCGCCTGTAAACCTACCATGAGCCGTGTCGTATTTAAATAAATGTGCCAAGGTATGTATGTCTGTTAGGTCGTTTATAGCAACAACCTCTACATCAGTTTGGTACTGTAGCGCACGTAGCGTCATCCGGCCAATGCGGCCGAATCCATTAATTGCAATTTTCATTGATCTATTTGTTTGATATTATTAATATGCCTGTTTCAAGCCGTATGTTCGGTTAGCTTATCAGCAGATCTTCAATGCCTGCATCTTTTAAAGCACTTCTGAATGTGCGGCGGTAATCAGAAGGAGTAACCGAAAGATGCCTTAAGAAAATGCGCCGCATGGAAACCAAGTTGTTCATACCACATTTTTCAGCAATCCGTTCTAGGGGTATATCTGTATCTTCCAGAAATTTCCGTGCCGCTTCCACACGCAGTTTTTCCACAAACTTGGCTGGAGGCATCCCTGTTTCCCGGTGAAACACCCGTGTAAAGTTTCGCGTGCTCATATTCATCTCACTGGCCATCCGCTCCACTTCCAGGGTTTCATGTAGATGATCGCGTAACCAGCGCTCCATCTTCGTTGCCATATTTTCGCTTTCATAAACGGGAAGCAGGTTGCCAAACTGCGCCTGAAAGCCGGGGCGACTCAGGTAAAAAACCAATTTTCTGGCCACTTGTATGGCGATATCCTTTCCAAAATCGGCTTCTACCATGGCCAAGGATAGGTCAATGCCAGAGGAGACACCTGCTGATGTAAAAATATTTCCATCATGGGTAAAAAAGAGATGGGCATCTACTTGGATCGATGGGTATTCCTTCTTCAACCTTTCGCTCAAATCCCAGTGCGTCGTAGCCCTTTTCCCTTCAAGCAAACCAGCCTTAGCCAAAGCAAATGCACCTCCGCAAACTGAAGCAATCCGCCGCGTATTTGCGGTACTTACTTGCGCTAGCCAATTGTAAAAATCTTCCAGCGCAGCAGCCGTACTTTCGCGAAAATCATTGCCAGCGATAATAAGCGTATCAATCGGTAAGGCAATTTCCATGGCATGGTACGGGCAACGAATCTCCACACCTGTTTCCGTCTTAAGCGTCCGATTGTTTGTTGGAGCAGCAATAAGCACTTCATAACCTGCAGCAGCGCCAGCAGCTTGCAGGCAACGATTCGCATTGGTAAATACATCTGATGGTCCGGCAAAATCCAAAAGCATATTGCTTGTCATCGCTACGATAACGACTTTCTTTTTTTCGTTCGTGGCATTCATGACTCAAAATTACGCATTTCGGTGTTTGTCTGAAAGGACATAAATTATACTATTTAGGCCAAAATATACCTAGTGCCGCCTATAGGAGGTCTATTGCAGAAAATCCTAGTTTTAGCTAAGTTTGTCATAAAAACTTTAAAAAATGGAAAAGCTAACCGCTAAAGCGAGTATCCAGATTCAGAAACCTATCCAAGCCGTTTTTGAAGCCATAGTAGATCCCAATCAGATGAACCATTATTTTATTCAGTCATCTACAGGGCGTCTGGAAATGGGTAAGACGGTGGAGTGGAATTTTCCGGAGTTTCCGGATAAATTTCCAGTTACCGGAAAAACGATTAGCCCCCATACCTATATTTCATTCGATTGGAGCGGGGGAGTAGCCAATCAGTTAGTGGAGATGACCTTGAGTTCGCATGAAGACGGGTCGACTGTCGTTAAAATTATCGAGCATGAGATGAACCACGATGAAGAAGGGATATCAATCATGATGCGTCAAACCGAAGGATGGGCTAACTTTCTAGCCTGTCTGAAAGCTTACCTCGAGTATGGCATTAATCTACGCAAAGGTGCCTTTGATTTTATGTTTCCATAAGGAATAAAAGCAAATCGATCAGTTCTAAAACCCCATGTTATGATAAATAGCATTTCTACGATAGACCAATATATCGAGCAATTTGAGGGCGAAAAAAAAGATATACTGAAAAAAGTTAGAAAGCTGATTGCAGAGATCGTTCCACCGTTGGCAGACGAAACCATTTCCTATCAGATGCCAACATTTCGATATAAAGGAAATATCATCCATTTTGCAATGAATAAGCAGCATCTCGGATTATATCCAGGGCCTGCTGCCATTGCCAATTTTGCCGATCGACTCCAGAACTTCAAAACAAGCAAAGGAGCCATACAAATCCCAATAGACCAGCCAATTCCCCAGCAGATAATTCATAATGGAACTTATTAATCATTTAAAATGGCGTTACGCCACCAAAAAATATACTACAGAAAAAATTAGCGACGATAAAATCGATCAACTCGTAGAAGCCATTAACCTCAGCGCTTCTTCCTGCGGGATACAGCCCTATCGTGTTTTGGTGATTTCCAACCCTGAATTAAGGGCGCAATTAGGAGCGGGTTCTTTTAACGGGCAGATTCTGAATTCTTCCCACTTATTGGTATTTGCGGCACACAAGGAGATCTCAACTGCTTATATCGAAGAATATATACAAATGGCCGAAAAGCAACGGAATTTACCCCAAGGCGCGATGGATGATTTGAAGAATAAACTGATTGGTTATTTCAGTGCGAATACGCAGCAAGAAAATGCGATCTGGGCTACCAAACAGGCGTATATCGGATTGGGTACGGCCTTGCTTGCAGCGGCGGAGTTGAAAATTGATTCTACACCAATGGAGGGCTTCGATGCCCAGCAATTTGATGAAGTATTAGGATTGACGGCGAAGGGGTTGCAGGCGGCGGTGATTCTATCCGTAGGCTATCGAGATGCCGAAAATGATTATATGGCCAATCTGCCAAAAGTACGGTTGCCCATTGAGGAATTCGCTGCTTTTGTAGCATAGATAAGCTAGTGCATGTTACTGACCTGCCTTTACCAAGGGTTTCTCCGTAAAATCTGGATAAATCCTTGGTAAAATGATGGAGTTAGGGTATTATTCATATAAACTAGGAAAACCGACAGAACCGTTCGTTTTCGAACAATCACTGTTCAGATCCGAACACCTATAAACCGTGAAGCGCTTGTTGCCAATTAATACAAGGCCAATATACGTGATGGCATCGTTCTTGAAACAGCTGAAGAAAATACCCAATTATGTTAAGCATCTACTTCAAGATTGCCCTGCGCAATCTGTGGAAGAATAAGGTCTTCAGTCTGATCAATATCGTTGGCCTCTCTCTAGGAATGGCCAGCATCCTGACGTTAACCTTGCTCGTGAATCAATACATGACGCGAGATGCATTTCATCAGCATAAAGAGCGGATGTACTACCTTAAGACCTTCACATCTGGAGGAAACAGTTATAAAAACACAACGTTTCCACTGTTGTACGAGATAGAGAATAACTGCCCGGAAATAGAAGCGGTTACGCATTGGCAGCATTGGGATTCGTTTCCGGTAAAGGCTGGTGAAAAGGAGGTATTAGAGAGTACCATTTTTGTTGATCCGGATTTTCTAAAGGTGCTTTCATTCGATTTGATAGAAGGGAAGCCTGATCAAGCGATGCAGGGTAATAACTCCGTCGTTATTTCGCAAAAAGTAAAACGTCAGCTATTTGCTGATCAACCAGCCCTAGGGAAAACCGTGCTGTTATCAGACAGCGTTCCGGCTACGGTAACGGGGGTAGTAGAGGTGCCTTCAAATTCTTCACTCCGTGCCGAAGTGTTTCTACCCGTACAGTATCTGCGGGATCACAATGAGGGATTTGACGATATAGCAAACTGGTACAATACCTTTGCTGAAAATTACTTATTGCTTCGTGAAGACGCGGATCCGAAACAGTTGGATAAAAAAATAGGTGAAATAGTTAAGCAACATTACTCACCAGAGAATCGGAATCAAATCGTCAAAACCGTACCTTTTACACAATTAAAGAGTGAAGGGGATGCAACTGTCCGCAAAATTGTTATCGGCGCAGTAGCCGCCTCAATCTTCATCCTGTTGATTGTGGTTGTTAACCTGATTAATCTGAACATGGCTACCCTATTTACTCGGGTAAAAGAGGTGGCGGTGCGTCGTATCGTTGGATCAACTAAAAAGAACATTATCCTACAATTCGGCATAGAGAATGCATTGATCATGATCATTTCTCTCGGGCTGGGTTTTCTGGTTTTTAAACTGGCGCTACTTTCCATGCTGAACGAATTACTTGGTGAACGTTTAGGAGAAGTAGGCGCGATAGGGCAGCGCTATCCATTGATCTTGCTATTGGCGGGGGTAGCCTTGGCCATCGTACTGCTGGCCGCCAGTATACCAAGTCTCTATTTAACATCTATTAAGATTAGGGAAGCCATTAAAGGCGAAATTGTAAAAGGAATGGGGAAAAAACGGGGGATGCGGAACGTTTTTATCGCTGCGCAATTTGTGCTGGGTATTACTTTTTTATGTATGGCCTTGATTCTCAGTAGGCAAATCCGTTATATGAAAAGCACCGCGCCAGGCTTTAACACCGAAGACGTGATGGTGGCTAATCTCGATATGAGTTTTAAAGACCCTAAGCAAGCGGAGAGCCAATTTAATGTGATCTTACATGCGCTTCAACAGAACCCCTACGTGAAGAGCATTTCTACCTCAGGCATAATTCCTTCGGGTTACGACGAAAATTTTAATAACTATGTAGAAGAAGAGACGAGTAGGGAAGTGCATCTACGGCATGCTTGGGTTGGAGAGGGCTTTATCGAGACGTTTGATATCCCCTTGGTAGCGGGTCGGAATTTCGATGATCGGTTAACGGCTACAGAAGGGGATAAGGTAATACTGAACGAGACCGCGGTAAAAGCTTTCGGTTGGTCGGATCCGATAGGCAAGCATATCAAGCAAAAGGGTGGGGGCGGTAGCGCAACGGTTATCGGTGTGATGAAAGACTTTCACTACACGAGTTTGGATCGCCCGATCGAACCTTTGGTGCATTGGTATCAGGGTAAGTTAGGAGCGAACGATTACCTGAGCATTCGCATTGATCGTCGGCATCAGCAGCAAGTGATGTCCGATCTGGAAGCGATGTTTCGAAAAATACCGGCTAGAAGGGCTTTTAGCTATCAGTCGATGAGTGAACGGGTAGAAAAGCAGTATGCCTTGATTGATGGTATATTGAAAGTGACCAACTACGTGTCCTTTTTGATCTTGTTAATTGCTTGTATGGGGCTGTTAGGGCTGAGCATGTTATTTGCCCGGCACCGTACCAAGGAGATTGGCATTCGCAAAGTGCTGGGTTCTTCGGTACTGGGCATTTTATCTCTACTTTCTAAAGACTTTATTAAACTGGTTCTGATAGCCATCTTTATTGCTACACCCATCGCGTGGTACGTCATGCAGAAGTGGCTGGAAGACTTCGCCTATCGGATTGATATCCAATGGTGGATGTTTGCACTGGCGGGACTCGTAGCGATAATCGTTGCGGTGCTCACCGTCAGCTTTCAATCACTGAGGGCCGCTAGGATGAATCCGGTGAAAAGCTTAAGATCAGACTGAGCGGCAATCTCAAATCGTATCTACTTCCGGTAGATATTGGAAAATTTATCTTCAACACCGTCGTTGTTGATATCGGAGTCCTCCCGAGCAGCTTCTACTTCCAATTCATTATTGGTTAGCTTAAATATCTCATAATCCGTCTCAAAGTCATCAAAAGTTATGGCTAAAATTTTAGCCGATGGATCGTAGGCGTAGTTTTTGATTTCTCGAATCCATTGGTCACAGTCGGATGCGCCGTTTCCCATAGCGGTGTTTTCCTTGCCAGTATGGTCTGCTAAAAACTCATAATAAGATTCGGCAGAACAAGCATTCACTTTTTCCTCTTCCAGTACGCTCCCGTCTTTTCCTGAATAAGCCATAAACCTATCTAGTTTCCACTTTCCAACAATATTGTCTTTGTCAGGCGAATCGTCCTTCTTACACCCGTTAAACAATGCGATGCTTATTAATGCAAAAGTCAGCGCTCTCATATTCATTTATTAGATCTATTTTTTTATAAATTTTGGTATAACGGGATTAACAAATATTATTCCAAACGCACACAGCGAAAGGCTTTTCAACTATGTTTTTTCGAGATGATGATTGCGCCGATCAAACTCAAAGGGTAATTTTTTCTTGATATAGCTCTTTCCATATAGATTGGTTACCCGGAGATAGTACGACCCTTTGTCTAGAAAAATCTTTTGGCGGTTTGTTTTTATAGATAACCGGTTTAGCGATAAATCAATATATGTTTTTGCAAATAAAGTGCATTTTAATGCACTATTTGGGATCGTATCAATTGAACTTCGCTCGAAATCTATAAGTGTTTGCTTCGTTTTGGCTTTAAATAATTTGTTGAACATGGAGTCTGTTCAAACCCCAACTCATAGGCAATCTTGCCAATACAATAGATTTATCTCCACCTTCTTCTGCCTTTCTTCGCCTTTTCTTCGCCCTTTTTTCTGCCATGTGCCATGATGGGATCATGTTCCGAACGTGCACCGAACGGGAAAACCACGGTCGGTGCACGATCAGCGCACGGTCGCACCACGATCAGCTCCCGATAAACGGTAGAACTTGGGGAGAAGTTCGTACGAAGTTAAGGGGTAGTAGGTACCATATACAAATTGCTTTGGAAATCTACCAACAACTTCTTTCTCAAATAGAGGTCACGATTTATAAAATAACCGAAGAAAATGGCTTCGGCTTTCTGCAAGATACCTCTATTTACCACTTTTCTGACCACAAACTGGCGTTTGAAGGGCTGATGTTAATTCTTTTGCTGCTAATTTACGAAGTCGAGCTGAATGACGGATTCGACTAAACCAAAAGCAGATTTGGATAAATCGTTTTGACGCAGTTAAGTGATCTTTGTAGTGTCAAAAGGAAAATTAATAAAAGTTGAAGGGGATATTTATGCTAGATAAAGCTATGAAAATTATTGTAACGGGTTCTTTGGGGAATATTGGCAAGCCGCTGACGGAAATACTGGTTGCTCAAGGGCATCAGGTAACGGTGATCAGCAGTGATCAGAAAAAACAGGCGGATATTGAAGCTTTGGGAGCTACAGCTGCTATCGGATCGATTGCCGACGTTAAGTTTTTAACGGACACCTTTATGGGGGCGGATGCTCTTTATGCCATGGTTCCTCTGAGCATGACGGAGCCCGATTTGGGTGATTATTTACGAAGGATGGCACAAAATTATGTACAGGCTTTGGAACCGGCTGGGATTAAGCGAGTGGTGCTGTTGAGTGGTTGGGCCGCTGATCTGACACGGAACGAGAATATCGAGCACGTTTTTGGTCATTTAGAAATCTCTCTGACGATTCTGCGCCCGGCTGTTTTTTATAACAACTTCTACCAGTCTATCGACTTAATTAGAGGTAAAGGTTTAATGGGTATGTTTCTAACATTGCGATATTCGGGGCTTTGGGCCTTGCTCAGCGGGAAGACTGGCCTGCTTCTGGGCAATTATGGTGGGGAGGATCGAATTGTTTTCGTGTCGCCGAAAGATATTGCATACGCCGTTTCGGAGGAACTGTTATTACACCCTGAAACAAAAACAATCCGTTACGTGGGCAGCGAGGAAATGACCTGTAACGAAGCGGCAAAGATCATAGGTACGGCAATAGGTAAACCATGGCTAAAATGGGTTCTGCTGTCTGACAAGGAAATGTTGCGGGGCTTGAAGATGGCCAAAGTGCCGGAAAAACTGGCCAATACGCTTGTAGAAATGCAGGCTGCGATGCACAGCGGCAAAGCTTTGGAGAACTTCCATCTGAACAACCCTAAAATGGGTAAGGTTAAGCTGGCTGATTTTGCCAAAGAATTTGCGAGAGATTATCATAAAAATAGTTAGTTTTATATCGATGAATAGCACTAAACTGCTCCGTTTCAGTACAATACCTGAATGTCATCGGGCCGTGGGTTTGCCAAGTCCTGCACATCCGTTGATTAGCGTTATCCGTATGGAGGACGTTAACATGCCCATCGCGGAAATTCCTTTCAGGGTCATCTACGATTTTTATACGATTTCGCTAAAAAAGGCATCTCCTGCGCGATATAAGTACGGACAACAGACCGGTGATTTTGATGAAGGTGTATTGTTTTTCATGTCGCCCGGCCAAGTATTCGGTATTGATTTACCAATTGATCTGAAGGAAGGAAGACAACCTGAGGGATGGATGATCTTAATCCATCCGGATTTTTTATGGAATACGCCGCTGGCAAAAAATATTAAAAAATATGATTTCTTTAACTATTCAGTAAATGAGGCACTTTATCTTTCTGATAAGGAGGAGGCTATGCTTACAGCCATCACCGATCAGATCGAAAGGGAATATAATACAAACATAGATGCTTTCAGTCAGCAGGTAATCATTGCACAGCTCGAACTTCTGCTGACCTATTCGGAGCGGTTTTACCAACGTCAGTTCATTACCAGGAAAGCCTCCGGCCACGAATTACTTACGCGCCTGGAAGATTTCCTATCGGTGTATTTCAATAGCGGTGCATTGGCTTCCAAGGGCTTGCCAAGTGTTACACTGATTGCTGAAACTTTAAATATTTCGCCGGGTTACCTGAGTAGCTTACTTAAATCTTTGACCGGCCAAAGTACGCAACAGCATCTGCATGATAAATTAATAGAGCTGGCAAAAGAGAAACTTTCTACCACGAACCTTTCTATAAGCGAGATCGCTTATGAACTGGGATTCGAACACCTTCAGTCGTTCAGCAAACTATTCAAAACTAAAACAAGTTTCTCGCCACTGGAGTTCAGGCATTCATTTAATTAACCTATTGAATGATCGACATACAGCTGTTTAATTTAGATGGCTATATACCCGCTATCAATTGCATAATAGCTGCCATTGATAAAAGTAGAGGTTTCTGCACTCAAGAACAGGACGAGGTTGTCAACTTCTTCCGTTGTTCCGAGACGACCAGTGGGACGTTTGCCGATTAATGCTTGCTTTTTTTCTTCATCAAGCTGATCAAACAACGGCGTATCGATATAACCAGACCCTACAGCATTGATGCGCATGTCCGGTGCAGCAATTGTAAAGCATGAAAAGAATTGATATGAACCACTTCTTGCAGTCCGGAATTGCGTTTTGAGAGGTTTAATTTGGGCTTTTTATAACATTAGAATGGCTTTTGGAAGGTCTTACAAAGATGGTCATTTATATACCGTAAGAAAATCTGTGGGATTAAGTATGGGAATCTTATCAAACGGATGCAGAACCAGGAGGTCTTTGTCTCCGGTTATAATACAAGAAGCTTGGGCGGATACAGCCAGAGAAAGGTACTTGTCGTCTTTTGGGTCACGACATGCTGTTATAGTTTGCGCAGGATTAATAGAAATCGAATTGCTGATTATATTTTCAATGAAGTCGATTCGGGTTTCCATTTTCACCCATCTATTAAACTTTTCACGAGAGAAGACAATAACGTACTCAGCAACAATTTCATCCGAAACCAGTAAGGTGCCTGAAATTCTTGCCCTTTTTAATGCAAGACCAGCAGTAGAGCCTTCGTTGAATAGTGCGCTGAGTAAGGTGTTTGTGTCGAATATAAAATAATTATTCATCCTCATTCAGCAGTTTGTCCAACTCCTCCTGTGAAAAACCTTTTGACTTCGCTTCTGCGCTTGCTTTTCTCATTGTTTCAAACAACCGTTCATTAGCGGATTGATTGCTGAAGAAATCGTTCAAAAAGGCATTGATATATATCTCAACTTTTCGTTTCCTGTCCGGATCTGCTTGCTCATAAGCGGAAGCTAAAGCAGGAGGTACTTGTATTGATATGGTTTTCATCGTGGTATCTTATCTAGTTTGATAATCAAAGATAAGAAAAATCGAAGGAATGGTTATTTTGTAATCGCTATTTTATCGGCTACGTTGGTCATCTTTTACTCGTATACAAGCCAATACAAATGATATTCATTCCAAATGGATGAAATTGTTCAGTAGTAGTGGATAACGTTGTTCCTATTTGGTGAATAATCTATTTTTTCTCTTGCGGTAATACGATGTATTTGCTGCAAGAACTATATAGTATTACGATAAGCACTGCTGCTGGGTAAAACTTTTGTAGCGTGATGGTGCAGCTTAGCAGAATCATTGTATTGACGGTTTAGGTATGAATATGAAAGGAAGCGGAAATCACCCACTGGAATTAGTTTGATTTTTGTAATTTTAGAGCATGGAAAGAATTGATATGAACCACTTCCTGCGCTCGCAAAATAAATTGCTGAATAAGGATTTGGGTAATTTCAACCTTTTTTGGGTACAGGAATTGGATACTTGCGCCGTACAGCCTATCCCTTACAATCGACGGGATTTTTACAAAATAAACTTGCTCAAGGGCGCGTATACAATTCATCTCGCAGATAAAACCTATGAAATTCAAAAGCGGGGTTTGTTCTTTGGTAATCCTTCTTATCCCTATAACTGGATTCCGAAGGGAGCGGATTCGCACAGTGGGGTGTATTGTATTTTTAACAAAGAGTTTTTTCATCATTTTGGCAATATTGATGCCTACCAAATGTTTCGGCCTGAAGGGGATAATGTTATTGAATTGACGGAAGGGGTATACGATGAAATTGAAGCTATTTTTGAGAAAATGGACGTGGCTTTCCGATCGGCGTATCAACATAAATATGATAAAATCCGGAATTTGATTTTTGAGGTGTTACACAGTGTAAATGAAGTGTCTACTAAAGAAACACGGATTAACCGGCACGATGCAGCCGCTAGCAGGATTACCAGCTCATTTTTGGAGTTATTGGAAAGACAGTTTCCGCTTGAATTGAAAAACCGGCAGGTGCCCCTTCGGAACGCAGCGGATTTTGCGGATACGCTAGCGATTCACGAAAACTACTTGAACAGGGTTTTGAAAAAAACGATGGGAAGCACAACTACCCAGTTAATACAGCAACGCTTCTTACAGGAGGCGCGCGTTCTCATCAAGCATAGTTCCATTGATATTTCGGAAATTGCCTATCTCTTGGGCTTTAAAGAAGTTAGCCATTTTTCCAACTTTTTCAAGAAATATGAAGGGCTTTCGCCATTGCAGTACCGAAAGGTTTGATTTTTGTAAATGATGGTTCGTTTTCTGTAAATTGATCCTAAACCTATTCACGAACTTTGTCTTGTAAATAATAACATAAAATAATGACAAAGAATTGGTTTATTACAGGTACGTCAAGCGGTATTGGCCGTATTCTTATGGAACAATTGCTGGCATCGGGCAACAAAGTTTTTGCGACGCTCCGGCAAACGGAACAATTGTTGGAATTGAAAGAAAGATATCCTAAACAACTCCATGTTGGTTATTTAGAACTGACAGATACAGAGAGTATTTATAATGCCGTGGCAGCAGCACTGGCAGAAATGGGACGAATAGATGTTGCGGTGAGCAATGCCGGACTGGGTGTTTTCGGAGCGGTGGAAGAATTAGATGATCATGTCATCTCGAAGCAGATTGAAGTCAATTTGTTAGGATCAATCCGACTGATAAAAGCACTGATTCCGGTAATGCGCCAACAGCCTGAGGGGGGACATATTATACAGGTGTCTTCAGAAGGCGGTCAGATTGCTTATCCGGGCTTCAGCTTGTATCATGCATCTAAATGGGGAATAGAGGGCTTCATCGAGTCGACCGCACAGGATGTACGACCTTTTAATATTAGGTTTACAATTGCCGAACCGGGGCCAACGGGAACTAACTTCGGCAGTAGCCTGCTCATAGCGCCTGCTTTGGATGTATACCAAGACACACCGGTAAACGATCTACGCAAATTTATCGATGAGGGTTTTGGTGAACTGGACAATGTGCATGATGTTGCGCAAGCTATAATCGATTGTGCCGTCCATGCGCAACCTCCGTTTAGATTGCCGATCGGAAAAGTGGCCATACAACATGTTCAGGACGGATTACAAAAACGCTTAGACGCTGTGCGTAGCGCTATACAGTAAAAAAACCATTTACTTACTCATCCCTTAATGAATCAATCGGATTGGCTATTGCCGCTTTAATGGCTTGTGAACTCACAGTGAGTAAAGCCAGTATAAGCGCCCCCAATCCTGCGATGATAAATAAACCCCAACCGAGGGAAATACGGTACGTGTAAGCTTCCAGGAATTTATCCATCGCCCAATAGGCAATTGGAAAAGCTACCAAACAAGAAATGATGACTAACCAGGCAAATTCTTTGGACAGCAAGCGTGTAATGGAAAAAACCGACGCACCGAGTACTTTGCGGACTCCAATTTCTTTCGTCCGATTTTCGGCCATATAGGCGGCAAGTCCAAATAAACCCAGGCAGGAAATAAAGATGGTGAGAAAAGCAAATAAAGCTGCCATGGTGCCGGTTTGCTCGGATTCCTTGAATTTAGCGGCGTAAGCTTTGTCTACAAAGTTGTAGGCGAAAGGATAATTGGGGTTGTAGCGCTTAAAAATGGCTTCTGTTTTAGCAAGCGCAGTAGCCGTAGATAAGGCAGGATTGAACTTGATATGCATGACGTTAAACCATCCTTTCGCTCCTTCGATGACAGCAGGTTCCACGGGTTCATAGGGTGAGCGCGAAATAAAATCGGCCACCACGCCCACTACGTGCCATTCAATGCCATTATCTTTGATCAACTGGCCAATGGGGTCTTTGAAGCCCATAAGTCTTACGGCTGATTCATTTAAAAGGACCGCTGTGGAATCGGTAGGGTACTGCGTCAGGTCCATGTCCCTGCCGGCAACCAATTGAAGGCCGGTTGTCTTAACGATGTGCTCGTCAGCGCACATGCGGTCGATAAGTGTTTTATCGTTTGGCGCTTTTCCTTGCCATTCAAATCCGTTGCTATTGCTCCAACTTTCGGTAATGGGGCTGCTGGACCGCGTAACCGATACGGCTACACCTTCTTGGAGCAGTTCATTTTTGATCAGCTTGCTGTTCTTGGCGACCTCGCCCTCCTCCGAAATATAAACGACATTGTTTTTGTCATAACCATTTTCCCTGTCTTTTGCGTATTGGATTTGTTTATGAACAGCCAAGGTGCTTATAATAAGAATGATGGCAATGGTGAACTGAACAACTACCAGGATTTTACGAAGACTAAAGGTGGCTTTTGCTTGTTTAAAGGTGCCTTTTAACACCTTAACAGGCTGAAAGGAGGAAAGGAAAAATGCCGGGAAACTGCCGGCGAGCAGGCCGGTTATTAAAATAAAGCCTACGGCGTTTAACCAAAACTGGAAATGACCAAAATCAACAGCTAAACGCCTGCTGATTAAATTGCCGAAGGAGGGAAGGGCTAACCAGGTAATAAGTAGGGCGATGATACCTGAGATGGTAGCTATCAAAATGGATTCGCTTAAAAACTGGCCGATCAGCGATACGCGATAGGCGCCGGCTACTTTTCGGATGCCGACTTCCTTGGCCCGTTTTTCGCTTCGGGCGGTGCTAATGTTCATAAAGTTAATGCAGGCAATCACTAAAATGAAAACGGCGATCAGTGTGAAGAGGTTGACCATATCAATGCGTCCGCCCACTATCTTTCCATTTTCAAATTTGGAGCGGAGCCACCAGTCGGGAAGTGCGTGCAGCAGGACTTCCGTGTCTTCATCCGGTCCATTATGCCGCTTGGTAATGTCCTTAATCTTTCTGTCCATTGCCTCTTTGCTGATGCCCGGATTTAATTCTACATAGGTTTGTACCGAGTTGTTGCTCCAATAGTCGTCGCTATAACCGATCTTTTCCATGTATTTCCAAGGAAGCAGGAACTCCGCATCGGTGAACCGGGTATTGCCTGGCATATCGGCTAGAACACCGGAGACGGTCACTACATCTACACTATCTATTTTGAGCGTCTTTCCCAGTGCTTCTTCTTTGCCAAATAAGCGTTTAGCCAGGCTTTGGCTAATGACAATTTCGGTGGGGGTTTTTAAGATATGCTCTTTATCGCCTTCCAGCAACGGAAAATCGAACATGGAAAGGAAAGCGGAATCAACGAAGGCGCCCTGACCCTTTAGCTTCTTGTCGCCCACGGAGAACAGAAAACTGTTATCGGAGTAGCGGCTGTAATGGGCTATTTCCGGAAATTCCGCTTTGGCGGCTGGCCCTAAAGGCTTGGGCGTGTAGAACCACACCTGAAGTTTATCGCCCCAATTAGCTCGGTTTCCTACTAAAAAGAGTTGGTCTTTTTTATGGTGAAATAGGTCAAAACTCCGTTCGTTTTGTACCCAGGAAAGGATCAACATGGCAGCTGCCATACCGATAGCCAAGCCTGTTATGTTCAAGATGGAATACCCTTTGTTTTTAAGCAGATTGCGCCAAGCAATTTTGATGTAGTTCTTTATCATACCGAGCCCTTTAATTGAATATTAGCTAAACATAAATGGAGCCATAATTTTATCAATTTGATTATTAGTTGTTTGTGTCTTTGGTTTTTAATAGCAAGTGTTCGTTTTCGAACAGTGATTGTTCATTGGCGCACAGCTTTCATCTCACTTTACCTTGATGCAAAGTGAGACAAACATCAAGGCTGTCCAGTTCTCGCTAAAAATTCGATTTCATACCCGCCGTTATGCGGAACCGCCCCATATCTCAATCCTTTCCTTCGCTTTTTCGCATAACGTTTTTTCGGCCCTTCCAATCGAATTTTCTTTACGCTCACCCTGGAAGGCCGTCCTTCCCTAGGCGCTACAGCCCCTTTGCATTGAGGTTCTGAAATGCTTAAATGGCCTTGGACGATACTGAAGCAACGAGCAGCGACATCAAAATAAAAAAAATGTTCTTTTAAACAGGTTCCTAGCCATTGATAAATTAGGCAGCGAAAAAACTTTTTACCATATGGTAAGCGGATTCCTCATAATAAGTTCGAAATTTAAAGTATGAAAGAGTTTATCAACTACGTATTACAGTTTGGGAATTTGAACAAACAGCAAATCGATTTCATTCTGAGCAAAGCGGAAACGTTGGAACTTCATAAGGATGACTATTTTTCGGAAGCTGGAAAGATTCCCAGACACGTTGGGTTTATTCTTGAAGGGATCGTTCGTTTCTGCTATTATAACAACAAAGGCGAAGAGATCACACACTCATTCGTAGACGAGAACAATTTTGTTTCTGACCAACAAAAGTTTGAGGCACAAGTGGTGGCCTCCGATTATGTACAGGCCGTTACCCCTTGCAAAATGCTCGTTTTTTCAAAGAAAAGTTGGGACGAGATCGGCAATACGATTGTTGGCTGGGACGCTATTATAACTCAGATTACAAAAAATTGTTTGTTAAAAGCGATTGAAAGAAGGAGCCCACTGGTTTCTGAGGATGCAACTACGCGCTATTTATCGTTCATTGAACAATTTCCCGGTCTTGTTAACCGTGTGCCGCTTTCTCATGTCGCTTCTTATCTTGGGATCACGCAACAATCCTTGAGCCGAATACGAAGAAATATCCGTTGAGCGCACTTTTTACCAAATGGTAAATGCTTCCTCTTTTTTGATACCGACCTTTGTATCATTAATTTAAATGAATAGCAATGAGCAAAAAAGTTGTATTAATTACAGGAACAAATAGTGGGTTTGGATGGCTTACCGCTAATAGTGTAGCCGCTTTGGGGCATAAAGTATATGCCACCATGAGAGACACCCAAGGAAAGAATGCAGATAAGGCAAATGCGCTATCACAGGTAGCCAATATCACCGTTTTGGATGTTACGCTAACAGATGAAACCAGTGTTAAGGAGGCTTTTGACACTGTTATAGCGAAGGAAGGTACCATCGATGTATTGGTAAATAATGCGGGTGTTGCCCTATTCGGGGTGGCTGAAAGTGCTACTACGGCCGATGTGCAACGAGTTTTTGATGTGAATGTGATCGCTCCCTGGAGATTAATGAAATTGACCTTGCCTTTTATGCGTAAACAGTCGGAAGGTTTGATCATCAACGTCTCGAGTGGGTGGGGTAGGTTCTCGCCCCCTTTTTCAGCGGTGTATGGTGCTTCAAAATTCGCTTTGGAAGGTTTAAGCGAAGGCTTGCATTATGAGGTACGACCTTTAGGGGTAGATGTTGCAATTATTCAACCGGGGGCTTTCCCGACTGAGATGTCTCAAAAGATTCAAGCTGGATCTGACACATCGGTTGTTGACGATTATAAATTGATAGCGGAAGTTCCGGAAAAAATGTTCAATGCCCTTAGTCAGATGTTTGAAACTGTAAAACCGGATCCTCAAAACATTGCAGATGCCGTGGTAAAGCTAATCAATTTACCAAAAGGACAACGCCCGTTAAGAACCGTGGTTGACCCATCTACGGGAGAGATTGTCAAAACGGCTAATGAAGCCGTTCAGGTTGAATACGACCGAGTACTAACAGCATTTGGAATGAAAGATTTATTGAGTTTGTAGGTATAAAGGTGATGTTTGCGGCGAGTATTGCCGCAATCCATCACAGAGATCAATTGGGCTGCAAACGAGAATACGACTTGATGCCTAATTCTCCTAGTAGCGTTGTTTATCAGTATAAATTTATGTAAATTTGGAAGACAATAACGGCTTTAGAAATGAAAACGGCATTACAAATAGATATCACTTTTGAGCAGATACTTTCCATGGTTAAGCAGTTGCCCAAGCAACAGAAGATAAAGCTGAGCAAGGAATTGGAAAAAGAAGTTATAGATTCAAAGCTCCAACAGTTGTTGACTACCTTTAAAACAAACGAGTTGGATGCAAAAACAATTGCGGCAGAAGTAGAAAGCGTAAGGCAAGAAATATATGATAAACAAAAGCGTTAAAGTAATTTTTGACACGAATGTTTGGATTAGTTTCTTAATAGGAAAGCAGCTCTCCAAAATAAAAAAATATATTGTTGACGGCCGTATTAAGATTATAATTACAGAGCAGTTATTGACGGAGATAAAAATTGTAACAGCCCGTGAAAAACTTAAAAAATATTTTCCGAAAGGAAGTGTGAAGGAACTAATTGTTTTGTTGGAAACAATTGGTGAAAACGTTGAGATAAAATCAACTCATTTAATTAGCAGAGACCCCAAAGACAATTTTCTATTAGATTTAATAGATTTTTCCAAAGCTGATTTTTTAGTCACGGGAGATAAAGATCTCTTAGAACATAATCCGTTTAAAACAGCCCAAATACTAACGCCAACAGCCTTTGAAAGTAAACTGATTAAATAGAATCTTACAAAACAATTACTACTTCACCTAAACTTTTTCCTGTCTCATGTCTTTGAGAATACGTGCGCGGTGTTGAAGTCCCCATTCGGCAATGGTTTGCGTCAATTGCTTTAATGATTTTCCGTACTCTGTAATCTTATAGGCTACCGAGACAGGAGAAGTGGCCAATACATTTCGTTCAATCAATCCGTTTACTTCAAGCTCCTTCAGCTCCCGACTCAACATCTTACCGGAGATGCCCTGAACTTTCTTCAGTAATTCGGAATAGCGCATGGGTTGGTAGCACAGGCAGGCGATAATAAGCACCTTCCACTTTCCACCTAAGATTTCCATGGTGTCGTTTATAGCCAATACGGTTTGGCTACAGTCTTCGATTAATATACTTTCTGATTTCATTTTTGTCCCTTGGTTACCCAAATGTCACTGTTACTTTTTGTCACTTAGTGGCAAATTTAAACAATTCTGCTTTACCTTTGCATCGCAAACATAAAAATTTATACAATGGAACTTATTAATCATTTAAAATGGCGTTACGCCACCAAAAAATATAGTACAGAAAAAGTTAGCGAGGAAAAGATCAACCAGATTTTAGAAGCCATCAACCTAACCGCTTCTTCGTGCGGAATACAGCCCTATCGGGTTTTGGTAGTTTCTAATCCGGAGATAAGGGCCAAATTGGGCGCAGGTTCGTTTAACGGACAGATTGTAAATTCTTCTCATTTATTGGTGTTTGCGGCTTTCAACGAGATATCCACAACATATATTGAAGAATATATAAAAATGGCCGAAAAGCAACGGAATTTACCGGAAGGTGGGATGGCTAATTTTACAGAAAAACTAGTTAACTATTTCAGTGCAAATACAGCGGAAGCAAATGCCGTCTGGGCTAGCAAACAGGCTTATATTGGCTTGGGTACTGCCTTGCTGGCTGCTGCGGAATTGAAGATAGATTCTACGCCCATGGAGGGTTTTGATGCTGCCCAATTTGATGAGGTTTTAGGGCTAAAGGAGAAGGGATTGCATACGGCGGTGATCCTTTCGTTGGGCTATCGGGATGCGGAAAATGATTACCTGGTTGATATGCCAAAAGTAAGGTTGCCCATAGAAGAATTTTCTGCTTTTGTAGCATAAACGATTTAATCTGGCTGTAGGGGCGCTTGCTATTGCTGCGCAACACTTCCATGAGCTGGAAATTGACAAGTTGGCTTAAAAGATCAGGGACGGTTAGCCAACCACGGGAAGATTCTTATAACGCCATTCACTCGGGGAGTAGTTTACCGGCAGTTGCTGTAGATGCTCGATGCGAATCTTTTTTCTGTGCTGTTTGATATGTGTAAAGAGGAGGTGACTGTCATAGGTGACTTCGAAAGGTTGTGACAGGTTAACCGGTTCGGTTGTTTCGCCAAGGATCACATACTCCAATTTTCCTTCCGAAGTGAACCGCTTAATGATGACATTGTCGCCAGTAGTGGCTTGTATACTGAACCATGCTCCATCACCCACGCCTCCAAGATACTGTGCCTCTTTAGGCACAGTAATGGGTTTTGAGGGTGCGTTCATGCGGCCAACCGAGTGGTCGGCGGGTAAAAGACGGGCTTTTCTTTGGCTTACATTCTCTCCTAGCTTTTTCAGTAAAAAACGAACGGACTGCCAACGGTTCATCTTAACATGTTTTAAGCCCTCATGGGGTGTAAATGAGTAAATCATTCTATCTGGCACTACATTAACTAAATTACTGATGGGACTTGCTTTAATTGTTTCGGGGAAATTGATAGTATGTCGCCAACTGTAGCGCTTGGAACACCGAGCAAGCATGCGGACAATAAATCGTGAACAATTATTGTTGTTGCGGGCGATGGCACCGTAAGGATATGCACCGTGAAGTACGCAATCGTCTCCGTAAGCTTTGGCGCGTTCGAAATTAATACCACGAGCAATAGCAAAATAAAGAATACCTTCTCCATACATGGCAGGTTTCAATGCTTCAAACTGCGTTGCGATTTCTTCAAGGTTGACAATAGTACGGCCTTCAAATTTCGCCTTAATCGTAATCGCTAGGCGAGGGTCTGAAAATTTAGAACGAGCTCGACCATATTGCCGGGGCGTGATATATCGTCCGAAGTCATAGAAGAGCATTTCGCCGGTTTCTCGTTTAATGATAACAATACCGGTATGACCTACTTTAAAATTTAAGTTTTTTACGATGCCAATTTTCTTTAAAAACAACATCCACTTTTCGTCTCCACGGATAGTGGTATCCGGCCATGTTAAAATAAGGGCCATATCATTGTAGGTGATCGTTGACTGCATGATATTCTCTTTTTATGTTAGACTTTAAAGGAAGATGAAGTTTCGGTAACCCCTATGCGGTGAATGTTTGATAAATAGATTTAATTTCGTGCCCCAACGGAAGAAACGGCTTAATTCTTTTTTGTTCAAGTGCTCAAAATGGAAAATTTTATGTGGAAATGGAATCGCATTGGTATAGACACCATTTTTGGAAAAAACCAGCATAATTTTTTTGTGAAGCTTTTTCGTTAAGCCAACATGTTCATATACTGCCTGCCCGCGTTCGAAGAATGATGCTGTTGGATAATCTCGAAAGGTCAGCAAAACGATATAGTCACAGCATGTTAGCATGTTTTGATAATTGATTTCATTGCCTAAACTGGTACGGCTATACACTTCGTGTCCATTGTTCCAAAAAAACGCTGCAAGATGGTCGAGTAACATTTGTTCTTCTTGTCCGCTATCTCCAACTAATAAATATTTCATCTGTTTATTTTTTGTTTTTAGTTGTCAGATGGAGCCTTTGATGATTAAAATAATCATTGCCCTGTGTGCTTAATGATTATTTTTAATCATGTCGGGTTCATATGTAAATGACTTCTCTTTTAAAGGCCATACCTGCCTACCGGCAGGCAGGTGGAATATCCGGATTATTTTATGTTTGTCTTTGGTAATCATGGATATTTCATTATCAAAAATGTTTTATGCTAAAGATTTTTAGCCGCTGCTATCTGGAATGCTATAAATTTAATGGTGGACATCAGCTAGATGGAGATCCTTTCCATCGCTTGTTTGTCCATAACCAACCATAGGGTTCTTCTTTGATGTTTTCGGTTAAGAGGCTTATATATTTTTGGGTTATTTCGCCCTCTCGCGTAGCTGAAGCTTCGGAACAGATTGGTAAACAGGTTATTTTGTAATGCCCTTTAGATAGCTGTGTAATATGTAAGTAGATGACGGCCGATCGACTCGTGCGTGCCAATTTCTCCATGCCTGAAAAGACGTATGTGTCCTGGTGCAAGAAAGTGAACCTGAATTTTTCTTCTTTTATCGGCGGACATTGGTCGGCAAGGAATAGATAGACGGCCGGACCTGAACTTTTAGCTAGTATTTGGCGTACAACCGCTTTATCAGGTAATAACTTCATGCCAAAACGAGACCGGAATCTAATCATCAGCTTATTCATCGTGGTTGAGCGAAGGGGTTTGTAAACGGCATATATGTCGTATTGCATCTTAAAAGGCATAAAATTCAGCATCTCCCAATTTCCGCAATGGCCCAGGCAAGCAATAACGTCTCGTCCGGAGGCTATGTACTGATCAATTAATTCTTGATTCTCAAATACAATTTTCTTGTCAAGCACTTCAGCCGAAACGGAAATGCTTTTGATGATTTCGGCAAAATAGGCGGTAAAGCAAGCGTAGAACTTTTTTACAATTGCATGGACTTCTCCGTATCGCTTATCCGGAAAGGCGCGTGATATATTCTGGATAACGACTTCTTTTCTGTAACCGATGATATAATAAGCAAGAAAATAAGTGATGGAACCCAATGCATATAGAAAGGTCATCGGTAGCAGGCTTATGATGTATAGGCCGGCATAAGCACTTCTATAAGCAAGTTGTTTTAGTATCTGCTTCGGGTTCATATTTAGAGTTTCATCTTTAAGCCAACCGATGCATAAGGGGAAACAGAAAAAAAGTAATCATTATCGGATGCAAATACACCCTTCAAGGTTCTGTCGCTGTACGCAGCCGGACGGTATAGGTTTAGTCCCACCATACCGGTCATGGTTAACCCGGTTTTACCGAGCTTGAGCTCGGGACGAAAGCCTGTAACGATATACTGGTGTGAGAAGATCACGTCTTTGCCGTCTTTTTTCAGCAAGGCGACCTGCCCATTCATTTCAATGGCATAAGATAGTTTGAACCGATCGTTGAAATCGTAACCTGCCGATAATTCAAGGCCTTCGATTACTTCTACATTGACATCGTATTTTCCGTGAAGCTTCCATTTAACATAAACCGCCGGAAATATCATGGGGTACCCTAAAGAGCTATTGATTGATACGCCACCGCCTATATCCAGATTCGGTTTCAGGTGCCGGATAAAAACAAGGCCCCCGCTTCCCAGCACATTTTTAAATGTCAGCTTGGAGAAATCGGTAGTGGGAGCAAATATACCGGCTCCTAGGCTGGCCCGCATCGACCATCGGTCATTTAACGGACGTAGATGGTAAACCCCGAGTTGTATATTCATGATTTCGGAAACCATTTCATCTGAAAAATTTCGGTTTTTCAAAGAGACGTATGATCCGCCAAGGCCAATCCCCCAAGCTGTGGGACGATTCTTTTCATTCATTTTCATGGATAAGGGAATGTTGACGGCTCCTTGGTAAACCATGGCGGAACCTTTGCTATTACCGATTTTTTCTCGTGGTTTTTCACCCGGAGGCAGATAATAATAGCCCGAATTTCCAATATACTCGGTTCTGAAAGACACTTCTTGCGCGTTGCCTTCGAGATAGAGTAGTATGGCTAACGTTGTTAAGCAGAATGATATGAACTTCATATGATTTTTAAATTTTTATTTGCACTTATTTATTATATAGGAAGCAAAAGAAGGGTGAATGAAGTGATGTCGAAAGCAATAGATGGCAGACTTCAGCATCTGGTGGATGAATGTCTTGTATAACGCTAAGACAATTATGAAATGGAAGACCCTACGTTTATTTGCTGTTTTCTTTAGGGGCATATATTTACACTGCTGTACGCAACCTGTTCTATGGCTTGGCTTTTTTAGAATTTATAGGCTATTCCGATGGCTGCACGTTGGTTTTTCATGGAGCCTCCCTGGGCTTTATGCAGGTCGGCCAACCCGTATTGATAACTGGCATTTATTTGCCAGTTTTTATCAAACTGGTATCCTATAATGCCGCCGACACCATAATCGAAACGTTTTAGGGCAGGTCTTCCGGTCTCCCCATTCGTTTTGAACAGGTTCACGCCACCGGCTTTTGCAAGGACGCCATAACCGACATAAGGGCCTACGCCTATAAAGGCTTTCCCACTGCCTAGCTGCCCTTGAACCATTCCATAGAGCGGAATTTCTACACCAACGGATTTGAACTTGGTAGTTGATTGAGTTGATTTGGATTCTAGATTCGAGATGTCATAATACACATCAATCCCGGATTGCAAGGCAAAATTGGTACTCAGATCGTATTTAACGAAACCGCCAAAGGAACCGCCTATTTTCCTTTTACTTTTAAAGTTTTTCATATCACCACCTAAGCGGTAATTGGATAGATTGGGCCCGGTTTTAATACCGAATGATACAGGTTTGTCCTGAGCTGACATTTGTAGGGAAAGAAATAGGGCGCCGGCTGCTAGGAAAAATGTGATTGCGTTCTTGTTCATCGTTCTAAAATTTAATTTTGTTTTTAATGTTGAACAAAAGAACGATGGATGATCCGCTATTGAAAGGTGCAAGCGACAGACCTAAGAATTTGCCCTATGAACTATAGAATGGAAGGGATGAAGTTTTCCGTGTTTGGAGCTACTCCACGATCCCGTCCATCCATCGCAGAAAGTCAGGGACGCGTACACGACTGACCAGCACCTCATGTGGACATGCCGGTAGAAAGGAAAGCTTCAGTCGGCTGTTAAAATATTTGTTAACACTTTCAATAGCTTTTACGTTCGCAATGCAGTTACGTGATACACGGAAAAACAAACGGCTGTCAACTTGCTGTTCTAGCTGATCTAAAGTATAATTAATAATATACCGTTTATCGTGAAGGGTGTGGAGAAAAACGACGCCGTCTTCACTATAAAAATGCGCGATATCAGTGGTTTCTATGTAGTGATAATTATCTCCCTTCGATATCAGGAAACGATTTTTGGTTTTAACCGGTAGGATTTGCTCAAAACGCTTGGGGTCTGTTATATAGTGGTGGTTATGAAAGATGTTTTCGAATTTGATTAAGGCCGCTTCTAACTCCTTCTCATCAAAAGGTTTTAACAGGTAATCGATGCTATTCAGCTTAAAGGCTTTGATGGCATGTTCATCGTAAGCGGTGGTAAATATGACAGGCGTGTTGACCTTTACATGGTTGAATATTTCGAAGCAATTGCCATCGGCCAGACGGATATCCATCAAAATTAAATCGACAGAAGATGCTTTCAGGAAACCAATGGTATCGATAACTGTTTTGGTTTGCTTCTCCAGGAGATAACCGGAGCGTAGTTTCGCCATCATCCGTTTTAATTCTTCGTATGCAAATCGTTCGTCTTCTACTATTAGGTATTTCATTGTTGGATATAAGGGATTTTTACAATAAATAGATCGCCGGTATGCGTCACGACGACGTCTTTGGCATACAGCTTATATTGCTTGGTAATGTACTTGAGTCCTATACCGCCTTTATCCACATCGCTAGACGGTTGAATGTTATTTTCAATCGTAATATAATCAGGGTCGACCGTAATTTTTATGTGCAACAGTGATTCTTCGGTTGCGATATTATGCTTAAAAGCATTCTCTATCAGCAGTTGCAAAGTGAGCGGAATAATTTTGTTCTTTTCACAGTCCGCTATTTTATCTACCGTAAAAGTGAACGAGTTTTCGAACCGCATCCGCATAAGGAAAATATACGAATCCAAGGCATCTAATTCTTCCGCTACCGAAACAACCGGCTGCCGGGTAAGAGAAAGTACATACCGATAGGTCTTGGAGAGGGCTTTGGTGAATTTATTGGCATTGTCGGGATTGATATAGATTAATGAAGAAAGTACATTCAACGAATTGAAGAGGAAGTGTGGGTTTATCTGTGACCTTAAGGTTTCGTGCTGGAATAACAGCACTTTGCGCTTGGCTGTTTCGGAGTCGGCTATAGCTTTTTGTTCCGACTGGAAATAATAGATTAATTCAAATACCAACAGAATCGGGATATTGGTTGTCATGGCAAATGCAAATTTCACCAGGAAGGGGGGAAGACCTTCCTCAGGTATATGAAATACGTCGTAGATCATGTAATTAAACATCCACAGAATGACCAAACAGATCAATGTGATGCCTATAAGGCCCGCCACAATACGATAAAATATATTTTTGGAATAAGGTAGATATTTATTTAAAAGTAGCAGTAAGCCGTAATCAGCAAAACACATGATGAAGATAACGATATAATGTGCTGATAACTGTATGTGGAAATTAGCCCATAAATCTTCCTTCATGAGAATAATGCTGAAAAGCATTTGACACAAAGCATAAATCAGTGTGGAGAAGAAAAAAATGAACAGTTTTTTTATATTTATTCTTTTCACCCGAGGCATGCTCAAAAATAAAGTTTCCAGCGAAGATTTATTACTAAATCTACTCCTTTTCTGATGAACTTCATTTTTTAAGGGATGAATTTAACAGGTTATGTTCTTTTGCGGGTGTTTATTGAGGAGCGCTTGTTGCCTTCATACTTGCCCGAAATTCAAGAGGTGTTAGTTTTGTGCGTTTTTTGAATAGCTTACTGAACGATTGTGGATGTTCAAAACCCAAGCCATAGGCAATCTCGCTTACGGAAGCCGATGTGGTCGATAATTTTTCTTTAGCCATTTCAATGACTTTATCCTGTATATGTTGGCGAGTGTTTTGTCCGGTAATATGCCGCAACATCGTGCTGAGGTAATCTGGTGTGATATGAAGTTTTTCACTGATATAGGACACCGTTGGCAAGCCCTGCCGAGTCAGTAGCTCGCTGCTACAATAGTCCACTAGAATTTTTTCAAAACGGGTGAGAATTTCGTGGTTGTTTTTTTCCCGGGTGAGGAACTGTCTTTTATAGAATCGTTGTGAATAGTTCAATAACAACCCGATCTGTGAGATGATGATGCTTTTGCTAAATTCGTCCATATTTGAAGCGTATTCATGTTGTATATTCGCAAAAATTTGGGCAATAATCGTTTCTTCTTTTTCTGATAGGAAAAGTGCTTCATTGATCGCGTAATTGAAAAAATCGTATTGTCTGAATTTTTGCGATAGCTCGGTGTTCCATAGGAAATCAGGATGGATGAGTAAAATCCATCCTGATGGTTTATTCTTGAACTGTTGTTCGTCAATCGTAATATCCAGCACCTGATTAGGAGCAAAAAAAGACATGAGTCCTTCATCAAAGTCATAATCTTGCCGTCCGTACTGCCATTTACCGATAACATTCTTTTTAAAGGCAATGGAATAGAATCCTTGCGTAAAATGCAATAGCATATCATCATGGTACATTTGACCGTAGTCTACCAAGCTGATCAGGGGATGCTCCGGCTTGGACAACCGATTTCGCTGATGAAATTCGCTAATTGTTTTAATATGCGTGCATGTTTTCATTACCCAAAAATACGAAGAAATTAAAGATTCATTCCACCGGATATTTCAATACGTTGTGCATTGATCCAGTACGCTTCATCGGTACATAAAAAGGCAACCACAGCACCAATATCGGTGGGTAAACCAACGCGTCCTAATGCTGTATCGGCAGCCAGTGCTTTGTTAAGGGTTGAATTATCTCGCACTGCGCCGCCCATAATGTCGGTTTCAATGGCACCTGGCGCTACCACATTGGCACGAATTTTACGGGCACCCAGTTCTTTTGCCTGATATTTGGTTAGTACCTCCAAACCGCCCTTCATTGCTGCGTAGGTTGCAAATCCAGGGGTTGTAAAGCGGGTAAGCCCACTGGAAATGTTAATAATGCCACCGCCATTGTTCATAATCTTTAAGGCATGCTGTGTAAGAAAGAATGGTGCCATTAAATGGATGTGTATCATGTCTTTAAACTCGCTGATGCTCGCGGTCTCAAAGGGTGCGGGTGCAATTTGTCCGGCGTTGTGTACGAGATAATCAATGGTCGAAGCCTGAAAATGGTTGTTTAATGCCGGCAGTAGTTTATGCGAAAAGAAGGGTTCGTAATTTTCATAGATGCTCACATCTAAAGGTATGGCCAATGCTTTCTGTCCTATTTTTTCAATTTCAGACACCACACTGTCAGCAGCAGTTTGGTTAGATTGATAAGTTATCACTACATCTAATCCTTTTTTGGCGATATTGATGGCCATATCTCTTCCCAAGCCACGACTTCCGCCGGTAACCAATGCAATTTTATTTGTACTCATGATTTTAATTTTTTCTTGATACAAATTTCAGGATGTAATGAATTTGGTTTGTAGCCCAACCCCGACACTTTGTAGCCCAATCAGTATTGCAGGCGTTGGCCTGCATCAGCACGTAACTGAACGGCGTGCCGCATAGCAGCTGCCATGGCAAGCTGATGAGAGTTCTTTTCATCGTTGGCGGAATGCTGGAGAGGCCGGGAGATGAAAAAAACTGAATTAACGAGTTAAAAGCTTTTGAAAACAGGGGTTCCGGAAAAAGGGAAATTGCATCGGTGTGCTAACCTGTTTAATCATCCCAATAATCTTCGTCATAATCGTCATAAAAGTCTTCAGGATGCCTGCTTATCGGAACATCCTTCACTACCATTATATTGGCGCAGATCAACCTAATGGGGCCGATCCGGATGGTACAAGCTTTTTTGCCTTTACTTAAAAAGCAACAAAAGGCACTTATTCTCAATGTAACTTCGGGTATTGCACCCGCGCCTTTTGCGATATCGCCCATATACAGCGCGAGTAGTTTGGTCGTCAAATTTAAAGCATGGTTAATTCAGAACCCTACGCGTCTTTTAAATATCCGGAATTTAATCTTTGGCAGCACAATGACCTTGCTTACGGTTGTGACAGCTGGATTGGTCTTACCTTCTTTTAGAAAATTAGCTCTAGAAAAGGATTTGAAGAAACAATCGGCCGATTGATTTTATAGCTACAAAATAGATCGATTCGGCTACATCCATTTTTATGCAAAGAGGGACCTTTGTACAAATAAAATGCATAAAAAATGAAGATTATAGTAACAGGTTCTTTAGGACATATCGGTAGTCCGCTAACGGAACAATTAGTAAAGAGAGGACATGCTGTAACACTTATTAGTAGCAATCCCGATAGGCAAAGGGATATTGAAACACGGGGTGCAAAAGCTGCGATCGGATCTTTGCTTGACAGCGAGTTTCTTGAACAAGCATTTCTTGGTGCGGATGCAGCCTTTTGTATGATACCGCCCGACTTTACGCAGCCCGATCAAATCGTTTATTACGAATCTACCGGAAAAATATATGATCATGCTATACGGAAATCCGGTGTGAAAAGAATTGTTCATTTGAGCAGTTATGGAGCACATTTGCCATCGGCGACCGGCATCATTACGGGTTCTTATCGTGTGGAGCAGATGTTGAATAAAATCCCGGCTATTAATTTAACGCATGTTCGTCCAGGTTTTTTTTATTATAATTTGGAGTCTTTTATCGGAATGATTAAGACAGCAGGATTCATAGGCGCTGTTTATGGCGGTAACGATCGATTACCGATGGTTTCGCCACTGGATATTGCAGATGCCGTAGCGGAGGAGCTAACGCTTGTAGGGGAAACAAGGCCGATCCGGTATGTGGTCAGCGATGATCGTACGTGCAATGAAGTTGCTACGATTTTGGGTAAGGCAATTGGTATGCCTGATCTGAAATGGTTAACTTTACCGGAAGATGAGGTGATGAAAAACTTGCGGGATAGAGGTATGCGTCAGGAGACAGCGGAAAAGCTGATCGAATTGGGAATGGCCATTCATAACGGAAAATTGCGAGCAGATTTTGATGAGCATCCACCAGCGTTTGGAAGGGTGTCGCTTGAAAGTTATGCAGAAGAGTTTGCGCATGTTTTTCATCGTAACTAATTAAAAATTTATGTCTGTACCAAGGCGTATTAAATCCATTAGTGAATTTCATAAGCTGCGCAATTTGCCTGAGCCCGAACATCCATTGGTCAGCGTGGTGGATTATCGGCTCATTCAGCATGATTCTTCTTATGATTGGGACAGCTTGATATTGGACTTTTATTCCATTTCTTTAAAGCGAACGAGCAATGCGAAGATACGCTATGGTCAACAGGTGTATGATTTTGATGAGGGGGTGCTATTTTTTATGGCACCCAATCAGGTGTTTAGTATTACGAAAAGTAGCGATGCTGCTATGCAACATGCCGGCTGGCTACTGCTATTTCATCCGGATTTCCTTTGGAATACATCTTTGGCCAAGGCGATTAAAAAATATGATTTTTTTGATTATGCAGTGAATGAGGCTCTATTCCTCTCAGCAAAGGAGGAATCGACCTTAAATGGCATTATTCAAAACATTGAACAGGAATATCAAACGAATATCGACAAATTCAGTCAACCTATTATTATTTCTCAAATAGAGACCTTACTTAATTACGCTGATCGCTTCTACCAAAGGCAATTTATCACTCGACAGGTAAGTAACCACCAAATACTCGATCGGTTGGAACGGCTGCTTGCCGACTATTTCGACGATGGGGATTTAATGCATAAAGGCTTGCCGACTGTAAAATATATATCCGATAGTTTGCACGTATCGCCTACCTACCTCCGCAACTTACTCCAGCTATTAACCGGGCAAAGCACGCAATGGCATATACACCATAAAGTCATTGAAATAGCGAAAGAACAATTGTCTACAACTGATCGATCGGTGAGCGAAATAGCCTACAACCTGGGCTTTGAGCATCCGCAAAGCTTTAGTAAGCTCTTCAAAAGTAAAACAAGCTTGACACCCTTAGCTTTTCGGGCTTCATTTAACGGATGGAGTTGATAACATAATACGTTAAACTATCTTAATTGTTAATGTATTGTTAATCCGGTGGGGGATCCGCATGACACTGAATCGGCGTTTTTATATTTGTTGGTATGATGTTTAAAATGAACCCTATTAAAATTAAAAAAGCCTTATCAATAGCCTTATTATTGTTTAGTGTATCCTCAAGTGCACAAACCGTCGGTGCTAAAGATGTACATGATATTGTGCAAAAATTGACAGATCAGTTGGTGGAGGTATATCCGTTTCCCGAAATATCGGCCAAATACCAGCAAGCCATATTAAGAAATGAAAAGGCTGGTCGTTACGTAGCGTTATCTGAAGATTCGCTGGCTAAGAAGTTAACGGAGGACTTACGTACTGTGCATAAAGATGTGCATCTGCGGGTCATGAAAAATGAGGAAACCTATAAGCGTTTATCGGCACCTTCAGGCCGTCGATCGGACGACAGCACAGAACTAAAGCGTATGAAAACTCAAAATTACGGCTTTAAAAGTGTACAGATCGATGGTGCTAAATCTACCGCTTATATTGATATCCCCGGTCCGTTTTGGGGAACACAAGAATCCTTTGAAATGGCAGCTGCAGCTATGAATATGGCAGCTCACAGTAAATATGTGATCCTTGATATCCGCCATAATCCAGGTGGTACCGGTCATATGGGACGTTTTATCGCTTCTTATTTCTATTCGCCCGGAAATGAAAAATTTTATCTGAACGGGTTTTACAAAAATCGTAAAATGGACGAGCAGGAGTGGACCTATTCGTATGTGCCAGGTAGGAGAAACCCGGATGCTAAAGTATACATTTTGGTGGGGACTGGAACGGCTTCCGCATCGGAAGGCTTAGCTTATGCCATGCAAAAGCTTGGTAGAGCAACCATTGTGGGCGATACCACGGCAGGTGCCGGTATTGCTGGGTCTTTTGTTCCGCTCAAGCGAAATCTGATCGCTTTTGTTCCGGTAAAGATGGTGGTCGCTCCACATTCCGATGAAGGATGGGAGGGTACCGGTGTCATTCCTGATGTGCTTTCAGGTGATGAGGACGCATTGGAAGTAGCTCGTAAATTGATCGAAAAGGATCGAAAAGATCAATAGGATTGAGTAGATCGCCACGATGGCGATTGCGACCACTATTTTTTTTATGCTTTTGCTCAGGCCAGAGAAATATTCCATGGATCCCTCGTGCCGACTGAATGCCTGTGTCAAATCATCCGGAATGACCAGTGCTTCTACTTCATCCAACAAGTTCCAACTACCATTCTGTTGGGCAATTTCAACACTTTTAAATCCGGCAGGCGCCATTTTCCCTGCTGCAATAAGCCTTGTTACTTTTTCTTTATTGATTTTTGACCAAGTGCTTTGTTGGCTCGGTTCTTATACATGACCATCCAAACGCCGTCTTCCTGCTGATGGTTTTCTATTAACGAGTGTCTCCATTGAAGGATATTTTCGGGATAATAAGTGATCGCGTCTTTTGCAGGCATGATAGCTATTTTTATCGATCCGAATATGAATAAGGATTTAGCAAATTGTTCTTATTCATCCCTTAACGAATCAATCGGGTTGGCGATAGCGGCTTTAATGGCCTGCGAGCTAACGGTAAGCAATGCCAATACCAAAGCGCCCAATCCTGCCAAGATAAACAGACCCCAGCCGAGGGAAATGCGGTATGTGTAGATTTGCAGGAATTTATCCATTGCCCAGTAGGCAATAGGAAAAGCCACGAAACAGGAAATAACAACCAGCCAAGCAAATTCTTTGGACAGCAACTGCGTAATGGAAAAAACCGACGCACCCAATACCTTGCGTACACCAATCTCTTTGGTGCGATTTTCGGCCATATAAGCTGCCAGTCCGAATAAACCCAAACAGGAGATAAAGATGGTGAGGAACGCAAACAAAGCGGCCATGGTACCGGTTTGCTCCGATTCTTTGAATTTCATCGCGTAAGCTTTGTCTACAAAATGATAACCGAAAGGATAATTGGGGTTATAGCGTTTAAAGATGGCTTCTGTTTTAGTAAGCGCATGGGCGGTAGATAAAGATGGGTTAAATTTGATGTGTAGGACATTAAATCCTCCTTTTGCTCCTTCGATAACAGTGGGTTCGATGGGATCATAGGGTGAACGCGAAATGAAATCGGCTACAACGCCTATGACATGCCACTCAATACTCCCATCTCGGATCAACTGGCCTACAGGATCTTTAAAGCCCATCGCTTTTACAGCTGATTCATTTAAAAGCACCGCGGTGGAATCGGTTGGGTACTGTGCCAAATCCATGTCCCTCCCTGCAACTAATCGGAGTCCGACTGTTTTTACCAGATGCTCGTCTGCGCACATACGGTCAAACAGTGTTTTATCATTTGGCTCTTTTCCTTGCCATTGAAATCCATTGCTATTGCTCCAACTTTCTGTAATGGGGCAGCTGGAACGTGTTACCGATACGGCTATGCCATCGCGTAACAAGTCATTTTTAATCAGCTGGCTATGCTTGGCCACTTCACCCTCTTCCATGATATAGACAACATTGTTCTTATCATAACCATTTTCCCGGTCTTTCGCGTATTGGATCTGTTTATGGACAACCAGGGTGCTTATAATTAGGATGATGGCGATGGTAAACTGAAGAACGACTAAAATTTTACGGAGACTAAAAGTTGCTTTTGCTTGTTTAAACGTACCTTTTAATACCTTAACGGGTTGGAAGGAGGATAGGAAAAATGCGGGGAAACTGCCTGCGAGCAAGCCGGTGATCAAAATAAAACCGATGACATTTAACCAAAACTGAACATGACCAAAATCAACCGCTAAACGCCTACTGATTAAGTTGCCAAAAGCAGGTAGGGCTAGCCACGTAATGAGCAGGGCGATGACACCCGAAATGGTAGCAATTAAAATGGATTCGCTCAGAAACTGGCCAATTAGCGATACGCGATAGGCTCCTGCTACTTTTCTGATGCCCACTTCTTTGGCCCGTTTTTCACTTCGGGCAGTACTGATGTTCATGAAGTTGATGCAGGCAATCAGTAAGATGAAAATAGCGATTAGGGTGAAAAGACGAACCATATCGATGCGTCCGCCTACTATTTTTCCATTTTCAAACTTGGAGCGGAGCCACCAGTCGGGGAGTGCATGCAACAAGACCTCTGTATCTTCATCGGGCCCATGATGGCGGATGGTGATGTCCTTAATCTTCTTGTCCATCGCCTCTTTGCTGATGCCGGGATTTAATTCTACGTAAGTTTGAACGGAGTTATTACCCCAGTAGTCGTCGCTATAACCAATTTTTTCCATGTATTTCCAAGGCAGCAGATATTCCACATCCTTGAACCGGGTATTGCCCGGCATATCTTTTAAAATACCAGAAACGGTCACCACGTCTACACTGTCTATTTTAAGCGTTTTTCCCAACGCTTCTTCTTTGCCAAATAAACGTTTTGCAAGGTCTTGGGTGATGACAATCTCGGTGGGGGTTCTTAAGATATGCGCTTTATCGCCTGCGAGCAACGGGAAATCGAACATTTGGAGGAAAGCAGAGTCAACAAAGGCGCCTGTGCCCTTCAGTTTCTTATCGCCCACGGAGAATAGGAAGCTCCCATCGGTATACCGGCTATAATGGGCTATTTCCGGGAATTCTGCTTGGGCTGCTGGCCCCAAAGGTTTGGGCGTGTAAAACCAGACTTGAAGTTTGTCTCCCCAGTAGGCCCGGTTTCCTACTAGAAAGAGTTGGTCTTTTTTATGGTGGAACAGATCAAAACTCCGTTCATTTTGTACCCAGGAAAGGATCAACATGGCCGCAGCCATACCCGTAGCCAATCCACATATATTCAATATGGAGTAACCTCTATTTTTAAGCAGATTTCGCCAAGCGATTTTGATGTAATTCTTTAACATGCCGGAACCCTTTGATTTTAAAATCAGGGGAGCATAAATAGCGCCACAGCTATTAGTTTTTTGATTATTAGATGGTTGTGATTTGTTTTGGGTGGTCAAACTGTTCGTTTTCGTACAGTGGTTGTTCATTCGCGCACAGCTTAATCCCGCCATTCAGTCTTTCTTTCCAATCCAGCCTAAGTCCGTGTGTTCAAAAAATCCATGGCCGAATAGCCAAATAAGATAATGCCCGAGTTCTTCTAACTTTAATAAGTTCTTCATTTGTATGATTCGGGTTTTATGTTCATTTAACAACATACTCCATATGTTGAGTAATTTTGATTAATATATGGAGTAAATCAAAATGGTGATTATTTTTATACCTTTGTGCTAAGTAGAAAAATCACTCTCACAAACAACAATCCATATGTCGATAACAAAAGCGGAAGAATTGGTTGGCATGCAAAAAGCAAGTGAAGCGGTTGCTTATACCTTAAGGGAAATGACCAACTTTGCTAAACCCGGAATGAGTACGAAAGCGTTGGATAACTACGGAGCCGAGATCTTGGCTGATTTTGGTGCAAAGTCAGCCCCATATTTAACCTATGGGTTTCCAGGGTGGACCTGTATTAGTGTAAATAATGAGTTTTGCCATGGTATCCCGTCGGATAAACGGATTTTGAAGGAGGGCGATTTAATCAACATCGATGTCTCGGCAGAGCTCAATGGTTTTTGGGCAGACAATGGCGGTTCTTTTGTATTGGGAGCGGATGTTCATCAGCACCAGCCACTGGTGGATGCTTCGAAAACCATTTTACGTAAAGCCGTGGATGCCATTAAAGGAGGGGTGAAAATTGCAGATATTGGCCACTTAATGGATACGGAAGCTAAAAAGCATGGCTTTACGGTGATTAAAAATTTGGGCGGGCACGGGATCGGCAGGAGTCTGCACGAACAACCGGATGAATTGCTTAACTATAGAAATAAATATGATCAACGACGTTTCAGGAAAAATTCCGTGGTAGCCATTGAAACCTTTATTTCTACATCGTCTACCTATGCAATGGAACTCAACGACGGCTGGACCATGGTGGGTAATAAAGGAGGCTACATGGCACAACATGAGCATACCATTGTGGTTACGGATGGACAACCGCTGATTTTAACGGAAATGAACGGCGTTTTGGGTTAGTTGCCTTTTACGAACTTCTTCCATACAGCAACAGCCGCTTAAAAGCGTAAATAGCGGGAAAACGTTTAAAATGCATGCGTATCCGTTTCATAAATACTTCTTTTAGTAGGGATTGCCCTTCCACATCCAGCTTTTCCATATAAGGAATCAAAGCCGATCCGGCAATAAACTGGTACAGATTGCTTTCACTTGCTGCAACAATGGGATAGACTTTTAAGGTAATGTTCAGGTCTGTGAGCCCATTGTCAAATAGCAGTTGGGCATAGTCGTCTACCGATAACACTGGCGATTGCCGGATGAAGCCATGGAGCAAATCAGGAAAGGGTTGCTCGGAAACGATTTCCAATAAGATTTGGTTCAATGCATTTCCAGGCTGGAAGGGCATTTGAACAGCAAACTGTCCGTCCGGATTTAATTGAGTCATCAACTTCGGAAACAAGGTAGTGTGGTCATTGGCCCATTGGAGGGCCGCATTGCTAAAAATCAAATCCCATGTGGAGGTTGACTCCGCAAAGGTTTCGATTGTTTTTCGCTCAAACCGTACATGTGGTTTTACAAATGCTTGCGATGCGGCCAGCATTTCTGCCGACGCATCGATTCCCAGAAAATGGGCATGAACAAACTGATCGGCCAGTATAGCCGTTTGTTCGCCCGTCCCACAACCGATATCAACGGCCTGTTTCAGGTTTTCTGCTGAAATCAACCCCATTAGATCGAAAAAAGGTTGAAAGCGGATGGCTTTGAACTGATTATATGTGTTTGGGTTCCAAGGCATATTTAATTTTGAATTGTTTTGTAAACCGAAAGTAAATATACGAAGAACAGATGGCTTATAACGGCGTAGGTAAAACGGATCTATACGTTATGGTTGCTCTGCTGGTAAGCGATAATATAACCCACATCCTAAACGATGGGATATAACAAATAGTCGCTTAATCGTGCTTTCATTGGACTTGCCTTGACCATCCTAAAACGGAATTATCAGGTAGTCAATTTAGTGATATTTTAGTGATATTATTTTGATATATCTGGTTGCAAACGAATTCAGATTAATAGACAAAATAAGTAAAGACGTGGGAAGAATAAGACAATATAGGAAGCGCGAAACACAATTTATATCTTTACAAATTATAAAACGGAGTTGAATATAGTTGCATGTTATGAGAGGTCTTGTTAAAAAGCTTTTGCTTGTTATTTTGTCTTTAACGTATATGTGTCTAATAAGCAATGCGCAACAGCGTTTAAAAATTGATTCGGTGATAAATGCCTGGTATCAGCGAGGGCAGTTTAATGGGGCGGTGCTCGTTGTCGACGAAGGGAGGGAAGTGTACCGTAAGGCTATAGGCTATATAGATGCTTCAAAACAGGTGCCTTTAGATACGAGATACCGTTTTCATATTGGTTCTATTGCGAAAGAATTTGATGCGGTAGGTATCATGCTGTTGAAGGAACAGGGCAAGTTGCAATTGAATGACCCGCTCAGCACTTTTTTTCCACATTTGCCGAACTGGGCTAAACGCATGACCGTTAAACACCTATTACAATATTCCAGCGGTTTGCCGAAGGTAAAATACAATACAGTACATGGTGACGCAGATAATTGGAAGGATTTGTATGCTTTACAGCAGCTGAAATTCGATCCGGGAACCAGTTATGAATACAATAATAACAATACCTTTCTTAGAAGACAGATTATTGAAAAAATAACGGGTTTGTCTTTTAAGGATTTTGTCGAACAAAAGCTTTTAAAACCAATCGGCATTACCGATGCCATAGTCGATCCGACAGATCAAACACCATTAATGGCCAAATCTTTTAATGATACTTTTGTGCAAGATAAGTTACTGGCGCCGATTTCTGGGTGGACAGCCCTCAATCTAGACGATCTTTTTCGTTGGTCGGAGGCCATCAACCATTTTAAAATCATTACGGCTGTTTCTACAAAAGAATTGATGTTACCTTTCCAGGAGAATGCACAAACAGGTTTGGGTGGCGGTGCGATGGAACAGTCCAAAATAATAAAACATGTACATGATGGCTCGCTTCTTCATTATCAGGCGCTTTTATATTATGATGCAACTAACGAAAGAACACTTGTTTTACTCAATAGCCGTAGGCATAATAATATTTATGAATTGGCTGAAGCCATTGATAGGATTTTAGAGCATTGACATTTATCACTTAAAACGTATCACTTAAAACGGCCAAATTCCATTTGGATTGAAGCAGCTCTTCCAGTTGCTCGATCTCTTGCTGGTACATGGTTTTCTTGCGCGTACCAAAATAAAGGGTATTTTCTACCGGTTCATTCCCTTCCCAAACGGCTTTGATTTTTTTGGAGCAGATCGCTTCATGGCAAAGAAAATCGGGCACAATGGAAAAACCTGTACTATCGCTCAGGCAACGAATGATGGAGCTGATATTAGGTACAATGTAATTCGGACTAAAATCGGGATGCTCACTGAATTGCTTGAGCCAGAAGTTTTTCAAATGATCCATATCAGCAGCCGTACTGTACCAGCGCTGTTTTTTTAACCAAGCTGCAACCGCTTGGTTGTCATCTTTACGCAGTAGGTTTTCTATCTCCGTGGTATCGGTTTCATTGCCCGCAATGAGCACAATCCGTTCTTTAGAAAAGGGGAGGTATTGCAGGTTCTGCTGATTACCTTTCTGAGGTGTCACAATGAGGTCGAGCAAACCATTGTCCAAATCTTGCTGCATCTGCGGGTATTCGCCAAATTTGATGATCAAGTTAAAAGGTAACTCGGCAATATGCTCTTCCAGGGTGTATTGGAAAGTTTCAAAGCACATACCCACACTGATGGTAACCCGTTCATCTTCGGCTCGTTTATGGAAATGCTGCTCACCGGTTTCTAGCTTTTTCATCGGCTCCAGAATGAAGTTGTAGAGAATCTTTCCTTTTTCGGTAGGTACCATCTTCCGAGCCGATCGATCAAATAATTTATAGCCCGTAAAAGCCTCCAACGAGTTGAGGTGTAAACTTACACCAGGTTGAGATATAAATAGCTCTTGTGCCGCTGCAGAGAGCGTTCCACTTTCATATATAGCTTTGAAAGTCCGCAGCCATTCTAAATTCCATCGCATAACTATTATTTTTCTGATACAAATATACAATTTAACTTATTTGTATAATAATTTTTTCTGATAGAACTTTGTGGTATCAATCATTAAAATAATAGAGATGAATGTATTCATTATCAACGGCGGACAGCATTTTGCTCATTCGGGCGGTAAATTTAATAAAACCTTAACCGGTTGGACAGTAGATTTTCTAAAAGAAAACGGTTTGACCTATCGGGTAACTGATATCAACGATGATTTTAACCCTGAAGCAGAAGCCGAAAACTTTAAATGGGCCGATATCATCATTTACCATACACCTATCTGGTGGTTTCAGGTACCCAACCGCTTGAAAAAATACATTGACGAAGTATTCACCGCTGGCCATAACAACGGCATCTATGCGAGTGATGGCCGGAGCAGGCAAAATCCCGCAATCAATTACGGAACGGGTGGTTTGATGCACGGGAAACAATACATGGTTACGTCTTCTTGGAACGCGCCAGACACGGCATTCACACTGGAAGGAGAGTTTTTTGACCAGACACCAGTAGATGATGGTATTTTATTTGGTTTCCATAAGATGAACCAGTTTACCGGTATGAGCCGCATTCCTGGTTTTCATTTTCACGATCTGGAAAAGAACGCTACGTCAGAACGGGTAGAAAATTACTATGGGCAATATTTGGATCATTTGAAGCATGTGTTTGTGGCTGAGAGGGAAAAAATCGCCTAATCAGCTCCGATCTAATAGATTTTTGTTAGTTTTACATCGTACATGTGCCTAACTAACCAATGCACCGTATGATGAATATTAGTCTTGAAAAGGAACTTTCTGAGCGTATTTCCAATGGAAGTGAAAGTGCATTCGATCATTTATTTAATTTGTATTGGAATGAACTATACACTTATGCCATGTGTATTTTGAGAGATCATGATCGCGTGAGTGATATTGTTCAGGAAGTTTTTTTATCTATTTGGGAGAAGCGTAGTGAAATTGATCAAATAAAATCACTACGGGCATATCTATATGTGATGGTAAAGTATCAGACCTTGGCCACCATACGGCAGGCAAAGTATGGTGATAACTTACGAGAATCACTCCTCCAATACCTGAACAAGGTGCATGTTACGCCTGAAGAGCAATATATCCATAAAGAAACGCTTTTATTGGCCCATGCAGAAATAAGGAACCTACCTCCCAAAATGCGTGAAATTTTTGAGCTCAGTAGAAACGAAGGCTTGTCCTACAAAGAAATCAGTGTGCGCTTAGGGATATCTGAGCATACCATTAAGAAACAAATCAGCAACTCACTTCGAATTCTGCGTGTTAAATTAGATAAAAACTTAGGCTTACTTATCCCCATAGTCTTATACTGGTTGTAAAATTATTGCGTTAATAGCCAGTGAGTTGTGTTTATTTTAATAATTTGTATTACACAAACCGTTTACTCAGGATACTTCTCTATATAGATCTAAATGAAGAGGTATGGATCACCATGAGTTAGACAAATTAATTGATAGGTACTTACAAGGCAATTGCACGCCTGTTGAAAAGCAACGGATAGAAGAATGGCTGGATATGCAGCACCACAGCCATCTTTGGGATTGGTCTTCTGTGGCAGAACAAGAACGGACTAAAAAGTACATTCAAGGTAAGTTGCGACAATCAATCGCCCGGAAGCAACAACAATCCTATAAAAAGAACAGCCGTTTTATCAAGATAGCCGCTTGCATAGCCTGCTTGTTAGCGGTGGGTGCTTTCGCTGCCCGGATACCTGTTGTGCGTGATTACCTTGCCAGTTTCAATCATATCACACTCAGCGCACCAAAGGGCCATACATTACAGGCCATGTTACCAGATAGCTCTATAGTGGTATTGAACGTTGGATCTTCCATTCGGTATTCGAAAGATTTTTCTGATGAGATAAGAAAGGTTGAACTATTGGATGGAGAAGTTTGGTTTGACGTTAAGAAAGACTTAAGGCGGCCTTTTGTGGTTTTAAACCAGGCGATAGAAACGCGTGTGCTGGGTACTTCCTTCAATATAAGATCTTACCATTTCTTGCCTCAAATAAGCATCACCGTAGCTTCTGGTAAAGTGCAGGTAAGGGATGTGCAGGCAACTGCTAAAAATGATGCAAACATTATTATTCCGAATAAACAATTAAAAATAGATAAGCAAAATAGACAGCAACAGCTCGTATCGGCAAACCTTGATCAAATTTTGGCCTGGAAACAGGATCGGCTTTCTTTTGACGAAGAACCACTCGATTTGGTGGCTTTTATGTTGGAACAGAAATTTGAAATATCGATCAGGATGGATGGAATAAAGAGCGATAGTATGTTGCTAACAGCAGATTTTGAACCTACCGATTCATTAGAAAGTATATTGCAGGCCATTGCCGCCACTTTTGATCTGTCTTACACAAAGGCATCAAATACCATTGTATTGAAGAAAGAAAATAATGATCGATAACTAAACGATTACAAGTCTATGTACAGCAGTTAACTACCTAAAAACTCCGGCAAATGGTATAGTACCACTTGCCGGAAATAGAGCTAGGTAAACCGATATGTAACGCCAATTACCCCACGATTTACCCTTTGTTTTAATTGTAAAACCAAAACAATCAAATATATGAAAAAAAAGTATGCAGGAAGATCCTGTCAAATGCTATTATATCTCATGCGTATTTCTTGCTATTTCTTCTTACTGGTGGCGATAACTACACAGTTGCTATATGCCAATCCGTCTCATGGGCAATTATTGAAGAAAACGAAACTAGATCTTCATGTCCAGAACAAATCACTCAAGGTTGTGCTGAGCGACATTCAGCGAACTACAGGTGTTCGGTTTGTTTACGATAATAATTTAGTTTCGTCATATAATCACATCCATATAAACGTCAAGAATAGTACACTGGAAGAAGTGTTGCGAAATATTCAGAAACAAGCGGCGATTGATTATGTGGAGCAGGAGCAATTTATTGTGTTATTACCGGCATCAGCAGAGAAAAAAACAATACGTATGCCGAAGCATGCCGTACAAGACCAAGTGACGGTTAAAGGAATAGTAAGCGACGAAGCTGGCACTCCACTCAGTGGCGTTACGGTAAAGATGCTGAGAGGTGCTGGTGGTACTTCTACCAACGAGAATGGTCAGTTTTCCCTACTAGTAGATCCCACCGATAGCTTGGATTTTTCTATGATAGGTTACCATGCCCAGCGCTTGCCGATAGGGTCGCGCCGGGATTTTATGCTGCACTTAATACAAACAGAAGGCCAGGGTTTGGATGAGGTGGTGGTAGTGGGGATGAATTTTCGACAGTCTAAACGTGCTGTTACTGGTGCTATGGCTACCATTCAAACAAAGGAGCTTAAACAAAGCCCTGTAGCAAATTTAAATAATGCATTAGCTGGTAGGCTACCGGGGTTAATTACCGTTCAATCGTCTGGTAAGCCGGGTGAAGATGCGGCAGCGATGTACTTGCGCGGTATTGCAACTTATGGGTCTAATACCGCCCCTTTGATTGTGATAGATGGCTTGCCCAGAGGATCGGGGAGCTTTAGCCAGATAGACCCAAACGAAGTAGAATCGGTTTCCATATTGAAAGATGCGAGTTCCTCTGCGCTTTATGGTATTCAAGGTGCAAATGGCGTCATTGTCGTAACCACCAAACGAGGTCGCGTAAGCCAGAAGCCTGTGATTGATTTTACGGCCCAAACGGCCCTACAGCAGGTAACACGATTACCGCAACCTATTAGCACTTACGAGAGTGCCTTATATTTTAATGATTATGATCGTAATAACAATACTGAACCGCGTTTTAGTGATGAAGCACTCCAGATTGTGCAAGCAGGTTCTGAACCTTACCTATATCCGGATGTCAATTGGTTTGACGAAATATTGAATAAAAATGCTTGGCAGAATCAATACAATTTAAATATATCGGGTAGCTCCAATCGGGTACGTTATTTTGTTTCGGGTAGTCATATTAAACAGGGCTCGCTATTGAAACACAGTGATCTATTTTATGATAATTACGGAAAAAAAAGTGGTTTTAGCCGTTATAATTTTCGATCGAATATTGATATAGAGGCAACTTCCAGGTTGCAGGTGCAAGTTGACTTGGCTGGCAGATTAGAAAAACGTGTGGGACCCATGCCCAGTTTTGAAGAAGTATTTACGCAAATCAATAATATGCCACCTTTCGCCCTCCCTGTGTTTAATCCCGATGGGAGCTTAGGTGCTGCGAGTAATGTAGAAATTCCATATTGGCGAAACCCCTATGGATTGGTAACACAAAGTGGCTACTATGAAAATTCTACCAATGTGATGTATGGAACAATTTCTGCGAAGCATGAGCTGGATTTCATAACGCCGGGTTTGTCTGCCCAAGCTTTTTTTAGTTTTGAAAATAATAATTTCAACCGAACAACAAGAAGCCAGGAATTTGACGCTTATTGGTATCGCGGTTTAGATGGCGAGGGGCTTCCTATTTATCAGCAAACACGTATAGCGAGTACAATCGCTACCTCCGGCTACAACAATATCGAACGTTCTAGTTACTTAGATGCCCGCATCAATTATACGAAAGGATGGAGCGAGCATTTGTTGACGGCGCAAATATTAGCCAATAGAACACTGCGTGTATTGGATTATGAACTACCTTATGCTTATCAGGGCATTAGCGGTCGCTTTACTTATAATTATGCTGCCCGTTACTTTCTTGAAGCTAATTTAAGTTATAATGGCTCAGAGAATTTCCCTTCCGATAAACGTTATGGATTCTTTCCAAGTGCATCTTTGGGATGGATTGTGAACGATGAAAGTTTTTTGAAAAATGTCCAATGGCTTAATCTGCTGAAAATTAGAGGATCTATTGGTTTAGTCGGTAATGATAAAATAGGCGGACAGCGTTGGCTTTATTTAAGTGATTTTGCTGCCGGTGATGGTTATGAGTTTGGGGTGAATAAAACGTGGCGCCCGGGCTACAATGAGGCTCGTGTAGGCAACCCCTATGTAACCTGGGAACATGCGCGCAAAGCCAATCTTGGTTTTGAAATATCGGTATTGCCAAATGATTTATTGCAGCTAACAGTTGATGTGTTTCATGAAAAACGGAGCGACATCTTAACCAATCCGGGCAAGGTGCCAGATTACTTGGGTATCACATCCTTGGCACCCCTAAATGTGGGGGTGGTTACCAATCGGGGTTTAGATGGTGAGCTGCGGATTAACAAACGGTGGCGGGATTTCGGCTTTTTTTCTAATATCCAATTTACCTATGCGCGCAATAAGGTGGTGCAGAATGATCAACCAAACCCGGCGTATCCCTATCAAGACCTGCGTAATTACGAAGTGGGGTATGTGTTGGGATATAAAGCGATTGGATTTTTTGCCAGCCAGGAAGATATTGATAAGAGTCCTAAACAATCTTTTGATAACAGCACCATACCCGGCGATATCAAATATCAGGATATAAACGAAGATGGGGTTATCAATGCGTTTGATAGAGTCCCTATTAAGATTCAAAATGTACCGCGTTTTACTGGAGGGATTTCGCTCGGTGCTTCTTATAAATCTATTGATGTCAGTGTGTTGTTAAATGGCTCGGCGGGAGGAGCTGCACGATATGTTCCGAAACCCTTGGATCCGATTATAACCCAACGTTGGACACCAGAAAATCAAGAGCATGCCCGTGTTCCAGTGGCAAAGAACTCATCCAACAATACACTTGTTTCCGATTTCTATGTATTCAAGACCGACTATTTAAAACTGAGAAATGCTGAAATAGGTTTTGTGGTGCCGGGTAATTGGTTAAAACAAAGAGGGATAGATTATTTACGGGTATTTTTGAATGGCCAAAATCTGGCCATATGGGACAAGCTTTGGATCAAAGACCGCGATCCGGAGGTAAGTGGCACGTCAGACTTGCCTTATCCAATCCAGCGGGTATTTAATCTGGGAGTGAACATCAAATTATAGGCTTTATTAGAAAAACATGAAAAAAATATTCCATTATTATATATTAGGCATTTTATTGCTGTTATCGTGTTCACTGGTTTGCTGTAAAAAGGACTTTTTAGAACGCGCGCCGAGCGACTTAATTGATGAAGAAAAGGTATTTACCAATTTAGATAATGCAGAGGCTTTTTTAAATACCGCTTATAGAGAAGTGCCGCAATTAGTATATCGAACAGATAATAGCAGGGCTAGCTATTTTAATTTAGGGTCTGCAACAGATGAGGCTGGAGGAATGTGGGGCGCTTCAAAATCAGGATTAGATTTTAATAACGGCAATTGGAATGCGGTGTCGTTTCCATTGGATTGGACATGGTTTGCTTATTATTCGTCTATCCGTAAAATCAACGTTTTTCTGGCAAATTATGACCGGATACCCAATGAAGTAGGAGGGCAAACGGCCAACGGCAGGAAAGAGCGTATGCTAGGTGAGGCACATGGTCTGCGCGCCTATTATTATTTTCTGCTCTATTCGATGTGGGGCGAAGTACCGCTTATAACCGAAGCATTATTGCCGGGAGGGAGTGATAACGTGTACCTTCCCCGTAGCTCGGCGACTGATATCATCGCAACCATTGATGCTGATTTACAAATTGCGATGCAGTATCTTCCTGCTACCCATACAGATGGACAATTTGGGCGGTTCACAAAAACAGCGGCTAAAGCCTTATTATCAAGGGTATACCTTTATTATGCAAGTGCGCTTTCCAACCCTGTTAACGATCGGCAACGATGGGAGAAGGCAGAAGCGGTTACAAAAGATGCCATCGATTATGCAGAAACAGCAGGGTATGCACTTTCTTTATCTGCCAGTGGAGGTAAGAAACCCTATGAGCGTATTTTCCTGGAAATGGAAAATTCGGAAACGATTTGGTCTTGTGCATCTCCCTATGATGGTAATGGCAGCTATTGGGATTTTTGGAGTGGTTCTTTATCACAGGGTGGATGGTATGGAGAGGCGCCGGTACAGGATTTGGTGGATGCATATGAAGTTAAAAATGGAGAAATTCCTGTTTTAGGTTACCGCTCAGACGGGAGCCCGATCATCAATGAAAAAGCAGATTACAATCCGTCGGCACCATTTGAAAACAGAGATGAACGCTTTTATCAGACTATTCTTTATCAAGGTGCTATGTGGAAGGGAAGGGCAATCAATGTGGCTCCCGGTGGTGCTGATTACTCGAATGATAAACCGAGAATAAATTATTTCTGGAGAAAATATACCATGGAAGAACACAATCTGTATAGTGGTGATGGAATGGCTGAGAGAAGATTTGTGGTTTTTAGAATGGGCGAGCTTTTACTAAACTATGCCGAGGCACGTAATGAAGTACTTGGATCTCCGGATGCAACGGTGTATGATGCTATCAATCAGTTGCGAAGAAGGGGAGGGCTTCCAGACTTACCCCTTGGGCTTTCACAAACAGCAATGAGGGAAAGAATAAGGCATGAGCGCCGCATTGAATTGGTCATGGAGAACCACCGGTTCTTCGATGTACGTCGTTGGATGATAGCAGAGGAGGTCGACAATCACCCAGTGAGAAAGATTCATGTGTCTGCATCCGGAAATTTTACTTACCCTATTTGGGGTAACCGGGTTTTTGAAAAGAAGCATTACCTATTTCCGATACCACAACTGGAAATTGAAAAAAGTAGTGGTGTGCTGACGCAGAATCCTGGTTGGCAATAAATGAGCGTATAGGTGATGAAACGATTTATTATGGAGCTATGGCTATGCGGCGTTTTAGTCATAGCATATCATTTCTTGCAGGCACAACCTGCAAGAAATATAATAGATGTTACAGAATATGGTATACTACCCCATAGTAGCCAGAATATAACACCGATTATTCGTAAGATATTAAAAGAAAATACGCATGCTTTCACTTTGCAATTCCCGCCGGGAAGGTATGATTTTTGGCCCAGTCACTTGGAAGAAAAGCTTTTTCAAGCTGCTGTTGCATTTGATTTAACCCGTAAAACCGATGTAACCATTGATGGCGGCGGTGCATCATTCGTTTTTCATGGCCGCATGATGCCTTTTAAGATTGAGCAAGCGCAAAACATTCAGCTCAAAAATTTCAATATCGATTGGGATCGTCCATTTATATCACAGGGAAGGGTTGTTGGAGTGAACGATAAGTGGGTAGACATGGAAATAGATCCAAAATTTTACCCTTACGAAATAACAGGTGATTCTATTTTTTTTATTGGCGAAGGTTGGCGGAGCCCCATTACTAAAAATTACAATAACCTGTACGATCCAATAAAGAAGGAAATCGTCTATCAAACGCGTGATAATCCACTCGGTGCCTTATCGGGTGCGAAAGTATCCGCTTTAGGTAATAACATCGTACGGTTTTATTTTAAACCTGTTTACAAACCAGCCGTCGGAACTTTTGTAGCCATGTACCATGGTGCGTATATTACGGATGGTATTTTGCTGCTCAATACGAAAGATACCTACCTTGAGAATATAGACATTTTTCACACCTTAAGTTGCGGAGTGAGTGGGTATCGCAGTGAAAATATTCATTTAAAAGGTGTGAACATCTTGGCGAATGAAACGAAAGGGCGTGTGTTCAGTACTTTAGCTGATGCCACGCATTTCAATGGCTGTAAAGGGCTGATCACCATAGATGGCACAACGATAAGTGGCGCTGGCGACGACTTTACGAATGTTCACGGCATGTACGCACCTGTTACAGATGTACTGGACGATACCAGTGTACTTGTTGCCCCCAATGGTCGCTATATTGGTTTTGATGCAGGGGAAGTAGCTTGGATAGTGGATACCTTGGATATGCAACGAAAAATGGAGTACCGGGTAAAGAGCCAAGAACCAATTAAGAAGGGGGAGCAATTAATAGGCTATAAAATTACTTTTGAATTGCCCCATCATTTTAAAATAAAAAAAGGAAATCTATTAGAAAATAAGGATCGGAATCCGGATGTATTTATTCGCAACTGCCATATTCTTAAAAAAAACAGGGCTCGTGGAGCACTTATTACGACTGCAGGGAAGGTGGTTATAGAGCATAATTATTTCAATACAGCGGGTGCAGCTATTTTAATAGAAGGTGATACCGATTTGTGGTTTGAATCAGGGGCAACTAGCGACGTGCTTATTCGAAACAATGTTTTTGAAAATTGCTATACTTCAGGGAACAATATCGTGGATGCTCCTTGGGGTTGGGGGGAAGGAGTTATCAGCATTACACCATCGTTTCGTCCGAAAGATAATCAGCAACCTTATCATCGAAATATCCGTATTGAACAGAATGTTTTTAAACATTTCGACTATGCCATCCTATATGCCCGATCGGTAGATGGTTTAACATTTACCAATAATTGTCTCCAACATACCCATAACTACCAGCCGTTTTATCGGAAAACAAACCTGTTCTTAGACGGCTGCAAAAATGTGCAAGTTAGCGGGAACACGTTTGATGCGTCGTTTCTTGGGAAAAATATCACGATTTGGCATATGGATAAAAAAGATGTGAGCTTAACAGACCAGGTTATGGATATCCGTCTATTAAAGGCAAATTGATAACATGCTCGTATTTTAAACAAGCATGAAATACATACAGAACCAAATGATATCAAAACTATGAAAAAGCTATTCAAGAAAATCATTGGGCTGGGATTGCCCCTTATTTACTGTTTAACGGTTACATTCTTACTTGGCTGTGAAGATAACAGCATGCTTTCTATGGCAGGAAAGTTGCAAACCACATCCCATGTCTTTTATGTTTCTCCGAATGGAAATGATAGCAATGTAGGGAGCATCGGTGCCCCGTTTAAGACAGTTAATTTTGCATTGAGTCTGGCACAGGCTGGCGATTCGGTCGTGGTTCGTGCGGGAACATATATCGAAAAAATTCAATTTCCACGTTCGGGTGCGGAAGGGAATTACATCACATTGATTGCCTACCCCGGTGAACAACCGTTGATTAGCGGTACAGGTTTACCAGTTGTGGGGCATGAGGCGCTGGTTACCCTGCAATCCGTGAATTGGATTTGGATAGAAGGTTTGGAAATTGCGTACTTGAGTACATCAGAAGGTGGCCGCATGGTAGACGGTATACTGGTAACAGGTAGCTCTTCTAACGTGATGGTATTAAAAAACCATGTACATCATATTCACAATAATGCCAGTCCGTCGGTAGGGCGTGAAGGCCATGGTATCCACTTAAAAGGCAATGCCAGTGAACCCATAAGAAATGTATTTGTACACGACAACGAGATACATGATAATCGGACGGGCACGAGCGAAAACTTAACTGTAAATGGCTATGTAAAAGATTTTGATATCCGCAGCAATAAAATTTACAATGGTGAAAATATCGCTATTTGCATTGCCGGTGGATACGGTGCTAATGGACAACCTGCTTTTGATTATGCACACAGTGGCTCGGTTGTGGATAATCAAATCTGGAATATTGATGGCAGCACCGGGCAGGTGCCAGTGTTGCTTGAAGCTCCCGGTACCATTGGTATATACATTGACGGAGCTCGATATATTACGGTGGAAAACAATCGGGTTTGGAATAGTGATAGGGGGATTGGCCTGGTGAGTGAGAATGATGGTTTTCCAACAGAGCATTGTACTGTTCGTGGCAATGTGGTATACAACAATCGTGCGGAAGGTATTTACTTGGGCGGTTATGCCAATTATACGAGCGGGGGTACCAAAAATTGCCTCGTTTTAAATAATACACTATATCATAATGCGGGCGAATTGGGGTATAACAATGAAGAGGTAGGCGAAATCAGGTTAAATACCAACTGCCACTATAATGAAATACATAACAATATACTGGTAGCTCGTCCGGAACGGGGAACGTTTATCCGCAAAAATGACGTAACCGGATCGTTTAACGGTATTGATTATAACCTATATTATACCACGGGTAGCGTATCGCGCTGGTTCTGGAACGGAACAGCCTACCTGTCGTTGGTTGATTGGAAAAATAACAGTGGAGGTGATACCAATGGTCAACAGGTAAATCCTTTATTGGTGGCTCCAACAGCTACAGTGCCTGATTTTAGATTAACTGCAGGTTCCCCTGCTATTAATCAAGGCACGGATGTACATGGTGCTGCCGCAGGATCTGTTGATGCTGGCGGACAAGCGCGATACAATGGTGTTATTGATATAGGGGCTTATGAATATTATTGATAAGACTTATCACTTACAACTTTGCTGCCGACCGCGAACTGAGATAATCGGTTAGGCTACCTATAAGCAAGGTAATGGCGCCGATGACAAAGAGCATATAAAAAGAATGATAAACGGAAAACAAATAGGTGAGGAGGTAAGCCGTTAGCGCATGGGAAACGGAATAGGTAATGGTCATAGCACTCCATACACTTTTCTGATAAACAGGTTCAACTAGCTCGGCCGTACGGCCTGCTGCTAAGGAAACGATGCCCAATGCCAAGCTGCCTACACAGATACTGGAAAACGCTAAACTCCAGCTGGCGGTGGAAAGCAGCGGTAAGATCACACCTACAGATTTAACAAGCAAACTGAGGCGGATGCTTCGGGCAAAGCCCATTTTATCGGCAATATAACCCGACAACAAAGGACCGACAGCTGCAGACAAGCCCAATAAAACCCAATAATGAGTGCCGCTGGCAATGCCTTGTCCTAAGCCTCGGCTGATAAAATCGACCCAGAAAACGGTGTGTGGTACGAAACCGACAGAGTTGCAGGCATACGATATCAACAGTAGAAAAACGGGTTTGGTCCACAATGGATTTTTTCTTCCGTGAATGCTTATAGACGATTTAACGTGTTTTTCATTACTGCCCGCAGGCCAACCTTTCCAGGTAAGGACGATGAGCACCAGCGCAGTGGCCGTAAAAGCCATCCAAGTGATGAACAGACTTTTGGCTACCAAGAGTGGAATGAGTGTGCCTGCTAAAGCCATCCCCATACCAACACCGGCAAAAATAAAACCACCAACGGTACCCTTTTTGTTCGTTGGCGTAAACTTAAACAGCATGGGAGCTGTATTCACCATCAGCATACCGCCCGTTACTCCAGCCGTAAACCGCAATAAAAAATAGAGCGGAAAAGCCAAGGGGTAGGCACAACCCACGAAGGTTAGCGCGGTTACAAATAAAGAGGTCTTGATTAAGGTAACAGCAGGAACGTAACGACTAAAATGGGCACCACATACGGAACCTAAAATATAACCGGTCAGGTTGGCAGCCCCCAGATAATCAGCTTGACTCACTGTGAACCACTCTTGGTTAATCAAGGCCGGAATAAGGGGTGGGTAGCCATACCGCCCCATGCCAATACCAATCAGTAGGGTGGCGAAGCCAGTTAAAGCGGGAACGATGTAAGCTTGCTGTTGTTGCTGGGCCATGTTTGTCGTTTTGTTTTGGATGATACAAAAATAGTTGTACTTTTATGTTATTAAAAACGATTAATTTTGATAAATATATATCATTTTTAATGATTAATTAATGTGTATCGAAATGGGCTTACCATGAATATCAATGACCTAAAACTCTTTGTTTCGACTGCCGAATATGAGAGCATTACAAAAGCGGCAGCCCTTGGAAATACGGTGCAATCCAATGTGTCTGCCAGGATAAAGTATTTAGAAGAACAGCTGGGTACGAAATTGCTACACCGTACTACCCGCCGTGTGCAAGCTACGGATGCTGGGCTCAAGTTTTTGAAAATAGCTAAAGAGACTATAACGGCCATTGAGGACTTTAAGGCAGCGGTTCATATGGGCGATACCCAACCTCAGGGATTAATTAAGATTGGTTGTATCCATTCTACGGCAGCACTTCGGGCACCTGGCATCTTGCAGAGATTTACTGCCGAGCATCCGGATATCGATTTTAAGTTGAAGACAGCTACAACGGGTGACCTCATTAAAGAGGTGTTGGCCTTTAAGTTGGACGGTGCCTTTGTGGCTGGCGAAGTAGATCATCCGGATCTGACGTTTCAACCCATTGTAATGGAGGAGTTGTGTTTGGTTGCTTCATCCATATACCCTTCCTTGGAGCGTTTGCAGATGCATGCAAAAAGACTGAAACTGGTCGTGTTCAGTAAGGGCTGCGCCTATCGGGAGTTGTTACAGGAGACGCTGAAAGATGCTGGTACGAAACAGATAAAATTTGTGGAAATAGATACTTTAGATGGTATCATCAATACGGTGGAAAGTGGAATCGGACTCACCTTGTTACCGATTGAACTGATCAAGAACCACTATGCCTATCGTAACCTGGTAACCTTTCCCTTACCTAATAAACGCTTTGCCAAATGTATGACGGTATTCATCCGTCGGAAGGATTATCCGATGAGCGATAGCTACCGTTGTTTTTTTGAATCGATTATGAAAGGGTATGGAACGCAAAGTTGAAAAGATGGCCTATAATGTAAATATGTCAGTGAATCCTGCCATATGTTTAGATGCGCGTGTAGGGGTGACACATTTGCAGTTCTGTATAAAAAAATAGATTTATGTCCTTGAAAAGGCATTTTTTGGGCTTTGGGAAGAGATAGGCTATATCATACCTAGAGAATAGGGACTAGCTGTGACCTATCTTCAATTATTTTAAACTTTTTCTGGATTGTTGGCCGGTTTGCATGATGATTGCACCTCTTTGGTTGAAAAGGCGGAGAACGTCTCCGTTTATTTTAATCAATAAACAAAATTACAGAACTATGAAGGTACTGGTAATAGGTGGGGGGAATATGGGCTTCACATACGCGGAAGCTATGGCAAAATCAACATTATTAAAAGAAAAAGATCTGATGATCTTGGACAAGTCGGAAGAGCGGTTGTCCGAATTAAAAAAACATCCGCTATTAATTGCTTGTGCTGATTTGGAGGAATGTTTACCTCAGGCTGATGTGGTTTTAATAGCGGTAAAACCAAACCATGCATCGGATTTGATGGCTCAAATGAAGCCCTTGGTCAATGAACAACAAGTGTTTGTATCCATTATGGCTGGAGTAACCATGAAGGTAATCCAACAAGGATTGGGTATGGCCAAAGTGGTTCGGGCCATGCCGAATTTACCGGCTCAGGTAGGATTGGGAATGACTTCCTTTACAGCAACAGACGCTGTTTCACGTTTGGAACTAGCAACAATTGAACAACTCTTGGATACGACTGGCCGATCCATTTACCTGGATACCGAAAAAGAAATTGATGCATCGACCGGTATCTCAGGTAGTGGGCCTGCCTATATTTTTTATTTTATGCAATCGATGCTGGAAGCAGCACTCCAAATGGGCTTTCCGATGGATGATGCCCGTATGTTGGTGCACCAAACGTTCGCAGGAGCGGTAAAGCTCTTTGAATCGGCTGATTTGGATCCCACTGAATGGATGGCCCGGGTGGCTTCGAAAGGAGGAACCACACGTGCTGCGCTGGATTGGATGGAAGACAATAATGTGAAAGAACTGATTAAAGAAGCGGCATATGCGGCCTTTAACCGGGCAGTTGAGTTGGGTAAGGAGTTTGACCATGCATAAAGACGGTAAACCGATTAAACGGGTGGTCATCAAAGTAGGCACCAACGTGATTACCAACCGGGATAATCGCATTGTGGGAACCGTGCTGAATAAATTGGTAGAGCAGATTGCTTATTTGTACGAACAGGATGTACTTTCGGTATTGGTATCATCAGGCTCGGTGATTGCCGGTAAGGAAGTCATGCGTCACAAGTTGCATACGGATAATAAAATTGTGCGGCGTCAAGTATTTTCGGCTATTGGGCAACCACGTTTGATGCGCCATTATTATACTTTGTTTCAATCATACGGAATGCGCTGTGCACAGGTACTGGCCACCAAACGCGATTTTGATCCGGGTATGCACCGGCAAAATATGATTAATTGTTATGAGGGCCTGTTACGAGAGGGGGTCATCCCCATTGCGAATGAAGACGATGCGGTGTCTTTATCGATGTCCACCTTTACAGACAATGACGAGCTGGCTAGCTTGGTTGCTGAATTGATTCGCGCCGATTTATTGATCATCCTGACGGACACGGAAGGTTTTTTTAATGGCCATCCTGCAGATGCAGACAGCCAATTAATCAGTTGTATTTCAGTGGATGAAAATGTGGAGCAATTTGTGCAAGAAAGTACCAAGGGCGAAGCAGAAGGTCGGGGTGGCATGCAGTCTAAACTGCGCATTGCCAAAAAAACGGCATTGATGAATATTCCGACTTACATTGCCAATGGTAAAAGAGATAACGTCATCTTAGATATCGTGCAAGGTAAAGAAGTAGGTACCAGATTTACGAAGTAATAGCTTCATCCCACCAGGAGTTGAACAGCTCCTGGTGTTCTTCTACCCATTCTTTGGCTGTTTCTTTTTTGTTTTTGCTGTCTTCCATTTTGGTGAGCAAATCATTCAAGAGTTCTTTTTCAAAGAACGCCTGTTGAAAATAATGGTACAATGCTGGGAAATCCTGATCGAAATCTTTTCTAACAAAAGTTTCAATGTGCTCGGCATCACCATAAACTTTCTTAGGGTCTTCGAGAAACTTGAGGTCAAACCGACCGAAGAGCCAGTGAGGCTGCCAAGCGGTTACCACAATCCACTGTTTCTCATGAACGGCCTTTTGTAGCTCAGAGGCCATAGCGATCATCGACGAATTTAGCTGTTTGTATTGCAAATGATAATCCATGATCACTGTATCGGTATAAGTAGCCATGCCCGAACCGCGTTCAATTCCGATGATTTTTCCATCAAATTTAGCGCGATTACCATTCAATTCCTCAATGGAATTGATATCGACATAGGTAGGAACCACCAGCCCCAATTGTGCTCCTTGGTAATTCATGCCTGCACTGGATATGTTTTTAAATGGTTTTATTTTATCACCATGTGTAGTAGGAAGCCAAACATTCATAAAAACATCCGTGTCGCCATTATCCATTGAAGCTAACAACAAATTGGGTGCTGCTTTGTGCGTAACGACATGGTATCCTTTTTGAGCAAAAAATGCTTGTGTAACCAAGGTCATGGCATTACCCTCTGCCCAACCCTCTACCATACCCATACTGATCCGTCTAGTGATCCGATCGCCACAACCGGATAACGCACAATATAGTATACTGAAAATGACTAGTTTATATGTTCTCATAGCTATTATCATATATCTCATATCATAGGATATCAAGTATCAAGACATCTGTATCAAGACCTCTCTAACACGTACATCTAAATACATCTTGCATTTGATATCTCACATCTCTCTTATCTAAATACTAAATATTTCTATCATCTACTCATCTTATTGCCAAAGGCTTGTGTAATGCGGTCTAAAATGATGGCTAAGATGACGACTGATAGACCACTTTCAAAACCGAGCCCGATATCCAGGTTATTAATGCCCTCCAGCACTTTCTCGCCTAAACCACCAGCGGCAATCATACCGGCAATTACTACCATGGATAGAGAGAGCAAAATGGTTTGATTAATACCTGTGAGGATGGTTTTTAGCGCTAAAGGTAATTCCACTTTAAATAAGATTTGCCTTTGAGTAGCCCCCAGTGAGCGAGCAGCTTCCAATATATCGCCCGGAACCTGCTGGATACCCAAAGCTGTGAGCCGCACGGCCGGCGGCATGGCAAAAATAATGGTGGCAAAAGCACCGGGTAATTTGCCAATGCTAAAGAACAGCACGGCTGGAATGAGGTATACAAAGGCCGGCATGGTTTGCATCAGATCGAGCAGTGGCCGAATGATGCGCTGAGCGGTTTGGTTCTTGGCCGACCAGATGCCCAGTGGCACGGCGATCATGAGTGCTATAATCGTAGAGGAAATGATCAAGGCCAAAGTTTGCATGGTTTCTTCCCAAAAGCCCATCAAATAAATCAACGCAAGACCTGCTAACGTAAATGCCGCGATACGCTTACCGGCAAATTTCCAGGCCACGAAGGTGAAAAGGATGATGGTGATGTAAAAAGGAATGCTTACCAGTACCCATTCGATGCTTTCAATGCCCGCGTTGCCAGTGGTCTTAATAAAGTCAAATAGGGGGTGCAGATTGGCCATGAGCCACTTCACTGCTACGGCTACGTATTGTCCGATATCGATTGTTTTTTCCATGAGATTAATTGTTGTTCGCGAATTCTTTTAATTGTGAGATATCTTGTTCATCAAACCGGGTCGCTTCAATAACGAGCGAATTTTGGGTAACGATTCCCAAGAGCTTTTTACTTTCGCGATCAATGACTGCGATGGGTGATCGGGTAGCCGTGATCAGGGGTAGCATCTCTTCTACAGTTACTTCGGTGGTTACGGTAGGTACATTTGTTAAAAGAATGCTGGCTACCGTCTTTTCTTTAGTTTTTGCACTTTGTACCGCATCGGTTACCCATACAAAACCTAAAAATGTGTTTTGATCGTTTAATACGGGCAATACATCCAAGCCAGTGCTGCGCATTTTACGCAGGGTGCCTTCTGGGCCATCTTTTCCGAGACGGACGACGGTAGGTTTCTCGTGCATCAGCGTGCCTGCGGTGATGATCGTCTTACGGTCTACCTTTTTTACAAAGGCTTCGACGTAGGGGGTGGCTGGGCTGGTCAAGATTTCTTCAGCAGTGCCTATTTGTTCGATGATACCATCTTTCATAATCATGATGCGGTCACCCAGTTTAATGGCCTCATCCAGATCATGTGTGACGAATACCACGGTTTTTTTGAGCGTATTCTGCAAACTCATCAGCTCGTCTTGCATTTCGGTTTTGATTAGCGGATCGAGCGCCGAAAAGGCTTCATCCATGAGCAATACTTCCGGATCGTTTGTTAGGGCACGGGCCAAACCCACACGCTGTTGCATTCCTCCTGAAAGCTGGGCAGGGAGCTGGTGCTCAAAACCGTGTAAGCCTACCGTATCGATAGCTACCTGTGCTTTGTTCTCCCGAGTTTCTTTCCCTTCCCCGCGAAGCTCTAAACCGAAGGCTACATTTTCTAGGATGCTCCGATGCGGCAATAGGCCGAATTTCTGAAACACCATGCTCATTTCGGTGCGACGTACATCCAGTAGTTCCTGATGGTTTTTGCGCGTAATATTGTCGCCATTGACATAAACGTTTCCGGAGGTAGGCTCAATCAATCGGTTCAAGCAGCGTAATAAAGTGGATTTACCGCTTCCGGAAAGCCCCATGATCACAAAGAATTCACCTTCGTATATTTCAAAATTTGCCCGGTTTACACCCACTGTACAGTGGGTGTCTGTTAAAATTTCTTTTTTGGTTTTGCCTGCGTTGAGCATCTGCAAGGCTTTTTCTTTATTTTTTCCGAAAATTAAGACCAAATCTTCGACCTTTATTTTTACGGGTCTGTTTGCTTCCATAATGGAGTGGATTTTATGATTGTGTAGGATAATAAAGGGATGCAATGAATAAAAAAACACTGCTTACTATAGACCAAGCGTAGCTATAGTATGTGCATTGTTTAATAAAACGAATACATCTGGTGCGTTAAAAACCTGAACGGTTTAAAAACAGCATGGGGGGATTTTCAGGGTGTTGGTAATGGTTGTTTTTCTGATGCGATAAAATAAGGTATACGTAATATGGTATATTTCTTTTTTTCTCATTGGTACAAAGGTACTAAAAAAAATGAATAGGCTTTTTCTGACACTTTTAAGCATCGGTGTATGAGAAGTTGAGGCAAACTCAATTGTTCACACTAATTGAGGAAATACCGTCAACACAGCGGGAAATGTAGATAGGTTCATCTATGGTCGGTTCGTTTACTTTTGTAATGAGATAATGAGCAAATCAATCAAAGAATGAGATTAACAAGAATGATAAGCAAGATGACGTTTTGGCTAGCATTGGTAAACCTTTTGGTAGGCTTGCCAACTATGGTACAGGCACAACAAGGGCTTCAAGCTGCCTTGAAAGGTAAGACATACGTAATTCCGCAGAAACCGGAAGATGTCAGTCCGCTACTTTACGGTGAAAAAATTCCAACAGCCATGTTGCTTGATATGTCTGGAAAACCTTTTGACCTGAATAAAGCTGTAACAAAGAAGCCAACCATTCTGGTGTTTTATCGGGGCGGATGGTGTCCATATTGTACGAAGCAATTGGCGGGTTTACAAGAAGTGGTACCTAATCTGGAAGAGTGGGGATATCAATTGATAGCAGTCAGTACCGATCAACCTAAAGGACTCATGCAATCGGTAAACAAAGAAAAGCTAGAGTATACCTTGTTGTCTGATGCTGACTTGCAGGTGTCCAAGCTATTTGGTATTGCATACAAAGCTCCCAAAGGCTATTGGGACATGTTGTCTAAGACTACGGGTGGTAAGGATGTTGATTTATTATTACCTGTGCCATCGGTTTTTATTTTGAATCAAGAAGGTATTATCCGTTTCGAGTATATCAATCCCGACTTCAAACAAAGGCTTTCTGCGCACTTGTTAAAAGCCGTAGCACAAAGCATTCGGATGGAGCAGTAAAAAGGAATAGCGGAAACAAGTGGTATCCATGTACGGATGTAAAAACAATCGAATGTGGGTTTGGTTAATGATAATAATAAACAAACAATGATGAAAGCGATGAGGATGATGATCATGTGTTGGATAGCCTTAACCAGCTGTCGAAGCATGGCGCAACAAACAGAAACAACTATGGGAAGCAGCAAAAAAGATAATCCATACTACTCGCGTACTGATACAGACCACCTCGAGGTAAGTAATGCCGAGTGGAAAAAAATCTTGCCGGCCGATTTATATGCCGTTGCCCGTGAACAAGGAACAGAAATGGCATTTACGGGTAAATATTGGGATAGCGAGACGAAGGGAACCTATTATTGTGCAGTATGTGGTAACAAATTGTTTCGATCGGATGCCAAGTTTGCGAGCAGCTGTGGTTGGCCGAGTTTCTTTGAACCGGTAAGAAAAAACAGTGTGCTTTATAAACCAGATCACTCGCATGGTATGGAGCGTATAGAAGTGGAATGTGCGCGTTGTAATTCGCACCTGGGGCATATATTTAATGATGGTCCGGCACCAACTTATAAACGCTATTGCATGAATTCTATTTGCCTGGATTTTGAACCTGATATGGGTATAAGAGCTAACTAACTATTTAAATAGCGATTATTTAGAAAAGTAATTTGCAATCTTCAGATGAAATGCCAAACTTAGCATTATAAATCTAAAGAAATTTGCAAGAAACTTACGGAATTGACGAAAAGGATATTTTGATAAGATTGCGAGAGAGCGATAAAGAAGCCTTTCGCTTTCTTTACGAAAGATATAGCCGCGTTATTTACGGAAATATATTGAAACTCGTACACCACGAGGATGTTGCGGATGATCTGTTGCAGGATGTCTTTGTTAAAATTTGGGAGCATCGTGCAAAAATTAATCCTGAACTATCCTTTAGGGCCTATTTATTTACGTGCTCCCGTCATTTTGTATTTAACTTTAAACGTAGATTAAAACTGGAGATTGAAACAGCGATCCAATTGGCTATCGGCTACGATGATGCGAATGATGCGATAACCAATCTCCTTCAGGCCAAGGAAGCAGAGGCATTGGTGGAAAGGGTGGTAGGTAAATTACCTGAACAGCGTCAGCGGATCTTTCGTCTATGTAAATTAGATGGCCTGAGTTATCAGGAAGTAGCCGATGCCTTAAATATCTCCGTGTCCACCGTGCGTGATCACATGGTCAAAGCAAATAAATTTATTAAAGAACGGTTAACCCACGAGGAGGGGCTATCTGCTCTCCTGTTGGTGTTATGGTTTGTCTCCACATCTTAATGCCACAAGTGTATTGCATATACCCGTGATAAAGAAAGCTAGCAAAAACTAAAAAAAAATAATGGTGGAGCAGACCTATTTTGCGTCCGAGGTGTATACCTTATAAAAGACGCACCATGCCCTTAGATAAAACCGATATTGCTAACCTACTGCACCGTTATAAAAAAGGCGAATGTTCTAAAGAAGAGCTTCTGCAACTGAGCCAGCTTCTTGGTACGGAATCAACAGCAGATTTGGAAGAAGCGTTGGTCGAATCAATACTTGAAGAAAGTACGGAACCAGCCTTTGATCAGCAAAAGTTTGACGATCTTTACCAATCGCTTTTAACACGTACAACAGCGCATACAAACCAACCTAAACGGTTCCGTATTTGGCCATTCGTTGCTGCCGCATCGGTGGTGCTGGTATGTACCATTTTCTTTTATGGGTATCAGCAAAAAGTATTTCGGAAACCCATGGCTCAGGCGGCGAAAGAAGAGATGGATGTGCAACCAGGTGGAAACCGGGCAAGTTTAACTTTGGCCGATGGCAGTGTGGTAGATTTGAGTGATACCCAAGCAGGCATTGTCATGGAAGATGACATTAAGTATAACAATGGGGCAACGGTATTAAAGGGTAAAACTGTAGCTGCTGGAAAAAGAAATCATGCTATGGTAGGGTACTATGAATTGAAAACTCCCAGAGGGGGAACATACCAATTGGTGTTATCTGATGGAACAAAGGTTTGGCTGAATGCACAATCATCATTAAAATATCCAGCTAATTTTGATGCAAATGAGCGTGTAGTTGAGCTGGATGGTGAAGCGTATTTTGCCGTTGCACAAGATGCCCATAAACCTTTCCGGGTAATTACAAAAAGCCAGCAAATAGATGTTTTGGGAACAGAATTTAATGTTTCAGCTTATGGCAATGGTCAAGCAACCTTAACGACTTTAGTGAACGGACGTGTTCATGTAACGGGAGCAGTTGCGGCAGCCGGAGGTGTAACACAGATGCTGTTGAAACCAGGACAACAGGCAATGAACTTAAATGGAGCTGCCGTTCAGGTTCGAGAAGTAGGGTTAGCACCCTATGTGAGCTGGAAAAGAGGATTTTTTTATTTCGATGAGACGAAGCTAAGCGAAGCCATGGATCAATTGAGCCGTTGGTATAATCTCGAAGTTGTTTATCAAGGAAAAATGCCCGAAACCTACTTCTACGGGGAAATTAACCGAAATAAAACCTTGCAAAAAGTATTGAACATCTTGAGAGAAGGAGGTGTTGAATTTAGTGTTGAACAAGCGGGTGAAAAGACCCGGCTGGTTGTTTTGCCACGTACTTAAATAGCTTCGATTCGGAGTACCTATCAATAACCAAATAACTAACCTTAAATGAATATGAGTGAATAAACAAACAACCCAATTGAACCCCATCCACTATGAACAAAAAAGGTAGTGCTGGCAGGCACTACCTAGAAGTTTCGGATGCTTTTACAAGGCTGCCAAGCGTGGCAGCCAACGATAACCAATGATTAGTAAAAACATATAAAACATACAAACATATGATTTTTTATGCATGTATTAAAGGTCGTTGTTGGCCTTTGACTTACCGATTGCTATTGATTATGAAATTGGTACTATTGATTACATTAGTCACTTTTCTGCAAGCAACTGCTGCTAGCAAAGCACAAACGATTACATTGAAGACTAAAAATGCCACTTTGGCGGAAGCCATGCGAAGCATCCAGAAGCAGAGCGGTTACGCATTTTTTTTAAATGGAAAGTCGTTTGCATCCTCGCGGGTGCATGTCGATATCCATCAAGTGAGTTTAAAGGAAGCCTTGACAGCGTTGTTAGAACCTTTGGCCTTAGAATGGATACTCGAAGATGAGACCATCATTATTAGGCCCCGTAAAGCGGTTAACGAGAGAAGTGTGCCCTATCATGCACAACAGATAACGGTTTCGGGCCACGTATCAGACGAACAATCGCGGCCCCTACCTGGCGCGCTGGTTTCGGTAAAGGGCACGCCCATCAATACCACTACAGACGAAAAGGGAAACTACCATATTAACGTGCCAAATGACGCTGCTATACTGGTTTTTTCCAGTCTGGGGTGCACTCCTTTGGAACGGGTAGTAAGAACCGAACGTGTTATTGACGTGCTGCTCCAAGCTGAGGTAAGCAACTTGGATGAAGTAGTTGTAGTGGGGTATGGAACGCAGAAGCGGGTGAATGTCATCGGAGCGGTGGCCACCGTAGATGCCAAGTCTATCGAAAACAGATCGGTGTCAACCTTATCGTCCTCGTTGGCCGGATTGGCTGCAGGATTAAATGTACAAACTACTACAGGGAAGCCAGGTGCTGATGGAGCAAATATTTTGGTGCGTGGTACAGGTACCCTGAATAATACGGCCCCGTTGGTGGTGATCGATGGTATTGTAGGCTCGATGGACGCGGTTAATCCAAATGATGTGGCAAGCATTTCCGTTTTGAAAGATGCCGCCACAGCGGCCATTTATGGGTCTCTTGGTTCGAACGGGGTTATCTTGATTACCACGAAGAAAGGTAATAAAGGAAAAACAAATGTAACCTATACAGGTATGGTTTCGATGTTACGTCCCAATAATGTACCCGAGCTTGTGACCGATTACGCACGGCATATGCGTTTAGTGAATGAAGGATTTCGTAACCTGGGGCAGGCGGCAATTTATACGGACGCAACCATTGATCAATGGGAAAAGGCAAAAGCGCACCCACAGGAATTGACTTCAGAAGGGATTCCCAATGACGTAGCTTATCCAAATACCGACTGGGGCGATGTGCTCTTTGGTCAACGGAAGCTACTGCAAAACCATAACCTCACCTTGAATGGTGGAACAGAAAATACCCAATATTTATTTTCCTTGGGCTATTTTGATAATCCAGGCACTATGCCATTGACCGGCGCGGATAAGATTCGGATGCGGGTTAACCTGCAATCGAAGGTTGCGAAATTTCTTACCGTTGGTACCCATACTTTCGGGGATATGCAGCATACGAGTGTGGCCGATGTGGCCACAGCTTATTCATATTTAACAGCTACTGTTCCAGGGGTATATCCGATGTACCATGGTGTGTTCGGTTTCCCCGCTGCGGCAGAAGAGTCTGCTACCGCGAATAATGCCTTGGCTTGGCTGCATGGACAAGGCGGGAGCAATCAGGTGAATCGTTTTAACACTACCGTATTTGCTAAACTGGATTTATATAAAGGCCTGGAATTCGAAACCAAGGTGCATTACGATCATGCTTTTACAGAGAATAATACGCACCCCATTCCTTATGAGAAATGGAATTTTGCCACAAATAAGTTGGCCACAGCGGCACAAACAGCGGCACAGATGACAACGCAGTATTCCCTTTACAAGTCATATAACGTAGTGATAGATAATGTGCTGCGTTATAACGGGAGTTTCGGTAAGCATGATGTTGGTGGAATTGTAGGCTATAACCAGCAATATTCCAACTCATATAATTTTGGAGCTTCAAAAATGGGTTTGATTCATCCCGATCTAACAACCTTAAACTCGGGGACGACCATGACGGGAATTAACGGAGATGAAAGTGATTTTGGATTGCAATCTGTTTTTGGGCGACTGAATTATGCATATCAACGTCGCTATTTGGTAGAGGCCGTTTTTCGTTATGATGGATCGTCGCGTTTTGGCGAAGCGCGCCGCTGGGGTTTCTTTCCTGCTTTTTCTGTAGGTTGGCGTATTTCAGAAGAGCCTTTCATGGAGCCCTTGAAGACTGTATTTGACGATTTAAAATTACGGGCTTCGTGGGGCCGTACAGGCAATAATGCATCAGGTAATTATGACCATATGCCAACTTATGGCGCGGTTCCATATTCGTTCAACAACGTATCGGTTAAGGGTTTGGCACAAACCAAGCTGGGAAACGAATATTTGCATTGGGAGAGTACTGCCACTACCAATATTGGTCTGAGCGGATTGATGCTTGATGGTAAACTGAGTTTTGAAATAGATGCTTATCGGGGCTTTACGGATGGTATTCTATTTGTACCGAATATCCCCACTACCGTGGGAACGGCCAAGGCTGCTACCATGAATATTGCTGAGGTAAGTAAACGGGGTATTGAGGTGAGTCTGGGCTATAAGGGGCAAATCAATGCGTTCCGTTATTCGGTATCTGGAAATTTTGCTTATAATACCAATCGCGTAGAAAAATACAAAGGACGGTTAGCGGAAGGGTATGTGACAGATGGTGATGGAAACAACGTGTATCAATCGAACATTGGCCAAATATCTACTGGGACAACCAACCGTATTCTGGAAGATCACCTGATCAATGAGTATTACCTCTATCCGGTTTATCAGGGATCAGGCAGTTATTTTCTAGCAGATGGGGAAGTGGATGTGCATGGTGGACCCAAAGATGGGATGATCCGCACGCCGGAAGATATGGAATGGTTGCAGCAGATGGTTGCCGCGGGGTATCGTTTTCAGCCAGCAGATGGGATTGATCCGACCAAGATTTGGTACGGGGATTTAATTTATGCCGACCTGAATGGAGATGGTATTTACGGTAATGTATACGATCAGCAATTTACCGGAAAACGATCTTCACCAGCCTTCAATTACGGGCTCAGCTTCCAACTAGCCTATAAAAATTTTGATGCATCCATGATCTGGTCGGCAGCGAGTGGCATGTCCTACTATTGGAGTACATTGTATCTGAATAAATCCATCGTGGCACAAGGAAAATCGGTACCGGTGCTGGTGGCTGATGATCATTATTATTACAATGCGGCAGACCCGAATGATCCGGCAAACAACCTGAATGGACATTACCCACGATTGAAAGGTGTTACTGATGCTCAGAATGGCCGTACGAGCGATTATTACTTTTATAATGCCTCGTACATAAAACTCCGAAACTTGCAATTAGGGTATACCATACCAACACGTTTGGCCAATAAACTACATATGCAAAATTTACGCGTATACCTAGCTGGAGAGAATTTACTGACCATTACCCAGTTTCCGGGGCTGGATCCGGAAATCGGTTCCGATGCGATTTATCCAACCATGCGCCAGTTCTCCTTGGGATTAAATGTTACTTTTTAATTAATTGATGATGAAGAAGATATTAGTTGTTTTGCTGGTTGTTAGTCTATGCAGCTGCAAGAAAGATATACTGGAAACCGAACCCTATTCTTCGGTTTCGAGCGCTACAATGTGGACTACCGATAACCTAACCGATTTAGGGGTGGCCGGCGTCTACAATGCTTTACGTTTAGGAATAGGAAATAGCGGTAATACGTCTCCTTATGAGTTATATGAAATGGATCGTTTTAGTTTTACCGGCCAGGGAAGATGGGATGAACCATTGCTCACCGGAACCATCACCGCTGGCGATCCCTTGTTTGCCACCATTTGGCAATATATGTACGAAGGAATACAACGGGCAAATGATGCTATTTTAAACATTCCGTTGAAATCGCCCTCTAGCGAAGAGAAAAAGGCCCGGTATGTGGCGGAATGTATGTTCTTACGCGCTTACTTTTATTTTCGCCTCAACCAAGTGTATAAAGGTGTGCCTATTTATTTAGAACCCTTTACGGCTGATGAAGTAACCAAAGCACGGTCTAGCGAGGCAGCAGTTTGGGATCAGATCGTCGCAGATTTGACAGCTTGTATACAAGAACCTAATCTGCCTGATCGGTACCAAGCAGGGAATGCCAATTATGGGCATATTACCAAGAGCGCTGCATATGCCTTGCGAGGGAAGGTTTATCTTTATCGGGAAGAATGGGCTAAGGCAGCTGCCGATTTTAAAAAGGTGCAAGAAGCCGGACATAGTTTGTTTGTAGACTATAAGGCATTATTTGAGGAAGCGAATGAACAATGTCCCGAAATGATTTTTTCGCTACAACACCGCAGTGAGTCTGGCTACGGAAACAATTTCCAACTATTTTGCGGCTGGCCTTCGGTATTCCGTCGGGGTTGGAATTACTATATGCCTTCGCCCAATTTAGTAGACTTATATGAAAATATAGATGGCTCCCCATTTAATTGGAATGCCATTATCCCGGGCTTTACTTCACTAAACGTGGATGAACGAGAAGTATACTTTCTTCGAGACAACCTTACTGCAGAGGAATATGAGGCAGCTGAAAAACGAGGCGCCAAGATGAGTTTGTATTTACCCAATGGAAATGAAGAGCGGATAAAGAAAGCTTACGAGAACCGTGACCCCCGTTTGCAAGCAACGGTGCTTACACCATATGCAAGCTTCCGTGGCGCATTTAATTTTACGGATGTGGAGAGTGTACAAACCATGCGTTGGCCTTTCCGGGGGCAAGCAGCAGTAGGAGGGGATATTCAAAGCGATACGCAGATCAATTTTTATTATTTTTATCGGAAGTTCGTTCAGGAAGGGGTAACGGGCTTGGTCGATCGGAATTATGGGCCAACAGATTTTCCGTTTATTCGCTATGCAGATGTGCTGCTTATGTGGGCAGAGGCATTGAATGAACAGGGCTTGCAGGATGAAGCTGTGGCGAAGGTAAATGAAGTGCGGGCCCGCGCAGGGGTTGCTTTGCTAAACACCAACGCCGCTACGCAGGTGACCGGTCAGGATAATCTGCGCGAACGTATCCAAAATGAACGAAGGGTAGAGTTCCCGAACGAAGGGATCAATTATTTTGATGAATTGCGTTGGGAAACTTGGAAAGACAAGGTTTTTCAAGCAGGCAATGGGAAAAAGCAAATCTGGGGTACCAATGTGAGTAATTATAATTATAAGGGTGATTTCTTGTATACATGGCCCATTCCAACAGGGGAAATACAGATGAACCCGAATCTGGTGCAGAACCCCGGATGGATTGATTAATATTTACGAAATAAGGCTATCTGTAAGGTTTGCTCGATACGGAAGTTAGTGAATCTTACAGACGGCCTTTTAAACAATGATTAATTGAGCATATGCGAAAACAGGTATTGATTTTACTGGGCTTATTGGCGGGATTGAACAATTATTTATTTGCCGATACCGTAGATGTGGTAGAAAAGGGATTTTCTATGGCCGAGCAACAATATAAACAAATGTTGGCAGCGCATACCGATACGCGTTACTATCCACGTTCGACCGATCAAAAAGGAAATACTTCTTTTACAGACATTCGAGATTGGACAGGCGGTTTCTGGCCCGGGTGTTTATGGTACGTATATGAGCATACACATGACGAGCAGTGGAAAAAGGCTGCCCAACGCTGGACAGCATCTCTGGAAAAGAATCAGTTTAATACCCATCATCATGATATCGGTTTTGTAATGAACTGTAGTTATGGGAATGCTTATCGTTTAACAGGCGATACGAGCTATAAAGCTATATTGATTCAAAGTGCCCGATCGTTGATTACCCGTTTTAATCCAAAAGTGGGGGCGATTAAATCGTGGGATTCATTTAAATCGTGGGATGGGAAATCGGTTTATGCATTTCCGGTAATTATTGATAATATGATGAACCTCGAATTGCTTTTTCTCGCGTCCAAATTATCTGGCGATCAGCGTTATAGGGATATTGCTATCAAGCATGCAGAAACCACTTTAAAGAACCATTACCGTGCAGATTACAGTTCGTACCATGTGGTTAACTACGATCCGGAAACGGGAAAGGTACTGAGTAAAGAAACTGCACAGGGCTTTTCGGATAACTCGGCATGGGCTAGAGGGCAAGCATGGGGTTTGTATGGTTTTACCCTGATGTACCGTGAAACGAAGGATAAACGCTATTTGGAGGCGGCTATTCAGATGGCCAATTTTTATATGCATCATAAGCGTTTACCCCAAGATAAAGTGCCGTATTGGGATTTTAATGTGCAACAAAAAGGATATCGGCCCCATTGGCATTTCGACCCTGCAAAATTTAAAGAAATACCACGCGATGCGTCGGCTGCGGCTATAACGAGTGCTGCATTGCTTGAGTTAGCAGGATATGTGAGCGGCAAGGAGCAGGTCGCATTTCGCCAGTTTGGAGAAGATATTCTGTCTTCGCTCAGCTCGGATCGATATCGTGCTAAACCAGGTACCAATGGTTTTTTTATCCTCAAACACAGTGTGGGTAGCATTCCACATGGCGGCGAGATAGACGTCCCCTTGGTTTATGCGGATTATTATTACCTAGAAGCCTTAACGCGTTTATCCAATTTACGTAAAGCATCGCAAGATACGCTGATGACTAATTGGGCTTCAATGAACCAGACGAAAGGCGATGCTTTATATGATTTCCAGCAACAGAAATTTGGGATGTTCATCCATTGGGGCTTATATGCTATTCCTGGCGGTATTTGGAAGGGTAAGCGCATGGAAGAAATGGGAAGTCCGAGTGTAGCTGAATGGATACAGCTTGTTGCCCAGATTCCTCGTGCGGAGTATGCGAAATTAGCCTCCGATTTTAATCCACAGCGTTTTAATGCTGACTCGATTGCTAAGATGGCTAAAGATGCAGGCATGAAGTACATCGTGATAACGTCCAAGCACCACGATGGTTTTGCCCTATATCATTCTCAGGTAAGTGATTTCAATGTAGTACAAGCCACTCCTTGGCGTCGCGATGCGATCAAAGAGCTGTATGAGGCATGTAAAAAGCAGGGTCTGGCCTTTGGTATTTATTATTCGCAGAATATCGACTGGGCGGATGGGGCAGATGCGCAGTATGCAGCTACGAAAGTAATCAATGATAAGACAGGAAAATCTACGAGCGATTTCGGGGCAAATCGTTGGGATCCAAGTCCGAATTCGTATCAGTCCTATTTGGATAATAAGGCCATTCCGCAAGTACAAGAATTGCTAACACAATTTAAAGATATCCGCTATATCTGGTTTGATATGCCTGGTTTAATGACCCCAGCACAAAGCTATCGATTTTACAAAACCGTGTACGATATCAATCCAAATATCATTGTTTCAGAACGTATTGGTAATGGAATGGGTGATTATGCCATACCCGGCGATAACCGTATACCGGGTAAAGAAGATAAAATCGCCATCCCTTGGGAAGCGATTGGTACCTTCAATCATTCTTGGGGATTTAAATCATATGATCACGATTGGAAAAGTGTAGACGAGTTGCTGTTTTGGCTGTTGGAAATTGTGAGCAAAGGGGGAAATTATATGTTGAATATTGGGCCTGACGCGCAAGGAACAGTAGCCGAGCCAGTAAAGCAGCATTTGCAAGCCATTGGCCGGTGGATGGCGGTGAATGGCGAAGCTATTTATGGAAGTTCCCCTTGGAGCACCCACCATGAAGGGCCAACAAATATTACGGTATCGGATACCGAACAACGGGAGAAAGAAGGTTTTAAAGCGAGCTTTACACCAGCCGATTTTTGGTTTACACAGAAACAACAGATACTTTATGCCATGGCCATGAGGTTTCCTCCACATAGTAAAGTGAGATTAAACTCCTTACGTAAGGGTGATGTTGAGGTAAAAAAGGTTGAAATATTAGGCTTGGGAACCGTTGCTTTTGTACAAGATGAAATAGGTTTGGAAGTAACTATACCGAAACAGGCGGCATCGTTACCACTTGGATATACGCTTAAAATGGTTGTACAATAGCTTCGCCTTCATGCTGATCGCATAATTTATTTTATATTTACCGCTTTCAAAATTAAAGATCATGAGCCATCTAAACTCATGATCTTTAATTTTTTTAGCATAGGAATAACCGCGGCTACGCATTGCCGCTTACACCAGACAAATGAATAAGATAATTGGCCTTCTCTTTATCTGCTTACTTTGGTCGACTTTCAGTTTTGCCCAATACGGAGTTGATAATCTACCCAATCCCAAACAAAATGGGCAGGATAAGTTTGTAAGCAATCCGGATGGTATTTTAAGCAGCTATGCAGTAGTTCAACTGGATTCCATAGCAAAAGATATAGAGGAGCAGACCAGTGCGGAAGTTGCGGTAGTTGTGGTGGCAGATTTCAAAGGGGAAGATGACTTTGAGTTTGCGCTTGAATTGTTCAATACCTGGGGTATTGGAAAGAAAGAGAGCAATAATGGTTTGCTACTTTTTGTAGCCCGTAATCGACATGCATATCGCTTTATTTCGGGTTATGGAATGGAGGCGATCTTACCCGATGTGGTATTGAAAGGCGTGGGTGAAAGGGATATGGTTCCTTATTTCAAGCAGGAAGATTATGATCAGGGGGTGCTGACGGCCTTGCAGCACATCCGGGAAATGCTGCTGTCGCCTGAAAAGACAGCGGAACTCAAGGCCGAGCTGCGAAAGCAGTCATTTTTTTTTCGATATCAACATGAGCTGCTAACTTCCGCGTGCATCATCGTATTGATGTTTGCTGTACTTAAATGGATTGCTTACGTGGCCGAAAAGAAAATTATCCGTAACAAAAGCCGAAAACGTATAGGAAAAAATTGGTTGCCATTGCTAGGCGGATGTGGATGCCTGATTTTCATGCTTTTTATAGGCATATTTGTTTTGCTCTTTTTGGTAGATACACCAGCAGCTATTTTCCAAATGAAGTTGGTGCCTTGGTATGTAGCTTTGGCGGCCAGTGTGGCAATTGCCATAAAATATAACGAAGGCAAGGATTTTGTTCGCAAAAGCTATCGAGATGAAAAAAACCGTCTACATGCATTGGCTAAATACCACAAATGGATGGCACTACCTTTATTGCTGTCGCCCATTTCGCTGTTAAGTTTTTTTATGTTTCTGAGAAAGAAACAACGCATGGCCATTCGCTTTGTTCCGCCAGATAATACAGGGAATTGGAATCGTTTAGATCGAGATGAATTGAACAAGCGAACCAATTTATTGGACGCTGGACAATTGAAAGAAGAGCAGGAGCTTTCACGCAGTTATCAGCTGTGGAAAAATAAAACAAGCGGTGAAGTGAAGGTGGTGGGATGGCCGGGTTTGAAGACGAAAAACTTTTCGGAATGCCCTGCCTGTCATTACCATACTTTTGAAAAGCCCTTTGCCAAAACCATTAAGGCCGCTACATATAGTGCCACAGGTATAGGAGAGGAATTGCAGGAATGTGCTTTTTGTAACCATCAGATCTCATTGGGAAAAGTGATATTAGCGAAAAAGGTTCGAAGTTCCTCTAGTGGAAGCAGTGGTTCTTCTGGTGGTGGCGGTAGCAGTAATAGTGGCAGTTTCGGTGGAGGGAGTAGTGGGGGTGGGGGCGCCGGTGGCCGCTGGTAAGCTAGTGGATGTAACTATTTGATCATATAGCCAAATATTTTTGAGCCTTCTGGTCAGAGTTTGTATCTTATACCTGATTAAGCCAACATGATAAATGTAACCAAGATATGAGAAAATATTTATATACCACCCTGCTCGTTTGTTTTTGCATCAGTTTTACCTATGCGCAATTACCGACCAAAACCCAATCGTTTAAGAATATTTCGGTGGCCGTTGAGAAAGATACGGCTTTTGACCGAATGATGGACTATCTGCAAGCGAATGATTTTTTTATTCAATCGGTAGATAAACAGGCCGGATTTATTCAGGCACGGATCTATAAAAAAAGTAAAAAGATTCTTTCTGCAAAAGCTGGTGAGCGAAGGATATTGAATTTTATCCTACGTTCCAAAGGACGCATAACAGCCATATCATTGAATATTTATCTGGAAGAACGGATGTTCGGTGGTGATATATCCGATCGTTCTTATTACTATGAAGAAAAAGGGGTTTTGGAGGATAAAGTGGCCTATCAGGAGATATTAAGTACCCTGCAGAAAGTAGTTGAACAGTAAACGTAAAATGTAGCGATTCCCTCAATACGATGTACTTAGTATATTAACAATCCATTTAATTTTTGTTAACACGTTTCTTATCAGAATGATCTTACCTTAGCAAGGTATCTACACGTGCATACATGTAACGCATAAATAAATCTGAAATGAAACGTTTTCTATTCTCTTTTTTAGCTACCGTCTTGATTGGGCTTAGCGTGTTTTCATGTAGTGAATCATCGGTTCCAGTGGTTGAAGATGATGAAAATGGAGTACCTGCTGAGGAAGAGGTACTGGTTGAAAAGGATGTGACAGGTGATGCATCCATGATGGTTAATTTAGAGAATAATGAAGGAGCGGATGGTACCGAAGGATCGCGTAAATTAATTGATGGGGATATACACACGAAATACTTGGTGCGTGATATAGGTGACGGCGGACTACTGATTCGCTTTCAATTTGCGAAACCGGTGCAGATTGCTGCTTACCAAATTACTTCAGGTAACGACTTTGATGCCCGTGATCCGATGGACTGGCAGTTTAGCGGGTCTGATGATGGGAACACATGGGTGCCTTTGGATAAACAGAATTATGAAATGTTTGCCCAGCGAAACATGACAAAACGGTATGCTTTCAAAAATATACGGAAGTTTTTGTACTATCGATGGCATGTGAAACGGTTATATGCGGGGCAGATGTTTCAGGCCGCTGAATTTAGGCTATGGAGTGTGCCACCGGCTGATCAGGTAGTTCGTCCGTTTACACAAATAGATACACTTGTTAAAAATGACCTGACCTTACTATTTGTTAACAAAGCAAATGGGTTTAGCAGTACTGTTAAACAAGGTATGGCAGAGGTCTTTTTTACCAACTATCCGCGTTTGATGAAAGACTTTAATCCGAATGCGCAAAAAGAAGTCGCTTTCCGGATAGAACCCAGTTACGATGGAGTAGCTTACGTATTCAATGGTTTTGCAACTTTTGGCGCTTCTTATATGAGCAATAACCCGAACGATTTGGATGTAGTAACACATGAAGTTATGCACTTGGTGCAGTCTTATGCTGCTGGCGCCCCGGGATGGCTTTCAGAAGGTATTGCTGACTATGTACGCCACCGTTACGGTTTATATAATGATCGCGCAGGATGGTCGCTCCCCAACTATCAACCAGATCAACATTACACAGACGCTTATCGGGTTACCGCACGCTTCTTGGTATGGATAGAACAACGGTATGATGAGCAACTGGTCAAGACTTTAGACGACCTGTTGCGAAAAGGCCAGTATGAAGAAACCATCTGGAAACAGCGCACTGGTAAAACGTTGGACGAGTTGTGGACGCTATATGGAGCAGATGCTGCAATAGAGTAAACTACTGGATTGTTTAGCATATCCAGAACCCTACTTTGGCCAATATTTTAGATTTGTTTTAACTGGTTTATTGAACTCGAATTGGTTTAGGATTGTAAGGTTGTGTGATGTATATACTTTTTTTATAGGTCAATTAAATTTTGCTAAAAATAATTTCTTTTTCCGAAACTTACAACAAGTTATTCATTCGCTAAAGGACTTTTTTCATGTAAACGGCTCCGGCAATGGGGTTGAAGCGATAAGGAGCAATTTCTTGGAAACCAAACGACCGATATAACCGCAATGCCGTATCCATATCGGCAATGCTATCGAGCACCAGTGATTGATAACCTAAACTACGAGCCTCTTCGATGGCCACTGCTAACAGCTTCCGACCAAGTTGGAACCCCTGATAGGCAGGTTTAACAAACATACGTTTGAGTTCGGCTGTATGGGCATCGTATCTTCTAACACCGACGCAAGCAACGGCAGTATCACCATCGTAGGCGAGTAAAAGCACGCCGGTTGGATGGTGATAAGCTATGGCAATTTCACGCAACTCGCGGTCGACATCCTGAAAGGTTAATTCAAAATTTAAGGATTGAATGTATTCCCTAAAGAGCGATTTGGCTTGGACGAAATCAGCTTCATTGGTGGCTTTTTTCAATTCGATTCGAGTGGGTAGGGCAGTCGTAGTATCATCCATGTTCTTTAGCTTTGGGACGGTTAAATTTCTTGAAAAATTTCCAATTATGATATGATCGTTTGACATATCATTTTATTATTTCTAAATTCGGACTGGAAAGGCAGCGACCGCTACATGCAAACTAACCGACATTTAGACCCATATGCAGATATCATCGAGGCACTACAGGCTGGAGAAGAACAGGCTTTGGATGCGCTGTTTTCTCAATACAATCGATCGTTGCTTTATTTTGCCAAATCGATGGTGCCCTCGCAAGAAGTAGCCGAAGAGATTGTATCAGATAGCTTTGTGAAGGTATGGGAACATCGTACTTCTTTCGCAACGATTGAAAAGGTGAAAGCCTTTTTATTTATTACCACTAAAAATGCTTGTCTGAATGTAGTTAAATCGACACACCATCGACAGTTTTTTGATTATGAAGTAGCTGCATTGTTGGAAAACCCCGATCCCAATATACATGTACAAATAGTGAAAGCCGAATTGATGCAATTGATTTATCAAGAGGTGATGAAATTACCGGCAAAACAGCGAGAAGTATTTCGACTGACTTACTTTGAAGATTTTAATACAGAAGAAATTGCCCAACAATTAGGCATGAGTGCAGCTGCTGTTTTTACCAACCGATCTCGAGCAGCAGAAGCCTTACGTCTGGTGTTTAAGCATAAACATAAATTGTTATACCTGCTGGTATTGTATGGGTTAAGTAGGGGTTAATACGGTAATCATATTTAAAATTTAATACCCCTTTTGTACGTTGTGGCCGAATCCGCTAGGGGTCTTATCCTTTATTTAGATTTCAAGTAAACATGAAGCAGGTAATAAGTAGGTGTCAGCCACATATAACTAAGGTTAGGGGGGTGCTTGAGACCTACTTAATAGGTACTCTATACCTACTTAACAGTTACCTGGCACAGGTAAAAAGAGTGGCGAAAGAAAAAAATTATTTTCTATGTAAGGTTTTAGACAAAATCTTGTTTCTATGCAAGTAACAGACCAATTGTAATGCTATAGAAATGACCGAACGGATTGCATATTTACTTCATCAGCATTTAAAAGAAGAGCTAAGTGAGTTAGAAAGAACGGAATTAGAGGTTTGGGCTAATAGCCATTTGGCTAATAGACAGCTGTTGATGGATATAACAGATAGTCAATCCCTATCGGAAGCATTAAAACAATTTCATGAAGCCTATGGCATGGATGAGCAAGGCTCGATGGTGCGTATGCGTAACCGCATAAGAGCACAAATAGGGCATCAAGACCATGCTATACCGAGATGGCCGAAAAGCTGGCGTTATGCTGTTGCTGTAGCGTGTATACTCTGCACCGTTTCACTGGCTTTTTATTTCTGGACTAATAAAAACGCGTACCAGCAGGCACCTATGGCTTTTGGTGGAGATGTCGCACCTGGGGGTAACCAAGCGACCTTGGTGTTGCCTAATGGACGAACAGTAACCCTCGATTCACTGCAGGATGGTATTGTTGTCAATACTTCATTAAAGTATGTAGATGGTGGGGAAGTGGTGGATGATGATTGGACAGAACATCATACAGACGAGTTACTCACTATTGCTACGCCGAAAGGTGGCCAGTACCAGATTACACTATCTGACGGCACCAAGGTTTGGCTCAACGCAGAAAGTCGTTTACGGTATCCACTCCAATTTGCTGGAGATAAACGGGTAGTGGAATTGGAGGGAGAGGCCTATTTTGAGGTGAAACCAGCCATGTCTGATAAAAACGGTCAATCCCACAAAACAGGTGTGGGCTTCTTTGTGAAAACGAAAAACCAAACGGTGCAAGTGTTGGGTACGCAATTCAATATAGCGGCTTATCGCAATGAAGATGTGGTGAAGACAACTTTGGTTACAGGTGCGATCAAAGTGAATATTCCGAATATTTCCGGACAAGAAGCCGTAGGCAATGAGCTGTTGTTAAAACCGGGTGAGCAGAGTGTTTGGAATAAAGGCCATGTACGGGTGGACAAAGTAAACCTCATGCCCTTTATTGGTTGGAGAAAAGGCCTGTTCTATTTTGATGAAACGAGCATGACCGACGCGATGAACCAGATCAGTAGGTGGTATAATGTAGAAATTGTTTATCCAACTAAAATTCCGGACACCTATTTTTATGGCGAAATGAGTAGGAAGAGCCGTTTGGTAGATGTATTAGCCGTTTTGCAAGAGGCTGGTGTTCGGTTTAAAATTCAAGAAGATAACCATATAAAAAAGCTGCTCGTCTATTAATGTGATGATAGACGAACTTTTACCAATTGTTAAACTTAATCATGCGCTATTTATGAAACCAACTTGATACAACAAAGCAAGGACATTATAACCAGATGGTGCTGGAGACACCATCTGGAATGATACAGTCGCAATAGCTACCAAAGGGTAGCATGGGATTAACCAATGAATATTACAACATCTTAATCTATACAAACATATGAATTTTTATGCATGTGTTAAAGGCTCCTATTGGCCCTTAACGAACCGATTGCTACGAATGATGAAATTAACCGTTTTCTTGACCCTTTGGGTAGTTTCTCAAGCCACGGCCAATAGCTTGGCACAATCCATTACGTTACACGTCAAAAAAATGCCCCTGTCGGATGCGATGCGTCGCATACAACAGCAAAGTGGTCATGCCTTCTTTCTAAAGGGAAAGGATTTGGCTCATCAAGAAGTACAGGCCACATTAGACAATGCCACGTTGACAGAAGCTTTGAATGCTTTACTGTCACCACTGGCTTTGGAGTGGACAATGAAGAATGAGATTATTGTTATACGGCCGAGTAAGGCACAAGCAACGCAGGTAAATATTCCCATCCAAAAACCGTTAGTAGTACAGCAACAGATGATTAGTGGTCGGGTAATGGATCTAGATGGTAAGCCATTAGTGGGGGTAACTGTTTTAGTGAAAGGTACTACCATAGGTACATCAACCGATAATCAAGGAAACTACCAATGTAACGCCCCGGCTGGAAACCAAACCCTCGTTTTCAGCTTGTTAGGTTATGAAACTTTGCAAGTGGCAACCAATAATCGTCCAGTAATTAACGCTACTTTAACCCCGTCAGTGAGCGATTTAGATGAAGTGGTGGTGGTAGGATATGGTACGGCCAGAAGACGTGATTTAACGGGCTCGGTTGCTTCCGTCAAAGCGGATGAAATCAGTCAGCTACCCTCTAATAATGTATTACAAGCATTATCTGGGAGAGCTTCAGGCGTGTATGTGGCGCAAAATACCGGTTCGCCGGGAAGTGCGATCAGTGTACGGATACGGGGCGCAAATTCCATCAAAGGGAGCAATGAGCCTTTGTATGTGGTGGATGGCTTCCCTTACTCCGGTTCGCCTGGATTGCTCAATAATGCCGATATCGAATCTATCGAAATATTGAAAGATGCATCTGCTACGGCCATTTACGGTTCGCGTGGGGCTAATGGAGTGGTGCTGATTACGACCAAGAGCGGAAAAGCAGGGAAGGTGAAGGTTGATTATGATGGTTATCTGGGCAATCAATCGCTGCGCAAGAAATTGGATTTAATGAATGCACATGAGTATGCATTATTTTACAATGAGCAGGCAACGAATGATGGATTGGCACCGCATTTTACAGATGAAGAGGTAGCGGCCTTCGGTCAGGGTACCGATTGGCAAGATGTGATATTTCGTACAGCACCTATCATCAGCAATACGGTGACGATCAGTGGAGGTTCAGAGAAGACAAAGTTCTCGGTGTCGGGAAGTAACTTGAAACAGGATGGTATTATTGTGGGAAGCGATTATGTACGTAATTCACTACGGATTAATCTGCGATCGGACATCAGTAGTAAATTGCGTTTTGATGTAAGTGGTATCCTGAGCCGGATAAATCAAAACAAAAAAGATAGTGGGAAGGGAAATCGAGGTAATTCCTTGATATCCGCAGCCTTATCTGGTTATCCAACCATGGGACTCTATAATGAAGACGGTAGCTATACCAATTTGACCGAAGCGTATACCTGGGGCTCCAATGTCATTAAGAACCCACTGAACTTCTTGAACGAACAATCCGATAAGTCGGTATCAGATCAAGTATTAGCGAATGCATCTCTGAGTTATGAACCGGTGAAAGGCTTGGTATTTAAAACGTTGATGGGTGTGGAAAATGCGGATACCCGAACTGATCAATATACAACTACCAAGTTTGTGAATTCTACAGGATCGGCGACGATAGAAACACCACGTGTAAATAGCGTGTTAAGCGAAAATACGGTGAATTTCCAAAAAGATTTTGGAAAGCATAGTTTAAATGCTTTGGCAGGGTTTACTTATCAGGACTATACGGCAACCGATTTCAAAACATCGGGCTCAGGCTTTATCAGCGATAACCAAGAAACCTATGATATCGGTGCGGCGGCTACGCAAGGCATACCGAGTTCTTCGTATTCAAAATGGAGTCTGATGTCTTATTTGGCACGGGTGAATTATGCGTTTGATAACCGTTTCTTGGCTACGGTAAGTTTTCGGACAGATGGTTCTTCCCGATATAGTGAAGGACAAAAATGGGGTTATTTTCCCTCGGCAGCATTGGCTTGGCGACTCTCGGAAGAGCCGTTTATCAAACAAATGGCTGCTATCTCTGACCTGAAGCTACGTGTTGGCTATGGAGAAACAGGTAATACCGCAATAGCCCCTTATTATACATTAAATCAGTTAGTTTCTAGTCAGGTGGTATTTGCGGATGCATTAACACCGGCATACTCGCCCAGCGACCGCTTGGCTGGACCATTGAAATGGGAAACGACCGCACAAACCGATTTCGGCATAGATCTGGGCTTGTTGGATAATCGGTTTACGTTGACGGCCGACTTCTATATCAAAAATACGCGTGATTTGCTCAATAATGTTACGTTGCCCGCATCGCAAGGCTATACATTTACCGTACGAAACATTGGAAAAATTCAGAATAAAGGGATTGACCTGAATCTGGGAGCACAAGTATTCAAAGGCACCTTCAATTGGCAACTCAATGGTAATATTGCTTTCAATCGTAATAAGGTCGTGGAGCTGTATGGTGGAAACGATATTTTGGGTGAGGTTACTGGGGCGGCTTTATCGGATAATATCAATATTTTACGTGAAGGGTATGCCTTGGGTTCTTTTTATGGCTATGTAGAAGATGGATATGATGAAAATGGGTATATCAAATACATGGATTATAATGAGAATGGATCGCGTGATCAGGGAGATAAACGCATTATTGGTAATCCGAATCCAGATTTCACTTACGGATTGAGCTCGAATATGTCGTATAAAAATTTTGAATTTTCCTTTTTTATCCAGGGGAGCCAAGGCAATGATATCTACAATTTGAGTGCGCAGGGGCAAGGCTACGATTATGGTCAGGCTTTGAATATGTTGCGAGAGGTATATACCAATCATTGGACACCGGCTACTCCGGACGCTAAATATCCGGTGATTAAAACCAACTCACAAGCACAGATGTCGGATCGTTTTGTGGAAGATGGTTCTTTTTTGAGATTAAAGAATGTACAGTTCGCTTATCGTCTTCCTGCTGATAAATGGAAGTTGAACTGGTTATCAGATGCTCAGATTTATATCAGTGCCCAGAATCTGTTAACCCTTACCAATTATTCATGGTATGATCCGGAAGTGAACGCTTACGGTAGTTCGAATTCCATTCGATTGGGTATTGATCATTATGTATATCCAACGGCTAAAACATTTACCTTGGGTATCCGGGCAAGTTTTTAATCTGAATAAAAAAATTGATAGCAATGAAATATTTCATCATAGGAATATGCGGATGGCTGTTGTTCTCCTCATGTTCTAAGGCGCTGACCGAAGAGCCAAAATCTTCGGCAGAAGAAAATTTTTACAATACTGCGCAAGAACTCAAGGCTGCTGTAAATGCTATTTACGGGCCGATGCGCGGTGATGGTGCATTTGGACTGAATTATCCAGCCCAATTGGAAGGACTGCCTGATTACGGACAATCGCGTGGCTCGCAGGCACCTGTTAGTACTTACCAAGGGTTGGATAATACCAATATTAACCGGGTTTCGACCGTTTGGGATGGCTTATACCGTTCTATTCGAAATGCCAATATTGTGATCGCTAATGCGCCACAAGCTACGGAAGTGACTGATGTTGAAAAAACAGCATTTATTGCTGAATCGAAATATTTACGGTCTATGATGTATTTTAGTCTGGTACGTTGTTTTGGTGGATTACCCATACGTACAGAAGCGAATATGGAAGTAGCCGATGTGCCTCGTGCGTCGGTAGATGAGGTGCTTCAATTGGTGCTGCAAGATGCATTGGATGCAGAAGCAGGATTACCTGATGTAGCGCAGGATATTGGAAGACCTACCGTTTGGGCAGCTAAAACCTTGTTAACTGAGATTTACCTGTACCTGCAACAATGGGATAAAGCAGCAGCGAAATCTGCAGAAGTCATTGCTTCTGGAAAATATGCCTTAGTGGAAGTTACTGTTCCCGAAGATTTTCAGAAGATTTTTGGCCCCGATGTGGTGAACACGGCTGAAGAAATTTTTTACTTAAAGTATAATCGCCAACAGGGCTTTGGATTGGTCAGCTACGCGCATCGTAAAACGGCTGAGTACAATTATTACGGCCCGGGCGGTGTATATGCGCAATATACCGATACGGAGCAGAATCCTTTTATCAAACAATGGGATGATGACGACCTTCGAAAAGAACATATACTGTACAATGTGGATATCGGTTTAGGGCCTACTTCGTGTTTATTTCGTAAATTTCGCGATCCGGAGGCAACAGCGGGAGCAGCGAATGACTATCCTTGGTATCGCTATGCGGATTTGCTTTTATTTCATGCAGAAGCAGAAGCCCGGGCGAATGGTACACCAACGACGGCAGCACTAGAGAGTTTAAATCAAATTCATCGACGGGCTTACGGCTATCCTTCTAAAACACCGTCGGTGGTCGATTTTAAACTGGCCGATTTTAATTTGGCGTCTTTTCTAGACAAAGTCATTGAAGAGCGCGGTTACGAGACGATGTACGAAGGCAAGCGTTGGCTTGATTTGGTTCGGCTGGGAATTGCCAAACAGCGGATTTTAGATGTTAAGGGGATTACTGTAGCCGATAAGGTATTGCTTTGGCCGTTGCCCAATTCGGAAATTTTGTATAATAAAGCTATGGAGGGGGAACAGAACCCGGGTTATTGATGAAATTTTTTATAATAGAAACAATTAAATGAAATATAATGATTCAATTGAATAGCATGATGAGAAAAGTAATATTGCTAATGGGTATGGTAATTGCGACTGCTGCATGCAATCCGAAAGCGGAAATAGGTGAGGAAGCTGATATCATCGTTTATGGTGGAACAGCTGCTGCCATTACGGCTGCCGTGCAAGCAAAAAAATCGGGGAAATCGGTCATTGTGGTGTCGCCTGATAAACATTTGGGTGGACTTTCTTCGGGCGGATTAGGATTTACTGATACAGGAAATAAAGGAGTTATTGGTGGTTTAGCACGTGATTTTTACCATCGCGTGTATATGAAATATCAAGATAGTACAGCTTGGCGTTGGCAGAAGCACAGCGAATATGGAAATAAAGGACAAGGTACACCGGCTATAGATGGAGGAGCGCGTACCATGTGGATTTTTGAACCGCATATAGCGGAAGAAGTGTTTGAAGATTATGTGAAGGCTTTTGATTTAGATGTTCGCCGGGATACTTGGTTGGATAGAGAGCAAGGCGTGGAAATGGAAAACGGACGGATTGTTTCGATCAAAACGCTGGATGGACAAGTTTTTCGCGGTAAAATGTTTATTGACGCCACCTATGAAGGTGATTTAATGGCTGCTGCTGGGGTAAGCTACATCGTTGGCCGGGAAGCGAATAGCCAATATGGAGAAAAATGGAATGGTGTGCAAACGGGGGTATTGCATCACGGGCACTACTTTAAGTCGGATATCAGTCCGTATAAAATTCCAGGCGATAGCACCAGCGGCTTGTTGTATGGCGTATCGGCCGAAGATCCCGGGCAATATGGGGAAGCAGACAAAAGAGTACAAGCTTATTGTTTTAGGATGTGCTTGAGTAATCATCCAGATAATCGCGTTCCATTTGCTAAACCGGCTAATTACAATCCGGATTATTATGAATTGTTGGCTCGGGTGTTTGCTTCGGGTTGGCGTGAAACCTTCCAGAAATTTGATCCCATTCCAAATAGGAAGACAGATACCAATAATCATGGCCCTTTTAGCACCGATTTCATCGGCATGAATTACGCCTATCCGGATGCGAGTTACGAAGAGCGTCAAGCCATTATCAAGGCCCATGAAGATTATCAAAAAGGCCTGATGTATTTTCTGACAAACGATCCGCGTGTGCCGGAAGAAGTGCGTAACGAAATGGCCCAATGGGGTTTAGCGAAAGACGAATTTACCGATAATGGTCATTGGCCCCATCAAATTTATGTACGCGAAGCACGCCGCATGATTGGCGATTATGTGATGACCGAGCACGATGTGTTTGGCGAACGCGAAATAAACAACCCAGTGGGTATGGGTTCTTATGCCTTGGATTCACACAATGTACAGCGATATATTAAACCCGATGGTTTCGTTCAAAACGAAGGAGATATTGGTGTATCGCCCAAAAAGGGACCTTATCAGATTGCCTATGGTGCACTTGTTCCAAAAAAAGAAGAATGCACGAACTTGCTGGTACCGGTATGTATGTCGAGTTCACACACCGCATTCGGTAGTATCCGGATGGAGCCGGTGTTTATGATCTTAGGGCAAAGCGCAGCGCTAGCGGCTACATTGGCCATTGACCAAGACGTGCATGTACAAGATGTTCCCTATGCGGATCTGGAAAAGGATTTGCGTGATGAACAACAAGTACTGGTAAAACCATAATAGGTAGGGGTTGTCTAAAAAGTGTTTTCGCAAACCTTTTTAGACAACCCTTTTCCTATCTCATTCCTCATAATTTAAAGAAGATCTTTCGCTGATATAACCAATAGCAGAGATACCATTCTGCCACCAATGTGGCGAAGGCACTGACGACTGCTGCCGCGCTGGCGGAAATATCGATTCCACGAGCGAATCCACCTACAAAAATATCGATGAATCCGTTGAACCATTGTGCACCTACTGTTTCGAAGAAGAGGTAAATGAAGATGGCATTCATGCCTGCAACGGTACCGATCCAGGCATAACGGTGATATCCTTTGACATCACTCAGCCAATAAATAGCTGCCAATATCCATAATACCCAACCTCCGGATACGAGCACGAATGAACTGGTGCTGATCCGTTTAATAATAGGCGTGATGTGGGCGAAGTCCAAGGCGTATCCGATTACTAAAGCGGCTAAACCGGCAGCAAATAAGTAGCTTATTTTATGTTGGACCTTTTGGGGGGTCATCAGTAGTTTGCCTGCCAGCACGCCCCATATGGTGTGGGCTGCTGTTGGTATAAAATTAATGGCGACCCAACCATCCGTATTGATTTTTCCCATCAGTATTTGATCCATCCAGTTGCCAAAATTATGTCCATCTACAAATGGTTGATCGTACCCCGGTACGTTGCTGTAGCGGTATAATATTTCTGTAAGTGCTAACAGACAGAGACTGATGAGCAGCTGTATCCGAAAAGGTAAGCGAATAATTAAATAGGCAATGAGGGTAGTGACCGCCAATTGGCTCAGCACATTCCATAACTCCCAAACCAATTTTCCGGCATAAACGCAATGTAAACCAACTCCAAAAAGCAAAAGACGGAAACAGCGAATGGCTATTTTCTTGAAATTCTGCTGCCAACTGATACCTTTTTGAAGGTTTTTAGTGTAGGATAAATAGAGTGCTGCACCGGCCATAAACATAAATGCGGGTTGCACCAAGTCCCAGAAATGCAAGCCATGCCAGGGATGATGAAAAAATTGAACAACCAGTTGGTTGTTCGGAAAACAATGATGTAGGGTTTCATAGAGCCGACAGCTCTCGGCTGCGAGCAGTAACATAATGATGCCTCGCATCAGGTCTAAGGATAATACTCTTTTATTGGTAGACTCCATAAGGTGATTGAATTAATCTTCCATATTTAAATAATAAGCAGCATCTCCTTCGGCAGGCGCAAATCCAATAGAGGCCGACCAGTCATTTTTAACGGCATTGAAGCCAATGCGCATCCCTGTACCCGTTAAATTCTTCAGTTTCGTACGGTCGATGCGCATTTCAAAACGAACTTGGCTGCCGCTCGAAATTACAGTACCAAGCTGATAAACTTCCGCAATGCTTTGCTGATCAAAAGAAAAATCGGTCTGTGCACCATTGTGGTAAAAAATATCCAATTGTCCTTCCAGTAGAACGCCTTCTAATAAAATATCGAAACCACCCTCTTTGAAGGTGCCTGTTAACAAACCGGTACCAGCATCGTTATCACTATCGATGTAGATGTCGAAAATATCGCCGTTGGCTTGTTTCGTTTGAAGATCGCCATATACATAAATGTAATTACCATCGTAATCTAATTTGATTTCATGTATGATTCCTCCTGCGGTACCAGGCTGGATACGGTTTTCTGTAATTTCATCCCAGTCGGCCAAACTTTGATCATCTATTTTAACAGGGGATGCTTTGGAGATACGGATAACCGTAGAACCTTCTACCACTTCTCCGTTTGCTGCGGTAACATAGAGTGTGGCTACGAATTTACCCTTGTTGGGGTAGGTATGGCTTGGATTTTCTTCGGTCGAGCTTTCACCATCGCCAAAATCCCATCGATAGGCGGTGCCGCCTTCGGTCTGATTGGTGAAGCTGACTTCGTAACCCGATACGGAGACTTGATAATTGACGTCTAAAGCTGGTAATTGAACATTTTCTTCTTTACAACTGAACACGGCTGTTAGGAAGATGACGATGAAGAGTCGAATATGCATATAACTTTTCATGTTGTTTTGTTTTAGGTTATGGATTTTGATCAACAGCAGGGTTACTGAGTACTTCATCTACCGGTATATAGTAGATAATCCGGTTACTATCCCATTGGATGTCGCGGTTATTGTACCCGGTAGGGATAGCCGATGGCTGGATATCAGCTTCTTTCAGTCCACGAAGGTGGTATCCCCAATAGGCACGCACCACGTCCCGCTTATTGCGAACGAGGTCATACAAGCGATGTCCCTCGAAGGCAAGCTCGATGCGCCGTTCGTTGAGTACGACATCTAAAGCCGTGCTTCCAGATGGGAGGACCCCATTGTAAAGCGAGGTGCTCAGTCCGCGGTTTTTCCGAATCTCATCAACCATGTTGAGTGCAACAGCCGTTTGGCCTAATTTAGCAGCAGCTTCGGCTTTGTTAAGGTATTGTTCGGCTAAACGGAATAAAATAGGCGAACTGAGGTTGGGGTCGCCATCCTGAAAAGAGAACTTACGGATATAGTAGATTTCAATACCGTTGAGCTTTCGGATTTGACCAGACTCATCTTTGGATGCTTCAATATATGACCAACGGACATCTTCTGGATGTGCTTCCATCGCTTTGCGCAATGATGCACTGGCAAACTCTTCTCCCCAACCCGAGTTTCCATCTGAATAGATCATCGAGGCAATGGATCCAAATTTACCGTAGTTGTCGAGCTGACTGAAAGCCACGCAGAAAATAGTTTCACGGCTATTTTGAGCATTGGCAAATAAATTGGGATAGCTTTCAGCGGTTTCGAGCTGGAAGCGCCCCGATTGGATTACTTTATCGGCATTTTCGATGCTCTTTTCATTTTCATTGGCGTAGAGGTAAACACGCGATAGCAGGGCCCATGCCGCTTCTCTAGAAGCATAGGTAATTCCTCTTGGACTGTTCATTAAAGTAGCGGCCTTTTCTGCATCTTGAATGACAGCATCATATACTTCGCCCACGGTAGCGCGACCTTTTTCTGCAGGATCATCGGCACTTGTCCGCAATACGATGCCCGGTGCTTGCGGGTCTATGCTGTAGGGTTTGGCAAATAAGCGCACTAAATTGAAATGACATAAGGCCCGTAAAAAATAGCATTCACCCAATAATTGCTGGGTGGTGCCATCTAGCTCGGATGTTTCATCAATGGCCGAAATAATGGTATTTACACTATTGATCATTTTGTATGACACATACCAATAGTAACGGGTATTACTTTGTGTTGGGCTATGATCTTGTGTAAAGCTGTTAAATAGGGGGTCTTCGGTCACTTGTCCGCAAGTGATATCATCACTGGCAAAATCTGTTAACTGAAAATATTGCCGGAGATACATGTTATTATCGTCTTGCGTGCCATTAAATTCAATATGGTCTTTGAAAAGCGAATAAACTCCATTCAAAGCGTTTTTTAAGCCTTGTTCGCTGCCAATCAATGAACCCGTAGTAATGGCGTCGCTGGGTTCTACGGTCATGCTACACCGGCTCATGGTTAAGGTGAGCAGCACGAGGGCTATATATCGGATCGTTTTCATATATGCTATATTTAAAACCTACAGTTAATATGGAAAAGGAATTGTCGATTATTGGGATATTTGAAATCGGAAACTCCGGGTGTTACGTTGGCAGACGGTGTGATCGTTGTCTGCGGATCTTGCCCCAGAAATGGTGTAAATGTGTATACGTTATCGGCGGTGAAGGAAAGACTGATAGCAGCCATCTTCATACTATTTACCCATGTTTTTGGCAATTCAAATGATAAGGCAATGTTACGAATGGTAAAATAGGCACCATTAAACAGATATCGGCTCGATGTTTCGTTTGAATTGGCAGAGTTTTGCGGACTTGGATTCGTTGCTACATCGCCAGGGCCTGTCCAAATATGATAATCATCGGGTAGGTTGATTTGATTGTAGTAGGGTTCATGCCCATCGTTCATAACAAAGCGCAAATTGTTACTATATATTTTATTACCCCATGAAAAAGCTGTATTGATGCGAAGGCCAACACTGCCGTACTGGAATGTGTTGTTAAAGCCTCCTTGCCAAGTGGGTAGAGCTGATCCCATTTCTTGAAGGGTGGCTTCGGCATAATTGTTTGTAGCTTCGCGAGCTGTGATATTTCCATCGTCATCTGTCAGTACTTTTTCCCACTGGGGTGCACCGGTTTCGGTATTGACACCCAACCATTTGGGCATGTAAAACTCATACAGGTTGCCACCGTCCCGGTAAATTTGAGAGATGCTCCAACTGCCGGTTTTGATAATTTGACTAGGTAATTTATCGAGCCTGTTTTGGTTGACATTCAAACTGAAGTCACTCGACCAGGAGAAGCGATCATGCTTGATATTGGTGGATTGGATACCCAATTCGATTCCTTTATTAATCACCTGTCCGGCATTTTCCCATCGGGTCTCAAACCCGATAGAGAGTGGTTGTGATACCTGCAGCAACAGATCTTTAGTGACGTTGTGATAGGCATCTAAGGTCAGATTAAGGCGTTTAAAAAGTCCGATATCGAGCCCGGCATTCAACTGATGTTTACTTTCCCAAGTTAAAAGCGGATTGGCCAGTTGATAGGGGATAGCTGCAGTGAGGGCGTTGTATTGACCCGTAAGGGAATATAAGCCCAAGAAACGCGAAGCACCAATATCTTGGGTGCCGGTTACGCCATAGCTTAAGCGAACTTTGAACAGGTCGATAGCAGTCAAGTCTCGCATAAAATCTTCTCGGTTGACCTGCCAAGCTGCTGACACTGCAGGAAAGGAGGCCCATTGATTTCCGGGAGGGAAGGCTGATGAACCATCTAGACGATAAGAAGCAGATAAGTAATATTTGTTCAGGTAGTCATAATTTACCTGAGTAATCAGCGATTGGATGATCGACTTATCGAAATTGCCATTAACAAATTGGTTGTTGGAAACAACATTGAGTACGCGCAGCATTTCGGGAAGGCCTTTTCCGCCACCACCAGATACTTCTGTTTTACCGTTTTCAATAGCTACGCCCGCCAAACCGCTCAAGTGGTGACTGCCGAAATCGCGATCGAAGTGGAAGAGGTGGTTGCTAACGATACCATAATTGAGCGTGTTCAATTCTTCGAGGTAACCACTTCCATGATAGGTGCCCGCTACGGCAGGCGAATAATAATTGCTTGCCTTGTCGTACGAACCAGATACGCGGTTGCTGCTGACGAATTTTAACCAGGGAGTAATTTCGTAGTTAAATACAAAATCATAGTTGATGCCAAGTCCTTTGTAAGGGTGGTCGGAGTTGTTGATGGTATGTACCGGATTGACTTTATCGCGCGACCACCATTTGAAAGGCGAACTACCATCTACATATAAAGGGCTTCCATCGGTATTATAGGGGTTGTCCCAAGGAAGATTCAGGAAGGCATAATACATGTCCATATAATCATAACTCTTTCCGATAGAGCCGCTCACATTGATGTTGTTGCTGACGTTAATTTTTTTCGAGAGTTTATAGGTTGAATTTGCTCGCAGGTTTAACCGCTGAAAATCGGTATTTAGGAAAGTCCCTTTTTCTTTGTAATAGGAGAGTGCTGCATAATAATTATTTCGCTCTGTTTGACCTTTTGCCGAAACATACACATTGAACATGGGCGCTGGTGCAAAAGATTCGCCCACCCAATCATAATCTTGCCCGCGTAGGGAAAGCGGTCGCTCGCCATAGAATTTAATGAGGTCTATTTTATAAGAATTGTCATTCAGCCCGGGGATATAATCCCGATAAAATTCCTTTTGATATTCATAGAGTGCAGGCGCATTCATCATGTCCATTTTACCGAAATCAGCGGTACGGAAACCGGCACTCATGCGGGCTTCTAGCTGCGCTTCGGTGCTACTACCTTTCTTCGTCGTGACTATAAGCACACCGGCGTTTGCTTGCGAGCCATAGAGGGCGGTGGCTGCCGCATCTTTTAAAACAGTTATATAAGCCACATCATTGGGGTCATAACTTCCTCCGATGATGCCATCTACCACTACCAGAGGTTGCTGTGACGCATTGACCGATGAAACACCCCGGAGTCGGATTTCGGGTGCGGAGCCAGGAGCACCGGAACTGTTGACGATTTGTAAACCGGCGACTTTACCCTGTAGCATGGAACCAACATTGTTGCTGGTTACATCGAGTAATTTGTCGGTGCTGACAACGCTTACCGCACTTGTGAGATCGGCTTGCTTGGCGCTGCTATACCCAACATTGATGACCACTTCACTTAAACGGGCGGCGTCTTCGTATAAGGTAACTTCGAGCGCCGTTTGCCCCGACAGCGATTTTTCAATGGATTTATATCCCAGCATGCTGAACACCAAGATGGCTCTGGAATTGATTTGTGGTATACTAAAGTGCCCTTGTTTATTGGTCGTAACAACCTGTGCCGTCCCTTTTATTCGGATGGTTACCCCTTCAAGCGGATGGCCCAGACTATCGGTAACATGCCCTTCGATTGTGCGATCTTGAGGAGGAGCCGATGCCGTTGTGAAAATAGCTTGTTTTTCACTGAGTACTACGGTGCGCTGCATGATGCTGTAATCTAAAGGCTGATCCCGAAAAATTTGTTTCAAAGCTTGTTCTACGGGTTGCTTAGAGAGCCGAAGGGTTACAGGTTTGCTTTTACGTAATAAGCGATCGTTATATAAAAAATTATAACCCGATTGCTTCCGGATTTGGTCAATAACCGTCCGTAACTTTGCTTGGTCTACATGAAGGGTAATGGTTTGCGAGAAACTCGATGCACTTAGTTGCATACAAGCAAAAAGCAATAAAAATCCAGTGAGCTTCATACGTAAAATGTTCTTTTTATTGAATGGTCTTTTCTTCATCATTTTAAGGATGATGAAGCGTATGATGCCGAATCGTTTGGGCATACAAAAGATTTGGCAAAGTAAAGCCGATTGCATACTTTTACATGTTTAGTTAATTTTCTGATTCGAGTAAATTGGAAATTTTAGGTAAATTTGAGCCGTTTCCGGGCGTCATCCGAAACGGCTTTTTTACACCTTTAATTGTTTAGTTAACTGCTATTCATCATCATCATTTTTGTCTATTTATTTGTTTTCAAGGTTGGGATAAAAAATGAACCTGAATACCCGATTCCGATAGCGTAAAAGTTATACCACCCCCTTTTTCCAACATCGCTAATGCGTCGCCCAAAGGAATGTTCCTAGATACATAGCCTGTAAAGGTTTCGTGGTGAGGGGTACCCGAGTAACGAATGGGAACGTCATACCAGCGAGATAACTGAAGCATCACTTGGCGAATATCTGTGTTATCAAAAGCAAAACTGCCTGACTTCCATGCGAGCTCCTGATCTATATTTACTTCTTTTAGAAATAGCTGCTCATTTTTGAGTATTGCTTGTTGTCCTGGTTTAACCTGTATCCGATTGGCAGTGGTTTGTAATCCTGTTTGGATTTTTCCGCTTACTAGAGTTGTCTTAATCGATACCTCATCTGTATATGCTTGAACATTGAACGCAGTACCCAGCACATCTACTAAAAAGGGTGCTTTTCCACTGCGTTTGACCATCACCTGAAAGGGAGAAGTAGCCGTTTGCGCTACTTCGAAATAGGCTTCACCTTGTAATTCGACTGTACGGTTGCTTGCAAAGTGCAAGGGATACCGTAGACTGGAACCAGCATTGAGCCAAACCTTTGTCCCATCAGCAAGTTGAATCGTAAAAGTGGCACCTTTAGGTGTAGTTAGTGTGTGAAAAACATCGCTTGTGCTTTTATCGTGTTCTTGAAATGATTTGTATACCAAGGTGCCACTATCTGCTTGTTGGCCCATATGAAGCTCTCCATCATGTGTCACCAAGGCCGATTCATTGGCATGGAGTGAAAGGCGTTTTCCGTTGTCGAGTGTTAAAAAGGCTTGTTTTTGACCAGCAACTTTGCTTAATATAGTTGCCGTATCAGGCCTTGATATTGCCGTGTCTGCATGAAAGAACCATAATGAACTGAAACATATCAATGCTAAAACACTAGCTGCTACGTAGTACCAAGTATATTTTCTTTTGTTATGTTGCTGTTGAATGTGCTGGTCTAGATAGGCATGAATGGAAGCAATCGCTTCATCGATATCCGGCTCTTTGGCATTCTGGGCTTGTGCATGATATTGGAGATACCAATGTTCAAGCAAAGCTCGTTCTTCCTCTGTACAACGTCCGTCTTTATATTTTTGAAGTAGCTCTGATGCATTCATGCATTTAGTTCCTTGGTTTTAATGGTTCTTATAATAGATAACAGGCAAGTATCGCTTAGGGCCTATAAAAAAATGTTTTTTTTCGCTGGGAAAGTTTAAGAGCAGAAAGCTCTTGGGTTATACGTTTTAAGTAGTAAGTTTTAAGTAGTAAGTTTTAAGAGCGGAAAGCTTAAAGCGAAAAGCTATCAGTTGCAACTACTCACACCTATCTAACATCTCATATTCCACATCTAGTGATAAACATATCTAAATACTAAGTACTATGTACTAAATACTTCTCATATCCAGCATCTAAAGAAAATACAGCAAAAAGAAAAGCAGGCCAAATTTAGATCGGAGCTGTTTCAAAGCGGTGTTGACTTGATTTTTTACAGTCTTCTCAGAAATGTGCAGCTTCAAGGCAATTTCTTTATGGCTTAATTGTTGATTTCGGCTTAATCTGAAGATCTCCTGTGTCTTCTTAGGGAGGTTTTGGAGTTCTACTTCAATCAGCTCTTGAAGTTGTTTTTCCCTCATTTTATAATCGGTAGGAAGGGGGCGTTGATCTAGAAATTTTTGAAGGGAAACCAAATGATCGGTTTGAACTTGCTTGTGGGCGTAGATATTTAAAATCTTATTACGTAATGCACGGTAAAGGTAGGCTGCTAGATGATGCTCGATCTGCAATTGATGCCGTTTATCCCAGAGATGGACGAAGAGTTCTTGAACGACATCTTTGGCTTCTTCTACATCATCTAATTTGGTTAAAGCATGTTTATATAGAACAACGCTATATCGTTGATAGAGCACGGTATAGGCCATCGTATTGTTTGCTACGATTAACCGAACCAAATCTTGATCTGTATAATCACTATAAGGATGCATACCATTGGATTAGGTTATACCATGTATGAGCCAAAATAGTGCTTTTAGAAGACTTTTTAAAAGAAATAGTTCGTTTTTTTTAAAAAAGGCAGGCGTTGCTTTATGCAATCGATTGATTTGATTTTCTCTAATGAGATGCACTTTAATAGTTGTTATGAGACTAATTGGCTATTTTTTGATTAAATTTATCCAAATAGTTTTCTTTCTTTCGTTATATCCAATAACCTTATTGTACATAAAATGAAATCAGTTCTACTTAACATGATGGTACTTCTTTGCCTGCCGACGATTTGCTTGAAGGCTGCAGCCCAGAATAAAGAACACACCAAAAAATCACCCAATATTGTTTTGATTATTGTAGACCAATATCGTGCTGATGCGAGTAAGCGGGAGGGGTTTACTTTAAACACCACTCCTTTTTTAGATAGTTTAGCTGAAAATGGAACTTGGTTCAACCGAGCATATTGTGCTATGCCAGCTTGTGTCCCCAGTAGAACATCCATGATTACGGGAAGATTTCCAAGTGCTAGCCGGGTAAGCAGTAATATGAACCTTCGGGATGCATACTTTAGTAAAAATTTATTTCAAGTGGTAAAAGAACGGGGCTATCAGACGGCTTTGGTAGGGAAAAATCATACTTTTTTAAGATCTGAAGATGTGGATTACTGGAAGGAGTTTAGTCATTTAGATGCTCCTAACCCGCAGACGCAACAAGAAAAGGATTTTAATCAATTTTTGCATGATACTCACTTCTATATGAACGAAGAGGCCACTCCCTTTCCGGCAAGTTTACAATTGCCAGCTCAAATTGTAAAATCTGCCGAAAATTGGGTAGATCATATTGCTCATAAGGAAACACCGTTTTTTATGATGGTTTCCATTCCGGAGCCCCATAATCCGTATCAGGTTTCTGAACCTTATTATTCCATGTTTCCACCTGAATCACTTCCACCGGTAGCAACGGGGAAAGATGTATTGCCTAAAAAGGGAAATACCTGGATGTTGCAAAAACAATTGATAGAAATGGGCTATGGCGATTACGAGAAAATGATACCACGTATTCGGAGCAATTACTATGGGATGATGCGTTTGATAGACGATCAGGTAAAAGACTTGGTACATCACTTCAAAGCAAAGGGTTTGGACGAGAACACGATTTTCTTATTCGTTTCAGACCATGGTGATTATGTAGGCGAATATGGTTTGATTAAAAAAGGGGTAGGTGTACCTGATTGTTTAACCCGTATACCCATGATCTGGTATGGTCCACAAATTCTAAAGAACAAAATGCCGAATGATGCCCACGTAAGTAATGTGGATATCATGCCTACAATTTGTGAAATACTGGGAATTGAACTTCCTGATGGCGTCCAAGGAAGAAGCTTGTGGCCTTTACTACGAGGAAAAGCATACCCAAAAGAAGAATTTGAAAGCATCGTGGTACAGCAAGGTTATGGCGGCCTGCGCTTTGTTAATTTTGAGGAATACAATCCCTATACCGACGACGGTACAATTACCAAAGGCAAAATTGAGTTTGACGAATTAAATACCTGGACGCAAAGTGGCCGGATGCGCATGTTGCGGAAAGGTGACTGGAAATTAGTGTACGATATGCAAGGTCACGGTGAACTGTATAACCTTGCGAAAGATCCATTTGAGGTAAACGATTTGTATAACAGTAAAAAATATGGTGAAAAGAAAACGGAATTGTTAGAAGACCTAGTAGCATGGGAAATGCGGACGCAAGATCCATTGCCTATGCCACACAATAATAAGTTCCGTAAATATGGATTTAAGAAAGATCCACGTAATTATTGGGCTCCTTATAAGCACGAAGGTGAAGAACATGCGAAGCAAATGAAAAAATAGAGAACCCCTTTGCTACTTTCTTGTGGAAAAGAAAGCAGGGTATGTATGTCAAAATATACAAACGTATCGCCATTTTATCCATTCTCTGTATGGCCTATGCTGTTTATCTTTGGGAGACCTAGATAATGGACCATGCAGACCAAATATAAAGGACCAAACAGAAACTTAAAAATAAAAGGGATAGTATGTTTATGCTTCTGTTTAGCCATGCTCCCTGTTTTTGCCCAAACAAGCGTGGTACATACTTGGCGTGAAGGTTTTCTCCATCCACCAAATCGAGCGAAACCGGGTGTATATTGGTATTTTATGGATGGCAATCTCTCTGAGGAGGCCATGACGAAAGACCTCGAGTCGATGCAGGCTGCGGGCATAGGCCATGTCGTATTCTTAGAGGTGAATGTGGGGGTGCCACGTGGACCAGTAGATTTTTTAAGTGATAAATGGTTAACACTTTTTGCTCATACTGTAAAGGAAGCCAAACGTCTTGGAATAGGGATTACCTTGGGTATTGGCCCAGGCTGGACGGGAAGTGGTGGACCATGGGTGAGACCAGAGCAATCGATGCAACAATTAGTTGCGAGCACGGTGGAAGTGAAGGGTGGAGAAACAGTGCATATAACATTACCAGTACCTCCACCTAGAAAACCGTTTTTTGGTGAAGGTACCTTAACCCCTCATTTAAAAGAACAGTGGGCTGCTTATTATAAAGATGTGGCGGTATTGGCTTTTCCTTCACCTGAGAAAACGACCATTATTTCGGATATAGACGAAAAAGCCTTGGTGTATCGGGCCCCATATACTTCGATGGAAGGGGTCAAACCTAATTTGAATGCCGTCAGTTCAGTTAATTTTCCAAAAGAGGCCGTTATAGAAAAAAAAGAAATCATCGATTTGACGAATCGGCTGAGCGAAGACGGAACATTGACATGGGATGCACCGAAAGGAAACTGGACGATCATGCGTTTTGTGAGCCGGAATAACGGAGCCATCACACGGCCCGCGCCGGTGCCGGGTTTGGGCTTTGAGGCAGATAAGATGGATACAACAGCAATGCGTGCTCATCTGGATGCATACATTGGAAAGATACTGTCGCGATTGGAAAAAATAGACCCACATGCGGAGGGAGGGTTGAAGCGTTTGCACATGGATAGCTGGGAAATGGGTGCCCAAAACTGGACGAAGGATTTTAGAGCGGCGTTTAAACAACATAGGGGCTATGATCCATTACCATTTTATCCTGTATATGCTGGCCGCATCGTGCAAGATGCGACCATAAGCGAACGTTTTCTTTGGGATTTGAGGCTTACCGCCCAGGAAATGGTGTTGGAAAATCATGTGAACTATGTGAAAAAATATGGTGGGAAACGGGGATTGGAGTTATCGATTGAACCTTATGATATGAACCCAGCGGCTGATTTGGAATTGGGCGCATTGGCTGATGTACCCATGTGTGAATTTTGGAGCAAAGGCTATGGTTTTAACTCAGCTTTTAGTGTGGTAGAGGCTAGCTCCATTGCGCATGTAAACGGTTCTTCGTTAGTACCTGCCGAAGCGTTTACAGCGCAAAACGATGAAAGTTGGAAACAATACCCTGGTGTGATGAAGAATCAGGGTGATTGGGCGTTTGCAGCTGGTATTAATCGCTTTGTATTTCATACGTTTCAAAACCAATACTTACCCGACTCGTTACGGCCGGGTATGACGATGGGGCCTTATGGTGTGCAGTGGAACCGGAATCAAACTTGGTGGCCCATGGTGGGGGCATACCATACCTATCTTTCGCGTTGTCAGTTTCTGTTGCAACAAGGACGTACGGTTGCTGATATCCTTTATCTAACACCTGAAGGAGCCCCGCATGTATTTCTCCCACCTGCCTCGGCAATGCAGGGAAATGATACCATTCCAGACAGAAGGGGCTACAACTTTGACGGTTGTGCACCCAGTCAGCTTGCTAAAGCCATGGTCAAAAATGGCCGAATTGTTTTTCCAGGTGGTGCTTCGTATCGGATGCTCGTGCTTCCACTTATAGAAACGATGACACCTGCTTTGCTAGACAAGGTATCGAGTTTAATTCGGCAAGGAGCTATGGTAATCGGTATACCTCCCCAGCATTCACCTAGCTTGCGTGGCTTTCCAGGATGTGATGTGGACGTACGCACCAAGGCGAAGCAAGTATGGGGAGCACTTGAGCCACCCATAAACATTCAAAAAAAGCGTTACGGACAGGGGACAGTAATTTGGGGTGGTGAATTGACTGCACATGCAGATAACGGATATCCCTTATATGAACAGACTGCTGCACTATTGAAAGAGATAGGAATACCGCTTGATTTTAGAGCTGATGGACCTATTCGTTACACCCATCGAACACATCCCGAAGGTGATATTTATTTTGTTTCGAATAAGACGAATCAAGTAGTGAAAGCAACTGGTATGTTTCGCAACAGACAGGGGAAACCACAACTTTGGGATCCTTTAACTGGTGAGATGCGGTTGTTGCCGGATTACAAGCGTGTAGAAGGAACAACCAGTATTCCGCTCATTTTTGATGCGTATCAAAGCTATTTTGTGGTATTTACCAATGATCGGGGTACGGCTCGAACAGCAACGGCTAATTTTGACATTGATGAACCTTTATTATCACTCAGTGGTCCATGGATGGTGGCTTTTGATACGGAATGGGGTGGGCCAGCTGATACAACATTTGATCAATTGACTGATTGGTCGCAGGTACAGAATGAAGGAGTGAAGTACTATTCAGGTATCGCAACCTATCGGAAATCTTTTGACTTTCCAACCAACGTTGAGAAAGGTACTCGGATTTTTCTCGATTTGGGTGAAGTGCATGTAATGGCACGTGTAAAGTTAAATGGAAAATCACTGGGAACGGTGTGGACAGCTCCGAGAAAAGTAGAGATACCAACAACAATTTTAAAAGAGAAAGGTAACATGCTTGAAATCGAGGTAGCCAATTTATGGCCTAACCGATTGATAGGCGATGAAAAATACCCCTCTGATGGTGTTAAGAATAAACAATGGCCCGAATGGCTGCGGCAGGGACTGCCACGCAAAAGCAAACGTTATACTTTTACAACATACCAGCCCTATAAGATCAATTCGCTATTTGAATCAGGCTTAATAGGGCCAGTGGTCATCAATGGCGCGAAGGAGTAAGGTTGAGGGAGATAAAAGATTTAAAACAGCAGTACATATATGATAACAACACAACAAAATCAGGTGAAAGTGGGCCTGTTCGGTATTGGATTACACGCCTACTGGAATCAATTTGAAGGCCTGGAGAACAGATTAAAAGGCTACATTGGAGAAGTAGCCAAGCAATTGGAAGGATATCATGCTGAAGTAGTTAACTTGGGGATGATTGATGATACGGATAAGGCTTTCGCCGCGGGCGATCGGTTTCGGCGTGAAGACGTACGCTTGATATTTCTTTATGTAACCACCTACGCGCTTTCGTCTACCGTGTTGCAGGTAGTAGCGAGAGCGAAGGTGCCGATAGTGGTACTTAATCTATCGCCACAAGCAGCTATTGATTATGTGCATTTTAACGGATTAAAAGATCGCATGAAAATGACAGGCGAATGGTTGGCCTATTGCAGTGCGTGCCCGGTGCCAGAAATTGCTAATGTCTTTAAACGAGCAGGAATTCCTTTTTTTCAAATAACAGGTACTTTAACAAACGACTCTGCTGTAAGCCAATCAATTAAAGAGTGGATCGATGCAGCTCGTGTGGTACATGTCATGGCTTACAACCGGATGGGATTAATGGGTAATTATTATGGGGGTATGCTGGATATTTACACTGATTTGACCTTACAACTTGCTGCATTTGGCGGACACATGGAAATTGTTGAAGTGGATGAGCTGGCCGCATTGCGTCGTGATATATCTACTGAAGCAATGGGTGCCAAGCTAGCTGAATTTGCAGCATATTTTGACGTGCAACCTGATTGTTTGCAAAGTGAACTGGAGCGAGCAGCACGGACAGCGGTGGCGCTCGATCGCTTAATAGCAAAATACAGCTTAGGTTCCTTGGCTTATTACCATAAAGGTACGGGGAATGAAGGTCATGAGGATACCATGTCATCGGTTATTTTAGGTAACTCGTTGCTTACGGCAAAGGGGGTGCCAGTAGCTGGTGAGTATGAAGTGAAAAATGTACAAGCCATGAAGATTATGGATACTCTTGGAGTAGGCGGATCTTTTACAGAGTACTATGCCATGGATTTTGAAGATGATGTGGTACTGATGGGGCACGATGGGCCTTGTCACCCGATGATAGCGGAAGGAAAAATAAAGGTGAAACCCTTGCTGGCTTATCACGGCAAAGTAGGACAGGGCTTATCGGTAGAAATGTCGGTTAAACATGGGGCCGTAACCTTGCTATCTGTGGTGGAGACAGTTCAAGGTAAATTGATGTTTTTAATAGCCGAAGGACATTCTGTGGCAGGACCCATTTTGGAAATTGGTAATACCAATAGTCGCTATCGGTTCTCTATTGGGGCAAAAGCTTTTGTCGAATCTTGGAATATGCATGGACCTGCGCATCATTGTGCCATTGGAAAAGGCCATGTGGCTAGCACAATCAGTAAAGTAGCCCAATTATTGGGAATAACGTATATACAGGTTTGTTAAAGACCTGTTTAATCCAATTTTTCTTTTAGCAATGCCATGTATGCTTTGGGCGATTGATTGAAAAACCGTTGAAAGTTCTTGCCAAAAACGCTTTGTGAACTATATCCCACTTTCTGTGCTACTTGAAAAATTTTATAATCGCGTTCGGCAATCAATTTAGCCGCTGTATGGAGCCGAACGCTGTCAATCAGATCTTTAGGCGATAACTTAGATATTGCTTTTACTTTTCGATAAAAAGTAGGTCTACTCATGTTCATGTAATCGGCTAAAAGTTCTACACCTAATTGTGGATTGCTGATATTTTTTTCAATGTAACGATTCAGTTTCTGGAGGAACTGCTCATCGGATTTGGAGGTAGAGCTCATTTTAAATTGTTCTAGGGGAGCGCTAACCACATGTTCTCTAATTTTAGATCTATTTTGGAGCAGATTGGCTACTTGAACTTGTAGCAATTTGGGTGAAAAGGGTTTACCTATGTAGGCATCTGCGCCAGTTTCCAAACCTTCTATTTTGGCATGATAACTGTTTTTGGCAGTGAGTAGAATAATCGGGATGTGGCAATAGTCAACATCTTTTTTTAACATATCGCACAACTCAAAACCATTGAGACCAGGCATCATGACATCGCTGATAATGAGATGAATCACCTGCTTATCTAAAATTTCTAATGCAGCAGAGGCATGGAGCGCTGTAAATACCTCATATTGACCTCCAAGTATTTCGGTTAAGAAACCTAAAAGGTCTTCTTGATCGTCAATAATTAAAAGTGTCTGTTTCATCTGTTTATTTTTTTGGTTTCATCCGTCAAATGGAAACTTTGATGTTTAAACCCCGAAGGGCTCATGAACACCACATGACCATAAAATGGTGAATAAATAATCATTGCCTGTGTGCTTAACGATTATTTTAAACATGTCGGTTTCATGGCTTATGTTATAAATCATTTTTATGTAAACTCCATTCTTCTTCCTCTAATTCCTTTTCTAGTGTAAAGGCCATCTTTTGGTGAAGCGGCAGTGTTAGTTCAAATACGGTCCAAGGTTCCGTATCGCTTCTTAAAACAAGGTTACCACCGTGTAATTCGGCCAATGATTTGGCCAGTGATAGACCAATGCCCGTACCTTTTAACATCATATGTTCAGGTATACGGAAAAAGGGTTCAAAGATTTTTTTTCGATAGGTTGGGGCAATAGATTCGCCATCATTACTTATTTGTATGTTAAAAAAAGTAGCGCCTGTTTCCACATCAGATAAACGAACAGTTAATCTACTTTTGCCATATTTCACTGCATTTGAAAGTAGATTGCTTATGATTTTTAAAAACGCTTCACGGTCTACCGGAGCTTTAAAGGGTGTGTCTGGCAAATTCAAATCAAGCTGTAGTTGCTTTTGTTCTATTTCTGTTTGAAAGCTGCACATACAATCGTAAAGCAATGCTTTGACATCCAGTAATACAAAGTTGAGCCCGAATTGATCGATTTCCATTTTTCTGAAATCCAATAACTGTGTCGTCAGATCAACCAACCGATCGGTACTTTTCTCGACCAATTGAAGATTTCTTTTAACCGTTTGGGTGTCATCTATTTTACTTAAAGCCCATTCTATTGGGCCTTTAATCAGCGTTAGTGGGGTTTGTATTTCATGCGCTATATTGGTGAAAAATTCGATCTTTGCCTGATATACCTCCCGTTCTTTTTCTAGTTTGAACAGGTGCAGTTTGCGTTGGTTCTTCTTTTTGATTTTTCTATGATAAGCGCGGATAGCAAGTAGAACCATCGATAGCAATATCATGAAATAAATCAGATAGGCAGGTAAGCTTTTCCAAAAGGGTGGATGAATGATAAAGGTGATGTTTTTTGGGTTCCCTTTCCAATAGCCAACATTGCTTTCCGCTTGCACAATAAATTGATAGGTGCCCGGTGGAAGGCCGGTAAAATAAGCTTTTCTGTTGGAGTTGAGGTAAGTCCATTCCTGATCGAGCCCTTCCATTCGGTATTTATATCTAACAACTTCTGGTGAGGTAAAATCCAATGCTGCAAATTCTACATTAAAACTGTTTTGACGAGCATTTAATACAACTGTGTCTGTAAATAAAAGCGATTGTGTTAATACAGCAGTCGAATCGCGCGGGATGATATCCCGATTGTTTACTTGTAGTTGAGTGATGTAAGTAGGAGGTGCATTCTTTTGCACAATCAGATCTTTTGGATGGAAGGCAATCATACCTTTTACTGTACCAAAGTACATTTTACCTGTTTTATCTTTATAAGCCGAGTTATAATTAAATTGGTCGGTTATTAGCCCATTCGATTTGGTATAGACATGAAATTTTTCGGTACGAATATTAAAACAGATCAAGCCTTTGATACTACTTACCCATAGGTTTCCAAAATCATCTTCCAATATCCGATAGGTATTGTTCGTAGGCAAGCCATCATCTGTTGTGAATCTTTTAATTAATTTGCGGGTACTGTCTAAGCGAATTAGTCCGCCGCCTTCAGTAGCGAACCAAAGATTGTAGTGGCTATCTTCATAAATGCCCTGAACAGTATAATAATATTTAAGGGTATCATTCACCTGGTTGAAGCTGATATTACCGTGTTCGCCGGTCTGGGGACGATAATAAAAAGCTCCGCTAGATAGGCTTCCGGTCCAAATGGTACCCGTATGATCTTCTTCAATAGCATAGACATAAGAATTGCCAGGGATTTGCGGAATGTTTTTTAGTTTTTTTGATAATGATAGATATTCATATAGCCCGGATCCAGTTGTTCCAATCAAGATACGTTGATCGGAAGTTTTATAGATGGACATAACAAAATTACTGACGTGGTTTATTTTTGAACGGATACGCGGATAACGATTGGTTATTTTTCCGGTGCGTAAATCCATTATCTCAAGACCGTGCACAAAGGGGCCAGCAAATAGTTGATGGCCATCTATCAGAAGACCGTGTATATTGGGATAAGAGAGGCCTGTATGCGGATTTTCATGTGTTATATGTGTAAATATACCTGTCTTTGTGTCTAGCTTATTGATGCCAGCGTCTTCTGTACCAATCCAGATATTGCCTAAGCTGTCTTCGCAGATTTCGCGTATGGCATTACCGGAAATAGCATGCGGATCATTTTTTGGATAATATTTCTCGAAATGACTGGCTTCCTGTGAGAAATAGTTTAATCCGCCGAAAAAAGTGCCTACCCACACACCGTTTCTATTATCGGCAAATACGGTATAAGTGGCATTGTCGTTTAGCGAATAGGGATCACTTGCTATTTTTTGTACATGCTTGATATGATTTGTTTTTGTGTCGTAGATAAATATACCCGATTCGGTTGCAATGTAATGCTGGCTTCCTAATGAATAAATTTGTCTAACAAAAATATCTGCACCATTTTCATTTCTAGAAAGTACCGTATGCAATTTTTTTGCATGTTCGTCGTATTGATACAAACCACGAGCGGTTCCAATGAGTATACCTCCTCTAATGATGCTCAATTGATTGATATTCTTATGTTCAAACGCAGTAGGCTGTGGTAACACCGTAGCTACGTGATAACTACGTGTATTTAATTTTTTAATATGACCGGCTCTACTGGCAAACCAAAGATTGTCTTCTTCGTCGAACTCGAAAGCAGTCAGATGAATATTAAATGCCGTGAGTTGCTGGTTAGCTTGATTGTATCGATAGAGGTTACCTCTAGCTATAATCCATATATTGTTATGACGATCAATTTTGATATCGCGGATATGATAGGTTGGAAGTAAATTAAATTTTTCAAAAGCTTCTTTGATGGGATTAAACTTAAAGATACCTGTAATGGTACCTATCCACAAGGTGCCATGATGGTCTTCACGTAGGGCTTTGATATAGTTTGCACCAGAGCTATTCCATTGGATGATGTGATTTTTGAAGGTATGGCCATCAAAGCGATTCAACCCCCCTCGAGTACCAATCCACATGAAACCCAAGCGATCTTGAAGAAGACAAGTGACGTTGTTGTGCAAGAGCCCATCATCTACCTGATAATGTTTAAAATAGTAATGCTCTGCACTGGCCAATGTGCTTAGCGATAACAAAACGGCGAGTAGGTGGAATTTAAATATTTTGATACACATATGTTTTACACAAGCCTAAAAATACTTAAATTTTTTAATGGTGTCTAAAAAGTTGCCTTTTCGACTGAAAAGGCAACTTTTTAGACACCATTATCCTTACCTAACTTTCCACACAATGGAATAGATGTATTCCGGATGACCTACTGCTTTCACTCCAATACGGGCAAAAAGATAAGGATTATTACTATAACCAGTTAAATCCTGTTGCAATTCGATGATTTCATCCTCACCAATTTGTGCCGCGGTTTTGGTGCTGGAGGGGGCGGCTGTTAGCTGAACAGTATGGTCTACTAAATTCGTGTTATTTACAAATAGTGAAACCTTTTCCAACTGCCTGCTTTCCACATTTTTTTTAATCTTACACTGAGCGACTAAAATATCGTCTTTTACTTCGAACGAAACATCGCTGATGGAGAAGAAAGGTACGACCGGTACATCGATGTTGGTAGGGCCATGTACATCGACGGTTATGGAATCCGGATTATTTTCCCAGGGGCCATTTCCCGCTACACGAACCAATTTGTACGTCCCCTCAAAAAGGATTGACGAGAAACTGCCATCTTGTTTTACATTGACAGCGATGGGGTTTTGATTTTCGTAACCGGGCTGATATAACTGCAGTACGCTGATGCCTTGCCGGATTTGTAGGGGTTGCCCATCAAAAACCAATCGGCCGTTGAATGTGGTGGATGGTGGATCATAGTTGTCGACTGCACATCCGCTCAAACAAATGATGACTAATAAAAAATAAGTTAATTTATTCATGGCTCGCTGTATTAATGATATGGATTTTTAACCAATAATGGATTGGCATTGATGGCGTTTTGAGGAATTGTTGAATAATAATTACCGAGGCGGAAGTTACGTGGCTGGGTGAACCGAGGTGCAACACGTTTTACAAACACGTATTTATTATGCTTTGTGGGATCATCTGGTCTCACAACACGATAGGGCCACAGTGCATAGGCTAAAGTGCTTGGTGTTTGGCGATTTCCATCAAAGACAACATGGGAGAGTCGCCAGCGTTTGAGATCCCAGTAGCGGTGTTCTTCAAAAGCGAGCTCTACCTGAAATTCTTTTCGTATCATATCCATGTTTAGTGTTTGCAAACTGTTGGGGCCAAAGCCAGCACGTTCGCGAATTTGATTAATATACCCCAAGGCTTCATTTTCAAAACCTAATTCATAAGCGGCTTCGGTTGCATTTAATAAAATTTCGCCTAAACGAAAACGGATCCACCAAACGTCACTTCCTTGTCCGCCTTGTCCCGATCCTTCTCGTGAATCAAGGTACTTTCTGGAATAGAAACCCGTATTGGTTACATTAGCAGCATTGGGTAGAGGTCCGTCTGGCCCTACCAGGTACCCTCCATCTGTAAAGCGGCTACCCAGTTCCGTTGATGTGCGAGTAATGTATTTATTGGTGCCTGCATTCCACTCCATAACACCTGCCTGCATGGTTAGCTGTTGCCCTCTGAAGGATGAACCCGGCGTGATAATGCTACCAAACATACGGTAATCCTTGCCTGCAAAAATATCTTCCAAGTGATCATAATAAATATAATCAGCACCATCATCCGTTTGGGTCTGCAGTGTTCCAGGGCTTCCGTCTAGGTAATCAAAGGCTTCCACGATATTTAATGAAGGGGTAACGCCAGCACTGCCAGAGGCATTTTCTCGTAAAGAACGGGGAATGTTTTCTACGGTAAAATTGTGGTATTTACCATCCAATGTATAGTCTAGTGCCCAGATGACCTCCGGGTTACCGATCTTCTTGGTGAAGAGTTCATAAAAGTTCTGTGCCTTATCGGGGTTTTGATTATAGAGAGAAAATGGGCCTTGTTCGATAAGCTCTTTAGATGCTGCCAATGATTGTTCATAATAACCTTGTGCCCGCTCTGCCGGGATACCCACTTCACCATTGGCCGTTTGGATAGGATCGGTCATCAGGTTATTGTATTTGGCAAGCGATGCAGCATAAAGCATGGCTTGCGATTTAAGGGCTAAAGCTGTCCACTTGTTGGCGCGTGTTTGGCTTTTCTCCGTTTGGGGCATTTGGTCTTTGATTGCATCCAATTCACTGGCGATAAAGTCATACATTTCCGCTTCGGTCCTCCGCGGTTCGATCATGCCAGCCACATCGTCTGGACCATTATACTGATAGGTTTTCAGAATCAGTGGAACGCCGCCCATGCTGCGGACAAAAAAGAAATAAATATAAGCGCGGATAAAGCGACCCTCGGCCAATAATTGGCTTCTATCTTCTTGTTCCATCACGGTAGAAGCTTCTAGCTTTTCAAGGAAAAGTGTCACATCGCGCACCAATCCGTAATCCCAATATTGTTTATCGGTATATGGATAATTCACACGGGTATTGCGGCCGTTGTTGCCGCCTAAACCACCCGACCACATCGCCTCATCAACGTCTGTAGGTGATAATTTACCTCCTTCCAATCCACCGAAAGGCTGTAAGCGATTATATAGATTGGCAAGTACCAACTCTGCCAATTTGGGGTCGCTCCATACTTGATCGTCCAATAAAATTTCGGTTGGCTCTCTATCCAACCACTTCTCACAGCCCGAGAAGGTGAGCAATAGCGCGCCAGATAAGGAGCAAATGATTATTTTTTTTATGATGTTCATGTTCATTTCTTAAAAGGTTAAGTTTACACCCACATTATATACCCGTACGGAAGGGTAATCGAGCCCCGTATTTAGCTGCGTTTCGGGATCAATGCCCAGATCACCTACATTATCGAAGGAAAGTAAATTGAAGCCGTTGACATAGATACGTGCCTTACTGATCTTAATGGCACTGAGCCATTCCTTAGGTAGGGTATAGCCGAGTTGTACTTCGCGCAAACGTAAATAAGCCGTGTTTCTGAACCAAAATGAAGAGGGCCGCATGTTGCTTTCATTGTCTGATTTTTTAAGCGCGGGATACGTGCCGGGTACCCATGGACTGCTTGGATCGAAAATGTCTTCGTGGTGCCAACGATCATTGAATAAGAAATCGGGCGAGTTGGCATCATTTTGAAAAGGTGTTTTCAGTTCGGCGGCGCGACCCCGGCTTTGCATAGCTGCACCAGCGAAACTTAAGGCAAGGTCAAATCCTTTATAAGCAACGGAAGTGTTGAACCCAAAGTTGATGTAGGGTAGATTGCCTTCAGCAAAAGCATTGGGCCTTACGTCTAATCCATCGATCACACCATCGTTGTTCTGATCCTTATAAATGAAATCACCGGGTTGCAGGGTGGTGTTGTTTCTTCCGTCGACATCCACAGGATAGTTGGCAATTTCTTCCATCGATTGAAACTGGCCGATATATTCATAACTCCAGTTGATTCGTGCCCAGCGATTTTCGATTGAATTTCGGTACTCATCCCATGAATTACCAAAACGGGGTTTGTAGGTATACCAATTTCTTAAGCGGGCAAAAGTAGCATTCGCGCCAATGTTATAGCGAACTTCACCGCTTTGGCCGGCGTAATTCAGTCCCAACTCCATTCCCACGGTACGGTCGGCATTTAGGTTCTCTTGTGGTAAACCAAAACCGACTTCAGTAGGCAGTAAGACATCATACCGGGCGGCGGGTATCCCTGTGCGGTTTCGTCGGAAGACCTCGAAGCTTCCGCTTAATTTACTGTTTAACAAAGAAAAATCAAGCCCAATATTGGTCATGGCGCTCTTAATCCAGGTAAGTGATTTAACGGGTAAACCCCGTGAAACAATGCCCGTAACCAATTGACCGTCTAGGTAGGCGCTTCCAGCACCCCAGTTATACCCTGGAAGGAAAGAGAAATTACCTAGTCCTGTTTCTTCACTGGCCGTTTGGCCATAAGAAAAACGTAGTTTCAAATCATTCACGATATCTTGATTGATGAAATTTTGAAAGAACTTCTCATCTGAAAGGCGCCATCCAACGTTTATAAAAGGAAATAAACCCCAGCGATCATTTTTTGGAAAGTGTGCTGAACCATCGTAACGACCACCAATTTCCAACAGATATTTATTATGATAGCTGTAATTCCCTCTAAAAATGAAGCCTGCCCGTGCGCTTTCAGATCGACGATCATCTACTGCTCGGAGTTCGGTAAACTGGTTGATCAAATCGATGTAGTTAGTAGCCGGCTGCGATCGGAGAAAGGATGACTCATCCGTACGTTCTTGGGCTTCCATAGCCGCCATTCCACTTACATCGTGCTGACCGAAAGTACGTTTATAATTTAATTGGACGCGATATACATTATCCGTAATGTATCCATTGTCGCGCGAACGATAAGGGTTTTGTTGTCCGCCATTAGCAATATATTCACCCGTTGCATCATCATACCGATAGGTATTATATGTTTTCTCAAAAATATTTTTGTATTGATTATTATAAAAGTAGGCATACATCCCCGTAGCGGTTAAACCTTCAATAGGAAATTTATACGCGATATCAAAACTGGCCTGCAAGGTACGGTTGGTATTATTGGTATAACCCGAATAAGGGAAAGTAGCATAGTTGGTGGCAAAATTATTATTGGTTGCCGGATATTCGGGATTATTGTTGGCATAAGGCGTTTCGGTGGGTAAATTCCGGAACTGACCTAACAAGGCCTGAAAATAATCATCGCCACCGGGTAAACCGAGTAAATCGCGCTTTTCAATTTTGCCATTGATACGCAATCCCACCGTAAAACGCTTGCCGATATTGGTTTCGATATTGCTTTGCAGGTTGGTACGATTGAAATTATAGCCATCGAAGACAGCATCTTGATCGAAATGGCTAAGTGATAAGTAATACGTTGTCTTATCAGAGCCTCCACTTGTATTGATGTTAACATAAGATTGTGGGACATTGCTTTTGAGATAGGATGACCAGTCAAAACCTTCGTAACCCGGCACGCCCTGTTGCCATTTCTCTACTTCTTCGGGTGTCCAGTTGGTAGATCCTTTTTCGTTGATATCCGCTTCTGCATTGGCCCGTACAAAATCGGCTGCGCTGGCCGGCGTGGGAAAACGAAACAGGCTTTGCCAACCGTGATAAGCATTTACGTTAAAAGTATTCTCTCTGTTTTTTCCACCTTTTTTTGTTGTAATCAACACGACACCGTTGGAAGCCCTTAGTCCATAAATAGCAGCGGAGCCATCTTTTAAGATAGAAATGGTTTCGATATCTTCTGCACTCAGATTGTTGAACTGACCTTCTCCAGACGGCACCCCATCAATGACAAATAAGGGCGTTCCTAGATTTCTGATCTGTATGCGTGTAGAAGCTCCTGGTCGCCCATCTGGTGAGCGGGAAGTAACACCTGCTGTTTTGCCTACGAGCGCCTGTGATACGGTAGGTACGGGGCTTTGGGTCAATTCTGCCGAAGTGACGGTAGAAACTGAGGCGGTGACATCAGATCGGCGTTGTTCGCCATATCCAATAACTACCACTTCATTTAAAGACTGCGGTAGGGCTGTTAAGGTTACATTGACTTCTACGCGATTTTCTATTTTTACCTCCAAAGGCTCATAGCCAATGGAAGAGAAACGTAAAATATCACTTTCGGCTGCCTGAATTATATATTGTCCTTTTGCATCGGTAAGCGTGATACCATTTCTGTCTTTGACCGAGACGGTAACGCCAATTACGGGTGCACCATCGGTAGACGTGACTACACCGGTAACGCGGCGTGCTTGCATCCTTGTTGTTTCCAAAGGTGTGTCAGAAGCATAACGCATATCTGTTGGGTAAGCTTTTAGAAAGCATACAGTCAATAGCCAAAATGCTACTATTTTTGTTGAACGAAACATCATTTTGGTTTGAGTTAATGGTTTTTGAATGCAGAATAATTGGGTTTGTTGGGATAGGTAGACGCTCGTTTTAAAAGACCGATATCTACTTTTTTTTGTGTGTCTGTTGTAAAGCGATGTGGATGTATGTGTTTAACCATAATTATATATTATTTAGTTTATTATTGTATTTGGGTAATACAGGCTACTGCTGGTTAGGAGCTTGCTGTACTTTTTTATACGATGCAAAAGCAAAGCAAGGGAAAAAGAAAAGATGATTTTGTTCAAAAATTGGTTGATTTGTCTTATGAGATTAATTTGCTATTTTTTGAATAGATTGATCGAAGTTGTGTGCTTAACTTCGTAAAAACCATTGATGAATCTAATCCATTTAGAAATACGCTGATTGGCTTATGTATTTGTTGTATAAAGGGATAATTTAAAATATGAAAACATTTTTTCGATTGGCAATTTGTTGGGCTTTCTTTTTCGTGCCAACCAAGCCCGTTCAAGCACAACAACAAGATAAAAATTTACATGCTGCACTCCAAGCGCACAACCGAGCTGTTTTGGTAAAAGATGATTGTTGGATACGTGATCCGTATATTGTATTGGGGCCTGACCAATATTATTATCTGACTGGAACGACGCAAATGCCGGACGTGCCGTTTAATAAAGAAGCGAAATATAATGTAGGTTTAGGTAATTCGAGTAGAGTGGGTTGGGTAGTAAGGATGTGGAAAAGTAAGGATTTGGTCGATTGGGAATATATAGGAGAACCTTTTAGTCTTTTGGATGGATATTGGGCAACGGAGCAACCAGAGGCGTTTAAAAATACACCGCGTGAAGAATGGCATTTGTGGGCACCCGAATGGCACTTTGTAAAGGGTAGGTGGGTGCTGTTGCACACGACGCCTGGTCCGGTAAAACGAGGCTCAAATGTGGCACTTACTAAAAGTGCCACATTAAAAGGGCCCTATTCTTTTCCGCTTGGCGATCAGGCCAGGGGTTTGCACGACCCTTCCTTGTTTGAAGATACGGATGGTCAAGTATACTTAATTTGGGGAAATACCAAAATAGTGGCTTTAAGACCCGATATGAGTGGTTTTGACGGAGAGCCCAAGGATATATACCCTGCTACCTTGCGCACCATGCCCAATGGTAAGCAGCTTCAGGGTATTGGACATGAAGGTTGTACGGTGCTGAAAATAGGTGGAAAGTATGTGTTGTTTGGAACGGGTTGGTCTACCAATGGTGGAAGAAAAGGAAGTTATAACCTTTATTATGCAGTAGCTGATTCAATTTATGGCCCATACGGCCCTAGAAAGTTTGTGGGTAGATTTCTAGGGCATGGAACACCTTTTCAGGATAAGGAAGGGAAGTGGTGGTGTACCGCATTTTTTAACGCCAATGTGCCGCCATTGGAAAAAGCAGGAATACGTGAAAAGGATTTACGCGATAATGCTTATACCATTAACAAACAAGGAGTAACACTCGTGCCGCTGGATGTGGAGATATTATCTGATGGCGATATTTCCATACGAGCTAAAGATGCGGACTACGCTTACCCCGGACCGGACGAAGTGCAACAATTCAAGTTTTGATAGAACAATATATGAAACACACTGCTGGATTAATCTTTGGCTTGACTATCGTGAGCATAATGCTTGGGGTGGTCAGCGTGATAGCTCAAGATCGCTCAAAAAAGCCCAATATCGTGTTGATTATGGCTGATGACTTGTCTAGGGAAGATATCGAACCTTATGGAAGTACACAGGTACATACACCGAATTTGGCTCGCCTAGCTCAGGAGGGAATATGTTTAGATAATATGTTTAATATGGTGCCTATTTGTGCACCAACGCGACAAACATTATTAACAGGATTGGGGCCGGTTCGTAATGGAGCTTATCCCAACCACAGCCGAATTTATGAAGGTATTAAGACCTTGCCGGTATATTTGCAAGCCTTGGGTTACCATACAGCGTTAATTGGTAAGAAACATTATGGTCCGGACAGTGCTTTTCCGTTTGATTTTCTTGGTGGAAGGGATCACGATAATGGAGAGGGTAAAGATGTAGAGTTGAATAAGGCTGAGGCTTATATAAAAAAAATAGGAGATCAACCATTCTTTTTAATGTTTACCAGTAATCAGCCGCATAGCCCTTGGAATAGAGGTGATAGAACCGCATATAAGCCAGATAATATACAATTAAGACCGGGTTTGGTAGATACTAAGCTTACACGTAAGCAGATGGCTCATTATTTTGCTGAAGTAACTTATTTAGATAGTTTGGTTGGTGCTTGTTTGGATATACTGGAGCGAACAGGGAAAAAGGAAAATACGGTCGTGATGTTTACCACCGAACAGGGTAATTCATTCCCTTTTTCAAAATGGACTTTGTATGATCAAGGCCTTCGTTCTGGTTTCATTGTTCGCTGGCCGGGGAGCGTGAAACCAAACTCCCGTAATCCGGCAATGGTTCAATATACAGATATCTTGCCCACCTTGGTGGAAATTGCAGGTGGTGATCCGACCACGGTTCATACCGGTTCGGTTGATGGTCAGGGTGGTACAGGCTTTGATGGTGCAAGTTTCATGAAAATACTCTTAGGTAAAAGTACCCATCTGCGCGATGAAGTGTATGGTGTGAATACTACGCGGGGTATTATAAAGGGAAGTGCAGCTTATGCCAGTCGATCGATACGGACTCATCGCTATCTCTATATTCGTAATCTGAATTATAAAGAACAGTATGCCAATGTGGTAACCGCCTCTCCTTTGTTCGCGGGTTGGATGAAAGAGGATGCTGTCCAGGCTTCGCGATATATAACACGCCCAGAAGAGGAATTGTATGACATTGTCAATGATCCCTATCAGCTAAAAAATTTGGCTAATGATGCTGGTTTGCAACAAATGAAGCAGGAGATGTGGGCAAAACTGCAAATTTTTATGAAGCAACAAAAGGATAAAGGTGTTGCAACGGAAATGAATGCACTCGACAGACAAGTAAAGCATGGTAGATGATGAGTTTGCAATATTGAGACGAAATGGCTAGAAATTGACGAAAGGTATTTAGGTTTGTGCTTTATCTTTGGAAGAACTATAGCTGATTTAAATCAAAACAGAACAACATGAGGAAACATTTATTTACCGTGCTCGTACTGCTTTTGTATACATCTTTTGGTGTTTATGCAGGGAATGAAAGCATGAAGAAAAAGGATAAACGCCCTAACATTATCCTGATTTTGGCAGATGATTTAGGTTATTCTGACTTGGGATGTTATGGAGGAGAGATTCAAACCCCAAATATCGACCGTATTGCCAAACAAGGTATTCAATTTACACAGTTTTACAATATATCGCGGTGTTGTCCAACCCGCGCCTCGTTGCTTACAGGGATGTATAATCACGCAGCGGGCATAGGGGATATGACGACCAAGAAGGACGATCAAGCATATAAAGGGCATATTGGTACAAATACGGTGACCATTGCAGAGGTGTTGAAGCAGGCGGGTTATCGGACGGCTATGGCAGGTAAATGGCATGTTTCGAATACATTAACACAACCCAATGCGGCAGAACAATTAAAATGGTTAAACCATCAGACCAACCATCCTTTGTTCTCACCAATTGACCAATATCCGACCAAACGGGGATTTGAGCAATTTTATGGAACCATTTGGGGAGTAGTGGATTATTTTGATCCATTTAGTTTAGTGGAAGGTACCGAGCCAGTAAAACAAGTTCCTGAAAACTATTATCATACCGATGCCATTAATGATAAAGCGGCAGCTTATGTGCGTGAATTTGGTAAAGGCGATCAACCATTTTTTCTATATGTAGCACAGAATGCACCCCATTGGCCTATACAAGCGCTTCCTGAAGATATAGCGAAGTATGAAAACACCTATAAGATCGGTTGGCAAGCTATTCGTGAGCGGCGCTACAAAAAAATGGTACAGTTGGGTTTGATTGATTCGGCCGTTACCAAGTTGTCACCCCGCCATCCTGCCGAAATGAGTTGGGCGGATAATCCACATAAAGAATGGGATGCGCGAGCCATGGCCGTTCATGCGGCTATGGTAGATCGGATGGATCAGGGAATTGGACGGATTTTAAAGGCATTGGAAGAAACAAACGAACTGGATAATACCATCATTGTTTTCTTAAGTGATAATGGAGCCAGTGCAGAGTTATGCGAGCGCTACGGGCCCGGTTTTGACCGACCTAGTGAGACACGTGATGGGCAGAAAATCTCATATGACACGGAAAAGAACGTGATGCCAGGATCGCAGACAACATTTTTCTCGATTGGGCCAGATTGGGCCAATGTAGCGAACACTCCTTACCGCTTATGGAAATCCCAATCGCTTGAAGGAGGAATTCATACTCCGATGCTGGTTTCTTGGCCGAAAGGAATTAAACATCCGGGTACTAAGAGTGCACGGGTGGGGCATGTGATGGACTTCATGGCGACCTTTTTGGATGTAGCCGATGTAACCTATCCAAAAGTGTATGAAGGAAAAGCGATTTTACCCATGGAAGGACAAAGTTTTGCGTCTGTATTAAAAGGAAAATCAGACAAAGGACACGAAATTCTCTTCAATGAGCATGAGGGTAGCAAATATGTGCGCCAAGATAACTGGAAATTGGTGATGGCAAAAGGCGACAAGAAATGGAGACTCTATAATATGAGCAGCGATCCTACCGAACTGAACGATTTGGCGATGGAGCATCCAGATAAGGTTGCCCAATTAAAAGAAAAATGGAACGATTGGGCCCAAAAACATCATGTATTACCCAAACCAAGGTAATATCTAGATATATAATGAAAGGAAACACCATTATGATAAAAAATATGCGAGAAAGAATAGGAAGCCTCTTCTTGTTCATGCTATTCGTTTGCCCGGTACTACATGCGGAGCAACCTGCCAAACAAAAGAAACCTAATATCATCATCATCATGGCCGATGACCTCGATTCGAGGCAATTAAGTTGTTATGGTGGAGAAAATATTCAAACCAAGAATATTGATGCACTGGCCGATCAGGGAGTGAAGTTTAACTCCATTATTGCATCAGAAGCCATGTGTGTACCTACGAGAGCGTCGTTATTCACAGGCTTATACCCATTAAAACATGGTGCTTACCAGAATCACAAACCGGTATACAACCATTTAAAAAGTGTGGTACATTACCTTAACGATGCTGGATATCGCGTAGGACTGACGGGTAAAAATCATGTGACCAAGCCCGTATCCGTTTTTCCGTTTGATCACGTGCCTGGTTTTCAACCAAATTGTGTGGCTAAAACAGACGACTATACGCTGGATAGTGTGAAGCAATACATCCAGCAGCAAGATCCATTCTGTCTTTTTGTTATGAGTATCAATCCACACGCGCCTTGGACAGTAGGAGATCCTTCTGAGTTTGATCCAGCTCAATTGAAATTACCAGCTCATTGGGTAGATACCGAGTTGACTAGAAAGCAATTCTGTAGCTATCTTGCCGAAGTACGTAGGCTCGATAATCAAGTGGGTGATATCATGAAGCTCTTAAAAGAAACCGGTCAGGAAGACAATACCATTCTTATTTTCTTGGGCGAGCAAGGACCGCAGTTTCCGGGAGGTAAATGGAATTTATATGATAATGGCCAGAAAAGTTCGATGATTGTTCGTTGGCCTGGAAAGGTTAAAGCACATACAGAAACGAATGCAATTGTGCAATATGAAGATATTACTCCCACACTAATTGATATTGCGGGTGGGAAGCCCGTGGTGGGTTTAGATGGTTATAGCTTTAAAAGTGTATTGGAGGGACAGAAAGATAATCATCGTGCATTTGCTTTTGGCATTCATAACAATATTCCTGAGGGGCCTGCTTATCCGATCCGCAGCGTAAGAGACCACCAATACAAGTTAATTCGTAACTTAACACCTGATTCAACTTATTATATTAAATATATGATGAATACACAGCGAGATGATCTCGCGTGGACTACCTGGGTGCAAAAGGCGGAAGAAGATAGTCAGGCACAAAAGCTGGTAAATCGGATTGCACATCGACCTGCTTATGAATTGTATGATATTGTACAGGATCCTTATGAGTTAAATAACTTGGCTGCTCAACCGAAATATCAAACATTGGTAATGAAGTATGCGCAACAGTTGCAAAACTGGATGGCCCAACAAGGGGATCAAGGAGCAGCGTTGGACATTCCGATTAAAAGACAAAAAAAGCAGTAAGTGTGATAAAAATAAGATAAACAGAAATCTAAATTAACAATAATAGTAGATTGACAAAATAAAAGCTGTTTAACCGCTCAAGCGGTTAAACAGCTTTTATTTTGTATAGCGTTATGTGTGAGACGAAATTGTCAATTTTTGACTGAAATAATCGGATTAATTTCTAGTTTTTTGCAATTATTCTTTCTAACCGTGAACTATAAAAAATTAAATGAATGAAAGCAGTACCTTTTTTTATTATTTATTGCCTGTTAGCTTACTGTAGCACGGTAGCTTCTGCGCAATCATGGCAGGCAAAGCCAAATTCGCTTATGACCGAGTGGGGAGAAAACCTAAAGCCCGATCAGGTTTGGCAGGAGTATCCCCGCCCTCAATTGGAGCGCGATGCATGGCTGAATTTAAATGGACTATGGCACTATGCGGTAACGCTAAAAAATGAACCTAAGCCCACAACATATCAAGGAAGTATTTTGGTGCCATTTTGTATTGAATCGGCACTTTCAGGAGTCAAGAAATCATTTCTTCCAGACAATCGCTTATATTATAAGCGGACATTTACCATTCCGACAGATTGGGCAGACAAAGCTGTTATCTTGAATTTTGATGCTGTAGATTGGTCGGCTACGGTTTGGGTAAATGGAGCTGTTGTGGGGTCACATAAAGGCGCTTATGATCGTTTTTCATTTGATATCAGTCCCTATTTGAAAGGTAGTGGAGAACAAGAATTGGTAGTATCGGTAGATGATCCTTCTAGCCTTGGTACCCAAGCTCGTGGAAAACAACAACTAGCACAACAAGGCATTTGGTATACACCAGTAAGCGGTATCTGGCAAACGGTATGGCTGGAAGCTGTATCTAAAGAAGCATGGATCAGCGAAGTAAGGGTTGTGCCCGATATTGATAAGAAAACGGTAAAGATTGTGCCTATTTCGAACAAACCACTACGCCCGCTTTATAAAGTCAATGTAAGCGTGCTGGATGGAGAGAAGCGTTTGTCGACCACTACGGTAAGCGTAAATAAAGATGTAGAGATTCCCATTAAAGATCCTAAATTATGGTCGCCAAATACGCCTTTCTTATACGATTTACAAATATCTCTTGCGAGCCCAGAGGGAAAGGTGCTAGATGAAGTAAAAAGTTATTTTGGCATGCGTAAGATTAGTATTGGAACGGTGAATGGGCTGAAGTATACCTTTTTGAATAATAAACCCATTTTTCAATACGGTACCTTAGATCAAGGGTGGTGGCCAGACGGTTTGCATACTCCTCCGTCAGAAGAAGCCATGGTTTTTGATATTATCAAAACAAAGGAAATGGGCTTTAATATGATTCGTAAGCACATTAAAGTAGAACCTGATCGTTGGTATTACCATTGTGACCGTTTGGGAATGTTGGTTTGGCAGGATATGCCATCGGGAATGGTTGTAGAACCGCGTACCGGCTCTGAAAAACCTATTCATTTACAACATGTTTCAAGAAATGGGCAAGATCTTTACCGGGATTCAGAAAGTACCGCTCAATTTGAATGGGAAATGCGGCGAATGATTGATCAGCATTATAATTCACCTAGTGTGGTTACCTGGGTACCATTGAACGAAGGTTGGGGGCAATATGCTACTGAGCGTTTGGCACATGCCGTGAAAGCCTTGGACTCAACCCGCTTGGTCAATGCTGTAAGTGGATGGGCATTGCGTCCGGTAGGCGATCTGCATGATATCCATACGTATCAGACAACTGTTGAAATTCCTCCAAAACCATTGGAACGTGCGAGCGTAATTGGTGAGTTCGGCGGTATCGGTTACCCAATTAAAGAGCATTTGTGGAATCCGGAGATGCGCAATTGGGGGTATCAAACCTATCACAGTGCAACCGAGCTATTGACGCAGTACAAACACAAATTTGATCAAATTGTGCAAATGAAGAAAAATAATGGCTTGTCTGCAGCCGTTTATACCCAAACTACAGATGTAGAAGGGGAAGTAAATGGATTGATGACCTACGACCGCAAAATAATGAAAATACCGGTGAAAGAGTTAAAGCGTATGCACGATGTATTATACAAGTAAGCCCTCTTTCTAGGAGTTATTCTACTACTTGTACAGTTATCGGTTTACCATTTGCTATGCCACTTACATGACCAGCGTTATATTGAATGGTATAACGACCCGGTTTTGTAATGGCATAGCCCTTTTTAATTGAAAAGCGAATACTATCAGAAGTGGCGGGTGCAACTTCGCAATAGGTGTCTGCCGGAGGTGGCATAACCCGCTTCGCCATAGCGCCACGATAAGGTACTTCTTGTCCGGTATCATCGGTTATAGTTAGAAAATTATTGATAAAACCCTCAAATGGGGTATGGTATTGCGTGAAACGAAGGGTGTCTGATGTAGGATTATAAACCTTAAATACCATATAAAGGCTATCTGATAGACGAACCACACGATCCATTTGAAGTACAGCTACTAAGTTGGTATCTGCTGTATTGATTGGTGGAGGTGGCGCGATTGCTGTACTATCTTGGCTGGCCTTCTGCTGAGTTGTAGAATTACACTGCGCGAATAAAAGGGGTAAGCCAATGGCGACAAGTAGCGAAATGGGATAGTGTTTCATCATGGTAAGTTTTTTATCAAACTTAAGTAAACAGCTCTTTATATACAAATTCAAAACTAATGGTTTACTTTTTTAGATAATGATAAATTTTATTTTGTTACTTTGGAATAGCTAATCCGAAGAAATATGGCTTATTGTTATTACATTGATACGATGCCTGAGCCCAGGCGCAGTTTACATAAACATTACCACGACAATTTGTACGGTTTTCCGATACACGATGACAATGAACTTTTTGGACGGTTGATATTGGAAATCAATCAGGCAGGTCTGAGTTGGGAAACTATTTTGAGAAAAGAGCCGGCTTTTAGGAAAGCGTATGACAACTTTAATATCAAAAAAGTGGCGGCCTATACCGAGACGGATCGTGAGCGATTGCTACAAGACGCCGGAATTATTCGTAACCGGCTTAAAGTAAATGCCGCCATTGAAAATGCCAAAGCCATTCTTGCTTTACAAACGGAGTATGGCTCGTTTGAAAAATGGCTGGAACATCATCATCCCAAAACCAAAGAGCAGTGGGTAAAGCTGTTTAAGAAAACATTTAAATTTACAGGGGGCGAAATTGTCAATGAATTTCTGATGAGCACGGGTTATCTGCCGGGCGCTCATGCTGCAGACTGTCCGGTACATCAACAAGTTTTGAAGCAAAAGCCGATGTGGTTAATGGCAAAGGACTCATATTGATCGTGCGAGCGCTTGTGCTTATTCATCATTGCGAAGCGCTTTTACTGGATTGGCCACAGCGGCTCGGATAGCTTGCCAGCAGATGGTGATTAAAGCAAAGAATATAGCCGCCATTCCAGCTAGGGCAAACATCCACCATGGCATATCAATGCGGTATGCAAAATCTTCAAGCCATCGGCTCATAATCCACCATGCAAGCGGTATAGCAATGATGATTGCGACCAAAATCAGTTGAAGAGAACCTTTGGAAAGAAGTTGTACAATTTGATATACACTTGCGCCTAACACTTTGCGGATACCGATTTCTTTAACTCGTTGGCGCACTGTATAAGTTGAGAGACCGAGCAGTCCGAGGCAGGAAATAAATACGGCAATACCGGCGAAAAGATTAAACAAAAGGCTCGTACGTTGGTCGGAAATATACTTTGCTTCGAATTGCTCATCGATGAAATGATAACTGAATGGAATAACGCCTGCATATTGTTTGTATTGCTTTTCTACGGCCTCAATAGCTTGCTGTACATGCTGGGGATCTGTGCGTACATAGAGGATGTTTCCTGGCCACCATCTGTAGAACAATAAAGGCGCTATTTTTTCTTTTAATGATTGATAGTTAAAGTCTTTTACTACACCAATAATGGTGCCCGGTTTACCATGAAAGCGGATCTCTTGACCGGTGTAGGGCGGTTTAAGTCCCATCTCACGAACGGCCGTCTCATTCACAATATATCGGTTACTATCAGCAGGGGTTCCAGAGAAATTGGCCCCTTCCAGGAGCTGCATTTTCATGGTAGGAATGAAATCCTGATCAACCACTGCTTGATAAATCATGAGTTGACTGTTTGCAGGTTTGCCACTCCATTCGAGGTCGCTACTGGCATTTAATTCATTGGTCATATCATAAATGCCGGAGGTAGCTACGGATTGAATGCTGTGTTGACGTACCAATTCACTTTTAACAGCGTCAATATGTTCGACTACTTTGTTTGGAAGGGGTACCGTGAGCACATAACTCTTATCGTAACCCAGGTTTACTTTTCTTATGTAATGGAGTTGCCTGCCTATTACCAATGTAGCGACAATGAGTATCATGGATGTTGAAAACTGAAAAATAACAAGTGTTTTTCGGAACAGCTCCGTTCTCAAACCCGAAGTAATCTCGCCACGAATAGATTGGAGCGGCTTAAAATCGGAAAGCATTAATGCCGGATATATGGAAGCGGCTAATAAGGTGCCCAAACCAGCATAAATCATGATGCGCCATATATGTACATCATAAAATGATAAATGCAGATCCTGGTTGGTAACCAACTTATAAACGGGCAAGAGGAGGTAAATAAGACCAATGGCAATTAAAATCGCAAAACAGAATAGGAGTGTGGTTTCTGCAAGAAACTGAACGAAAAGCTGTGATCGATTGGCACCTACCACCTTGCGGATACTCACTTCCTTTGCGCGTGCTAACGCGCTAGCGGTAGATAAATTGATATAATTGATTGCAGCAATAGCTAGGATCAAGATGGCAACGATAAAAAATATCTGAACCATGCGTGCCGGAGCATCGTTGCCATCGGCGCCTACCAAGTGCATATCAGCTAATGGCTGCAAAGTAAAGTCGGTTTCGCTATCACCATGACGTGCCGCTTTGTATAATGCAGTGAATCGTTTGCCGATCGCTTTAGGTTCGGCATCGTCTTGTAGCTTTATAAATGTTTTAAAGGTGTAATTCCCCATATCCGTGTCGATGGTTTTCCAATCGCCATTACCACCTCTTTCTGTAAACGACTGTGCGTAATCACCCATAGGAAAAAGCGCGTCGAATTGTATGGAGGAATTATGAGGAAAATCAGCCAGTACGCCGGTAATTGTAAATTGTTTGCCTTGAAATTGAAGTGTTTTGCCTAGCAATGGGCCGCTTCCAAAGAGTTTTCTGCCAGTGGTTTGCGTAACCACTACACTATTATTATTAGGGAATAGCTGTCTGCGATTGCCTTTTATGAGATTAAAATCAAAGAGACTAAAAAAAGGCAAATCAACCCACGCGATATGAAAGCCATCCAATATATGGGTATGGTCTGTATTAGCCATAACTTGATCTTTCCAGTCGTTGATGCGAACAATCGAGGCTACTTCCGGGATAGATTTAGATAAGACGGAAATAGGGCCTGGAATTCCGTCCCATACGATTTCGTTACCACTTGACTTGAAATGTGCCAAGACGCGGTGTATATGATGGTAATCAGTGTGTTGACGATCATAACTCCGCTCATGCTCTACCCACAAGAGCAGCAGAATGGCTGTTGCTAGCCCACATGCCAGACCACTAATATTGATGATGCTATAAAATGTATTCCCTTTGATATTACGCCAAGCGGTCTTTAAAAAGCTTTTGATCATGATTGTTAATCCGTTACACTGTATTTATTGGTAACAATTCATTTGCCAATAAAAAAAGAGTAACGGAAAGAATCTAAAGCACATTTTTACAATGCGAAAGCGTTCGTATCCGAACAGTTGCTGTTCGGATACGAACAATGCATGGAACTATTTTTTAAATCATTTGCATTTATTAATCTTATTAGCCATATTTGCTCATAAGAAAAATGAAAGCAATTTACGTACATATCAATTGGTGGTGGCACAGAGATTAACTTTGTGGCAGCGTTGTTTGTAGTACATGTATCATAGATAAAACAAAAAGGCTTGCCGTATAGCAAGCCTTTTTTTATGGCATTTATCTATATAATAGAACCATTGATTGAATGATCAGATATCGAAAAATATAAGCACTATAATTTTGTTTAGATGAAGAAGATACTAGCACATTTATTTGAAAGCAAGACATTTACCAGAGCTGAAGCGTATGAAATATTAACTAATATTACCTCGGGTAAATACAATGCTTCCCAAATGGCTGCTTTTATGACGGCTTATTGCATGCGTAGTATTACCGTTGAGGAGTTGGCTGGTTTTCGGGATGCTATGTTGGATCTACGGTTGAAAATAGATTTCAAAGACTATAAATTAATAGACCTATGTGGTACAGGCGGGGATGGTAAAAACACCTTTAATATTTCTACTTTAGCTTCGTTTGTTGTGGCTGGAGCAGGATATCAGGTAGCTAAGCATGGCAATTATGGTGTGTCTTCAGGTTGTGGTTCTTCCAATGTAATGGAATATTTGGGTTATCAATTTTCCAATGAAAGTGGAGAAATCTATCGTAGCTTAGATCAAGCAGGTATCTGTTTTTTACATGCGCCCTTGTTTCATCCGGCCATGAAGGCCGTGGCGCCCATTAGACGCGAATTGGGTGTGAAGACATTCTTCAATATGTTAGGCCCCTTGGTTAACCCAGCAGAACCCATATATCAGTCGGTTGGTGTGTATAGCTTGGAATTAGCACGTTTATATGGCTATCTGTACCAGAAAACAAAGAAACAATATGCTATTTTACATGCATTGGATGGTTATGATGAAGTTTCGTTGACGGGCGATTTTAAATTGATTGGTAATACAGGCGAACGCTATATGGCGCTGGATAAGTTAGGGTTTGATAAAGTGCGACCGGAAGAAATTGGTGGGGGAGAAACCGTAGCGGATGCCGCGCAGATATTTATGCAAGTATTGCAAGGAAAAGGTACTTCAGCGCAACACAATGTAGTATTGTGCAATGCAGCTGTCGCCATACAGACCATTTGCCAGCAAAAATCGTTCGCGGATTGTTATTACGAAGCGGAAGCATCTTTATTGGGCGGGAAGGCTTTACATAGTTTTCATCAATTAGTAAAACGGGAGAAAACGGTATTTTAATGAAACCTGCATGAGATGAACACGAAACTGAAAATATGCGGTATGAAAGATGCCCAGAACATCCGAGAGGTATTGTCTGTAAAGCCTGATTATCTCGGGTTTATCTTTTATAAACCGTCTAAACGTTATGTAGATAATCTATCCCCCCAATTTGTTAAACAACTGAAAGGGGTGAAAAAGGTAGGTGTATTTGTGGATGAACAACCCGATGTTATGAAAACCGTTATTGATGCATATGGATTGGATGCGGTGCAGTTGCATGGCCACGAATCTCCGGCAGTTGCCGAAACAATAAAGACATTGGGAGTAATCGTTATTAAGGCTTTTGGTATAGCGGCTGATTTTGACTGGGAACAATTAGCGGCTTATGAGAAGGTGGTGGATTATTATTTATTTGACACCAAAACAGTTGCTCATGGAGGAAGTGGAGAATCATTTAATTGGGATCTGTTGAAGCAGTATAAGGGTCAATTGCCTTATTTTTTGAGCGGGGGATTGAACCCTCAGAATATGGCGATAGCCAAGGAGTTGGATGATACCCGCTTATTTGCGCTGGATGTGAATTCGAAGTTTGAATTACAACCAGGATGGAAAGATGTTAAACTTTTACAAGCTGTTTTTGGTTAACAGCAAACGTTTTAGACTTAAAATATAATGAGTAAATATCAGGTAAACACCAAAGGCTATTATGGTGATTTTGGGGGCGCATATATCCCTGAGATGATGTATCCAAATATTGAAGAACTGAGAAGTCGGTATATGGATATCATCAATGAAGCGAGTTTCAAGACAGCATTCGAGCAATTGCTACGCGATTATGTGGGACGGCCATCGCCTCTATACTTGGCCAACCGCTTGTCTGAACGTTATGGAGCAAATATCTTTTTGAAACGGGAAGACTTGAATCATACGGGAGCCCATAAGGTGAACAATACCATTGGACAGATTTTATTGGCGAAGCGTTTGGGGAAAAAGCGAATCATTGCAGAAACAGGAGCGGGACAGCATGGTGTTGCTACTGCAACGGTATGTGCTTTGATGGGAATAGATTGTGTGGTTTATATGGGTGAAATTGATATAGCCCGACAGGCCCCCAATGTAGCGCGCATGAAGATGATGGGAGCAGAGGTGCGGCCAGCAAAATCAGGTAGCAAAACCTTAAAAGATGCTACGAATGAGGCCATGCGCGATTGGATAAATAATCCGGTAGATACACATTATATTATTGGTTCCGTGGTAGGCCCACATCCATATCCCGATATGGTAGCACGTTTTCAGTCGATCATATCGGCTGAGACCCGCAAGCAATTACTTGAGAAAACAGGAAGGGAAACTCCGGATTATGCTATTGCTTGTGTAGGTGGAGGGAGCAATGCCATGGGCATGTTTTATCATTTTCTGGATGACGAGGGTGTACAGCTTATTGCTGCTGAGGCAGCAGGTAAAGGTGTAGATAGTGGGCATTCGGCTGCAACTTCGGTATTGGGCAAAGAAGGGGTGTTACATGGCAGTAAAACCATTTTGATGCAAACGGCAGATGGACAAGTAGTTGAACCCTATTCTATTTCGGCTGGATTGGATTATCCGGGTATTGGTCCACAGCATGCCTTTTTGCATAAAATCGGCCGGGCAAAATATGTCAGTATTACAGACGATGAAGCTATGCAGGCAGGTTTATTATTAACTCGTTTAGAAGGCATCATTCCGGCAATAGAAAGCGCACATGCACTGGCACAGCTGGAAAAAATGACTTTTGAGCCTTCGGATAATGTCGTGGTATGTCTATCGGGTAGGGGAGATAAAGACTTGGATAATTATATGAAATATTTTGATTTTTAGAGCGAAAAGGGCTTTTAAGATATAAGAAAATGAATAGAACCCATCAACTTTTTAAAAACAAGGGAAATAAGAAATTACTCTCTATTTATTATACTGCTGGTTATCCTCAATTGGATGATACGGTAACCCTAGCCAAGCAATTGCAAGATGCGGGGGTGGATTTTCTGGAAATAGGTTTTCCCTATTCTGATCCGGTAGCCGATGGGCCTGTTATTCAGCACAGCTCGGAAAAGGCGTTGAAGAATGGTATGTCTCTTGAATATTTGTTTAACCAGCTGAAAGATTTGCGTAAGCAGGTAACGCTACCCATTTTTTTAATGGGATATGTGAATCCGCTGTTGCAATATGGGGTAGAGCGCTTTTGTCAATCGTGCGCCGAGGTAGGAATAGATGGCGTTATTGTGCCTGATTTGCCCATGTATGAGTATGAAGAGCTTTATCAGAAGGTTTTTAGTCGGTATGGGGTGAGTAATATCTTCTTGATTACACCGCAGACAACTGAAGAACGTATTCGGAAAATTGATGCCTTGAGTACCGCTTTTATCTATATGGTTTCTTCTTATGCTACCACAGGCAAGAACCTATCGGTTTCTGCACAAACTGCTCAATATTTTGAACGAGTAAAAGCGATGAACCTGCGTAACCCACTAGTAGTTGGGTTTGGCATTGCCGATCATCCAAGTTTCGAACACGCTTTGCAGTATGCAGATGCAGCCATTGTGGGAAGTGCGTTTGTGCGTTTATTGGGTGATCCAAATTATCGCGACCAAATTCCCACATTTATTGAAGGCATCAGAGGGGGAGTTACGGCTTAAGGTTGGATTTTAGCTGATTTTGTGATAGGTTTGTAACAAACGTAAAAACTATGTCACACATTAAAGATTATGTAGAAGCCAACAAACAGCGTTTTTTAGATGAATTGTTTGAATTGCTTCGCTTTCCCTCTGTAAGTGCCGATCCGAAATACAAAGGAGATGTGCTTAAAACAGCCGATTACATTGCTGAGAAACTTCGCTCTGCCGGAGCCGATCAGGTAGCTGTATGCCCGACTGCGGGCTATCCGATTGTTTACGGAGAAAAAATGATTGATCCATCGAAACCAACTGTATTGGTATATGGCCATTATGATGTACAGCCTCCAGAACCACTTGAGTTATGGCATACACCTCCCTTTGAGCCGACTGTTCGTGAGGGCAAGGTTTTCGCTCGTGGTGCTTGCGATGATAAAGGACAAATGTACATGCATATTAAGGCTTTTGAATTAATGCAAGCGACGGAAGGTTTGCCTTGTAATATCAAGTTCATGATAGAGGGAGAAGAAGAAGTAGGGTCTGATAATCTGGGTACTTTTGTTAAAGAGAATAAAGATAAACTGGCTGCCGATGTGGTATTGATATCAGATACGGCCATGATCAGTTTAGAACATCCTTCTTTGGAAACCGGTTTGCGAGGCCTTTCTTATCTTGAAGTGGAAGTAACGGGCCCGAACCGGGATTTGCATTCGGGCGTATATGGCGGTGCAGTAGCCAACCCGGCAACGATTCTTGCTCAAATGATTGCATCTTTACATGATGAAGATAACCGCGTCAATATTCCTGGATTTTATGATGATGTGGCTACCTTGAGTACCACTGAAAGAGAAGCCCTGAATAAGGCTCCTTTTGATGAAGCTGCTTACAAAACTGATTTAGGTATCGATGAACTGTGGGGGGAGAAGGGATATACCACCATCGAGCGTACGGGAATACGTCCTACTTTAGAGGTGAACGGTATTTGGGGAGGATATATCGGTGAAGGAGCCAAAACAGTTCTGCCGTCTAAGGCTCACGCCAAAATTTCCATGCGTTTGGTGCCTAATCAACGTTCCGAAGTAATTACCAAATTGTTTCAACAGCATTTTGAAAGTATGGCACCGCCTACTGTCAAAGTGAAAGTGACGCCACACCATGGTGGAGAACCGGCGGTAACACCGACTGATAGTGTTGCTTATAAGGCCGCGGAACAGGCTATTCAAGAAGCATTTGGTAAAGCGCCCATTCCAACGCGGGGTGGTGGAAGTATTCCTATTGTCGCCTTATTTGAAGAAGAACTCGGGTTGAAAACCGTGTTGATGGGCTTCGGTTTGGATAGCGATAATTTACACTCACCTAACGAGAAGTACGATATTGCAAACTATTATAAGGGCATAGAAACCATTCCATTATTCCATAAATATTTTGCGGAACTGAGTGTGAAGTAAAGGAATCTTTCGAGGGTATATGAGGTATTTATAACAAAAGCACTTCATATACCTTTTCTTTAGCTGTTTGTTTTCTATCAATAGATCTTTTCTGACCTCAAAAAAACCTACTTCTTCTTGTACGAGGGGTTAAATTCATTTCGATTACCTAGCATTACCGAAATAGCTTAACTTTGTGTGCGCTTGATAGGGCGCAATAAAAGCTTGAAAGGCAAAAAAACGTATATAATATATTCTGGTAGATGACTAGCAGCGAGATAAGACAGGCATTCTTAGATTTTTTTAAAAGTAAGGGACACGAAATTGTACCTTCGGCTCCCATTGTAGTAAAGAACGATCCAACCTTAATGTTTACCAATGCAGGTATGAACCAATTCAAGGAACTCTTTTTGGGTGAAGCACCTATTAAATTTCCTCGAGTTGTAGACACGCAACGATGCTTACGGGTTTCGGGCAAGCACAATGATTTGGAAGAAGTAGGTATTGATACCTACCATCATACCATGTTTGAAATGTTAGGCAACTGGAGTTTCGGTGATTATTTTAAGGAGGAAGCTATTGCTTGGAGCTGGGAGCTGCTTACAGAGGTTTATGGAATAAATAGAGACCGGCTATACGTAACGGTTTTTGAAGGAGACGAAGCCGAAGGCTTGCCTGCGGATATCGATGCTTTTAATTTTTGGAAGAAACATATTGATGAAGCGCGTATACTAAAGGGAAATAAAAAGGACAATTTTTGGGAAATGGGTGAAACCGGTCCCTGTGGCCCATGCTCGGAAATTCATATTGATTGTCGCAGTGATGAAGAACGCTTAGCAGTAGCTGGCAGTAGTTTAGTGAATGCGGATCATCCACAAGTGATTGAAATTTGGAACAACGTTTTTATGCAGTTCAACCGCCTAAAAGATGGCTCATTAAAGGCCTTGCCTGCTAAGCATGTAGATACAGGAATGGGTTTTGAGCGTTTGGTACGCGTGTTACAGCATAAGGCTTCTAATTATGATACCGATGTGTTCCAACCACTGATTAGTGTAATTGCGCAAGCTGCACATACTACCTATGGAGAGAGTGAGCAACAAGATATCGCCATGCGGGTAATGGCCGATCACATCCGTGCTATTGCCTTTGCTATTGCTGATGGTCAACTGCCTGCAAATAATAAAGCTGGATATGTTATCAGAAGGATTTTACGGCGTGCAGTACGTTATGCGTATACATTTTTAGATTTTAAAGAACCATTTTTAAATAAATTGGTACCTGTATTGGCTGCACAGTTTAAGGGCGTTTTTGATGAACTGTATGCGCAACAAGAATTTGTGCAAAAAGTGGTATTGGAGGAAGAACAGTCATTTTTAAGAACGCTAGTAACAGGCGTGCAACGCTTCGAAGCTTATGAGGCAGCCGATGGAGAGGTTAGCGGCGATTTTGCTTTTGAACTTTACGATACTTATGGTTTTCCTATTGATTTGACAGCACTTATGGCTAGAGAGAAGGGGTGGCAAATTGATATGAATCGTTTTGAAGCAGCATTGAATGAGCAAAAGCAACGTTCGCGCGCAGCAACCGCATTGGATACTAGTGATTGGATAACATTGGATGAGCATGCTGAGACTACTTTCGAAGGTTATGATACCTTGGAAACAACTACAAGTATATTGAAATACAGAAGCGTTTCAACCAAAGGAAAAAAACTATATCAATTGGTATTATCAGAAACACCTTTCTATGCAGAAGGAGGTGGTCAGGTGGGTGATCAGGGGATTTTACGTGATGAACAAACAGATGAAACAATAACTATAATCGATACAAAAAAGGAAAACGGATTATTTATCCATTTAACTGACCAGTTACCGGTGAATGTGCATAACCGTTTTATTGCAGAGGTAAACGCTGAACGAAGGGTTGCCACAGAGCGCAATCACTCGGCAACGCATCTGCTACATGCTGCATTAAAGGCTGTATTGGGTAATCATGTAAATCAAAAAGGATCACTGGTAAACCATGAATTATTGCGTTTTGATTTCTCGCATTTCGCCAAGCTAAGCAATGAAGAGCTTGACGAAATAGAACGATTGGTAAATGAAAAAATAAGGGAGAATATTAGCCTTCGGGAACAACGGCATGTGCCTTATGATGAAGCAATAGCCTCTGGTGTGACTGCTTTGTTCGGTGAGAAGTATGGCGATTACGTACGTGTGATTACCTTTGATGATCATTTTTCCAAAGAACTTTGCGGAGGTACGCACGTGAAACGAACCGGCAGTATCGGTTTCTTCAAAATTATTGCCGAAAGTGCCGTAGCAGCAGGTGTGCGGCGAATCGAAGCTATAACAGGCGCTCGGGCCGAAACTTTTGTAAAAGAACAGGTCGGTTTGATAGGCGAATTAAAAGACTTACTTAAAAACCCGAAAGATCTCTCTGCGGCATTACAATCACTCTTAAATGAGAACCATAAGTTAAAGAAGGAGGTAGACCGCTTTACGCAAGAGAAGGCGCAGCATTTAAAAAATGAACTGATACAACAAGCAACATGGATAAATGGTGTTCAGTTAATAACTGCTCAGGTCTCACTACCTACTGCAGACGCTGTAAAGAATTTGGCTTTTGCTATCAAGCGAGAAATGACTGATCTTTTCTTAGTATTGGCAGCTAATATTGAGGATAAGCCGCATTTGGCCGTGATGATCGCCGATAATGTAGTTGCCAATAAGCAATTGGATGCCGGTAAGATTGTACGTGAGTTAGCCAAAGAAATTAAAGGTGGTGGGGGTGGACAAGCATTTTTTGCTACTGCTGGAGGAAAAGACATTCAAGGTTTGCCAGCTGCTTTAGAAAAAGCGAAAATGTTTCTTAATTAATCCCAAAGGTGAAAATTAAAATAAAAGCAATGAAGAAATTATTATTTGCACTGGGTGCAATGGTGCTGGTGGCTTGCAGCAATCAGGATCAATTTATCATCAATGGAGAGCTTACCAATAATGATGACGTTAAAAAGGTATTGCTCTTGGAAGGGGGTGAAGTAGTGGATTCTGCTTTTTTAAATGACAATAGCCAATTTAGGTTTAGAAGAACAGCGCCCATAGCCCAATTTTATAACCTGAAAATCGGACAACATAATTACTTTTTAGTATTGTCTAATGGAGAAGAAGTGAGCTTTAAGGCTAACCTGAAAGACCCTAACGGGGACTATGAGGTGAAAGGCTCACCCACTTCGGAAAAAATCAAGGCCTTTAGTGAGATCAATTCGCATTATGCAACTATCTCACAAGAAATTGAAGGTGAGTTTCAAACGCGTTTGAGTAAAGAGCCTACAAAAGAACAGGAAATTAGGGAGGAGCTTTTTGCTAAATATAAAAAGAATCTAGATGATTTCTCTAAAGAGGTGCTGGATTTTGCTCATCAGAATAAGGATAATTTAGCTGGTTTTTATGCCATCAATTCCCTAGATCCGGCAGTATATGAAAAGGAAATGATCGCCTATGCTGAGGCAATAAAGGACAAATTTCCGAAGAATACAACCGTTAGGGAATTTATAACGCATATGGCTGAGCTGAAGCCTCTGACGGTAGGGCAGAAGGCTCCCGATTTTGAACTGCTAGATCAACATGGTAAAACCGTAAAACTGTCTGATTTTAAAGGAAAATATACGTTGTTGGATTTTTGGGCCTCTTGGTGTGCACCATGTCGGGCAGAAAACCCAAATATTGTGAAGCAGTACAATGCATATAAAGATAAGAACTTTACGATTTTAGGCGTATCATTGGATAATGATCAAAAGGCATGGACGAAGGCGATTCGCGATGATCATTTAACTTGGACACATGTATCTGATCTACAGGCTTGGAATAGCAAAGCCGCAGAATTGTACAAAATTTCCAGTATTCCCGCTTCTTTTTTACTGGATCCCAATGGTGTTATTGTAGCGAAAAACTTGCGTGGTGCAGAACTAGCGACTTTCTTAGAAAAAACGCTGTAATTTTAACTGAATATCAACGCAATAGTAAGAGTTAATGATTTGTTAATATTGAGCTAACCTTAATTTTCGATTAAGTACATAATTTAGCCAAAAATTATCAATATGAGCAGTGCTAAGTATAAGATACTCGTAGTAGACGATGAGCCGGATATTGTGGAACTAATAGAATATAATCTAAAGAGAGAAGGTTATACGGTTTTTACAGCTTCTAATGGTCAGGAAGCAGTTTCTGTGGCAAAAAAACTAAATCCGGATCTCATTATTCTAGATATCATGATGCCTAAAATGGATGGTATTGAAGCTTGTAGAGTCATGCGCAGCATGCCGGAGTTCAAAAACACGTTTATGGTATTTTTGACTGCTCGTAGTGAAGAGTATTCTGAAATAGCAGGCTTCAATGTAGGAGCCGATGATTATATTGCTAAACCCATTAAACCCCGAGCATTAATCAGTAGGATCAATGCCATATTACGCAGAAACAATAAAGGCGAAGAAACCATTGAAAATAAAGTGGAGATTGCCGACCTGATCATTGACCGGGAAACCTTTTTGGTGTATAAAAATAACGATAAGATTGTGTTGGCAAAAAAGGAATTCGAGTTATTGTATTTGCTGGCATCTAAGCCTGGGAAAGTCTACACACGCGAAAGTATTTTAAAAAGTATTTGGGAAGATTCTGTTGTTGTGACCAATCGGACTATTGATGTGCATATTCGGAAGCTGAGAGAAAAAATTGGTGACGATTATGTATCTACCGTAAAAGGAGTAGGCTATAAATTTGAAGTGGTATAGATTAGAAAAGAAGCCCGTAGGCTCCTTCCTTGTTATGGACTTAGATGGATTAGAAACGATTTTGCCAACCAAAAGCAAGTATTCGGGCTTTACTATTAATTGCCCGGCACCATTATAGGCGGCTACGCCCAGGTCTTCAAAGGCTTTGGCAGTTGCCAGTACTCTTTCCCGACTGCTAAAGTTGATTGACGAGAAGTCTACTTCAAGATTGGTAATGGCATTAGCCTGTAAAGCGGCTTTGAAGAATTCACGATGTGCAGTTTCATGGTCGCGGATGTCGATGGCCATGTCGCCTTTACCTAAATATACGTCATCATCCATATCTGGAAAATCGTTATCGTCATCGTTACACCCAGCTGCAACTGCTGCAGTCAGGGCCATACTGGCACCGGCATATTTTAGAAACGATCTTCTTTTTAATGCGGCCTCGGAAAAACTAACTGTACTGTACAATTGTTCTTTATTCTTTGATTGATCCATCATAAGCGTATATTTTAATTTTGTTTTTATAGATATACGAGCATGCGGCTTGTTTAGATTGCCTAAATATCATTTTTGTGTTTAAAAAGAGAATATAAATTACGTTGTGTGGAGCTTTTTGTATATTGCCTGTATTGAGAAGGGTTCACAAGACATCGGTACCTATGGGGATATATCGTAAAGAAATTCAGTTAATTCCGCCAAACGATAAAGATCGTTTGAGGAGATTATATCGATATGATATCTTGAATACACCTCCTGAAGAGGCGTTTGATAAAATAGCTCATTTGGCAAAAGAGATTTTTGAATCGGCTAGTGCATTTATTTCTTTTGTTGACGAGCAGAAGGTCTTTCTTAAATCGGATACCACAGGTCTGTTTGAACGATATACAGATCGAATGGATAGTCTATGTTCTTTAACAATTTTACAGGATGATTTGCTGGTATTCAATGAAATCGAGCAGGCAACCGAACTGATTGTATGCCCAAACGAAGTTAAGCATAAAGGCGTTAATTTTTATGCGGCTGCTCCTATTCGAACGAGTGATGGCTATAAAGTAGGAGCATTATGTGTAGTGGATCAGCAACCACGATATCCTACAGCAAAACAACTTTCGATGTTGAAGAGCCTAGGTTCTATCGTAACGGATGAGTTAGAATTTAGATTGGCTACACGAAATGCCGTTCGTGCACAAACCGACTTAATGAATGTGGCTGTACATGACTTGAAAAACCCATTAACATCCATTAAACTTTATGCACAATTGATTCAACGGGAAGGTTCAGATGCCCAGGGTAGGCAAATGATGACGGAACGGATCATTAAGTCGGCCGATTTTATTCTTACCAGTTTGAACGATTTACTCCATTTATCTCAAATCGAAGATGGGGCAATGCGATTAAAAATAGAACCTTGTGAGTTAGATGTGCTGTTTAAAGACTTATTGCTTGATTTTGAAATCATTGCGCATCAAAAAAGACAAAAAATAAAATATCATAATACCATCACATGCTGTGTTGCTGGCGATAAATTAAGACTTCGCGAAATTTTCGATAATTTATTGAGCAACGCATCTAAGTATTCGTTTCCTGAAAGTGAAATAGCCATTCGCATTCAGGAAACGAATGGACGAGCAATTATAATGATTCAAGACGAAGGACAAGGACTCTCTGAACAAGACAAAACTAAACTGTTTAGAAAGTTTGCCAAACTGAGTGCGGTGCCTACGGGAAAAGAAGGAAGTAATGGCCTTGGGCTGTCTATTGTGAAAACATTAGTTGAATTGCATAGTGGAAAAATATGGGCAGAGAGTGAGGGCAAGGGAAAAGGAACCCGCTTTTTTGTTTCACTTCCCTTCGCTAATAAATAAATTTAAATTTATAAAACCGAAATGGAGTCTTTATTGTATATTGTAAAAAAAGAATTTATTATTTGCTAGTTCAACCCGACTATACCGACGAGCAATTGATTAATCTGCTAAAAAGCAAAGATCAGCGAGCCTATTTATCTATACGATCATTATGTGGCTGCATTATTTGGTATGATTAAGCGTATTATTGGCGAAAGTGAAGAGTCAACCGATTTACTTCAAGAAACTTTTGTGAAGATAAAATGAAGGTGGAGCTGTGCAACCTACATTAGATCAGATGATAGTTGCCAAAGAGGTTTGAATATAAGAATTCCAAATTTCTCTTACCTTTGTGGCCTATGGAAGAGAATACGCTGAAAATAAAATTTCCAAAATTTAGTGATATCATTTTGTTTGAAGATGATAACCTCATTGTCGTAAACAAACCTCCCTTCATTGCTTCATTAGATGAGCGAAAGGGAGCAGATGTGAATATTTTACGTATGGCGAAGCAATATCATGCGGATGCACAGGTTTGCCATCGCATCGATAAAGAGACTTCAGGCCTACTTTTAATAGCAAAGAATCCAGAAACATATCGAGCAGTCTCTATTGAATTTGAGCGTAGACGGGTAAACAAAATCTATCATGCGTTGATTGGGGGTACCCATGTGTTTAACGAATTGAAAGTAGATTTACCCATTTTAAATTTGGGGAATAAAAATGTCACAATTGACCGTGCTCAGGGTAAAGCGGCAGAGACGTGGTTTACTTCGCTCACTTATTTTAAACATTTTACTTTGGTTGCATGTAAACCAGTTACAGGACGAATGCATCAAATACGTATTCATTTAGCTACACAGCATGCATCCATTGTAGGTGATGCGCTTTATAAAGGTAAACCAGTTTATCTTTCACAAATAAAGAAGGGATATATATTGAGCAAAGGGCAAGAAGAACAACCTATCATGAAACGTTTTGCCCTACATGCGCGCGAACTATCTTTTTCTATTGAAGGAAAGGATTATCATTTTGAAGCGCCTTATCCCAAAGACTTTGCCACATTGTTGAAACAATTAGAAAAGTTTGACTCGTAAAATGGTATGGTCTATTTCGATTGGAAGCGGAAAGCAACTGATTGCATTTGTTTGTCCTTTCCATATTGATAAAAGCCTGTTCCCGATTTTACACCCCATTGTTTGGCCAAAACCATGTTGGCCAATAAAGGGCATGGCGCATATTTGGAACGACCAAAACCTTGATGTAGCACCTGTAATATTGATAGACAAACATCCAAACCAATAAAATCGGCAAGTTGTAGCGGGCCCATGGGATGAGCCATCCCCAATTTCATAACGGTGTCAATTTCGACAACCCCAGCCACGCCTTCATACAGCGCATATATAGCCTCATTGATCATGGGCATCAGGATTCTATTGGCAATAAAACCCGGATAGTCTTGTACAATGATGGGCGTTTTGTCCAGGCGTTGCACGCAATTTAAAATAGTTTGTGCGGTGATATCGTTGGTTGCGTAGCCGCGGATAACTTCAACAAGCGACATGATATGGACAGGGTTCATGAAATGCATACCGATAACTCGGTCCGGCCGCTGGGTGGCTGCTGCTAACTGTGTAATGGATATGGAAGACGTGTTTGAGGCCAAAATTGTGTTTGGTGGGCAATACATATCTAATTCCTTAAAAAGTTGTGTTTTGACAGCTTCGTTTTCAGTGGCAGCCTCTATGACTAAATCTGCTTGCCCAACAGCCTCTTGTAAAACAGTAAAATGCTTAATGCGAGTAAGTATATCTGCTTTTTCTTGTTCCGTAATAATCTCCTTTTGAACTTGTCTATCCAGATTTTTGGAAATAGTTGCCGCCGCACGGGTCAATGCTTCTGTATGAATATCTACTAAAGCAACTGAAAATCCATGTTGAGCACAACTATGTGCAATCCCACTGCCCATGGTGCCCGAACCGATGACTGTAACTTGTTGCATAAAGGATATTAGTCTGTTTTTATTCCACTAATGGTTTTTTGCATTTGAGCCATCATAGCTGTTAATGTTTCTAAGGTCGGCTCTACTGTCGGTTCTGGAAAATGGGTGCTGATGAAAGCTTTGGCTTTCCAAATTTCTAAAATATCTTCTGTGCCCACCCAATAAGGTTCATATACTTTGTTATCTGACAGCAATTTTAAACCTTTATCTTCTTTAAATTTGTGGGCCACTCGTTTATATACAATGCCCTCGGATTTGGATATGACTACATAGGTTTGCCCCGGCTTAATATCAAACCAATTTTCAACATATTCACAAACCACTATCGTCCCAGATTGTAGCGGCAACATGGAATCGCCCTTGAGTTCAAAAGCGCGATAAGTGCCTTGTTTAAATATGGGCAGCCTAAATTTAGGTAGCTCGCTGATATAGTCTGGATCTGCATAACCATTCAAATAACCGGCACTTGCCTTTACAGGAACCAGTTCAATGTTTTCTCTATCTTCATCATTGACCGTAATGCTTAATACCCGAACACTAGAAGCATTGCCTTTTGGGGTAGGTTTCCATTTATCATCTATCTGGTCGTTTACCAATTCATCCATGGTGAGCTCATAATGAGATGCGAACTTTTTTAGTAATTCGTATTTTGGCTCGGCACGGTCTTCTTCATATGCGCCAACCAATGATCTTTTAATATCCATTAAATCAGCAAACTGTTGCTGTGTGTAGCCTCTTTTCTTGCGAAGGTATTTGAGGTTAGCTGCAATATGACTCATTTTTAAAATAATTTTGTTTTTACTAATATTGTTAGTATTATTGTGCCAATAAAGTTAGTAAATAAAATTGAATTAGCGAAAAATATTAGTGCATTTTATTATGAAAAATTTCGTCTATATTTTAACAGATAGCAATCGCAGGTGTTTGCATGTGGGGTTAACAGATGATTTATTAGGAACAGTGGCCTTTTATAAAGAGCATAAAAAGCTTTTTTTTGATGCCGGCCATCTGGTGTCTCGCCTTGTTTATTTTGAAGAGTTCGTCGTGGAAGAATCTGCCATTAATCGATTCAATACACTGGCAACTTATACACGCACACAAAAAGAACGCCTTATTCGCATAGCCAATAAAGATTGGCATGATTTAAGCCTTCAACTTGGGCAAGCGTATCGTTTTATTGACCCGATGCCCAGTTTCCCGGCAGCAAAAATTGCTTAGTTGTTAGGTGGAAAGCAGAAAGTTAATGGAGACAACTTGCAACGCACAACGAAGAACCAACTACCAACCGGGAGCAAAATTGAGCCCAAAGGTGCCAAATTTAATGTCTTTCCGGTTAAACGGAACGGCGTAATAGGGTTCTAATACAAAATAACCAAAAATATTAACCCGTAAGGATACGCCAGCGCTCATAGCCGGAACCCGTTCATAAATATCGACCTGCGAACCATCTGGATTCGTCTCCGTTCCTATTTTAGAGGGTTGGGTTTTAAACGCGATTTCGTCGCCCGCATTCCAAGCTAAACCGGCATCAAAGAATACATTGAGATCGGAAAATAGAATGCCTGATTTTATAGCGGCCAATTTTTCTGGTCCAGTAAATGGAAGTCGAGCCTCTAAATTCACTACGGCAATACGTGATCCCATTAACTGATTGACATTGAATCCTTGTGTGGCACTGCTGTTGCTATTGTAAAACGATGATGATTCAAAACCCCGTACCAAGAACGGATAACCAATATATAGCGGATATAATTGACGTTCGCCACTACCTACCCGCATATACGTATAGGCTCTAGCGGCAATAGTAACTGGTTTTATGCGGTGATACTTGCGTAAATCTACCGTATATGCGGTGAAGTTAAAATCACCAAAATATTGTTCGGCTGCTAGTCGGTAGCGATAACCACTGAGCGGGGCCGCTACACCGAAATAGGAATTATCACCGACAAGTGCCGCATTGAGCTGTTGTAGGGTGAAGGAATTAAAATTACCTCCGTAAGTTTGGCTAGCTTCTTCATTTGATAATTTTCGGCGATCACTTCCATAAAAATAGAAAGTTTGTGGATCATAATAGTTTGTATACCGATCAATCCGATAACTATAACGAGCCAACGCACCACCTACTTCAAAACGCGTTGTTCTGGATAGGGGATAAGCGGCAAAAGCATCTACCTGTGTCTGGAATGTACGAATAATATCGGTGTTCTCTGTATAATACCTATTGCCGTCGATGTTTTCATATCCATAACTCATTAAGCCAGACATAAAAGGAATGTGCGAGATGGAGCCTCCCCAAGTAATTCGACCACTTTGATTGATATAGGCAAATTGACCTCCAAAATCATATATTTCGCCATTGATGGAGAGTCCGGCGAACAATTGATTACGTCCCAAAACATCTGAGAAAATCCCTTGGATACCACTGGAAAGTCCGGCACCATAGCGGCTTCCAACAGCCACGCCCACACCGCTTCCTTGCAGATAATCCAACTGGAATTTGGGTTTATATGGAATGGGCTTAATCAACGATTTGCCTATGCGCTGAAAAATATTATAGTTCTTTAAATTACTATTGATAATATCGACCCCCAATGATTGCGGAGGCGGAAGGAGTGCTGCATCAAAATTAACGTCTGAAGCAGATACCTCTACTGGTGTGAAATCAGTTGGTTTGGCATTGTAAATCGTATATTTTTGAGCACGGTAGTATGAATATAAAATATCATCGTGTGCTGAGACACTTAACGCGGGGGAGTATTCGGTGATACCACTGATACCCGTGAAATAATCAGTCATTTTTTCCAATTTCTCACTTTCAAAGGTATAACGATAAAGATTTCTGAAACCATCACGATTAGACAGGAAATAAAGCTGGCTATCATCAGCAGAAAACTGTGGATTGAGGTTGTTGGCCCCCGGGAAAATATCTATTTTCTGGATTTCTTTAGTGTTGAGGTCAATAATAGCGATACCTAAAGGAATGTCAACACCTTCGTAGCCGCTTTCTAGACTTAAACGATCGGTACTAAATACGATTTTCTTGCCATCGCGTGAAAAGTTGGGATGGTAATCAGAATAGGCATCATTAGTAAGTTGATGCAGTTTTTTTGTTTTTAAATCGTATAAGTATAAATCACTATAACCATTTTTTAAACCCGAAAAAGCAACGGTATTGCCATCGGGCGACCAAGTGATATTGGCAAATTCGCCCACATCGCCCATGCCATCCATGGCAAGCGTTTTGCCTGTTTCAACGTCTACAACCAATAATTTGGTGCGTCCTTGGCTAAAAATACTGAAGGCAAACTTTTTGCTATCATTCGAAAATGAACCTGCACTTTCAATATAGCTAAATTCATCGATATGCGAGTTACTTTGTCTGCTGCTCAATTTTCGTATGATTTTACCCGTTCGTGCATCCGCTAAGAATAAATCAATACTGAATAGATCCTTTTCTGATAAGAAGGCAACATATTTACCATCTGGAGAAATGGTTGGCGAAACATTCATATTGCCACCATTTTTATTGTCAATGATCATTTTACCACGTGGTACCTGCGCCGTGTCGATTAACAAGGGACGGTAAGCATTTTCAATGCTGGTACGCCATAAATTGGAAAGCGTAGCTTCGTCGTACCCGAATGTATATTTAATGGCCATTTGGTAGCCATATTTCGCCGTATTTTTGAAGAATGGAACGATGACTGTATCGCCATAAGTTGAACCTATATATGCCCAAAAAGCTTGTCCATAACGATAAGGAAAATATTTGCCGCTTTCTGTTAGATCTCTAAGACTGGGAATGTCTTTGTTTAAATAAGCATCACGCATCCACATGGCCGTGAATGCATCTTTTTTGCCAACAGACAGGTACTCAGCCATCCCTTCAACCATCCACAAAGGAAGATTACCAATATTCTCCAGCTTGGTAGAATCGCCTTCAATTAGGGTATGGTACTGAAAAGCATGCACCAACTCGTGTCCCAACACGTGTCGTGTTTGATTGTTGATCTGCATGATAGGCATGACCACCCGATTCTTTAATCCTTCAGTTACACCGCCTGTTCCGATACTGATTTCGCCCCCAATGGCTGTTGTTTGCTGGAAATCGGGATGATTATTGTAGAGAATAAGGGGATTCTTTCGTAAAAAAGTGTCTCTAAACACCTGTTGGTGTAGCTCATACCATAATTCGCTCTCCTGCATAAAGCGAGTGAGCAAGCTATCGTTTTTAAGGTATGTGTAAAAATTAAAGTGCGGACTCTCCTTTACTTTGAAGTTGAGTTTTTTATAACGCATTTTATTTTGGCCAAAGTACTGGCCGAAAGCTTGGTGGATACACAGAAAAGATAATATGCACGTAACTAGAATGAGCCGTAATTGGCGGGCAGGAATAGCGTGTTTCATATTTTAGCGGTGGTACAGTTCGGATACTAAATTAACGTATAAGATTCATTTACGCAACTCTTTTAAAATTGCTCATTTAAGTGTTCGTCTATGTTTTCCATTTCTCCTTCTTGAAGCAATTGTATAGGAGGGGTTAGGGCAGGAGCTAAACTATCGGTTCGACTGCTATCTGGACGTATACGTGGACTTGGACAATTGTAGTCGCGCGTAATGGCGACTGTAGGCTCCGGTAAAGGGCCATAGGTATAGCCACTGTTTGGATCATGATACAGTTTTTCCATAAATTTAGCAAAGATGGGTAGTGCGGTGTGTGACCCTTCGCCTGTAGCAGAGCTACGAAAATGAATGCTCCTTTCATCATTACCTACCCAAACACCCGCAACAAGATCTTTGGTAATGCCCATGTACCAACCGTCTACATAATCAGACGATGTGCCTGTTTTTCCGCCAATTTGATTCCCTTTCTTCCAGAGATCCCACTCCCAAAGCGCCTGTGATGTGCCGCCGGGTTCTTCCATCGTGCCCCGTAACATATAAGTCATTAACCAAGCAATTTCTTCTGTAATTACCTGTTTAGGATGAGGTTTAAAAGTAACCAGTTCATTCCCTTCTTGATCTGTAATTTTCTTCACCAAAATAGGATCATTATGCTTACCCTTATTGAGGAAGGTGGCGTAAGCACTGACCATCTCGAATACGGTCACATCATTGGAGCCAAGACTAACCGATGGAACAGATGCTAAATAACTGGTTATACCGCAACGGTGCGCCGTTTTGACAACATTGTCCCAACCTACTTTTTCGGTTATTTGTGCAGTAATGGAGTTAACCGATCGGCCCATTGCCCACCGTAAAGACATATTAAGTCCGGTAAAATTCCAATCGGCATTTTTAGGCTCCCAGGTTTTGTGCTCACCTTTTTCGGTATACTCAATCTTGACTGCCTTGTCAATAAATTTGTCGCATGGCGACATGCCCTGTTCTAAAGCGGTAAGATAGGCAAAGGGTTTAAAGGTAGAACCTGCCTGCCGTTTAGCCTGATTGACATGGTCGTATTTATAATACGCATGATTGATGCCTCCAATCCAAGCCTTGATCTCGGCAGAATAAGGATCCATGACCATCATACCTGTGTTTAAGAACATGGCATAATGGGCTAATGAATCCATAGTTGAATAATGGACATCTTTCATGCCATCCCAAGTAAATACCTTCATCGGTTTTGGCCGATTGAGATAAGCTTGTATGCTATCCTCATTACCATGGAATTTGTTGCTCAATAATTCATAAATCGGAAGCTTTTTGGCTAAATTTTCTAAGAAATTCGGAATCACCTCTCCTTTAGAATCACGCCATGGCAATTCGCCCTGCCAGGCATTTTCCAATCTTTTTTGGAGAATGGCCATTTGTTCATAAGCAGCATCTTCTGCATATTGCTGCATCCTTGAATCTATTGTCGTGTATATTTTTAAGCCGTCTTCATAAAGATCGTAGCCATTTTTATCGCACCAATCTTCAATAAAACGCTCGGTAGCACCGCGTAAATAGGAGTCTTCTCGGGCAGACTCGTCGACCGTACCCAAACTTAGATTTAATGGTGTCTGACGGTTCGACTGATATTGCGCTTTGTCTAGATAACCTGCTTTTTGCATCTGGCTTAGTACAACGTTCCGCCGTTCTATTGAGCGATCTGGGTTCCTGACCGGGTTGTATAGCGTAGTAGCTTTTAGCATACCAATTAATAACGCTGCTTGCGGAGCTGTTACCGTATTGGTTTTTTGGTTGAAATAGCGCTTGGCTGCTGTTTTAATACCATAGGTGTTGTTTCCAAATGAAACGGTATTGAGATACATGGTGAGAATATCTTCCTTGCTATACCGGCGCTCTAGCTTAATGGCGGTGAACCATTCTTTTATTTTGATGATTACCATGCGTAGACCGGGTATTCTCCCCAATAAACCGCTAGATTGGCTATAGCGAGTACGAAATAGGTTTTTGGCTAATTGTTGCGTAATGGTACTTCCTCCGCGTTTATCGCCTTGTGCGGTAGAAACTAAACTGGAGATAACTGCTCGAAAATCGACTCCGTGATGTTGAAAAAAACGAATATCTTCTGTTGCTACCAGGGCATGAATGATGTTGGGGGAAATACTATCATAAACGACTGGCGAACGATTCTCTTTAAAATAGCGACCAATGAGTTTGCCATCGGCTGTATAAAGCTCGGAGGCAATATTCAAAGTTGGTGCTTTGATGTCTTTTGCAGTAGGTGAATAACCAAAGAGGCCTAAGAAGTTTAATTCAATCGCACATAAGAAAATTATGACGAAATAAACGGTAATGACTAGATAACGAAGAAACTTGTTTTTAATTCTTCTGAACATGTGTATCAGCTTTCTTAATGTATTGCTTAAAATAAACGCAAAAAGTATCAGACGGGTTTGTTAAATTTTGGTTCGCTAAACTCATAAAGCAAATTTCCTCAAAAAATCAGTGATTATACAATGGTAATGATTTTTTTGCGAAACCACTACGATTTTTTCAATCACACAGAAGAATAAACAGTACCTGGATACTTCACGAACAGATTAAATAAGGTTCTATACGAGAAAAAAGGAAGATAGATTAAATTTGATCGACTCGAATCCAATCCATACCAGCTGCTTCTGCTGCTGCGACACCCGGCACCCCATCTTCAAACACCATACATTCTTTTGGAGGTACACCCAACTCTTTTGCTGCGGCCAAAAATGGATCAGGAAAGGGTTTGCCTTGGGGTGTTTCTCCAGCGCATACCAACACATCTATGTAATTGGTTAGACCTAAAACGGATAAGGTTTTCTGTACCGTTCTACGCGAACCACCAGATACAACGCCAATGCGTGCATGATTGGCATTGCTCTTTAAATGCTCAGTTACGTAGGCAATGGGTTGCGTTTTTTCGATATACTTTTCAAAAAATACAGCTGTTTTTTCTTGTGAAAAAGTTTCGGGTAGTGGTGTTTTGTATCGCTTGCTAATTTCGTCGGCTACTAACTTGGTAGGCCAACCAGCCAATTCATCTATAATCGCTGTGTCTAAATCGATACCATATTTTGCAGCTGCTTCTTTATAGGCTAGTTTGTGTGCTAGCATATTATCAGCTAATGTGCCATCGCAATCGTAAAGAAGGGCCCGGTATTTACCCCGTGTTTTATTGTTTAAAACAGCTATTTTTTTGAGTGTGTCCTGATTCATTGATATCATTCGTAATGGGGGCAAAAATGGATTTTATTTCGTTTTTTTCCTAATATAGTTTTAAATATGACACTGGTGATACGGTATACATGGATATGCTCTACCCCTTATATTTGAACCATTTGATTAATTCGCGATAACTTGCCTTTTTGCCATACATCAAGATCCCAACACGATATATCCTTGCAGCAATATAAGTGGTTCCAATGAATCCGATGATCAATAATGTAATCGATAAAACCAATTGCCACATCGGAACGCCGAAAGGGATGCGTACTAACATGCCAATAGGTGATGTAAATGGAATGATACTAAGCCAAAAAGCAAGTGAACCATGTGGGTTATTAACCAATACAGAAAACGATAACATGTAGGTGAAAAGAAGGGGCATAATGATGGGCAACATGAATTGTTGCGTTTCGGTTTCACTATCAACGGCCGAACCTACCATGGCAAATAATGCGCTATAAAGTAAATAACCTCCTATAAAATAAAGTAAAAAACATCCCAAGATAGGTCCGTAATCAATGGTCTTAATACTTTCGAGCACACTTTGGATTTTTGAATTTTCTTCTGTATTGGTGGGATGAATGGATTGCTCGGTATTTGTAGCAGGAGAAGTAGTTATGGCCAAACCCTCATTCGATCCGAGCATAACAGCAGATATAGCGCCCATAAAACTAACAGAAAGGAATATCCATAATATGAATTGTGTAACACCCACCAAACCAATGCCTATGATTTTACCAAGCATCAATTGAAAGGGTTTAACCGATGAAATAACTACCTCAATAACGCGATTGCTTTTCTCTTCAATCACACCACGCATTACTTGGTTTCCGTATAAGAAAAGAGATAGGTAAATCAGTATAGAGAGACCAAAACTAACGCCTATTGCGGCGCCAACACTGCTGTCTTTTTCACCTTCAACGGTCAGTTGTTTTGATTTGATTGTTACATCGGTCTGGAGGTTGGTCAGTGTTTGCAGATCAATACCCGCCGCCTTGAGTGCATCAACTTTCAATATATCGTTTAATTTAGCTTCTATCGTACGCAATGTCTGAATCCCTTTTTTCTCTGTATCATAAAGCTCTACTGTTTGTGTTTCATGAATGTTTGCAGGAATGAGCAGAAGTACAGCATGGTTTTCTTCTTTTTCTTTCTCCAAATTTTTCTTCTGCTGTTCTGCCGATTGCGTGCTCTGGACGAATGCCAAGTGGTCTGTGTTCGTTAGCCTATTGGCAATCTGGCCCGATTCGTCAACAACATAAACGGTCGTAACAGGTTCATCGTTATGGAGTGCCACATAGAAAATAGTTGCATACATACCGATGAACAGTAAGGGTATTAAAAAGGTTGTTAACAAAAAAGAACGTTTTCTTACCCGAGTTAAATATTCACGTTGTATGATGAGTAATATCTTGTTCATTATCAGTACGAATTGGGATTGACAGAAGCGGTTACTTCTTTGATGAAAATGTCGTGTATAGAAGGAATCAATTCTTCAAGATGTTGCAATTCAACCAGGGGAATGAGATAAGAGAGCACATCATTGATAGACTTGTTTGCAGCTATTTGAACGATTAAGGTTGTCTGATTTTCAATTATTTGTTGGCTGATGATGGTAAATAAGTTGCTTTCAGGTAATGGAATGGAACCTTGATTGCGGCAGGTTATCTTGAATTTATTTTCACGATAATTATTTTTGATTGTTTTCACAGGACCATCGAGTATTTTTTTTGCTTGGTGAATCAATGCGATATGGTGGCATAATTCTTCGACTGACTCCATTCGGTGGGTGGAGAAAATGATGGTTGTGCCACCGCTATTAAGCTCTAGGATTTCATTTTTGATGAGGTCAGCATTAACAGGGTCGAAACCTGAGAATGGCTCGTCGAGAATTAATAAATCAGGTTGATGTAAAACGGTAGCAACAAACTGTACTTTTTGTTGCATTCCTTTACTCAGATCTTCTACTTTTTTGTCCCACCAAGACTGCATATCCATCTTCTCAAACCAATGTTGGATACGTTGTTTGGCTTCTTCCTTAGAAAGCCCTTTAAGACGCCCTAAATATACCAGCTGATCGCCAATGCGCATTTTTTTATAGAGACCACGTTCTTCTGGTAAGTAACCTATTTTAGAAATATGTTTTGGTTGTAAGACTTCTCCATCAAATAGGACCTGACCGCTATCTGGCGCCGTAATTTGGTTAATGATACGTATTAACGACGTTTTTCCAGCTCCGTTTGGGCCCAATAAACCAAAAATCTTGCCCCTTTCGATGGTCATGGATACATCATCCAATGCTCGATGCGTTGCATATTGTTTGACAATATTGTCGATTGTTAACATGAAGATGCTTGTTTAGAGGTTAGATACGGTAATGGCCCTGATTGTTACAAATTGAAATAATAAAAAAGGGGTGCAATTTGCGCCCCTTTCATTACCTGTATAAGTAAAAGTTTTAGAAATAAAACTGAACGCCCAATTGGGGAGCAAAGAAATCGCTCGCTAAGCCAAAGGAGTTACTAATTGTTTTTGCTCCTGTATCTTCCGCTTTGATTTGGTTGTGACCATAGTATAAACCTTGAACACTTAATTCAATGCCGACATTTTTATGTGGGAAGAAAGCTACACCAGGAGAAAGTTGTACACCATAATCAGCAGTAGTAGCCACTTTCTCTCCATCTAATTTCATGCTTCCCCATGCCATAGGAACGGATAACTGACCGAAGAACTTGAATGTATCATTACCTTTATATGCTCTCGCAAAAGGTGCTACATGGAAACCCTGTACTTGGTTTTTGACGTCATCTGTGTACGACTGACCATAACTGTAACCCACTCCGGTACCGATAGCAAAATTATCACTTATGAAGTAACCGATATTGGGAATAACGGAAAAACCTTGTGTAGAATGATCACTGCCATTAAATTTTTGGTAGTCATAACTCACGGAACCTCCTAAAAATAAATTTCCTTTTTCAGTTTGGGCTTTAGCTGCAAAAGTTAAGGCTACGGCTGCTGTAAGAGTTAAAAATAATTTTTTCATGTTTAAAATAAATTTTATTTGTTATCATCAATCTTATGATTGACTTTCTGCCTTTTATAGTCAACATACATGCCAATGACACCAATTTTCAGTATAAACTATTCTTGTCAGTTTTATTGTGTAATTTCTATGACAATACGAAGTGACTCGCCTAGATTATGTATATAGCAGGTTTTATAACTTGTTAAGTAAGTGATCTAAATGGATTTGTTGTGACAAACTAATTAAAAAAATTAGAAACTGACTATTTGTCTAATACTGTCAATATAAGTCAATTCGTCATAATAGGTCACAAAAAAGCCGATCAAATTTTATATTGATCGGCTTAATATGCGTATCAAAATGTGCTTATTCAAAAAATTCCTTGACCCGTTCAAAAAAACTTTTTTCGTGTTTTCCGGGCTGTGGTTTGAAATTTGGAGAATCTCTCAATGCCTCCAATTGATCTCGTTCCGTTTGTGACAAGGCTTTTGGTGTCCAAACATTCACATAAACCAACTGATCGCCTTTGTGATAAGAATTGATTTCCGGGATTCCTTTGCCTTTTAGGCGGAGAATTTTACCGCCTTGAGTACCGGGATCAATTTTTATTTTAGCTTTGCCGTCAATGGTAGGGACTTCTATACTTGCCCCTAATGCCGCATCAACCAAACTAATATATAAATCAAATATGACGTTATTCCCATCTCGTTTTAATACTTCATGCGGAATTTCTTCTATCAAAATAATGAGATCCCCTGGCATGCCCCCTCGTGGAGCTGCATTTCCCTTGCCACTCATAGAGAGCTGCATCCCTTCACTTACACCAGCAGGAATATTGATGCTGATCGTTTCCTCACCACGTACTAAACCTTCGCCATGGCAAACGGTACATTTAGCCGTAATTTCTACCCCTTCACCATTACAAGTAGGGCAGGTGCTAGTTGTTTGCATTTGCCCCAATATGGTATTGGTAACCCTTCTAACACTACCGGTACCGCCGCAGGTTCGACAGGTTGATGTTGAGGCGCGATCTTTGGCTCCTGTACCGTCGCAGGTCTTGCAAGTTACCTGCTTGTTTACTTTGATTTTCTTTTCTGTACCTTTTGCAATTTCATCTAAGGTTAATTTAACCTTAATACGCAGATTAGAGCCTTTTGATGGACGTCTCCCCCCCCTTGATTGTCCACCACCACCAAAAAAGCTTTCAAAAGGATTTCCGCCTCCAAAAATATCACCGAAGTTGCTGAATATGTCTTCCATGTTCATACCGCCCCCAAAACCACTACTGGCGCTATTACCAGCATGGCCAAACCGGTCATAACGTTGGCGTTTTTCTGGGTTACTTAGCACTTCATAAGCTTCAGCTGCTTCTTTAAATTTTTCTTCAGCCTCTTTGTTGTCCGGATTCTTATCCGGGTGATATTTGATTGCTAATTTTCGATAAGCAGACTTAATTTCCACTTGCTCGGCATTTTTAGATACGCCTAGTATATCGTAATAATCTCTTTTCGTCATGGTTATATTGATTCGCTCCCAACTACTACTTTTGCATAACGCAATACTTTATCGTTAAGAAAATAACCTTTTTCAACCTCATCAATCACTTTGCCTGCAAGTTCTGGTGAAGGAGCTGGAATCCGGGTAATGGCCTCTTGAAAGTCGGCATTAAACTCCTTTCCGATAGACTCCATTTCTTTGAGCCCTTTTTTGGAGAGAATGGACTTTAATTTCTGATAAACCAACTCAATCCCCTCTTTTACAGCAGTTATATCCTGCGCATCTTCCATGGCCTTCAGTGCACGTTCAAAATCATCTAGAACTGTTAATAAATCGCCTATTACTTCCTTTCCTGCAGTTTGTAAAAACTCGATCCGCTCTTTTGATGTCCGTCGTTTATAGTTGTCAAATTCAGCATATAAACGGAGATATTTGTTGTTTGCTTCCGTTAATTCTTCCTGCAACTTGTCCTGAGCACTTACAGTAGTACCAGCTTCGCTAGCGTCGATTTCGTCAGCATCATCTTCTAAGCCTGTTTTATTGTGTATACGAGCTTCATTGACAGACTCCAGCTCTTCCGCAATATCCTTATTTTCCAGATTCTGATTTTTCTCAGTATGTTCGTTTTTTTCTTGTTCTTCCATAATTCTAAAAAAGCAATTCAAAAATACTTATTTGTGTACAAATTTTTTGCCATCACAAGCTAAGCAGCCACTCTGTCAGTCTTTGTGTTCGCGCACTAGCATAATGGCGGTGAATGTTCTATTTTGTCAGCAAGAGGAAATATTATGCAATGGTTACATGATCATGTAACACGCCTGATTCTGTTTTTATAATGCGTGATGGCATATTTTTAATGATTTGGTAATCATGGGTAGCCATCAATACAGCGGTTCCGGCCCGACTGATTTCTTTCAGAAGCAACACAATTTCTTCCGATGTATTGGGATCTAAATTACCTGTAGGCTCATCTGCTAAAATCACTTCGGGATCATTCAATAAGGCCCGGGCTATAACAATCCGTTGTTGTTCTCCGCCAGATAACTCATGAGGCATTTTCTTTAATTTGGAGCGTAGCCCCACTTTGTCTAATACATCGAACATCCGCTCACGAATCAGATCCTTGTCTTTCCAACCGGTTGCGCGCATAACAAACTCGAGATTTTTTTCAACTGTACGATCGGTTAGCAAATGAAAGTCTTGAAAGACAATTCCAAGCTTTCTACGCAGATAAGGAATGTCTTTATCATGCAATCTACCTAAGTCAAAGCCTGCTACCAGTCCGTCGCCTGTATTAATAGGCAAATCGCCGTAAATAACCTTTAATAAGCTGCTTTTCCCCGAACCTGTTTGGCCAATCATAAAAACAAATTCTCCTGAATCAATCTGTAGATTAACATTGGAAAGAACAAGATGCTTCTGCTGATAAATGTCGATGTTTTTAAGCTTGATAACGGTGCTTGCGATCATGTTTAGAGTATTAGTTTCTTTATTTGTCCAAAAGGCAGTTCATTTACGATATCCATGATATATTGTTGTTTATGGCCTAGCCCAACTTTTTCTAAAGATTTATCGGGCCTGTCTACCCTGAAATAAGCCAATAGAGTGAAATTTTCGTCGCGTAACTGGACATAATCTGGAATTTTTGCCACACCCTTAACTTTTATAATATACATGGTACGCCAAAGTTAGTACATTATTGGTAATATCCTTCCTTTTGAACGTCGATTTTTACGTTATCGTATACGGTTATTTTCTTCGTCTTCGTTTTACTTGATCGATGGAAAGCCTGCCAGCACCACTAAAAAATAATGATATGGAAGCGGCCAGCATAAAGAGAGCAGGAAATGTATGGGTATAGGTATCGCCAATATGCACAATTAAAAGAGCGAAAATAAAATGGATGATCATGATAAACGCACTGGTGCGCTGATAAAATCCCAATATATATGAAACACCGGCCAAGAATTGCATATAGATAGAAACATAAGCTGCGAGTGTAGGGGCAAATACGTTGTGTTGTATTAAGAATTGGACGAAGGTTTGCATTTTCGCTGCGCTGATAACATGGTCTATTACCCCGTACAGTAAATGAACACCCGTTATCGTTCTAATAAAGAATGGAGCCCAGGACCCCTGTTTTTTGAAGAAGATATTTGGCCTATTGTACAGCATAACAATCGTTTATGTTGGCGATGGGAAATTATCTATCAAACATAATTAAAATTGTGCTTTTGTGGAAATTAATCGTAAACATGGGGCGGATAGAAATCTACGAATACAAGTAAGAAAGAAACCGTGCAGAAACGCATGAAAAGCATTGTGCGCGAGGGCTATTGAAATGATTATATTGTTAGCAAAAAAGCTCTTTTCTAAGAGACAGAAATAAAAAAACCTGTAAGGCAAAACTTACAGGTTTTTAATCAGTTAGACTGTTCACCCGAAGGGACTCGAACCCCTATCATCAGAACCGGAATCTGACATTCTATCCATTGAACTACGGGTGAAGAAAAATCTTCGGCAAAGATAGCATTTATATTAACCTAAACAATACTTTAGACATTAAATCTGAAGTGCATAATGTCTCCGTCCTCCACTACATAGGTTTTTCCTTCGATATTTAATTTTCCCGCTTCTTTACATGCATTTTCAGAACCATAAATAACAAAATCATCGTATTTGATAACTTCTGCGCGGATAAACCCCTTTTCAAAGTCTGTATGGATCACGCCCGCTGCTTGAGGAGCCGTGAAGCCTTGCTCAATGGTCCAAGCACGTACCTCTTGTACTCCTGCTGTAAAATAGGTGGCCAAATTAAGTAATCTATATGCTGCGCGAATTAACTTGTGTACACCTGATTCAGTCAAGCCTAAATCTTCTAAAAATAACTGACGCTCTTCGTAACTTTCTAGTTGACTAATTTCTGATTCTATCTGAGCAGATATAATTAAAATTTCAGCATTTTCACCCTTTACCGCTTCCTTTACACGCTCTACATAACTGTTGCCTGATATCACGGAAGCCTCATCAACATTGCACACATATAATACAGGCTTGGCAGTTAGCAAATTCAAATCGCCAATATATGCCATATCTTCCGGAGAGACTGGTGCGGTGCGAACGGATTTACCCGATTCCAAATGTGTTTTAACAACTGATAAAATATCGAATGTTTTTTTGGCATCCTTATCTCCACCTGTTTTAGCCATTTTTTCTACTTTTTGGATACGTTTTACCACGGTATCCAAGTCTTTTAACTGCAATTCGGTGTCAATAATTTCTTTATCACGTATGGGGTCTACAGAACCATCTACATGAATCACATTACCATTATCAAAACATCTCAAAACATGGATGATGGCGTGCGTGTTGCGTATATTTCCTAAAAACTGATTTCCTAAACCTTCGCCTTTGCTTGCACCTTTAACTAAGCCCGCTATGTCCACAATTTCAATAGTATTTGGCACCACACGTTGTGGCTGCACTAATTCAGCCAACTTGTTTAAGCGTTCGTCGGGCACTGTTATAACCCCTATATTAGGCTCAATAGTGCAAAACGGAAAATTGGCTGCCTGCGCTTTTGCATTCGATAAACAATTAAATAAGGTTGATTTACCTACATTCGGTAAACCTACTATCCCACATTGAAGTGCCATTAATTTTTTGCTTTACTTGTTACAATTGCCGCAAAGATAGGAAATTAATGGATTTTCCAATAAGCCCTCTTTTTTGTTTTCGCATATCGTCAACACATATGTTTGGTGTAAGTTTCGTTAACTTTTTAAAAAAAAGAAATAAGTTTGTTGTTTTTAATAAAATTGTTTTTATGTTTGCGATAACGAACTAAATTATGGTAGAAGAAAAACCAAATAAGCAATACGGGCTCCAGCTAGACGTTTTAAGGAATCTCTATTACAGAGGGGCGATGTCTATCAATGAAATTGGTAAAGTTACGGGGAAAAGTTTGCCTTTGATAACGGGAATTATCAATAAGTTGCGAGATGAAAGGCTTATCGTGGATAGTCGGCTAGCACCTTCTACCGGTGGCAGACGAGCACATGTGTACCAATTAAATAGAACAATGCCCAAATTTATTGTTGCTGTTGCCGTAGATCAATTGACTACTCGGGTGGCTGCGTTTAATTTAGCGAACGAACTACTGATTCCCCCAGCAGAAAGAGCAATTAATCTAATACAGGGTACGAAAGCTTTGGATGAAATCATCGATTTTATTAAAGAATATTTATCCCACCCAAATGTGTCAATAACTGATATCATGGGCGTTGGCATTGCCATGCCAGGCTTCGTAAACGCAACAAAGGGAGTGAATCAAACCTATTTCGGAAATGAAAATATTGCGCAGTATATCCAATATAAATTAGGTTATGAAGTGTTTATTGATAATGATTCAAGTGCAATTGCCTTAGCAGAATTGCATTTTGGCGTTGCCAAAGGCATGAAGGATGTGATGGTAGTTAATGTGGGGTGGGGTATTGGTTTGGGCATGATTGTAAATGGTAAACTTTTTAGAGGGCATAATGGATTTGCGGGTGAATTTAGCCATATCCCCTTGGCTGATAGCAATAATCTCTGCTCTTGTGGAAAAAGAGGATGCCTGGAGGTTGATGCGTCGCTGTTGGTGCTAACTCGTAAGGCACAGCATGAAATGAAAGAGGGATTTGCCTCCAAAATGCATCACCTATTTTCTGAAAAGGATGTCGTATCTGGAGAAGTTATTTTGCAAGCTGCTAATGCAGGCGATCAATTAGCCATTAATTTACTTTCGAAAGCAGGCTTTTTGATAGGTAAAGGCATTGCTACATTAATCCATATTATGAATCCGCAGGGTGTGGTGATTAGCGGAAGAGGGGCTATGGCAGCAAAAATATTAATGGCGCCCATCCAACAGGCCGTTAACGAATTCAGTATTCCCATGTTGGCCGAACAGTGTGTCATTTTACCTTCTAAATTAAATAAAGAAGCGGAACTTCTGGGAGCAGCAACTTTGGTAGTCGAACGAACGCTATCCTTTTAAATGTAGAGTGTTAACCTAAATGATAATCGTATGAAATAAAAACAACTAATTAATCAATCAAACAGATACTAAAAAGAGGATTAAATCAATCAGCTAAGTAAAAATTTAACAAACCAATCTAGTCATGAAAGAAATCTATTTAAAAACCATAGCCCTAATGCTATTTTGTGTAATGGCGATCAGCGGCTATGCTCAAAAGACGGTTACGGGAACCGTTTCAGATAGCCAAGGGCCATTACCAGGGGTTACCGTACGCATCAAGGGCGTTACGAGGGCCACTTCTACAGATGACCGGGGCCGGTTTTCAATTGAAGTGTCGAATGGGGAAACATTGACGTTTTCAATGATCGGGTATATAACGAAAGAAGTTGCCATAGCCAACCAGGATAATTTAACAATTGTACTGGATAATGACGAAAATGCACTTCAGGAAGTCGTAGTAACTTCATTGGGTATCAAAAAAGAATCTCGCTCGCTCGGATATGCAACAAGTACAGTTGGTGCTAAAGAATTAACCAAAACGGGTTCACCGAATTTTGCGGGGGCACTGTATGGTAAAGCACCTGGTGTGCGTATATCTGCCGCGCCAGGAGGAGCAACCTCTGGTATTAACATCAATATCCGGGGTATCAATTCACTTACACAAAATACGCAACCCTTGGTCATCATCGATGGGGTGCCCATGCGCCAAACATCATTCAACAACTCGGATTATTGGGGTGATCAACGGTCTAGGGGGAATGGTTTAGAAGATCTGAATCCCGAAGATATTGAATCGATCAGTGTGTTAAAGGGCGCTTCTGCTGCTGCCTTATATGGTTCAGAAGCGGCAAATGGGGTCATATTGGTAACTACTAAATCTGGGAAAGGCGGAAACGGGTTCTCCATTGATGTCAATGCTACCTATACGCACGATCAGATCGCTTATCTACCCAGGTTCCAAAATGTAAGAGGACCGGGGTATACAACGGCTTATTCTGATGATGGACAAGCGGAAGATATGTTTTACTACTATGAAGATGCACTGGCAATTAATGGTGTAACGAGAGGAGTTCTGCCCGCTACTGTGAACTTTGGTCCGAAATTCGATGGCCAAGATGTGATTGCTTGGGATGGACAAGTTAGACCTTATGTAGCCCAAAATGCCTACAGTAAATTTTTTAACAACCCCAATAATACCCTATTTAATGTGGCTTTAGGGCATGCAGGAGAAAATGCTAATACCCGTTTTTCTTTAACTCGTCAGGATAACCAAATGACCTCTTTGGATTCTTATAACAAAAAAAATATTGCGAATCTCAATACGTCATTTAAATTATGGAATAAATTAACCACTGATGTAGTGGTTAACTACGTGAATCAACATACGCATAACCGACCTTTTCTGACAGACCGCATGATTAACAACTTTACAGGGATGATTTCTACATTTGATAACCCAGCATGGTATTTAAATAAATATCAAACAAGCCTGGGATATAAATATGTAGTGGACGGAGCCGACGCTCAAAGTTTAACACCTGATGAGAATTTACGGTATAATGGTTATAAAACCGATGTTTTGGACTATATCTGGAATACCAAGGCAAAGCAATACGACGAGTATTCGAACCGTGTTATTGGCTCGGTGACCAATACCTACCAAATTATGGACGATTTATCTGTTAGAGCTCGATTCTCAGCAGACATGACATCATTGAAGACGGAAGACAAGCAACCAACAGAAAAGCCATTGATTTATGATGGTACAACAGGATATTTTGGCTTGGGGTCGCAAAATGCCAATATTTATTATGTAGATCTTTTGGCAAATTATAGTAAGCAAATCAACTCGGACATCAAAGTTGGGGGGATGATTGGGTATACGGCTACTAAATCTCAAGATACCTATGTACAAAGAGAAACGAGTGGAGGTTTAAGTGTTCGAGATTGGTTTGATATCAATGCATCTAACAATACGATTGGTGGCAACACCCGGTATAACTACCGGAAAAATATGTTGAGAGATGCTGTTTTTGGAAGTTTAAATTTCAACCTAAAAGAATATTGGTATGTGGAGGGTACATTACGGCGCGAACGTATTTCAACGATGCATCCCGATAATAATGTATTATATTATCCTTCTGTAAACTCTAGTTTAATTTTAAGCGACGCATTTGATTTTCCTGAGCTATTCGATTACGCTAAATTAAGGGGTTCTTGGGGTATTGTGGGAAATTACCCGGGAATTTATCAAAGTGCTGTAAGCTATTCGCAACAAACCTTAGGAGTACAGGTGGAAAATGGAGCCGCAGTGATTTACAATACAGTTCCGACATCAAGTTTTGGTAATGAGAACATTGTGCCCGAGAAAAAGCAAGAGGTTGAGTTTGGATTGGAAGCGCGGCTTTTGGGAAATCGTTTAGGTTTTGATGTAACCTATTATAATGGAAGAATCCAAGATCAAATTTTGAATTATACACTTCCCATCTCGATGGGTGCAAGTTCTATTCTTGCCAACGTAGGTACATTGCGCAACAAAGGGTGGGAGTTTGCGATTAATGGTAGCCCCATTCAGCGGGACAACTTCCGTTGGAGCTCTGTGTTAAACTTCTCGCTCAACAAGAATATAGTAGAGTCTTTACCAGGAGGGGCAGATGAATTGTTACACAGAGATTATGATGGTGCAGCAGCACAATTGGTTTCAAAAGTGGGGGAGCCAATAGGCGACATTATGGTACATCCCATTGCAACGGATGAGAGCGGTAACAAAATTGTACAAGATAATGGTATCTATCAATTAGATGCCGACACATGGGTTAAGGCAGGAAACGCTATGCCTAAAATAGTAGGTGGTTTCATTAATACGTTTACTTACAAAAACTTCACTTTAGATGCCTTAATCGATTTTCGTTGGGGCGGGCATGTCATGCCTACTGGTATCAATTGGATGATCAGTCGCGGTTTATTGGAAGAAAGTTTGAATGGTATGGACGCAGAGCACGGTGGGTTGAGTTATTATGTGAATGCCGATGGAAAGGGAGTAGCGTTTAATGGTACTGCTGGACCCAATGGCGAAACCGTATACCACGATGGTATGCTGATGGATGGTGTATTATCAGATGGTTCTGCTAATGATAATATTATTTCACAGGCCGTGTATTACAATAATACCTACAATTGGGGCGGACCTCAATATTCTAACTCCCGGTATGAGTTGTACGTGCAGAAAAATAACTACATTAAAATGCGTGAATTGTCTTTAGGATACCGTATCCCAACAGCATTAGCTACGAAGCTTGGGGCTAAAAATTTACAAATATCTGCTTTTGGCCGGAACCTTTTCTTTATTTACAGGAGCATTAAAGATTTAGATCCTGAACAGATGACCGGTGGATCGGACTGGATTAATAACGTTTCTAACGCGGGAACAGCGCCTGCAACTAGAACTTTTGGTGTAATGCTTCGTGCAAGCTTTTAAAATAAATAGTTATGAAGAGATATTTTTTAATAATGGGGCTATGTGCAGCGTCATTAATATATACAACCTCCTGTAAAAAGAGCTCATTTGATGAGGCATATCGTGATCCGTCTAAAGTTACGGAGGTTACGGTGGAAAGACAGTTCACCGGAATGATTTATAGTTATCGTCAACTTATTGTGCCAGAATACCGAAATCTGTTTGTAACCCTTCGGCCAACCATATTTAGGTATCTGCATATCACCGGTTGGATTAATGAACAAAATCACTTGCTACCCGGTGCAGCAGCAATTGAAGATAGATGGAGCCGTTACTACGAGGGACTTACGCAATATAGAGAATTGGAAACTGTCTATAATAAGTCCATTGATGCTGAAAAAGAACAGAAAAGAATATTTTTCTTGGCCGCTAAGGTGCTTTTTTATGATCAAACGGAACAGACAGTTGATTTACACGGGGATATCCCTTGGAGTAAAGCGGGTATGTTGAGTACAAACAATAGTGATTACCAATCTTCCTATCCCGCTTATGACAAAGCTGAGGATATTTATACAGTGATGCTAGACGATTTGAAGGCAATTAGTACGGAACTGAATAGTATAACGTTCAGTGATGAAGTAGCCGAAAAATTTGCTACGCAGGATCTGATTAATAATGGTGATGTTGAATTATGGAAAAGATATTGTAATTCATTGCGTTTGCGTATGCTTATGCGGGTATCGGCAAGCGAAACATTTGCAGCGAGGGCAACACAAGAGTTGGCTGAGATTGTCAATAACCCATCTACCTATCCTTTGATTCTTGCCAATAATGAAAATGCTCAATTGGATATTTTTAGTTTAGATGATAATAGTATACATACAAAAGGTATTAAAGATGCATTTGAAGCGGAAGGTTGGTATGCAAATTTAGCAAGTAAAATGATGATTGATCATATGGTAGCCAATAGCGACCCACGTTTGCCTTTCTTGTTTGAAAAAGGAAGCGGAGGACAGTATAAGGGGCTTGATCAAGCCTTACCCAGTGGGCAGCAATCAAGTTTGGCAAGAGGCGGTACGATTTCCATCGTGAACCGATCTACCTTTTCCCGTAATCAGTATTTCCCTGGTATATTGTTTTCTGCAACTGAAACGAATCTGTTATTAGCCGAGTATTATCAAAAAAATGGAAATGCCGGACAGGCAAAAACTTCTTTTGAAAATGGGGTAAAAGCATCGATTGATCTTTACAAAGCCATTAGGAACAAAAGCAATGATAATACAGTTGCTGCTCCCGCAGCGCCAACAACAGCGCAAATCAATACTTATCTGTCAAATTTGGATTGGGTTGGGGCAAGCAATAAGCTGCATTTGATTGCTACACAAAAGTGGATACATTTCAACGTTATCCAAACAGTCCAGGCTTGGTCTGAAGTGAGGAGATTTGATTATCCACAATTTAGCTTTGTTGTGCAAAATTCTGATATTCAGAAAGTCGTTCCTGTTAAATTCAATTTGCCTCCATCAGAAAGTGTGTATAATACAGAAAATTACAATCAGGTAAAAGATCAAGATAACATCAATACCAAGCTTTTCTGGGATGTGAATTAATCGGTTGGACGCATCATGAATGGCTTAGCGCAGAGGTAGTTTTAACTACCTCTGCTTGTTTTTAGTTCAGACGTTTATAAAAAGTAATTTCGAGTGATCATGACAGCTGTTGTCAATTGTATTTGGTCTGAAGAAGAACCAATCATTAGTTTAAAAACTCCTTTTTCTACCATCCATTCCATCTGTGTATTCAGCAGCTTTAAATCGTCGGCATGAAGGGTGAAATCGACTGTTTTTTCTTCTCCCGCTTTTAAATGAATACGCTGAAAGTCTTTTAACTGCAAGATAGGGGTAACCACACTTGAAATTTCATCTTTTACATAAAGTTGAACAACCTCATCGCCATCTAACTGACCCTCATTTTTTAAGTTAAAAGAAATGCGCAGACTCAGATCATCATCCGCGGTTTCTCTTAGTTCGCTTTTCAGATCAGTATAAGCAAAGGTGGTGTAACTCAATCCATAACCAAATGGAAACAAAGGCTTTGCATCCATTTCTACATAATTGTGTTTATTCGGTGCTTTGTAATTGTAATAAACAGGTAACTGACCAATAGATTTAGGTACAGATACAGGCAAGCGTCCCGCCGGATTATAATCTCCAAATAAGACATCTGCAATCGCGTTTCCGCCTTCTTGTCCAGGATACCACGCATCGACGATCGCATTGATATATTTTGCCGCCCAATTCAAGTTCAATGGTCGGCCTTTAATGGTTACTAAAACCACTGGTTTACCTGTAGCTTGAAGCGCTTTTAATAATTCCAATTGTTTACCTAGTAAATTTAACGTAGCACGATCAAAGCCTTCACCGCTTTCCATGTCGCTTATCTTTCCCTCGGATATGCTTACTTCTGCTGCACCTGTTTCTTGATATGAGGTTTTAAAATCACGCGCACTTGAGCCGCCAAGCACAACAACTACAACTTCTGCTTTTTTAGCAGCCTGAACTGCTGCTGGTATGGTTACTTCTGTGGTATCACGAATAGCGCAGCCCTTTACATAATCAATCTGTGCATGAGGGCCCAATTTGGCTTGTATTCCCTCTAGTACGGTCACAATATTTTCTTCAGATTGAGGGGCCGTATAATCTCCTAACTGGTTGTAAATATTATGCGCATTAGGGCCAATAACAGCTATTCTTTTTATCGACTTTTTTAAGGGCAGTAAGTTCTTGTCATTTTTTAGAAGGATAATGGATTGTTGGGCAACTCGTCGTGCTAAATTGATGTGTGCCCTTGATCGTACAACTTCACTTGCTTGGTGTACGTTTACATAGGGATTTTCGAAAAGACCCATGGCAAATTTTTGATATAACACCCGTCTCACTGCGGTATCTAAAATAGTTTCATGAACCAAGCCTTCTTTCAATGCCTTCAGTAGGGCAGGACCGTACCCATAACCACTTAAGTCTGCATCGAGACCGGCGTGAATAGCCTGTGCAGCAGCTTCTGTTGCGCTCGCAGCTACGTGATGACTGCCTACTAACCCAGATATACTTCCCAGATCGGATATGGTAAATCCATTGAATCGCCATTGTTCTCGCAATATGCCTTTTAACAACCATGAGTTTGCTGTGCAAGGAATCCCATCTATCGAGTTATAAGCTGTCATAATGGATAAAGCTCCTGCTTTGACGGCTTGTTGGAAAGGAAGGAGATAGCATTGGCGAAGCTCCCGCTCGCCCAAGGTTACACTACCTCCATTATGGCCACCTTCAGGTACCCCATAAGCGGTAAAGTGTTTCAATGTAGAAATGATATTTTGTCCGCTTTTCAGATTGTTCCCTTGGAAGCCGGTAACCATTGCTGTGCCCATTTTTGCAATCAATACGGGATCTTCGCCGTATGTTTCTTCCAAGCGCGACCAGCGCGGCTCCCGTGCGAGATCCAATATGGGGCCATAACCTATATGTCCGCCCGTTGCCCGTGTTTCTAAGGCAATTGCTTGTGCCATCTCCTGTATGAGGGCTGGGTTCCAGGTACTGGCCTGTCCAATTGCTGTTGGAAATACCGTTGCACCAACAGCCATGTGCCCGTGTGGACATTCTTCTGCAAGCAGCAGTGGAATGCCTAAACGTGTGCTATCTAACATATATCGTTGCAGGGCATTGGTTGCGATTGCTGCCTCTTGGGAAGATAAACCTGTTTTTAATGTCTTTTTTGTCCAAGGATCGGCGCGTAATGTTGCCCAAAGCATTCCTATATGCTGGCTTTTCACTGCCTCTTTAAATTTAGGACTAACCATAATCGCATTGCCCTTTTTGATGTACATTTCCCAACCAAGTAAAGTTGAAAGTTGTCCTACTTTTTCTTCCAACGTCATTCTCCCGATGAGATCATGGACACGCTCTTCAATAGCGCGTTTGGGATCTTTGTAAATAGGCTTTGGCGGTATATGTGTAAATGAGGTAAAGGTAAGCGGACTAATTGTGAGGAGGATTAGAAAAAAGGTAATCAATCTGGAATTTTTCATAAACATAAACGCTACTTACTGTAAAATTACAATAACCACCCAAAGAATAGAAAGCCATCAATAAAAATATAATAAAAAAGCCGCTCATTGAGCGGCTTTCCTTTATGTTTATGAAAGATTATTTGGATTTTTTGGCTCCTTCTTCGCCTTCCATTTGTTCTTTCAATTGAGCTAATACATCTAAATCGCCTAAAGTAGATTTTTCTACAGAATCTTTTACTTTTTTCACCGCGTTTGAAGCAGCTTTTGCCTCTTTTTTACGGTTATTGAAATCTTCGATTCTAGCTTCAGCTCTTTCATCTTCCCAGATACGAGAGTGTGAAATAACGATGCGTTTTGCTTCTTTGTTAAATTCGATGATTTTGAACTGAGCAGCTTCATCAACCTTCAATGCTTTACCATCTTCTTTGATGCTGTGTTTGCTAGGGCAGAAGCCTTCAACACCATAAGGAAGTGCAACGATATCACCTTTATCAGTTACTTTAAGCACGGTACCATCGTGAATAGAATCTACTGTAAAGATCGTTTCGAAAGTATCCCATGGGTTTTCTTCCAATTGTTTGTGACCCAAGCTCAATTTACGGTTCTCTTCATCTAATTCCAATACAACCACATCCAGCTCTTCACCTACTTTCGTGAATTCATTCGGATGGTTGATTTTCTTAGACCAAGATAAATCAGAAATATGGATTAAGCCATCAACACCTTCTTCGATTTCAACAAAAACACCGAAGTTAGTCATGTTCTTAACAATAGCTTTATGTTTACTTCCAATTGGATAACGCTCTGCAATGTTTTTCCATGGGTCAGGTGTTAATTGTTTAATACCTAAGCTCATTTTCCGCTCTTCACGATCTAAAGTCAATACTTCAGCTTCGATTTCATCTCCTACCTTCAAGAATTCTTGTGGGCTGCGAAGATTTTGTGACCACGACATTTCTGAAACGTGAATCAAGCCTTCTACACCTGGGGTAATTTCTAAGAATGCACCGTAGTCAGCTACCGTAACAATCTTGCCTTTTACTTTAGAGCCTACAGCTAAGTTCGAATCTAATGATTCCCAAGGATGTGGGGTCAATTGTTTTAAGCCTAAAGCAATCCGTTTTTTCTCATCATCAAAATCAAGAACAACTACGTTAATTTTTTCATCTAGTGACAATACTTCTTTCGGGTGCTCGATACGGCCCCAAGAGATATCCGTAATGTGCAATAAGCCGTCTACACCACCTAAGTCGATGAATACACCGAAATCTGTAATGTTTTTAACCGTACCTTCCAGTACTTGGCCTTTCTCTAGTTTGGCAACAATTTCTGATTTTTGGTTTTCTAAGTCGTCTTCTATCAACACTTTATGTGAGACAACGACATTTTTGAATTCATGATTGATTTTAACGACTTTAAACTCCATTGTTTTACCAACGTAGATATCGTAATCACGAATCGGTTTGATATCAATTTGCGAACCAGGTAAGAACGCTTCTACACCTTTAATATCGACAATCAAACCACCTTTTGTACGGCTCTTCACAAAACCATTGATGATGGTGTCGTTTTCCAGTGCTTCATTGATAGCTTCCCATGATTTTTGGGTTTTGGCACGTTTACGGGAAAGAACCAATTGTCCGTTCTCGTCTTCGCGCGACTCAACAAATACATCTACCTTATCGCCCACTTTTAGTTCGGGTAGATCGCGGAATTCAGAAAGAGATACCAAGCCATCTGATTTAAAACCGATGTTAAGTACCACATCTTTGTTGTTGATGGAAACAACCGTTCCCTCAACGATCTCTCCTTTGTTAACGGAGTTGAAAGTGCCTGCGTACTGTTCTTCTAATTGAGCACGCTCTTCGGCGCTGTAGTTACCGAAACCTTTGTCATCTTGATCCCAATCGAAGTCGCCTTCTGGAGTGATCCAAGTGTTTGATTTAATTTCGTCAATAAACTTCGAATCAGCTTCTGATTCAATGTTTTCTTTTTCCTTAACTGATTTAATGTCAGCGTCTTGGATTTCAGCTTGTTTAGCCTTTAATTCTTTTTCTGCTTCTTGTTTTTTTGCCATTAATTCATTTGTCTCCTTTTCCCGAAATTTATCAGGACTGCAAAGGTGCAAAAATTATTTTTAAAACAAGCAAAAAAGCAGTTTTATTTATAAAAAAGTCGTGATTTACAAGCGTGTAGCGCTGTTAGATATAGCCCATATCCAATTGCTCACAACTCACGCCTGATTTCCGATAGCCGACAGCTTTTCCAGTACAAAATTAAGTTGTTCTTCTTCCGTGAGATTGGTATTATCCAATATAATAGCATCATCTGCCCTTACTAATGGACTTTCTTTCCGAGTGGTATCCAGGTAGTCGCGATGCGCAATGTTCTCAAAAACATCTTCCAGCGTTATTTTTTCACCTTTATTTTTTAATTCTAAGAAACGACGTTCTGCCCGGATTTTTGGATCGGCAGTCATGAAAATTTTTAATGGAGCATGTGGAAACACTGCTGTGCCAATATCGCGGCCATCCATTACGATGTTTTTATGAGCTCCCATACGTTGTTGCTGGGCAACCATAGCTGTTCGTACTGCTTTGATTGCACTGACTGCACTTACGTTTTCAGAAACGGGCATCTGTCTGATTTCATCAGAAACATCCTCGCCGTTTAAAAGAACATGAGTTACGCCATGCTCCTTATGAAAATCTATATGAATGTCTTCAAGTGCATCTTGCACTTGTTCTCTCTGATTAATATCTATGTGGTTCCTTAAAAAATAAAGCGTTACGGCCCTATACATAGCGCCACTATCCACATATACATAATGCAGTTTATTCGCTAAAGCCTTAGCAACAGTGCTTTTTCCGCAGGAAGAGTAACCATCAATCGCGATAATGATATTGTGCTGTGTCATAGGTGCACAAACTTAGACAAAATGCTTGATATTTACGCATACCAATCCAAGAAGCTGATGCATAGCGCTTGTATAATGAAAGGAAGAAGGGAAAATATTTACTTATAACCACATTCTTATTGACTTGATATAAAATTATAAATTAACAGGTATATTACAGGGATATAATAGGGAGATAATAGGGACTTCATAGGGGCAAATGCCTGTTAAATTCGAATAACATTCCTGTAATTTTATATTGATATTATTGTTAATTGTAAACTTAATAATACGTATTACCGTATATGATTTGAATAGAATGATTAAGCTTGCCTATCTTTGTGTCTAAATGAAACGTTATGTATAATATAGATGAACTGGGCCCATATATCCAATATAAAACCTCGCGGAGTGGTGGAAGTGGTGGACAACATGTGAATAAGGTGGCTTCGAAAGTAGAATTACAATTTGACTTTGAGGCTTGTAAGTTGTGGACTGAAAAAGATAAACTGCGAATCCGGCAAAAACTGGGTAATCGCTTGTCGGTGGAAGGTAAGGTGCGCGTTATTTGTCAAGAAGACCGATCGCAATTCAAGAACAAAATATTCGCACAGAAGAAGCTCTTAAGTATGCTTTCTAATGCATCCAAAATTCCAAAACTGCGAAAACCAACCAAGAAAAGCAAAGCATCTATCGAAAAAAGATTAGAAGATAAAAGGTATCGGGCACTTTTAAAGATTAACCGAAGCAAAAATACTGATTAGAATGATTCTTAATAACGGGCTCCGTGTTGAATGTTACATGTTATCTTTGCTGCATTTCGTAATTTTGCGTAAAATTTGCCATCATAAAGCCTGTCTGCATAGGCAAGCTTGATTGCTACTGAAAAATATTATTTAAATGAAACCTGCATAAATTGCCATAAACAAAAGGACATGATTCATTTATGCAAGCTTTATCATCAATAAAAGATAAATTTAATTAGATGAAAAAAGGGGCTATCTTAGGTATTATTATCATTGCGGTTGCGATCGCCATGATTGTTAGTATTTATACCGATTCTAGTACATACGCATCGTTTAAAGACGCACAACAGACAGCGTCTGAAATTCATGTCGTTGGTGAGTTAAATAAAACCAAGACCCTGTATTATAATCCAACGAAGGATGCAAATTATTTTGCATTTTATATGGTGGATCATGATGGTACAGAATGTAAAGTAGTGTTTAATGGTGCAAAACCTCAAGATTTTGAACGTTCAGAACAAATTGTGCTCACAGGTAAAATGGTAGGGAATGAGTTCCATGCATCCAAGATCTTAATGAAATGCCCTTCCAAATACAACAAAGATCAAGTAGAAGTAACCGAATCGAAAGCATAGGCATAGTCGGCTAGTCAATTCCATCTTATTTTCTTAAACATAGTTTAATGGATATTCAATATCAAGGCGAAAGCCTACTCCCGGGGCAACTCGGACAATTTTTTATCATTTTATCCTTTGGTTCAGCCTTATTATCCTGTATTAGCTACCTTTTTGCAACAAAATATAAAGAAGATCGCTCTTGGCATCAGCTCGCACGAATTGGTTTTTTTATCAATGTAGCTGCAGTGATTGGCATTGGAAGTTGTTTGTTTTATATTATTTACAATCATTTATTTGAGTACCATTACGCATGGTCACATTCCTCACGCACCTTACCGGTGTATTACATTATTTCCAGTTTTTGGGAGGGGCAAGAGGGAAGCTTTTGGCTTTGGATGTTTTGGCAGGCCATATTGGCTGTAGTAGTAGTGGCACGGTCCAGGCAATGGGAAGATCCAGTGATGACGACCATCATGCTCTGTCAGGCCGTTTTGGCATCGATGTTAATTGGTATAGAAGTGTTAGGCGAACGCGTGGGTAGTTCGCCATTCATTCTGCTTCGCCAGGCTCTGGAAGCACCTATTTTTTCGCGTCCGGATTACTTGACCATGATTGCTGACGGTAATGGGCTGAATCCATTGTTACAGAATTATTGGATGGTCATTCATCCTCCGACATTATTTTTGGGTTTCGCTTCTATGATCGTTCCATTTGCTTATGGGATTGCTGGCTTATGGCAACGTAAATACAAAGAATGGCTTCATGCGGCGTTACCTTGGTCACTATTTGCAGTAATGGTGTTAGGTGCTGGGATTATCATGGGATCTTTCTGGGCATATGAAGCACTAAATTTTGGTGGTTTTTGGGCTTGGGACCCGGTAGAAAATGCATCTATTATCCCATGGTTTACATTGATAGCTGCTGTTCATGTTATTTTGGCTTATAAAAATTCAGGCCATGCCTATTTTACAGCTACTTTTTTGGTGTTGATTAGTTTTGTGCTGGTTATATATGCCTCTTTTTTAACACGCAGCGGCGTACTGGGTGAAACTTCGGTTCACGCTTTTACCGATTTGGGTATGTATTGGCAGTTAGTGGCCTTTAACTTGCTGTTTTTAGGAATCATGGCCTATTTTTTAATAAGCCGATGGAAAGAATTACCCATTACAAAAAAGGATGAAGATACCTATTCGCGCGAATTTTGGCTGTTTATCGGTGCGTTGATTTTGGTAGTAGCTTGTGTACAGATTATTGCAACTACTTCCATACCCGTGTTTAATGCGTTATTTGGTACGAAGGTTGCTCCTCCAGTTGATGCGGTAGCGCATTATAATAAATGGCAAACGGCTTTTGCGATTGTTGTATTGTTGCTAACAGCTATTGGCCAATTTTTAAAATACAAAAGAACAACACCAAAAGTCTTTTATGTCAAACTGCTGGTTTCACTGATTGTTTCTGTTTTGCTGACGGCTATTTTGGTGTATGTAACAAAAGTCTATGTCAATGTACTGTTTATCGTTCTTTCCTTTGCAGCAGTATTTTCACTGGTTGCCAACGCCCGTGTGTTGGGGGATGCTTTTAAAGGGCGTTGGAAATTAGCGGGTTCATCTGTGGCGCACATTGGATTTGCCTTATTGATTATTGGTGCTTTGGTGGCTGCGGCAACCAATAAGGTGGTCTCGCTTAATGCAGGTGGTTCTATACCAATTGCTGGATTTGAAGAGCGGGAAAAACCGGGTGAAAATCTGTTTTTATATATCAACCAACCCATGAAAATGGATGGTTATACCATTACCTATGTAGGGGACAGTGTTGCGGCACCCAATGTTTACTATAAGGTAAATTATGAGCGGAAAAATGAAAAAGGAGATGTTGTAGAACAATTTCAGCTAACGCCTAATGCACAACAAAATCCAAAAATGGGATTGATTGGTACCCCAAGCACCCGCCATTATCTCACGCGCGATATCTATACTATTGTAACTTCGGCGCCTAAGTTAGATGACCCTACGGCACATGCGCATGATGAACAGGGGCATCAAGCTAACGAAGGCTATGATGAGCCTACCATACAGCTGGTTCAGGTAGGGGATACCCTACGTTATAAGAATGGTTTTGTCATCGTTAAAGGAGTAGATAGGAATGCTACATTGCAGAATATGCCTTTGGCAAATGGCGACCTCTTATTTGCATTGCAATTGGAGGTGCACGCAGTTACAGGTGAAGTTTATTCGGCTCATCCTAAGTATCTTATTAAGAACGGCAATCCTTTCGATTTTGCACATGATATTGCGGATCAAGGACTGCGTTTTCGTTTTACCAAAATCGTCCCCGATAAAGGAATGGAGCTAATGATTTATCAAAAGCCACTGCCAGAGAAGAAATGGATTGTGATGAAAGCTATTGAATTTCCCTATATTAATTTCTTTTGGTGCGGAACGATCATCATGACCATTGGTTTCTTGCTTTCTATCTTTAGAAGAAATAAAGAACTGAAGCGCAAGATGGCTTAATTTTTGTTTTATTGTACGCTTATGGATATCGTTATTTTAGGAAGTGGGAATGTGGCAACACATTTAAGTTTCGCTTTAAAAAAAGCGGGTTATCCCATTAAGCAGGTATTTAGTCGTCAGTTAGAACATGCCAAACAATTAGCAGAGGGAATGGGTGCAGAGCCTATTGATGATTTGCGTTATGTGACAACAGCAGCGGATGTTTATATCATTGCAGTTAAGGATGATGCAATTGAAGCCGTTGCATCGGAGTTAAGGCTTCGAAATAAAATTTTACTGCATACATCAGGTAGCACGGACATGGAAGTATTGAAACCTTTTTCAACTTTTTATGGGGTTATCTATCCCTTGCAAACCATTTCGAAGCAGATACCTCTTGATTTCTCGAAAGTTCCATTGATTTTGGAATTTTCGGATGCAGAAACCCGGCAAGAGCTTCTAAACCTGGCTTTTAAATTGTCTCCTATTATCCACGAATACAATTCTATACAGCGAAAGTGTTTACATCTTGGAGCGGTTATGACCTGTAATTTCAGTAATTACTTATATACGATTGCCCATGATTTCCTAACAGACAGTCATGTTGACTTTAATTTACTGAAGCCTTTAATAGAAGAAACAGTAGCCAAAATGCAACTGCATAATCCGAGTGACATACAGACAGGTCCAGCGGTACGGAATGATCAGATTATTTTGGAAAAGCATCTTGATATGTTGAAAGATCATCCTGTGTGGCAACAGGTTTATCGCGTGCTTAGTGAAGGCATTATCAATCAGCATATCTCAGAGAAAGACAAAACATAAACAAACGACGAAAAGAAATGTTATTTGAAAAACTAGGTGCTGTTAAAGCATTTGCTTTTGACGTAGATGGTGTCTTAACAAACGGTGAGGTATTGGTGACAGAAGCAGGTGATCAATTGCGGAAATTTCATATTCGCGATGGTTATGCACTCCAGCTAGCAGTTAAAAAAGGATATCCCATTGTAGTTATCACGGGCGCTCAATCACTGGGGGTGCAGCGGCGTTTGGAAGGTTTGGGGATTCGGGATATTTATTTGGGTATACGCGATAAGATGACCGTTTTCAATGCTTGGCTTAGCCGTAACCAGATTCAAGCAGCGGAGGTTTTATATGTCGGCGATGATATTCCAGATTTGGCAGTAATGCGCTGTGTTGGTATACCGGCGTGCCCAGCTGATGCTGCTGAGGAAATTAAGGCAATAGCCAGCTATATTAGTCCGAAATTAGGCGGCTGCGGGGCCGTACGTGACGTGATAGAAAAAGTAATGAAGGTACAGCAAACCTGGCAGGATGATGTAATTGTACAAAGCGTATAAGAATGTGCATTATGACGCAATGATACCATGGAAAATCTAGCAAATAGACATATTATTTTAGCATCACAATCGCCCCGCAGAAAGGAGCTACTAGCATCTCTCGGATTAAAATTTGATGTAGAAATTAAAACCGTGGAAGAATCTTATCCACCTACTATGCGCGGGGCGGCGGTAGCCTTGTATATAGCGACAAAAAAGGCAGAAGCATTTCATTTGCGTTCAGACAAAGAACTAGTTATCACGGCAGATACCATTGTGAGCATTGACGATGTCATTTTAGGTAAGCCAGCTGATTATGAAGAGGCATTTAAAATGCTTACCCGTTTATCTGGTAAACGACATGAGGTGATTACCGGAGTGGCCTTGAAAACAATGGATAAGGTACGGTCTTTTTACGATGTAACGGCGGTGTATTTTAACAAGCTGAACGATGAACAAATTGCCTATTATTTGGAAACTTTTAAGCCCTATGATAAAGCAGGGGCATATGGTATTCAGGAATGGATAGGAGCGGTAGCCGTTGATCACATTGAAGGCTCATATACCAATGTAATGGGGTTGCCAACCGCTAAGCTATACAAAGAGCTGGTAAAACTTTAAACCAAAGAAGCAACATGAAACAAATTGGGTTGCTATCAGATACCCACAGCTTTCTGGATGAAGCGATCTTTACGCATTTTGCTGCTTGTGATGAGATTTGGCACGCCGGTGATTTTGGTGATGTTGTTATAGCTGATCGTTTAGCAGCATTTAAACCGCTTAGGGGCGTTTATGGTAATATTGACGGCTCGTTTATCAGAAACGTTTATCCTGAAGATTTACGATTCGTATGTGAAGGAGTGGATGTATGGATCACGCATATTGGAGGGTATCCCGGACGGTATGCCCCGCGCATACGAAAGCAACTTTATCTAAACCCTCCAAAGCTTTTTATCACCGGCCATTCACACATTCTGAAGGTGATATATGATAAGAAAATCAACTGCCTGCATCTCAATCCTGGAGCAGCGGGAAGGCAGGGATGGCATCGCGTACGTACGTTAATGCGTTTTGTGGTCGATCAGGGCGTAATTAAAGATTTAAATGTAATTGAATTGTCTGGAAGATAAATTACACTAATCCCACTTTTATTCTTGTTCTTGTATTGCTAAAATGTTTTTATATGGGCTTTTTAGCAATATTTTTGTGTATGTTTTACACTCTTGTTTTTTATTTTTTTTACACTAAGTGTCTTTTTTTGTTTTAAATTTGCCGCCGTTCATATGGTACAGAACCGTATGAAGAAATGGAAAAATTTTTAAAAATGAAACCACAATTTATATAAATGAAAGACAGTATAGCTCTTGTAAAAACCCTCGGACAATTTATTATTGAAAAGCAAGCCGATTTTCCATATGCTAAAGGTGAGTTAAGTCGTTTGTTGCGTGATATTGGTATTGCTGCAAAAATAGTGAATCGTGAAGTGAACAAAGCTGGATTGGTTGATGTACTAGGAGATGCAGGGACAGTTAACGTGCAAGGAGAAGGACAAAAGAAGCTGGATGTATATGCAAATGAACAATTTATCACTGCCTTACGGAGTGGGGGAGAATGTTGCGTAGTTGCCTCAGAAGAAAATGATGAGTGTGTTTACATTGAATCAGAGATATCAAAAAATGCCAAGTATATTGTTGCTATTGATCCATTAGACGGCTCCTCAAATATTGATGTCAATGTGGCTATCGGCACGATATTTTCCATTTATCGTCGAAAAAGCCTGGAGGGGAAGCCTCTAATCAGTGATGCATTACAGCCTGGGAAAGAACAAGTTGCTGCTGGTTATGTGATCTATGGTTCTTCTACTATGTTGGTTTATACAACGGGTAAAGGAGTAAATGGTTTCACGCTTGATCCATCGATCGGTGAGTTTTGTCTTTCACACCCCAATATGACGATTCCAAAAGATGGTACCATTTATTCCATTAATGAAGGTAATTATGTGCATTTCCCCCAAGGGGTGAAGGATTATATTAAATACTGCCAAGAAGCCGATGCGATGACAAACAGGCCTTATACTTCACGTTATATAGGTTCTATGGTGGCCGATATACACCGTAATCTCATTAAAGGTGGAGTGTTTTTGTATCCGGTTTCGGCGGCATACCCTCAAGGAAAATTGAGGCTTGTGTATGAATGTAACCCTATGGCCTTTATTTTAGAACAAGCAGGTGGGTTGGCTATTGATGGTACACAACGTATTTTAGACATCGTTCCGCAACGCTTGCATCAACGCTCGGCTATTTTCCTCGGATCGGAGCGTATGGTGAGTAAACTAATAGGATTTTTAAATGACGGTAAAGATAAAACGAAGATGTTATGGGGTAAAGATGCTATAAGCGCTCCTTAACTTCTATCAAGAAAGTTTTTAAACGTTCCAATGAATCTATAACCCGTTGATTTTCTTTTGCTTGGTTTTTATTTGTTTTAAGGAAATCGCGGGCCCCCTGTAGGGTATAACCCTTATCTTTTACTAAATTAAAAATGATTTTTAGATGTTCTATATCGCTAGGCGTGAATAAGCGATTGCCTTTTTTGTTTTTCTTGGGTTGGATAATGTCAAACTCACGCTCATAGAATCTGATTTGTGAGGCATTGACGCCAAACATCTCTGTTACTTCACCCATGGTGTAGTATAATTTATTTATTTCTCTCTCTTTATAAGGCATGTGTAAAGCTATTGAATGATAAAGCAAATAGCTTATATCAAAAAGTATTCCTAATTTTATTGATCTTCATTCATCTAAACTTAACCAAAACTAAATGAAAATACCTGAATTATCAAACGAGCTTAATTAAAATACCCGTTTGGGATAGAAATCGTACCATTGAATTTAAAGAAAAAAACTATCTTTAGGGCTGTTGGTTCATTGTAAAATGTTGATGCTAGTTCGTTTATATGAATAAAAGTTTTTTTGACCATATTACCCATGCCTTTGATACACCTTTAACAAATTCGGTGCTTATTTTTTCACTGATTTTGTTCATCATCTTGATCATTCCCATGTTGTTGCGTAAGATCAAAATACCAGGCATTATCGGATTGATATTGTCGGGTGTATTGATAGGCCCTCATGGCTTACATATCCTTGCACAGACAGATGCTGTTAAATTATTCTCTACCATTGGTTTATTATATATTATGTTTATAGCTGGCTTAGAGCTGGATATGAATGAGTTTAGAAAAACAAAACATAAAAGTGGTGTTTTTGGCTTTTATACGTTTATAGTTCCGATTTTAGTGGGTTTCCCGGTATGTTATTATCTTTTGCAATTCGATCTTGGTGCGAGCTTATTGGTTTCAAGTATGTTCGCAACGCATACGCTGGTAGCCTATCCCATTGTTAATAGCTATGGTATTTCAAAAAATCAGGCAGTTGCCATTACCATTGGTGGTACTATTTTAACAGATACGGCGGTACTTATTATCTTGGCGATTATTGTAGGTTCAACGCAAGGCCATCTTGATCAGCAATTTTGGGTACGCTTAACCGTTTCTATTGCTGTTTTTCTAGGAATCATGTTTGGTATTGTTCCTAAAATTGCCAAATGGTTCTTTCAGAAAGTGGAGGGTGAAAAAACATCGCATTACATCTTTGTGCTATTGGTTGTTTTCTTTGCGGCTTTTATGGCCGAGGTTTCTGGTTTGGAGCCTATTATTGGGGCCTTTATCGCAGGCCTGGCTTTGAATAAATTCATTCCGCATTCATCCGCGTTGATGAATCGGATTGAATTTATTGGAAATGCCATTTTTATTCCTTTCTTTCTGATTAGCGTGGGGATGATTGTGAACGTTAAGGTACTTTATGAAGGTCCAGAAGCAATAATCGTGGCGGGTACACTCACATTGATTTCTGTATGTGGCAAATGGCTGGCCGCTTGGTTTACCCAACTTTCTTTTAAATATAGCGCGGCACAACGCCAGGTTATTTATGGTTTAAGTGGATCGCATGCGGCTGCTACACTGGCCATTATCATGGTGGGATATGAAAATCATATCGTAGATGAAAATGTATTAAATGCAACCATTTTGCTGATATTATCTACCTGTATCATTGCATCCATGGTTACCGAAGCGGCATCCAAAAAGGTCGTGTTGGCTGGTGATCAGGATATTGTTTCGGATGAGCGTGATGTGATTCGTGATGAGCATTTACTTGTGCCTATTGCTAATTTGAACAATATGGAGATTTTATTGGATTTTGCAACACTGATCAAAAACAAAAAATCGCTTCATCCGGTTACTATACTGACTGTGGTACCCAACAACGAAATGGCTGAAGCCAATTTAAAAAAGGCAAGGAAAAATCTGGATTCTACAGCAAAATATGCTTCTGGAAGCGAAATTGAAGTAAACATGATGGCTACCATTGATTATAATATCGCAGGTGGTATTAGTAGGGCATCACGTGAGGTGCTGGCAGACAGTATCTTAATTGGATGGCCAAGCCAAACAGGGATTATTGAAAAGATGGTGGGCGAAAAGACGGAAAGTATTTTGAACCGTACGGATATCAATATTTTTATGTGCCATTTTGATAAACCATTTGTAACAAATACGCGTATTACGCTTATTTGCCCACCTATGGCAGAAGATGAAAAAGGATTTACCTACTGGTTAAATAAAGTGGGCCTTTTGGCGGTTGAACTTACTTTGCCTGTAATATGTGTTGCGAACGGGCGTTCAATAGAAGCGGTTCAGCGTTATTTAAAACGGAATAAAATAAATTGCGATATCCGATTTGTTGCCCACCAAGACTGGGATAACTTATCTACACTATCTAGTTATATCACAGACAACGACCTATTGATTTTTGTTTCAGCTAGAATAGGAGAAGTATCTTATAACAGTGAATTTAATGGCATACCAAAAAAATTGACTCGTATGTATGCCAATAATAATAAAATTTTGGTGTATCCAAGTAGACGTGCTACCAGTGTATTCGATAATTATGACGAAGTGAGCGCAATGTCTAGTAACCGAGGATATACGCGGTTGCAACGAGTAGGAAAAGAGCTTGGTAGCATTTTAAAATTGCGGACCAAAAAGTTTCCTGACGCAAATACGAAAAGCGATGACAACAACAAAAATAACTTATAACAAGCAAGAAGGTAAATTATTAGTACCTAAGCACCCTATCATTCCATTTATTATAGGCGATGGTATAGGCCCCGATATTTGGCGTGCTTCTGTTCGTGTATTTGATGCAGCGATAAAACAGGCCTATCAAGGAGAGCGCAGTATTGAATGGATGGAGATTTTAGCAGGACAAAAAGCATACGATGAGACGGGAGAATGGTTGCCGGAAGCTAGTATTGATGCCATGCGTGAATATGTGGTGTCAATTAAAGGGCCGTTAACAACTCCTGTAGGAGGAGGGATACGGTCTTTGAATGTAGCCATACGCCAAATACTTGATCTGTATGTCTGCCAACGGCCACTTTCGTGGATTAGGGGCGTTCCGTCGCCTGTGAAACACCCAGAACGCGTAGATATGGTTATCTTTCGCGAGAATACGGAGGATATATATGCGGGGATTGAGTTTGAGGCGGGTTCAGACGAGGCCAAAAAGCTGCAACATATCTTAGCAAAAGAGTTTCATGTAGATTACCCCTTTAGAGATTTAACAGCATTGGGAATCAAGCCCGTATCTAAAGAAGGTTCTGAACGTTTAATCCGTTCAGCTATTGCTTTTGCTATTGAGAATAAAAGACCTTCGGTTAGCTTGGTTCATAAAGGAAATATCATGAAGTTTACAGAAGGGGCTTTTAAACATTGGGGATATGCCTTGGCCGAAAAGGAATTTGGGGAGCATGTTTTCACTTGGAATCAATGGGAAAAATGGAAGTCCGAACACGGAGAGCAAGAGGCAAACGCACAATTGAAAAGCGCACAGGATGCAGGTAAAGTGATTATAAAAGATGTGATTGCTGATAATTTTTTGCAGCAAATTTTACTGAACCCACAGGATTACTCCATCATTGCTACATTGAACCTGAATGGTGATTATATCTCTGATGCGTTGGCGGCAATTGTAGGAGGGATTGGTATCGCACCGGGAGGTAATATCAATTACCACACCGGACATGCCGTGTTTGAAGCAACACATGGTACCGCACCGCGCTTTGCCAATACAGATACGATGAACCCTTCGTCAGTTATTTTGAGTGGTGTAATGCTTTTTGATTATATAGGTTGGCAAGAGGTATCTACATGTATTCGTCAGGCATTACAAAAAACCATTGCCGCAAAAAAGGTAACCATCGATTTCTATAACCAAATGGAAGGGGCCATTTTACTTAAAACCAGTGAATTTGCGGATGCTGTTATAGATCACCTTAGTGTTTAGATATGTGAAGTATTTAGTACATAGTGCTTAGTATTTGGATATTTTTGCTAGAATAGGTCTTGATACCTGATACTTACAACGTATCACTTAAAACTTATAACTCAAGAGCTCTTGGCTTTTCGCTTTAAGCTTTCTGCTTTGAGCTTCCCACTCAACGAGCTTGAATAAAAAATAGTACTTTTGTAGTCTATTCAATATACTAAATGTTATAATATATCCGTTTGGAGGGATAAGAAAGTTAATATATGGCTAAGATTCTGCTTGTAGAAGATGATACTACCTTTTCGACGATACTAGATGGTTTTTTAAGAAAAAATGGCCATGAGGTCGAAATACGATATAATGTTAAAAGCAGTATCAAGTCGCTCGATGCATCTTTTCAGCTGATTCTTTTAGATTATCGTTTGGGAGATGGTACAGGGCTGGATGTGCTAGAAGAAATACGTAGTCGTGGTCTACATATGCCCGTGATTATTATGACGAGTTTTAATGATGTGCGGACTGCCGTAAAAGCCATGCGGTTAGGCGTGTTTGATTATATAACGAAGCCAGTGAATCCTGATGAGTTATTGATGATTTTAAACGATGCGCTCGATGGCACAGGTAAGAAAGAGACTGCAAAAAGTAAACAGGCGCGGAAAGAAGAGCGTGTTGAAACAGCTGATTTTGTGAAGGGGAGTAGCATGCCGTCTAAAAAATTACATGAATATATTGAATTGGTCGCTCCAACAGATATGTCTGTTTTGGTAAGGGGGGAGAGTGGAACTGGAAAAGAATATGTTGCGCGCTCCATTCATTTAAAAAGCAAACGCGCAGATAAACCTTTTGTTTCAATTGATTGTGGTACATTATCTAAAGAACTGGCTGCTAGCGAACTCTTTGGACACATTAAAGGCTCGTTTACAGGTGCATTAACTGATAAAAAGGGGCAATTTGAAGAGGCTGATGGAGGGACACTCTTCCTTGATGAAATCGGTAATCTTTCTTACGATGTGCAAATAAAACTATTGCGCGCATTGCAAGAAAGGGTTATTCAACCTATTGGCGCAAATAAACTAATTAAGGTTGATGTACGGGTAATTGCCGCAACCAATGATGATTTGTTGGGTAATGCGACTACAGGTAATTTTAGAGAAGATCTGTATCATCGGATTAATGAGTTTGAAATTGTCGTGCCACCGCTTCGTGAACGAGGGAATGATATGGATACTTTTATTCGCTTTTTTGTGGAGCAGGCCAATAGTGAGCTTAATCGGAGTGTTAGCCACTTGTCTGACGAAGTACACGAAATATTTAAGGCATATGATTGGCCGGGAAATTTACGTGAATTGAAAAACGTTATTAAACGGATGGTGTTATTAACAGCTAGCGATACGGCAGAAGTAAGCGCCTTGCCCGATGAGATGGTGCAATCCATTCATCACAATAAACGGAACAAATCGTTAGGGAATGATTCGCCTGCTGCTGATCTAAAATCACAGAGCGAGGCACATGAAAGGCAGCTGATTCTGGATGTGCTTCAACAGGTAAAATATAACAAAAGCAAAGCTGCGCAAGTACTCAATATTGATCGCAAAACACTATATAATAAATTGGATAAATATGGTTTATCCTAGCTAACGAGAGAATTGCTGTGTAAATCTTCTTTTAGATAATCCAGTAAACGATATAGCTGATCGATAACTCCCTGGATTTCTAAAATATCGAAATCATTGTTGCGGATATCAATTTCCAATTTGCGCAATTTCAATGCAATTTTCTGCCCACCTATTTGCGATGTTCTGCCCGCTAATTTATGGCAAATCATGGCCAATTCTTCTCGTTCGTTTGCTTGAAGGGCATTGCGCAGTTTGATTAAATCTTTTGCAGTGTCTTTAATAAATATATTCAGTATTTTAATGAGTTGCGCGTTGTCATTGAAAGCCATTTTTTTAAGGCTGGTAAAATCGAAGTCTTTCAGGTCATTACGGTTTTTAATCTGAAGTGATTCTTCAATATTCTTTTTTAAGCCTAATAGATGCAATAAGTCAATTTCCTTAAAGGGTTTCAATAACAGGCCATCAAAGCCTTGTGCTAGTATCTGTTCACGTTCTTCGGGTAAGGCTTGCGCGGTAAAGGCATATACTTTTACGTCTTTACCAATGATTGGTTTCAATTCATTGTTCAGCTCAACGCCAGTTTTTCCTGGCATGCGCATATCCATCAATAAGATGCTAACGCTTGAATCCCAAGGGGTAGCAAGTAACTCATCTGGTGAAGAAAAAGTACGGTGTTTAATGTGGTATTTAGTGAAAATGCTATGGCACAATTCCAATATAAAGGAGTCATCATCGATGACCCATATGCTACCCTGAAAGTCTTGAATAGGAATAAGATTGTTTCCGGCATGATTATCTTCAATCCAGGTAGATGTTTTTAATGGGATGTCGACCTGGAATATAGAACCTTGATTCAGCTTGCTCTGGATAGTAACTTGTCCGCCCATCGCTTCACAAAGAGTCTTTACAATGCTTAAACCAAGACCACTGCCAAAGTGGATGCCCGAATTGGAGTTTTCTGCTTGTTCGAATTCGTTGAAAATACGATGAATATCACTTTCGGGAATTCCCTTGCCGGTATCTTCAACTACGATCTTCAGGGCAGTCCATTCATTTTCAAGATTCGTTTTTACCGTAAGCGTAACTGAACCCTGATCGGTAAATTTAATGGCATTGCTCAGTAAATTGTAAAGAATTTGTTTAATGCGGAAAGGATCACCCAATACATAGCCGCTACCTGCAATACTTTTTATTAAATTTAGTGCTAGCGACTTGTCTTCAGCCTGTAATTGCATAGCAGCAACCACTTCATCAATCAGTTTTGATAGATTAAAGTCTTGATTGTTAAAGTGGAACTTTCCAGAATTAATACGATTATAATCCAGCACCTCATTAACAATTTGCAGCAAGTGTTCGGATGATTGATAAATAATATTAACCTTCCGGCTATCACCTGGATGTTCTTCACTGAGTTGTTCTGCATATCCGATAATGGATTGCAAGGGCGTGCGCAATTCATGGCTCATATTAGACAGGAAGCGTTGTTTCGCTGCACTATGGTATTCAGCCTCTTCTTTGGCAAGTTCTAACTCACGCCGGTAACGGTTACTTTTGCGTATATCGGATAGAATGAGTAATACCAGTACAGCTGTGATACCGAAAAAACCCAATACGACTAAATTAATCCGACTTAAGCTATGATTCATTACAAAACGAGCAAGCGCATTTTCAGCTTCCATTTGAGTCATTCCTTCCTTTTCGACCTCGTTCAAAATGCTCAACATTTTACTGATCAATAAATTGCCCGCGTAAGTGAGCTCTACTTCGCGATCGATGAAAGAATCACTCTGTGCTTTCTGTGTCTCTTCGATTACTCGGAGTACGCTATCAATTAACTTAATGGCGCTGTCTTGCCTAGCCGTACTGATGGTATCTATTAGCTCGTTTAATTCTTCCTTTACGATACGTCGGGGTTGAGTAATGATCCTTGGGGGAATGCTTTTCTTCTTAGCGCCAAACAATCTGCCAAAGAAAGAACGATCGTCTTCTACTTTTGTTGAATCTCCTTGAATGATTTCTCCTGGTTCAATGGTCGTTGTCTCGGTAATTTTTCGTTTGGTAACGACCGTGCTGTCGCCTTGGGGTGTGTTTTGTAAGATATTCCCAATGCTTTGTAATTGCTCGGAAAACTCGTGACTATCCACCATCTTTTCACGTACCTCGACATAGGCCTTGAATAATTTATCACGCTCGCTAAGCAATATTTTGATAGAATCTATTCTCCGAATTTGGTTACTATCTGTTGCATATAAATTTTTAAGGGAATCTAAAGAGGAAGCAACCAATTTGGATTCGTGCTGAAAACTATTATATGCTTCCTGATTATCGGTCAGCACTTGCGAACGTTGTAATTGATCTAGTTGCATGATATCTCTTGATACCTGACTTACCAATTGCATTTTCTCGTTTGGTTTGGCAATATTGTCAACAGCTGCAATGACTTGGTTAAATGCGTCTTTACTGATAGTCCAGGCTAGCGCCAAAGCGATACAGCAGCAAATGAAGACAAAAATCACTTTCCTTCTGACGCTCTTATTTGATAATTTTTGATCACGCATTTAGGTAAAGTTACGAATTATGCGATACTTTTTTCCGCAAAAAGTATCCAAAATCGACCAAAGGGAGTTTTGCATATATTAAATAAAAATGCCGAATGGTTTAGATTCGGCATTTTTATAATAGTATAGATGACTAATTTTCGTCCAGATTTTGCAGGAACACAAATTTGTTATCAAACATATCTAATTTGATCCTACTGTCTTTATCTATTTTTCCGGCGAGTATTTCTTTCGATAGCTCATTCAGGATTTTTTTCTGTATTACTCGCTTAAGCGGTCTGGCACCAAATTGGGGGTCGTAACCCAGCTGTGCAAGCCAGTCCAGAGCTTCGGTGGAAGCTTCGATCGTAATACCCATTTCGGCTAATTGATTTTGAACCTGTGCAAATTGTAAGCGTACAATATCGCCAATTTCTTCCCTACTTAATGGAGTGAACATAATCACTTCATCAATGCGATTCAAAAATTCAGGACGTATCGATTTCTTAAGCAGTTCGAACACTTCATTCTTTGTTTTAGCGATTATCTCATCTTTGTTTACATCATTCAGTTCGCTAAAATTTTCTTGAATAAGAGGTGAACCCATATTAGATGTCATGATAATGATGGTGTTCTTAAAGTTGACCACGCGGCCCTTGTTATCCGTTAGATGTCCATCGTCTAATACTTGTAGCAAGATATTGAATACATCTGGATGGGCTTTCTCGATTTCGTCAAGCAAAACAACTGAATACGGCCTGCGACGAATGGCTTCGGTTAACTGGCCACCTTCATCATAGCCTACATATCCTGGAGGCGCACCGATTAATCGTGATACCGCATGACGTTCTTGATACTCGCTCATATCAATGCGCACCATCGCGTGCTCATCATTGAAAAGATATTCAGCTAATGCCTTAGCCAATTCGGTTTTACCCACACCGGTAGTACCTAAAAAGATAAAAGAACCAATCGGGCGTCGTTTATCGCTCAAGCCTGCACGCGATCGCCGGATGGCATCAGAAATCGCTTCAATAGCTTCACTCTGACCAGCAACCCGTTTATGAAGTTCTTCTTCTAAATGAAGGAGTTTCTCGCGTTCACTTTTGACCATTTTACTAACCGGTATACCTGTCCAACGTGCCACCACGTCGGCAATGTCCTCTGCGGTAACCTCTTCTTTCAACATTCTCTCAGATCCCTGTTTTTCTTCCAGTTCCTTTTTAAGTTTTTCAAGCTCATCTTGGGCCTGTTTAATACGGCCATAGCGAATTTCGGCCACTTTTCCATAATCGCCAGCACGTTCGGCCTGTTCTGCTTCTAGTTTAAAATCTTCGATCTGTTGTACATGCAAGTTCAAATTATCTACTAATGATTTTTCGCCTTGCCAAGCAGCGCGTAGTGAATCGCGCTCAGATGCCAGATTGGCTATTTCCCTGCTCAATTCTTCGACTTTAGCTTTATCCTTTTCCCGTTTGATGGCTTCCCGCTCAATTTCGAGCTGCATGATTTTACGTTCAATTTCGTCCACCGCTTCTGGTACCGAATCCATCTCCAAACGGAGTTTGGATGCAGCCTCATCCATCAAATCAATGGCTTTATCGGGCAGAAAGCGATCCGCAATATAACGCTGCGAAAGCTCTACTGCGGCAATAATCGCTTCATCTTTAATCCTTACTTTATGATGGGTTTCATAACGCTCTTTAATACCTCTCAAAATGGAAATGGCGTCTTGCGTATCCGGTTCATCCACCATGACCTTCTGGAATCGTCTTTCTAAGGCTTTGTCTTTTTCAAAGTACTTTTGAAATTCGTTTAATGTGGTGGCTCCAATGGCCCGCAATTCACCCCTTGCTAATGCGGGCTTTAAGATATTAGCAGCATCCATGGCTCCTTCACCGCCTCCAGCACCTACCAAGGTGTGAATTTCGTCGATAAAAAGGATAATTTCGCCGTCACTATCAGTTACCTCTTTCACAACAGCTTTTAACCGTTCTTCAAATTCACCTTTGTACTTAGCGCCTGCTACGAGTGCCCCCATATCCAGTGAGAAAACCGTTTTACTTTTTAAGTTTTCGGGTACATCTCCTTTGATGATACGGTGGGCGATACCTTCGGCTATCGCTGTTTTTCCTACACCCGGTTCGCCCACCAAAATGGGATTATTTTTTGTTCTACGGGATAAGATTTGGATTACCCGGCGAATTTCTTCATCGCGACCAATAACAGGATCTAGCTTGCCTGATTCGGCAAATTCATTGAGGTTGCGTGCGTACTTATTGAGGGCATTGTAGGTTGCTTCTGCATTTTGATCTGTAACGCGTGTGCTGCCTCTTAATTCTGTAATGGCTTTCTTCAAGTCTTTCTCGGTAACACCTTGATCTTTTAAGAGTGCGGCTGTTTTATCGCCTGCATTTAAGATGCCTAATAAGAGGTGTTCAACAGAAACAAACTCATCTTTGAAATCTTTGAGATATCCTTGTGCTTTTTGTAAGGCTGAATTTGTTGCTGAAGAAAGATAAATATTGCTTCCACTTACTTTGGGAAAACTGTTGATTTGTTGGTCTAAGGCTTCATTTAGACGATTGATATTGACGTTTAATTTTTTTAGTAAATGACTCACGACATTTTCATCCACTAAAAGTAACGCCTTTAATAAATGAGCATTCTCAATAGCCTGCTGCTGATTGCCGCTCGCAATCTCAGATGCCTTTTGGATAGCTTCCTGAGCTTTAATTGTAAAGTTATTTAAATTCATTTTCGTGCTATTATAATTCGGTTTGTTCAAGAGTACAACCGCATCATATTAGCAAAACGAATACCAGCGCAACATGTTTGAATAAAGTAGACATTTTGTCTTGTGTGCTTTAGGTTTTTATGACTAAATGTCTGTATTTAAGGGGTTTATACTGAAATAATGACGGGTTTTGATGGGATTGCGAGTTGCCTGTTGTGAGTTGTGAGAAGGAGCATTAGCAGTGACGAAAGATGGTTATTGGTTTTAGGTGTTAAGGGATTGGCTAATCGCTTACAGCTAAAGGCTAAGACCTATTAGTTTTGGTATCCACCGGCAGTGGTGTTCGCCTAAAACTTAAAACTTACTACTTACAACTTAAAAGCGTTCCAGTTCTTCTTTAAGCTTTGTCGTCTGGAAATCGGTCAACTTTTTAAGTGGTCCCGCTGCTACCATTTTCATCATCATATTGAGCTCCGCGGTGATGGTAAAAATTGCTTCAGTGCTTGTAGTGGTTATAGCTTTTAATTTCCAAGATAAAGTGAGATCAAAGGGTGGTTTTTCGGTTGGTACGATGATAATGGTATCATGAGCAGTGCGCATTTGTATTTTTAAAGCCAGCTTTGCCATTTGTTGTATGGAAAAACTAGCTTCATCTGCTGTAGAATTCCAATCCGATACATTCGAAGGCATTAATTGTTCATGGTTGTTGAAATCAGCAAGAAACTTAAACACCGATTCGACAGGTTGATTAATGCTAATTTTACTCTCGATTACTGTCATCTGTTTTATACCGTTTTGGGCTCCCAATTTGCTGGATCGCGCCGCCATTCGCGAAGCAAGTCTTCATCCTCATGATGGATGAAACCATTTTCTGCTGCATATTTAATTAATGCATTGTAGTTAGAGAGTGTTGTATACCTGCATTTAGCTGCTTTAAAATTCTCGTCAGCAACATCAAAACCATAACTAAAGATAGCTACTAGACCAACGACATCACATCCTGCTTCCCGAAGTGCTTCCACAGCTTTCAAACTACTTTTCCCTGTAGAAATTAAATCTTCAATAACCACGACACGTTGACCATCGATGATTTCACCCTCGATCATGTTTTGTCTGCCATGATCCTTCGCACTGGAACGAACATATGCAAAAGGCAAACCCAAATCTTGTGCTACCAAAACACCTTGAGGGATGCCTGCCGTGGCGACACCCGCAATCATTCCGATAGAGCCGAACTCTTCTTGTATCACTTCTGATAATTTCTGACGAATATAAGTTCGCACTGTTGGATGTGACAAGGATATACGGTTATCGCAATAAATAGGGGATCTCCAACCCGACGCCCATGTAAAAGGTTTGGTAGGTTGTAATTTAATTGCTTTAATTTGTAATAAAAATTCGGCAACTTTTTGTTCAATCTCACTCTTGTGATTCATGACGCAAATTTATAAAATTTATATGAACGAATCGGTCTTAATTTTGGCTGATTTTACCCCAAAGGGGCTATTGGAATTTCAACATATTGATTTACAATCATTTGATTTGGTCAATCTGTTCAGGAAAAGTATTTCATCTAAGCAACAAGCAAACTATTTACTGGTAACCGCTCAGCCAAAAAAAACTTTAAGAATGATTAGAAAACAGGTTAAAGTGATTGGTGCTGCTGGTGGTTTAGTGAAAAATGGCGATGGTAAGTTGCTGTTTATTCACCGGTTAGGAAAGTGGGATTTGCCAAAGGGAAAGATCGATCCTGGTGAAAGACCGAAAAAAACAGCTGTAAGAGAGGTAACGGAAGAATGTGGAATAAAAATAGACTATTTAGGACCTAAAATTAGTTCATCATACCATATGTATGAGATGAAAGGTACATTGGTGTTGAAAAAAACAAATTGGTATGAGATGGCTGTAAACAAAAGTCCGCAGCTTATACCTCAAACCAGCGAGGATATTACCGATGCCATTTGGCTGGATCCCATACACTTGGATCAGGTATTGGCCAATACATACGGCATCATAAAGGATGTGTTGGAGAAACGTGCTTATATATAATGAAGCACTTCTTTTGGAACCAAATGGGTAATTGAACCATTGTTTTTCAGTATATCGCGTACAATGGTTGAGCTAATGTGATTCAAGCCAGGACTGCTTACAAAAAATACAGTTTCTATTGCTTGTGCAAGCTGTAGGTTGTTTTGAGCAATGGCATTTTCGTAATTAAAGTCTGCGGTATTGCGGAGGCCCCTTAAAATATAGTTCGCTTGTATTTGTTTACAAAAATCGACTGTAAGTCCTTCATACGAAGTGACTCGAATCGTTTCAGAAGAGGCAAACAGTTCGCTAAGCATGGCGAGGCGCTGTTCCATAGAGAATCGGGTCTGCTTGGCGCTATTCTGTCCAATGGCAACATGTATCTCATCAAATAAGGGAGTTGCTCGAAGAATGATGTCTACGTGTGCATGGGTAATCGGGTCGAAGGAGCCTGGGAAAAGTGCAATTCTTTTTTGCATATGGAGGAGATTAAAGGATATATCTTCAAACTTAGATAAAATGCTTTATATTCAACAACAATAAACTTCAGTAATTTTGCTAACGCTGAAAGATACTAAAGGCCGAATACCCATAATTTCGTTTTTCAATGAAGAACTTATGTGCTTCAATTTTTCGTGTGCTGGGATGTTCTAAAACAAATATACCTCCTGGATTGAGTAGCTCCCGATCAAATATAAAGTGGGGGAGTTGGGTTAGGGCCGGCAAATCATATGGTGGATCGGCAAAAATGAAATCAAACGTTTGTTTACATCGTTGCAGGAATTTAAAGACATCACTCTTAACTATTTCAATTTGCTCGAGCCTATATTTTGTTTTTTGCGTTTGAATGAAGGCGCAACATTTGCCATATTGATCAACAGCAGTAATATGCTTGACCTGACGGGATGCGAGCTCAAGGGTGATATTACCTGTGCCACTGAAAAGATCAAGCGCACTCGCTTCTTCCCAAGAGAGATGGTGCTGCAAGATATTGAATAATGCTTCTTTTGCTAAATCGGTTGTTGGCCTAACTGGTAAATTGGCGGGTGGTGTTATCCGTATTCCGCCATACTGTCCACCTATGATACGCATAATAAGCCAAATAAGGGTAGAGATTGGTGCGCTCGTTTGAGCAAATCTTGATTGCTGCAACTAAATAAGGTTGATAGGTTCATTACCTGTACCTGATCGCTGTATTGATGTAAACGTGCATAGTAAGGATGTACATCATCCAAATTACCCGAAGCGTATACCAAAGTATCTGCCCAATCAATTTCACATGCTTGTACTATAGCCAATAGAAAATAACTAAAATCATCTATCTGTTCACAAACTTGCACTTGGTGGTATATCAAATTGCCTTTTCTGAAATAAGTGAACGTAATGCGATGGTCCACCATATGAATAAACAATGCAGTATCTATATGGGGATGCAAATACTTGTACGCAGACAATAAACAGGTGTTTAGTGCGTAAACCGAAAAATTTGGAAATTCCTGTTCGAGCGATGTACAGGCTTCCATCGGTAGTGTATAGGTTCCATATGTGTTTAGCGGAGTTATCTGATCGACCAATAGCTGGTGACTGTCCTTTGTTACCCCGAGCATATGGAGATATTGTTCTTCTTGAGTTGGGTTATATAAGTCTTTAGGAACCAGTAGATAATGTGGGTTGTTTACTATAATCTTAGTGCTACTATATTGCGTGCTCAATAATTGTTGTACCCGTTCTTGATTGCTATGCTTCTGCCAGGATAATGCTAAGAGCAATTGATTTTCTTCATTGAAAATGGCCATTTGATAGTCCATGGTTTCTTCAAGAATGAACAAGTGATATGTGGCGCTATGTTCAACAGAGTAGTTGTTGTCTATAAATGCTATCTTTAATAATTCGCTCATGGCAAGCAAAAATACCCTTTACAAATGATATTGCAAAAAGCATTTTTTTGTGGTAGGTTTGGGCGTGGAGATGACAAATGTACTTGCTCAATATTTCACGGTAACACCTACACTGCCACAATACCATGCTTTTGAGGCATTGGTTAGTTTTTTGATGGCGGTTGAAAAAAATAGCTGTTTTGTGTTAAAGGGATATGCTGGGACGGGAAAAACAACCTTACTAGCCGCGTTGGTAAAAGCATTACCAACGTTTCGTATGCGTTCGGTTTTATTGGCCCCTACAGGGAGGGCTGCCAAGGTAATGAGTGCTTATGCAGGTATACCGGCGACTACCATTCATAAGAAGATATATAGAAAACGGGTTGCAGGAACGCCAGATTTATCATTTACTTTAGCAGATAATTTACATAAAAACACATTGTTTATTGTAGATGAGGCTTCTATGATTTCTGATGAGCAAGTGGTCTATGATCGTAAAAGCCTATTGGAAGACTTGGTTGACTATGTGGCGAACGGGGAGCATTGTAAACTATTGTTTGTAGGTGATATCGCGCAATTACCACCCGTTGGCCTGATAGAAAGCCCAGCATTGAATAGTGAATATCTTCATGCTCGTTTTGGCTATGAAATATTTACGGCTGAACTGACAGAGGTGGTTAGACAAGAGGGTAATTCGGGTATTTTATTCAATGCGACCGCGATTAGAGAGCAAATCCGATGGGATAAAGAAGCTAATGAGCAAGTCCGTTTTCCTAAGTTATCCGTTAAAGGGTTTACAGATGTTTATCGTATGACCGGCGAACGTTTAATAGAAGGACTGCACTATGCTTATGATAAGTATGGCATAGAGAATACATTGGTGATTTGTCGTTCAAATAAGCATGCGAACCTCTATAATCAACATATCCGCAATCAAATTTTGTATCGTGAAGAAGAGCTTACCGGCGGTGATCAAGTAATGGTGGTGCGAAACAATTACTATTGGGCGGCAGCGCAAGAAGGAACGCAACGTTTTATTGCTAATGGTGATATGGCTGTTGTTAAAAGAGTGCGCAATGTACACGAGCAACATGGATTTCGATTTGCAGATGTATCGTTAGGATTTATGGATCAGGAAGATGCTGAGCCGTTGACTTGTAGGGTGTTATTAGATGTATTGCATAGTGATACACCTCATTTGCCATTCGAAGAACAACGTCGATTATTTGATGCGGTAATGCTGGATTATGCGCATATAACCAACAAAAGGGCTAGGATGGAAGCATTGAAAAATGATGGCTATTACAATGCGCTTCAAATCAAATTCTCCATGGCTGTTACCTGTCATAAAGCACAAGGAGGTCAATGGGATGCTGTATTTATCGATCAGGGTTATTTAAAGGAAGAAATGCTCACCACCGAATTTTTACGTTGGCTATATACCGCCTGTACGCGTGCAACAAAGGAGCTTTTTCTTTTGAATTTTCATGAACAATTTTTTGTTGGCTAGGCTTGATTATCATGTAGTTTTAATGGTTAATTCAAGCTGGGTAGAAGCGACTTTCTTTCCGTAAAATGCGGCTGCCTTTTTGTCGAAATCTGCTGCTAGCTCCGTCGTGAAAAAACGAATACTTCCTGTTTTAGTGCATAACATTTCTATGTTTGGATGCCTTTGAAGGTAGCTTGCTAGACTTTTAGCAATAATGGGGCCTTGACTTAATATACGGATACGATCTGGGACACATTGTTTGATTACCGGTAATAACAAAGGATAATGGGTACAAGCTAATACGAGTGCGTCTATACGAGATGATTTGGCCAGTATCCGATCTATGTGTTGCTGAACAAAAAAACGCGCACCTTCTGAATATATCTCGTTGTTTTCAACAAGCGGAACCCACATGGGACAGGCTTCCTGATAAACAGCGATATGAGGAAAAAATTTATTGATTTCGATGGCGTAAGATTGGGAATTAATCGTACCCGGTGTGGCTAAGATGCCAATGTGTTTATTGATTGTAAATTGATCGATTATTTCGGTAGTAGGCCGGATGACGCCCAAGACTCGCCTTAAATCACCGTGCAAGGGCAGGTCATGCTGTTGAATGGTGCGTAGTGCTTTTGCCGAGGCCGTATTGCAAGCCAATATAACCAAATGGCATCCCATATCAAAAAGATGGTTTACACACGCTAATGTGTATTGATAAACCGTTTCATAGGAGCGGGTACCATAAGGTACCCGTGCATTGTCTCCCAAATAAATATAGTCATATTGGGGCAAAAGGGCTTCGATTTCTTTGAAGACACTTAAGCCGCCATAGCCTGAATCGAAAATACCAATGGGTCCCATACCAAGTGTTAAGTGAAAATCCAAAATTAAAAATTAAAAAGAAATTCCTGCTACATCTATGTTGTGCTAAATAGTATACTAGTTGGTCATCGGTTTTCTTGCCCATTCCAATTCATCCCAGTTTAAGTTATTAAAATTAGGACTAAACGAATTGGGATCGCTAATGGTCATCAGTAATTCAAATTGTTTAGCATAAGGCTGCGTCAGTAATGAGCCCTTGGGTATATATGGATAACTATCTATGTAGGTTAAAATTCGATCGGGTGAAATTCGGCGCTGTATATAAGCCCTATGAATATCGTCTGGATGTTTAATTCCTGCTGCGGCCATCAATTCGGCAGCGCTAATGAGCGTAAGACGGTGGTAATTGGCCACCCGTACTTTTTTGTCGGCTACTACGAGCCCTCTTACTAGGTTTGGATTCTGTGTTGCTACACCCGTTGGGCATGTGTTTTTATTGCACTCCAGAGCTTGTATGCATCCTAACGCCATCATCATTCCGCGAGCGCTATTACATAGGTCAGCCCCTAGCGCGAAATGTTTCACTAGGTCAAACCCGGTAACGACTTTACCTGAAGCAATGATTTTAATGTATTTCTTTAAGTCAAACCCAGTAAGGCAATCGTACACAAAGGCTAATGCGTCTCGAAGTGGCATGCCTACATGATTGGAGAATTCCAAGGGAGCAGCACCAGTACCACCCTCGCCACCATCAACGGTTACAAAATCAGGGTAGATTTCTGTTTGAATCATTGCTTTGCAAATAGCAACAAATTCGCTTCTGTGACCAATACATAGTTTAAAGCCAATGGGTTTTCCATTGGAAAGCTCCCGTAAATGTTTAACGAAATGGAGGAGTTCGATTGGTGTTTGGAAGGCGCGGTGATACGGAGGAGATTCCACATCTTTACCTACTTCTACCAATCGGATTTTGGCAATTTCTTCCGTAACTTTTGCTGCCGGAAGAATACCCCCATGACCTGGTTTTGCTCCTTGAGATAGCTTGATCTCAATCATTTTTACTTGGGGCAGGGTTGCTTTCATATGGAAAGCTTGTGGATCAAAATTACCATCTAATGTGCGGCAGCCGAAATAGCCCGTTCCAATTTGCCAAATAATATCTCCGCCACCTTCCAAATGATAATCGGTTAAACCACCCTCACCGGTATTGTGTGCGAAATTTCCAATTTTTGCACCCTCATTTAATGCCATGACGGCATTTTTACTTAAAGAACCGTAGCTCATGGCTGATATATTCAATACACTAGCCGAATAAGGTTGTTTGCAATCTGGGCCGCCAACAGTGACGCGTGGATCATAATCGGCTGCACTGAAGGGTAAGGCATTGATGCTATGATTTAACCACTCGTAATTGCTTTCGTACACATTCAGCTGTGTGCCAAATGGTGTAGTATCTTCTTCTCTTTTAGCCCGTTGATAAATGACGTTGCGGTGTATACGGCTAAAGGGACGACCATCTGTGTCACTTTCAATAAAATATTGCTGAATTTTGGGGCGCAAATCTTCCATCAGGTAACGCAATCTGCCAAAAATAGGAAAATTGCGACGAATGGCGCGTTTTGACTGATAAATATCAAATAATCCAAGTAAAAATAACGGACAAATAAGTATGAAAGACCAGTAAATAGGCGGCCACCATATACCCGTAATGGCTAGGGCTACAAAAACGATGAAAGAAATTGCAAAAAATAGGGTTTTCATGAGTGAATTATTTTATAGGATGAAAACAGTATCTTTGTGCTTATAGCAACAATGAATTCCAAGATAATATAAAATATTGAATTAATGAAGATTTTAATCATTAACGGGCCTAATTTAAATTTGTTAGGAATAAGGGAGCCTTCGGTATATGGAAATCAAGGGTTTGAAACTTATTTTGAAGAACTGAAAACCTTATTCTCTACAGTTGAGCTAACTTACTTCCAAAGTAACCACGAGGGGGAGATTATCGATAAATTGCATGAAGCGGGTTTTGATCATGATGGGATTGTGCTGAATGCAGGCGCCTATACCCATACTTCTTTAGCTATTGCTGATGCCATTGCTGCCATCCGTACACCGGTAATTGAAGTGCACATTTCTAATGTACACGCCCGCGAAACGTTTAGACATCACTCTTATTTGGCGAAAAACTGTAAAGGCGTTATTGCCGGCTTTGGGTTTGATAGCTATCGTTTAGCTATTTTGAATTTGGTGAAGTGAGGTTATCAAACTTACTCCAGATCTCGTAGATGGGATCGCCTTTAGAGCTTAGGCCACTGTGATGCCATTGACCGTCTTCTATTTTACCATCGAAGGTTAGCTGTGCACCTACACGTTCGTTATCTCTTGAAAAGAATTCAATGTTTTCGGTATACTGATTATGAGCAAAGCTGTATGTTCCGCCACCGGTTCCAGAGAACTCACCGGTTTTGATGTTGATAGCTACCCATTGGAATCGCGTTCCTGACAGGATTTTCAAAGTTCGTCTGTCTCTTAAGGGCATTGCATGCCATTTGCCATCTACTTTTCGATCAGTAATACGCCAAACGCCAGCTAAAGGCCCGTTGTTGGTGTCAACGCGCTGCCACGATATTTTTTTTCCGCTGATATCTGTTGTAAGGCTTTCTTTTACCTGAGCAAGGTACGTGTACGTTTTTTGTACCTCATCGGGGTGCTGCGCATTGAATTGAACGTTTAGTGTTAACTGATTGTTGTTAAGCGCATAAGGCCCCCCGCATGTGTTGATGAATTTTTTGTTTTCTTGATCAAATGTGCTATAGCTTAAATAATTGTCTACCAAAACAAGTAGGTGTTGCGTTGTTCCTTCCTGTGCAAGCCATGCGCCTCCAATGGTATGTGTTTGCGCATGAAGGAGCGATAGATGACAGATCCATAAGAAATAAAGCATCGCTAGTCTTTTCATCGTTGATATATAATGGTTTATTGTTTCTAACGATTGAGTCTAACTTTTGTTTGATGATGCATAACTATCGCCACTTTTTGGGGTTTAGTTGGTCAAATGTTCTTTTGCCCAATACAAAGTATGCCCAAATAATACTAGCACGATAAACGCCATTGGTTACAGTTTTACGTTTAACCGCCTTTCTTTTCATAGCTGTTTTTTTAAAATCCCGAAAGAAGTGCGCATGTGCTTTATTGATAGCCCATGCATCTTTCCGTTGTCCGATCCATATAAATCGCATCCATGCTAGGAGGTCTAGCCATAATCTTAAAAAGATGATGTATATAGCCTGGAATAAAGGTAGGTTCTTTTGCAACATCATCAGATTGTTCCTGAAATTAAGGTATGTCTTAAAAGGGTTTTCTTTTTGGAGTGTACCTCCACCAACATGAAATACATGCGATTGAGCGCAATATCCGATCATATATCCCCATTGTTTGAGTCGCCAGCATAGATCTATCTCTTCCATATGCGCAAAGAAATCACCATCAAAACCACCGACCTTTTCCCAGGCGACAGATCGAATGAATAGGGCTGCCCCACTGGCCCAAAAAACTTCCGTATTTTGATTATATTGACCATGATCAATTTCTATGGTGTCCAGTACACGACCGGCACAGAACGGATAGCCCAGCCAATCCATGTATCCTCCAGCTGCACCAGCATGTTCGAAGCAAGTTGGTTGATGAAAAGCCAGTATTTTGGGTTGCGCCGCGGCAATGTTTGTATCGGTTTCCATGAAGGTAATCATCGATTCAATCCAATTAGGTGTTACGGATACATCCGAATTCAATAATACAAAATAATCGGCCGCGATTTCTTGTAGCGCTCGATTGTAACCTTCAGCAAAGCCATAATTCTGCTGAAACCGTATGATTCGGATGGTTGGATGATTTTCTATTAAAAAATCAACCGAACCATCAGTAGAAGCGTTGTCGCCCACAACGATTTCCAAGTTAGGATACGTACTTGCGCATATAGATGGAAGAAATTTTTCCAAGTAATGCTTACCATTCCAGTTCAATATAACAACTGCTACTTTCTTGTTCATGATGTGGGTTTGTGTTTCCATCGACGATGCGACCATAACCACCATGCTGGTTTCGCCCGAATATAATCTTCCAAAAGTTTATTGTAAGCCAATGTGATTTCGTGTTCGTCTGTGGCTGAAGGGTGGGCTGCAATGGTTGTAAAACGGCAAATATAATGGCCTCTTTTAGGGCGGTCAATATGACAATAAACAACGGGAAAACCTGTTTTTCTTGCAATCTTCTCCATACCTTCAAAAACCAAAGTAGGCTGACCTAGAAAAGATACAAAGTAATCTGCTTCTGAACGCACCGGTGTTTGATCGGATAAAAACATACTAATATGGGGTGTGTGCTTGCGTGCAACGATTTGTCGCAACGTTTGGCGCATAGGTACCATATAGGCATTAAACCGACTGCGCATTTGATTGAATATTTTTTCAAACCCTTTGTTTGATAGGGGTTTATAAATAATGAGAACCGGCTTGTCTGTCATGAGCGAGAGCCGATGGATACCGAGCTCCCAATTGCCGTAATGTGCTGTGGCACCAATGATGGGAATACCTTGATCTAAATAACGATGGATTTCTTCTTCATTGGCCAAAGTGATGCGTCTTTTCACTTCTTCAGCGCGGATACTTCGCATCTTAATGGTTTCAACAAACATATCGGCCAGAAAGACATAAAACTGTTTCGCAATGTGTTTGATCTCTTTACGCGATTTCTCCGGGAAGGCAGTGGTTAAATTGCCATAAATGACCGTTTTTCGGTAACCAATAAGATAATAAAGAATAAAAAAAAGCACATCGCTCATGGCATATAATACCCAAAAGGGGAGTAATGATACGATGAGAATAAAAAAAGACAGTATACGGTTGCCTAGACTCATAAGCGCAAATATCGCAAAAAAGCCAATTTAATCTGTATTTTTGTAGGCGAATAGTATATCTAAATGGATTGTAATAAATTATTTCCCTGTTTTTACCTACCACCCATTGAAGCGATAGCCGAGATGATCCGTGGCAATGGCCAAGAAGTATGTATCGAACGGTTTGAACATTTTCCCAAACAAACCTATCGCAATCGGGCTACCATCTATTCGCCAAATGGGAAGCTCGATTTAATTATCCCTGTAGTTAAGGGTTCCAAAGTACACACAGTAATAAAAGATGTGCGTATAAGTTATGAAAGCAATTGGCAACGTTTACATTGGATGAGCTTGCAGACTTCCTATCGTCGGTCGGCATATTTTGAATTTTATGAGGATGATTTTGCTCCTTTTTATGAAAAAAAATACCCCTTCCTTTTCGATTTTAATATGGAATTCATGACCATGCTGTTTCGTCTATTAAAAATAAAACAAACATGGTCGTTTACGACATCGTATTCGGCTGCACCCAGTAATATGCTTGATTTCCGAAGTAGCATTCATCCAAAAGGAAAAACGATAACGGTAGTGCCTAAACCTTATTTTCAGGTCTTTGAACCTAAACACGGATTTATACCGAACTTAAGTATTGTAGACTTGCTGTTTAATCAGGGGCCACATAGTTTGTCATTTCTGTAGAAGCCAAACGTCTCCAGCATTGCCATAGCCACTCTTAATCGTTTAAAAGCTCCATCTTTTTACATATTTTATTGAGGTCTTGCGTGATTTTGCTGATGAAGGAGATTTGCTCAGTAATGAGTTTCGTTTCTTCGCTCCATACCCCTTCACTGCTTTCAGGTAGCGGTGAAATGGGCTTGATATCAATTTCGTTAAACGGTTCGTCATGGCCAGGAAGAATAAAATGTTCGATAATCTGAGCCAGTTGCTTGAGCGATTTTCGTATGAGTTTTATATGTTCCTGTGTAATCGTATGTTCATTGCTGTTCGTAATCACATTAACCAATGCTACTAAATAAGACGAAAGAATATGGTTGTAAATCAAAAAGCGATTCAGGTCCTTGGCATTTTTTTGTTTGCTTTTTGGTTCGGTAATCATCCGTTGAAAAATGGAAGTTAGGTTAGCCATTTGTACATACACGTTCTTACGTACCAATTTATAATCTGTTTGGCTAACGGGTGCGTCTACCATGTATTCCAATGCCTTGGCCAAATAGTTGTAATTGGCTATGAGCAGTTTGCGCATACCCGTCTGCATATTTTTGCTTTCCCAACTCGGAAATATAATATAGCTAGAGGAAAAAGCCAATAAGCTTCCGGTTATGGTGTCAATAACCCGTTCTTTTAGAATGTCTAAGGTGCCCACCCCTAAAAAGCTATAAAGAATGAGTAGATAAGGTGTTAAAAACATGACTCCTAAAATGTAGTTTACACGGATAAAGCTGTAAGCCAACACCATGAAAAATAGGAGGAATATAAACCGGACGACCTCTTGGTCTACAGCTAATAGAATGCCAATACCTGCTAAGCCTCCAATAATGGTACCGCTCATGCGTTGGTAGTTGCGTTGTTTCGTGAGGCTCCAACCGGGTTTTAAAATAACCAATACCGTCATCAATATCCAATAACTATGACCTCCAAAATGAAAGAATTTTGAAATAGAATAAGCCAGCAGCATTACGATGACCATACGAAGGGCATGCCGGAATGTGGATGAGCTTAATGTGAGGTTGTCTTTCAAGATTTTGGGATTGAAAGATTGATGCGAAAGAAACTTGGTTAGATCGGTTTCATTGCTTTTGAACTCGCCGGTATTCGTGTCAAAATACTGATATATATTGTTCAGTTTGTTGGTCAAGTCGCGGATGTTTACCAATATCTTTTTTAAGATAATGGTGTTTTTACCGTTATTTTCAATCTGATCTATAATAGCCTTGATGTTGGCGAGGTCTGTTTTAAATTCATATAACCTTTTTGGCCGATTGTCGGCCATGATATGGTAAGCTAGATTATCCATTTCGTTTGCCAATCGATTCAAGGTGATGTGAATGGCGCGAATGGCCTCTGTACCTTCAAAACTTTTACGAATATCATCATAGTCATAGTGCGTTGCTGTCGTTTTTTCAAAGAAATCGACCATATCTGTGAAGATGATAACAAGCAAGCGCCCAATTTTTGTCGAATCTTTAACAATAGCCTTGCTTTTAAAAAGCAATTCACGTACAGCATCCTGATGTTGATGGATGGTAACCTGCCGCTCGATCAGTTTTTGGAAATTTTTTTCATTATCTACTTTTGGGTTGTAAAAATCAGCCTTTATTCGAAGGTACGATGCAGTGTCCTGAATGGATTCTGCTAAAGCTTGCTGAGGTAGCCGGAAAGGCCTAAACAATGTAATGCTGAGGCTGAGCACCATGTACCATGCACCACCCAATGTGGCATAAAAAGCTTGCAATAACGAACTCTGACCAACTGACCGAAGCTCATTCATGTTTAATATCATGATGAGCATGGTTGCCGTACCCAAGGAAGCCGCTCGCGTGCCATAGACAGCTATCATACATATGGAAAAACTTAAGATCGCTAATAGGCCAACAATAGCCAAGTCATAAGGGTTAAATAGCTTAGTGAGCCAGGAAATAACGAAAAGCATTCCCGTTAAGACCAACATGGCATTTCTGCGGTCTTTAGTTGGGCCTGGGGTATCTACAATACTGGTGATCACTGCTCCTAATGAGACTGCTATACCGGTTTGTATATCGCCAAGGTAGGAAAAAACCAAAGCAGGGACCAAAGCACCAAATGCGATTCGTAAGCCATCTGCGAAATATTGACTATATAAAAATTTCTTAATTTCCCTTGTCTGTTTCATTTAGCTAAATGCGCGTAGTCCCACCCTGGAAATGAAGCAACGTGCTGCATACCAAAGCCGGGCATGTTTATCACGATAAGTTTGGTGGCAAAATGTGCCGAAATAACTCGAAAAACGTGTGAAATTTGCAATTCCAAAGTGTGTTGGACTTTACTTACGAATATACAAATAATATTCCGACTTGTTTGCAGATTGTGTGTTTTAGAATAAAACGCCTATATTCGCTTAGGTACTCAATCAACAAATAAGTATAACAAATTATTAATTATTGTGGTAAAAAGATTTTTTATTGCAATAATTTGCGCTTATTAGTCTATGTGTTAATATTTATTTGTATTTTGTGCCGGTTTGTTGAAAAAAAACAAATAGCAGGCGTGCTGTTTTACCTTATATTACTTGGCACATACATCCGGTCGTTATAGACAAGATATAGTGCGCGCGCCTTATACAAGCAAAACATAACATTAATATATATGAAATTAAGTCAGAAAGAAGCTGTTTATCAGGATGAGGTGCTTACGCGCTTTGAGCTTTATAATAGTCTTTTTTTAACATTACCCTTTTATCAAGTAAAACATACCGGAACGTTGTTGCCTTTCTTTGCGACGCATATAGAAAAGGGAGTGGCTGATAAAATGGATCCGGAAGCAATCATAGAAAGTTTTTTTGGACAATACGAGCAGTATATCCATAAGGCAGATCGTGTTGATTTGCTTTTTCGGATCATCCAATACATCGAACGACAGATAGTGTTGTTTGATGCCATTGAAGATTCCGCTTTTTCAAAAACGGGTAAGGCGGACGACGCGGGATCATTAGAGGGTTTGATTAAACGAGTAGAAAATAATCCGGAGCTGCGAGAAAAAGTTGCTAAACGATTAAAGGAGGTTTCTGTGCGTCTGGTATTAACTGCACACCCTACGCAGTTTTATCCGGGTGAGGTTTTGGGTATCATGACTGATTTAACGGAAGCGTTAAAGTACAATGATGTGAATTCCATACATTTATTGTTGAAGCAGCTTGGAAAAACGCCCTTTTTGCAGAAGAATAAACCTACACCGGTAGACGAAGCAAGAAAGCTGGCATGGTTTCTTGAAAATGTTTTCTATCCGGTTATTTCTGATATTCAATGCATCGTAGACAATGAATTTGATAGCTTGTCAGATCCCGATAAACAAGTAGTTGAATTGGGGTTTTGGCCAGGGGGCGACCGTGACGGAAATCCGAATGTAACAGTAGAGAGCACGAAAGAGGTTTCTCTTTTATTACGTACCATTTTATTTCGGTGCTACTATCGCGATTTTCGGGTAATAAAAAGGCGCATAACGTTTAAAGGAGTTGAAAAATACATGTCAACTTTGCAAGATTTATTCTATGAAAATAGTTTTAATCCAACGGAAAACCAATCCAATGTAAAGGAGGCGATTTTAAAAAATCTCAACGAAGTAAAAAGGGTCTTGAAAGAATATCACGATGGCCTCTTTGTCAACTTGGTAGACGATTTACTGCGGAAGGTAAATATATTTGGTACGTATTTTTCAAGTTTGGATATCAGGCAAGATAGTAGTGTGCTCCGTAAAAGCTATCGTGATTTACATAAAAACAATCCTACCGAAACGCAAATTGCCACTGATTTTGAAGATTTGGATGAAGAAGATAAGATTCGTGCTATTCGTTTCCAAGAGGTGGAGCTGGATGCTACCGCTATAAAGGATCCTCTTGTTTTGGATACCATCAATACGATTCAGTATGTGAAGCAGATCCAAAAATCGAATGGGGAGAAAGCTTGCCATCGATTTATCATCAGTAATTGCCAGCAGGCATCCGATATTTTGGGTTTGATGGAGTTGTTCCTGTGGAATGGTTGGAAAAAAGGATCGTTAACGATGGACTTTGTTCCGTTATTCGAGACGGTTGATGACCTGCATCGCGCCGCTGCAGTTATGGAAAGACTGTATAAAAATGAGGTTTATCGTGCACATTTAAAGCGACGTGGAAATAAGCAAACCGTCATGTTGGGATTCTCGGATAGCATGAAAGATGGTGGCTATCTGATGGCCAATTGGTCTATCTATAAAGCAAAGATTGAGCTGACGGCCATGGCGCGTAAATACGATGTTCAATTAACCTTTTTTGATGGGCGGGGCGGCCCTCCAGCTCGTGGTGGTGGAAAAACACAACGTTTTTATGCCGCTATGGGAGAAGAAATAGCGAATGACCATATTCAGTTGACTATTCAAGGTCAAACAATTAGTAGTCAGTACGGTTCATTTGATACCGCCCACTATAACATTGAGCAATTGTTAAATGCGGGAATCACTTCTGGTATCAAGACGAAAGCGGGGGATACATTAAGCGAAGAGAAGAAGCAATTGATTGATCAGATGGCGGACGCTAGTTATCATAAGTTTATGGAATTACGGCATCATCCGCTTTTTATGAAATATCTGGAAGAATTGAGTCCACTTAAATTCTTATCATCATTGAATATCAGTAGTCGGCCAGTGAAACGAAATTCGAGCTCAGAAATGCGATTGGAAGATTTACGGGCTATTAGTTTCGTAACGGCATGGAGTCAGTTGAAGCAGAGTGTACCGGGATGTTTCGGTGTAGGCACCGCATTGAAAGCGGTTGATGAGGCAGGTGAATGGGAGAAGGTTGAGGAGTTATATCATACTTCTGGCATGTTTAAAACGATCATTGATAACAGTGTCATGTCGATGACCAAATCCAACTTGAACATTACTGCATATCTGAAGAATGACAAGAAGTTTGGTGATTTTTGGAACATTTTGAAAGAAGAGTTTGATTTGACAAAAGTGTATTTCCTAAAGCTAACTAAAACCAAAATGCTCATGGAACGTTTTCCGGTTGAACGTAAATCAATTGCTACCAGAGAAAAGGCCATATTACCCTTGGTAATTATTCAGCATTATGCTATCAAAAAGCTGCACGATACCCCTGTAGATGATCCGAATTATGAGATTTATGGTAAATTGCTTACGCGTACAGTTTATGGTATCGTAAATGCAGGTAGAAATTTGGTTTAAAACCGTGTTATTTTGCATTTTAAATTGATAAAAGAAAATTTTTATGGTAGGTTTGCTGCATAAAACTTACATACTAACAAATGATGTTAAAAATGACTAAAAAGATAACTTTATTTGGAATATCGGCCGTTGCCTGTGTGTTATCAATGAGCTCATGTACGAGTGTAGGCGAACACAAGACCAGCGCAGAGCTTTACTATACCAATATTACAAAAGCTGACAACGAGGAGCTTACGTTTTTGAGGACAGTATATAAGGCTGCAAACGATGAAGTTGCCTTTGCTGATATTATTTCACAACGGGGCACAAATGCACAGATAAAGTCATTGGCCGCTGATTTGAGTGCAAAATACAAAGCAATGCAAACCAAGATAGAAGCGGTTGCAAAAAGCGAGCACGTCATCATTCCAAATGCTGCTATGCCTGCGTTTGAACTACCCGCAGGATTGGACTCTGCTCAATCTGCTGTATTGGAGAAAGCCTATTTAGAGCAATCGGTACATAACCAGGAGACGATGGTAGAGCAATTCGAAATTGCTGCACGCAATACCCGTAAAGTGATTCAAGATTATGCATCGGAGGTATTGCCTTCTTTGGATAAAAATCTAGAAGAAACAAAAAGCTTACTATAGCTTTTGAAATAAAGAATGTACCAAAAAAGTAAACACCAATTTACTTTTTTTGGTACATCTAATAAGCTTTTGAAGCGAGAGTCTTCAGAAAATATATACTGCGTGTTGCACTAAATGCGTAGTTTCAAAACCAATTAATAATAAAAACGCTCATTTATGTCAAAATATCCGGTTATAGCAGGAATATTGTCTTATGGTATGTCTGGCAGAATATTTCATGCCCCTTTTTTAGAAACCAATACGCGTTTTAAGCTGAGGGCTGTTGTAGAGCGAAGTAAAAAGGTTGCTCAGCAACGTTATCCAGGTCTAATTAGTTATGATGATGTGGATGCATTATTGGATGATAAGGAGATTGAATTGGTGATTGTCAATACGCCTAATCAAACCCATTTTGAATATGCGAAGAATGCATTGCTCAAAGGCAAACATGTATTGATTGAGAAACCATGCGCTGCAACAGCGGCCGAGGCGAAAGAATTGTTTGAGATAGGGGAAAAGCAAGGAAAATACGTGATGGTTTTCCAAAACCGACGTTGGGATAGCGATTACAAATTGGTTAAACGCATTGTAGAGAGTGGTGTTTTGGGTGAGGTGATTGAATTTCATGTGCGCTTTGATCGCTATAGAAGGGATAAGAGCCCTAAATTATTCAAAGAAATTAATCAACCCGCTAGTGGATTGACTTATGATTTAGGACCTCATTTACTTGATCAGGTAATTGATCTGTTTGGCAAGCCGAAAGATAGCATTAAGCTAACAGCTACTCACCGTGCAGAATCGGAAGTGGATGATTTCTTTACTTTTGTGTTAAGCTATGATCATGGTCTAACTGTATTTGCGTCTTCGAGTTTATTGGTAGCGCAACCCTTACCTGCTTATGTTGTACATGGCACCAAGGGGTCTTTTCAGAAGAGTCGCGCTGATGTGCAGGAAGAACAATTAGATAGGGGAATGTGGCCAACAGATGAGCGTTTTGGCTTGGAACCTGTAGGGCAAGAAGGCTTGCTTACGCTCATAAATAAAAACAATCAAAAGCAAATTTTCTATAAAGAGGCATTGAAAGGCAATTATAAGGGCTTGTTTAACGCTGTTTATGAACAATTGAGAAAAAATAAACCCTATCCCATTACGGCAGAGCAAATTATTTGGCAGATGGAACTGCTTGAAAAGAAGGGTTGGAACACATAAAACGTAATATAGAGTTAACCTAAAATTAACATTATTGTGTAACCTTTGTTGCTAAGGTAATTAAGGTACATTGGTCAATGTCTACATCGTTTAAGCGTCAAGCTCCGTTTGTAAATAGAGAAATTAGTTGGTTGTTTTTTAATGAGCGGGTGTTGCAAGAAGCTGCCGATCAGTCGGTGCCTCTGCTTGAAAGATTACGTTTTTTAGCTATATTTTCCTCCAATTTGGATGAGTTCTATCGGGTAAGGGTAGCTACGCTAAATCGATTGGTAAACGTTAACACAAAGGCTAAAGAATTATTGGGTTTTAATCCCAGAAAAATTCTTCATGAAATCAAAAATATCGTGGTGAAGCAGGAAAAGCGCTTTGAATATCTCTACGAGAATATTATCATGAAAGAACTAGCCAATGAACGGATATTTATCATTAATGAAACGCAGCTTAATGTAGAAAGGGGGGCTTTTGTTAGGCAATATTTTCATGAAAAGGTATTGCCAGACTTGGTGCCGATTATGCTTGATGGCTACACCAATAAAGTTTTTCCGGCCTTAAGAGATCGCGGTATTTATTTTATTATCAAGCTTACAGATAAGAAAAAAATTAAATTTGCACTCTTAGAAATCCCCACTAAAAGTGTCGCTCGTTTTTTGGTACTTCCACATACCAATAATCTAAAATTTATCATTCTACTGGATGATATTATACGATATTGCTTAGATGATTTGTTTTTTATCTTTAAATACGAGCATATAGAGGCGTATAGTATTCAGCTTACACGTGATGCCGAATTAGACATCGATATGAACGTAAGCGAAAAATTTATTGATAGCCTCGCAAAGAGCTTGCAAAAGCGATCAAAAGGAAAACCTATGCGCCTGCTGTACGATAGTGAGATACCGTTGGATATCCTTAATTTCTTAGTGAGCGGTATGGATCTTCATAACAGCGCATTGATACCAGGGAACCGTTATCATAGTTTTCGTGATTTTATAGATTTTCCAAATATAGGTGGCGCACATTTATCATATCGTTCTTTACGGCCGCTTGCTGTACAAGGGCTTGATTTAGGTACGAGTATCTTTAGCCAAGTTGCTAAGAGAGATTATCTCATCAGTTTACCTTATCAATCTTTTGACTATATTATCCACTTTTTACGGGAGGCTGCTATTGATCCTAAAGTGGTGGCTATCCATATTACTTTATACCGATTGGCGCAAAATTCAAAAATTATACATGCATTGATTCATGCCGCTAAAAATGGTAAGCAAGTAAACTGCTTAGTAGAAGTAAAGGCACGTTTTGATGAAGAAGCCAATATATATTGGAGTAATAAACTCCAAGAAAGTGGTGTGCACGTTAACTATGGTATATTAGCTTATAAAGTCCATTCTAAGATTTGCTTAATAAGTAGGAAGGAGCAAGGGCGAATGGCTTATTATGCGAATTTGGCAACGGGTAATTACAATGAACGAAGCGCACAATCGTATTGTGACCATAGTGTTTTTACGGTACATAAAGGCATTATAGCGGATTTAAAACGCCTTTTTAAAGGCTTGGAAAAAGGGTCTTTTTACAAGAATTACCGCTATTTGATTACTTCACCCTTGGAGATGCGCAACCGTATTGATGAGCTTATTGACACAGAAATCTTGCATGCTAAGGAAGGGAAATCCGCATATCTGATTTTGAAGATGAATAATCTTTCTGATGAAGGGTTGATATTGAAATTATATGAGGCGAGCAATGCAGGTGTTAAGATACAGCTCATTATACGGGGCATGTGTTGTTTGGTGCCAAAACAGGTAGGCTATAGTGAAAATATTACGGTAATAAGTATTGTCGACCGCTTTTTAGAGCATGCACGTGTATGGATATTTGGCAATCAAGGTGATGAGCTGATTTATTTATCATCTGCTGATTGGATGACACGGAATATCGATAGAAGACTGGAAGTTGCGTTTCCTATTTTAGACCCTCAGATAAGGGCAGAAATTCGTGATTTAATGAACATACAATTAAGAGATAACGTCAAGGCAAGGCAAATTAATGTGCATAATGATAATAAGTATGTTCGGAAACCGAAACATAAACCGCCTTATAACGCGCAGTTGAAGACGTATAATTACTTAAAAGTTAAATAATTGTATAAAAAATAGAGAAGATTATATGAGATATGGTGCAATAGATATCGGCTCGAATGCCATTAGACTGCTTGTTGCAGACATCGTTGAAAATAATGGTGTGGTTTCATTTAAAAAAAATACGCTTATCCGAGTTCCACTTCGGTTGGGTGATGATGCTTTTATAGATAGGCAGATATCCGCACGTAAATCGGTCGATTTAATCAAAACCATGCAATCTTTTCGCTTATTGATGGATGTATATAAAGTAAGTGAATATATGGCTTGTGCCACTTCTGCTATGCGCGAAGCTGCAAACGGACCGGCTTTGGTTAATGAGATCAAAAATGTAGGAATTGCATTGGAAATTATTGATGGTGTGAGAGAGGCCGGCATTATTTACAATAGCCATATTGAACAGCAGCTAGAACGAAAAAAGAACTATCTCTATATCGATGTGGGGGGCGGCAGTACTGAATTATCCATATTTAGTAATGGAGCACTAATAGATTCCAAATCATTCAATATAGGTACTATCCGGATATTGGATAATCAAGACGCGGATGAAACATGGTTATCCATGAAAGAATGGTTGAAAGAACATACCAAAAACTACAAAGGAATGATTGGAATTGGTACGGGTGGAAATATTAATAAATTATACCGATTGGCTGATGAAAAGGAAACCAAACCACTGTCGTTCAATAAACTAAAAGCATTATACGAGTACTTGAATTCTTTTTCTCTGAAAGAGCGTATTAATATTTTAGGATTGAACAATGATCGAGCTGATGTTATTATTCCTGCTGGCGAGATTTTCCTCAAAGTAATGCGGTGGGGTGGGGTGAAACATGTGGTAGTTCCGCGAGTAGGTTTAGTAGATGGGATTATTCAAACATTAGTTGATAAGCACTTCTGAGATATTCTTGAAGAGAACTGGTAACTTTTGTAAGAAAATTTGAATTAATTTAAAAATAAACTGCGTTATTCATAAATAAGCTCTTCAAATTTTATAAATACATTAATTTTTGGCTATATTTGGCGCCCGTATAAAATGAACTTTTTATACGGGTTTTGTTGCTTAAATTTGCATGTGATTAATTAATGAGTAATTTATTCACTTCAATGCCATTAAACCGAGCTTGCGAGCTCATTAGTGCTTTATAAAAGTATAAACAGTATCAATAAAACAAATTGTTTGAATGAAAATCTTAAAATTCGGTGGAACGTCTGTAGGAAGCCCTGAGCGCATGAAAAAATTGCTCGATATCATCCAGCCAGGTGAGGGCAAACAACTTGTTGTATTATCTGCAGTTGCAGGTACAACCAATAGCTTAGTAGAAATATCACAAGCATTCATTGGTGGTGATAAGCGAAAGGCCGAAGCGTTGATTACCGGATTACGTGCTCATTATGATCAATTTATCAACGAGTTATTTGCAAGTGATGAAGGCAAGGCCAATGGGAAAGAACTGATTGATTATCATTTTAATTTTATTGCTTCATTCTCTCATGAATTGTTTACTCCTATAGAGGAACGTATCATTTTGGCGCAAGGTGAATTGTTATCCACTGCTTTATATCATTTCTATTTAACGGAAATTGGTGTTCGGTCGAAGTTATTACCGGCATTGGATTTTATGAAGATTGATGAAGATAATGAACCTGTAATAGATTATATTGGTGAACATTTAACGCACTTGTTGAATGACGCTTCAGACCAACAATTGTTCATTACCCAAGGATATATCTGCCGGAATTCTTTCGGGGAAATTGATAATCTTAGACGGGGAGGTAGTGATTATACTGCGTCATTAATTGGTGCTGCAATTGGCGCAGAAGAAGTGCAAATCTGGACCGATATCGATGGGATGCATAACAATGATCCACGTGTGGTAAAGGGAACAAAACCAATTGCGCATCTTACTTTTGATGAGGCTGCTGAATTAGCGTATTTTGGTGCAAAGATACTTCATCCCCAAAGCGTATTTCCAGCGCAACGGTATAATGTTCCTGTACGCTTACTGAATACCATGGATCCACAAGCACCTGGAACACTGATTAGTAAAGAAGGAGCTGTAAAAGGAACCGTCCGTTCGATTGCTGCCAAAGATGGTATTACGGCTATTCGAATCCATTCATCGCGGATGTTATTGGCTTTTGGCTTTCTTCGGAAGGTATTTGAGGTTTTTGAACGGTATAAAACACCTATCGATATGATTACCACTTCGGAAGTTGCTGTTTCCCTTACTATTGATGATACACGTTTCTTAGTCGATATTGAGCGTGAATTAAAGGATTTTGGCTCGGTAGAGGTTGACAGGGATCAAACCATTGTATGTGTAGTTGGTGATTTTAGCGTGAATACACACGGTTATGCTTCACGTGTATTGGATGCGGTGAAACATATCCCGGTGCGGATGATTTCTTATGGGGGTAGCAATTTCAATATCTCACTGTTAATACATGCCACTGATAAGGTGGAGGTATTACGCTCTTTACATAACCGCTTGTTTTAATTTTAACGGCCGAGGCCTCTCTATACATGTTTAATAAAACGACTATTGCTGCATTTGAACAAAAGGAAACTCCTTTTTTCTATTACAATCTGGAATTGCTTGAAGAAACCATTGGCCGCGCAAAATCCGCGGCTGAAAAATATCGTTTTCATATTCACTATGCGCTCAAGGCAAATTTTAATGTACGCGTGTTGGATATCATCCAAAAAGCAGGTTTGGGTGCTGATTGCGTGAGCGGTAATGAAGTGCTTAAAGCCATTGAAAGAGGTTTTAAATCAGAAAAGATTGTTTTTGCCGGTGTAGGTAAATCGGATAAGGAGATTTTGGCTGCTTTAAACCACGATATTTTTTGCTTTAATGTAGAATCGGTGCAAGAGCTGGAAGTTATTGCCAGTTTAGCAAAGCAAGCGAACAAGGTAGCTCAGATTGCCCTTCGCATCAACCCTAATGTAGATGCACAAACACATAAGTATATCACGACCGGACTGGATGAAAATAAATTCGGTATCAAGACTTGGGAGCTGAACGATTGCTTGGATATTATCAAGGCCAATAACTCAATTCGGTTAATTGGTTTGCATTTCCACGTTGGTTCCCAAATTGTTGATCTGAACGTATTCAAAAGCCTCTGTGTAAAAGTGAACGAATTTAATAATTGGTTCGATGAGCGGGGATATCGACTGGAAGTATTGAATGTAGGTGGCGGTTTGGGAGTAAACTATGTGGATCCAGATGGCGAACCAATTGTGGATTTCGAACAATATTTTGCTGTTTTTGATCAGTTCTTAGAAAGAAAGGGAGGGCAAGAAGTGCATTTTGAGCTAGGCAGAGCGCTTGTTTCACAATGTGGTAGCCTGATAAGCCGTGTTTTATATGTGAAAAATGGAATTAAGAAGCACTTCCTTATTCTAGATGCTGGTATGACCGAGTTAATGCGCCCAGCATTATATCAAGCTTATCATAAAATTGAACGCTTAACAGAAGCCAACAAGAATGAATTAACCCACTATGACGTGGTTGGGCCGATTTGTGAAAGCACAGATTGCTTTGGCAAAGAAGTTGAGCTACCTATAAGTAAAAGGGGGGATTTAATTGCTATTCGTACAGCTGGTGCTTATGGCGAAGTGATGGCTTCGCGCTATAATTTGCGTGACGAAGTACGTTACGTCTATAACGATGAGTTATAGACGGCTGTTAAATGCCTATTAGTATACCAGGCTTATTGACAAGAGGAATGCGAATGAGATTGGTATCGACAATGCTTTCCGGTAAAAAAATGAATTTTTTGTCGTAAATTGTTTCATCGATATAGTAACTGAGTAGATATTCATTTGTTAGTCCAAAAACTTGTTCATCAATTGCCTCAATGAGCGCAATGGCTTTCGCAGATACGTCGCCAATAAAATGGCGTAATACCGAGGTTTTTACCTCGCGATCATCTTTTGTTCCATAACCCTTGCTGCTAATCAATACATTTTTAATGTCTTCTTCCTTTTGGTTGATTAAATAGACATTCCAATGCCGTTCTGTTGGTGATTCATTTTCGAGTACAACAGCCATATAAATGTCTTCAACGATGTTTTCTGGAAGATCTTTTTTCATTTTAAGATAATGGAAGCTTTTATTTTTTTCTAGTTGCTTTAGCCCTTGTTGTTTTCTTTGATGTGGATTTATTATCTGCTTCAGCCCATGTAAGCACATCAGCATAAGTTATGCTTTCTACCTCTTTTCCCTTCGGAATTTTAATATTTTGCTTTCCAAATCGCACAAAGGGCCCCCAACGCCCTTGTTCTATTCGAGCATCGGGATTTTCATCAAATATCTTGATAATTTTTTCGATGTCTTTTTTACGTTTTTGCTCAATAATTTCAATAGCTTGTTCTTCATTCACATCCATGGGGTCGAGCCCTTTGGGTAACGAATAAAAGGCGTTATTATGACGGATATAAGGACCGAATCGACCGATGGCTACTGTCATATCTTTACCTTCAAAGGAACCGATTCTTTTAGGTAATTTAAATAGTTCAAGTGCTTCTTCTAGTGTAATCGTTTCAATCATTTGTCCGCTGCGAAGGCTTGCAAATGCGGGCTTTTCGTCATCTTCTGCCGCTCCTATTTGCACCAATGGTCCAAATCTGCCGATGCGTACACTTACTTGCTTGCCTGTTTGTGGATCCGAGCCCAATATACGTTCGCTACTGGCACGGTCGGCATTTTCTATAGTGTTTTTAACTTCTTTGTGAAAAGGGCCATAGAAATTATGTAGCATGGCCGTCCATTCTTTGAGTCCGTTAGCAATTTCATCAAATTCTTTCTCAACAGTAGCGGTAAAGTTAAAGTCGACAATATCTTTAAAATGCTCAACTAGAAAATCATTTACTAAGATGCCAATATCTGTAGGAAAGAGTTTTGCCTTTTCTGTACCGGTTATTTCTGTTTTTTTGACCGTATGGATTTCACGATTATGAAGCGCTAATACATGGTATTGACGTGGTTTACCATCGCGGTCTTCCTTTACTACATATCCTCTATTCTGAATCGTGGATATAGTAGGAGCATAGGTAGATGGGCGGCCAATACCCAACTCTTCCAATTTTTTAACCAAGCTAGCCTCGGTATACCGAGCAGGAGGTCTACTATAGCGTTCTGTGGCTACCATCTCTTGAAGGCCAAGTGCTTGTCCTTTTTGTAGCGGTGGAAGTAAGGCATTATCACCTGATTCTTCCAAGTTGATATCGATTTCATCATCTGTCGACTCAAAATAAACTTTTAAAAAGCCATCAAATTTCATCACTTCACCATTGGCTGTAAAGTCCTCGTCTCGAGTAGATACATCTATTTTGGCTGTGGTTTTTTCGAATTCGGCTTCACTCATTTGTGAAGCAATGGCTCTTTTCCAAATAAGCTCATATAAACGGCGTTCTGCATGATCGCCTTCTACAGTATGTTGATTGAAATAGGTTGGTCTAATAGCCTCATGCGCTTCTTGTGCGCCAGCAGATTTCGTTTTATATTGTCGGCGCTTATAATAGTGATTACCGTATGCCGACCGTATTTCCTGTTCTGCTGCTTGCAGTGCCGTATCGCTTAAATTAACAGAATCAGTACGCATATAGGTTATTTTGCCTGATTCGTATAATCGTTGCGCAATACTCATCGTTCGGGCTACTGAGAACCCTAGTTTTCTGCTAGCCTCCTGTTGTAGGGTTGAAGTAGTAAAAGGAGCTGCTGGATTACGCTTCGTGGGTTTTGTTTCTAAGCTTTTTACCTGATAAGTGGCTGAAATACAATCCTCCAAGAAGCGGTGCGCTTCTTGTTGAGTAGCAAAACGCTTAGACAGTTCTGCTTTGAAGAGCTCTTTTTTGTTTGTTTCTGAATAAAATACAGCAACAATCCGAAAAGTGGCTTCGGGTTCGAATCGATTAATTTCACGTTCTCTATCAACCAACAGTCGGACGGCAACAGACTGTACCCGACCTGCGGATAGAGAAGGTTTCACTTTTTTCCAGAGCACTGGAGATAGCTCGAAACCAACCAATCGATCCAGTACCCGACGTGCTTGCTGGGCATTCACTAAATTAAAATCAATTTTCCGAGGCTGTTCGATGGCTTTTAGAATGGCTGGCTTAGTAATCTCATGAAAAACAATTCGTTTCGTAGAAGCGTCTGATAAATTGAGTGTTTCATACAGATGCCATGAAATGGCTTCTCCCTCGCGGTCCTCATCGGAAGCTAACCATACTGTCTCGGCTGATTTTGCTAATTTCTTTAATTCACTAACAACCGCCTTCTTATCGGCCGGCACTTCATATTTCTGTGTGAAATTATTATCTGTATCAATGGCATCGTCTGTTTTAACCAAGTCTCGTATGTGTCCGTAACTTGATTTTACTAAAAAATCTTTACCTAAATATCCTTCTATTGTTTTTGCTTTCGCTGGAGATTCTACAATTAATAAATTCTTTGCCATTCAGTTTCTTGATTTTTGCAAATAAAGGGATTTATTCATGTTTTAGCAAACAACACCCGGCCTTTTTTAATAAAAAAGCTGAAGTTCTAGAACCTTAGCTAATGATAATTAAATGAGGAAGCCGCCACCTAATAGGTCTTTACCTTCATAAAAAACTGCCGATTGTCCCGGCGCTATGCCTTTTACGCGATGATGAAAATCTACTTTCATATGGCCGTTTTCTTCTACAATGGTGCTCATCATGCCCGTGTCTTTGTATCGTATTTTAGTAACTGCTTCGATGGCTTGGGGTATGTGTTCGTATTTTACGAGATTGACATTTCGCACATAAGCTGCATTTCGCTCCAGTTCATTTTCATTACCTAGTACAACGGTGTTACTTTCTGGTAATATTTGAGTTACAAACATAGGACGGCCTAATGCAATACCCAATCCTTTACGTTGCCCAATGGTATAGTAGGGGTATCCGGCGTGTTGACCAACCACGGTACCATCAGTCAAAATGAAATTACCAGGACCGATACGTTCATCAATATCGGTTACCCGATGACGTAGAAAAGCACGATAATCATTGTCTGGAACAAAGCAAATTTCATAGCTTTCTGATTTGTTGGCTAATTCGGTTTGCCCCATTTCCAAAGCCATTTGGCGAATTTCTTTCTTTGTAAAGCTTCCCAATGGAAAATGGGTACGGGCTAGATTTTTTTGCGAAACACCCCATAATACATAGGATTGATCTTTGTGTTCGTCTAGGCCTTTAGAGATGACATAACGTCCATTATCCTGCAGCCGGATATTGGCATAATGGCCCGTTGCAATAAACTCGCAATCGAGTTTATCGGCTCGTTTCAATAGCGCTTCCCATTTGATATGGGTATTGCATAATACGCAAGGGTTGGGTGTTCGTCCCGCTAGGTATTCATCAACAAAATTATCGATAACAAAATCGCCAAATTCATTCCTAATATCCAATATATAATGCGGGAAACCATAACCTACTGCAAGTGCACGGGCATCGTTTATACTGTCCAGGCTACAACATCCGGTTTCTTTTGAGCTACCACCCGATGAAGCATAGTCCCATGTTTTCATGGTTAAACCGATGACTTCATACCCCTGTTCATGAAGCATAACCGCGGCTACAGAACTGTCTACCCCGCCACTCATAGCTACTAAAATTCTACCGTGTTTGCTCATAACGATTGTTTGAAAACATAATAATAAAGGGGCAAAGATAAGGTGAAATTTTAGAATATGCAGTTCTTGGCCGTCAGTTAAATGTAAATACCCTTTTAATAAGCTCATGGTTTTCAAAATAATAAAATTAAATTTGTTTTATAAGCTAACAAAATGATGGATCAAGGTACGTTTAACGGAAAAAAGAATAGGCGCAGTAAAGCGTGGTTTTCAAGGGAGGGAAAGGAGGGGTTTATTTACAGAGCATGGATGAAAAACCAGGGCATACCACACGATATGTTCGATGGCAGGCCGGTTATAGGTATTTGTAATACCTGGTCTGAATTGACTCCTTGTAATGCACATTTTCGCGATTTGGCTGAATCTGTTAAGAAAGGAATCTTACAAGCGGGTGGATTCCCGGTTGAATTTCCAGTAATGTCGTTAGGGGAGACCCTCATCAAACCAACAGCAATGCTTTACCGCAATCTGGCCAGCATGGATGTAGAGGAATCTATCCGCGCAAATCCTTTAGATGGCGTGGTGCTTTTATGCGGTTGTGATAAAACAACTCCTTCTTTGCTGATGGGGGCATGCAGTGTAGATATTCCTACCATAGTTGTTTCGGGTGGCCCAATGCTAAAAGGACATTGGCGCGGCATGGATATTGGTACCTCAGATGTGTGGCGTTTTGATGCTGCCTTCAAGTTGGGCGAAATTACGGAGGCAGAGTTTATTGATGCTGAAGCTTGCATGGCCAGAACGCAGGGAAACTGTGCAGTGATGGGCACCGCCGCTACTATGGCTACCATGGTAGAAGCTTTAGGGATGAGTTTGCCTGATAATGCAACGATTCCTGCGGCCGATGCGCGACGGAAGGTATTGGCGCAATTATCAGGTAGGCGGATTGTTGAAATGGTTGAGGAGGATCTCAAACCTAGTGATATTCTTACACGCGAAGCCTTTGAAAATGCCATCATGGTGAACGCGGCTATTGGTGGATCTACTAATTTCGTTATTCATTTATTAGCTATTGCAGGCCGAATTGGTGTGCCATTACAAATCGATGATTTTGATCGGTTATCCGAGCAAATTCCACTATTGGCCAACGTGCAACCTTCGGGACAATTTTATGTGGAAGACTTATATTATGCCGGCGGAATACCGGCTATTGTAAATGAACTGCGGAATTTTGTTCATTGTAATGCCCAAACTGCCAATGGTCAATCGATTGGCGCTAATAGTGAAAAGGCTTCTGTTTACGATACGCAAATCATCGCCTCTGTAAATGCACCCTTTAAACCAACTTCTGGCATTGCAATACTGAAAGGAAACTTAGCGCCATTTGGTGCTGTTATTAAACCATCAGCCGCCAGTACGCACTTAATGAAGCATCGAGGAAGAGCCGTGGTATTTGAGACCATAGAGGATTACCACGCGCGAATTGATTTGCCGGATCTTGATGTGGATGAAAATTCTGTTTTGGTTTTGAAGAATGTTGGCCCAAAAGGCTACCCCGGAATGGCGGAGGTGGGAAATATGGCACTACCTAAGAAAATATTGGAGAAGGGCATTACGGATATGGTTCGAATTTCAGATGGACGTATGAGTGGAACTGGATTTGGAACCGTTATTTTACACGTTTCACCAGAAGCTGCGGCTGGAGGGCCATTAGCATACGTAAAAAATGGAGACTATATTTCTATAGACGTAGAACAACGATTCATTTCCTGGGAAGTTAGCGATGAAGAATTGGCTGTGCGAAAGCAGCAGATGCCATTAATTGATTTAACGGTTAAACGCGGCTATGTAGGATTATACATTGAACACGTTGAACAAGCCCATCTAGGGGCGGATTTTGATTTCTTGAAAGGTGGTTCGGGAAGTGATGTTCCCCGAGACTCTCATTAAAATTTCATATCTTCTACTTCTCGAGCCGTTTGCTCAATTTTAACTTTGAGCGCTTGTTTAAATTGGATGAGGTTTTTAGCTAGCTGATCATTTGAAGTAGCTAATATTTGGACAGCTAAAAGCCCAGCATTTTTTGCCGCATTTAATGCAACTGTGGCAACCGGTATACCATTGGGCATTTGCAAAATGGATAAAATGGAATCCCAGCCATCAATGGAATTCGATGATTTAACGGGAACGCCAATAACGGGGAGATGGGTAATTGATGCAACCATGCCAGGTAAATGAGCTGCACCACCGGCACCAGCAATAATGACTTTCAATCCTCTTGATGCGGCAGTTTGTGCGTAGTTAAACATACGCTCGGGTGTGCGATGTGCAGACACAATGGATACTTCTATTTCAACGCCTAATTCTTTTAGGACCTGAATAGCCTCTTGCATAACGGGTAGATCTGATTTACTTCCCATAATGATACCCACAGAGGGAGATGATGTTGAATGCATAATAATATATATGTTTTGTTACGCAATGATTTTTATTGTACGTTGAACTTTTCTGGCCAGTTCAATGGCTTGATCCCGGTTTTCATGGATAATGGTCACATGACCCATCTTACGGAAAGGTTTAGTGAATTTCTTGCCATAGAGGTGTACATAAACACCATTTTCTGCCAACGCTTCTTCCAATCCTTCGTACACCGCCAATCCTTCATAGCCTTCTTCTCCTAATAAATTAATCATAACTGCATTGCTCCTGGCGGCAGTATTACCCATAGGGAGGTTAAAAATAGCACGTAGGTGTTGTGCAAACTGAGATGTAAAGTTTCCTTCAATGGTATGGTGGCCGCTATTGTGTGGTCGTGGTGCCAATTCATTTACTAGAATCCGACCTTCTTTGGTGAGAAATAATTCTACGGCCAATAAACCAACAATTTGCAAATCTTCGGCAATCTTAATAGCCAATTGTTCTGCTTGTTGCTGTATTTCAAAGGATAGGGTGGAAGGAGATACTAGAAATTCGACCAAATTAGCTTGTGGGTTGAATTCCATTTCAACCATAGGAAATGCAGCGACATGACCATCATCATTTCGGGCAACGATCACCGCTATTTCTTTTTCAAAATCTACCCACTGTTCAACAATACTCGGTGCTTCAAACGCTCCATCCCAGTCCGTTTCATTCGTGATTTTGTATACGCCTTTTCCATCATACCCATCTTTTCTTAACTTTTGGATGTAAGGAAAAGAAAGTGTCGTGTCTTTCAAACTTTCTTTAGCTGATATTAACTGAAACGGGGCAGTGGGAATATCATTTTGCTTAAAGAATTGCTTTTGTAGACCTTTGTCTTGAATCAAGCGAATAACGCGTGCTTGTGGATATACGATTACGCCTTCTTCTTCTAGTTTCTCCAAGGCATCTACATTCACTTTTTCAATCTCAATGGTAAGCATATCTACTTGTTTACCGAAACGATAAACCGTATCAAAATCATTCAGTTGCCCAGTCTCAAATCGATCGCACAGGTTTTTACAAGGCGCATCCGGATCTGGATCTAAAATAGAAATACTGATATTTAAATTAACCGCTTCTTGTATCAACATGCGGCCCAATTGGCCTCCACCTAGAATACCTAAGCGCAAATCGCCATAAAAATCTTTTTCCATAATGGTTTTAGTCAAGCAGATTGGTTTACTACTTGGCTAATTGCTTTGTGTTTTTTAGTGTTTTTGTAATATTATTTTTTTCAGAACCAATTTTTTTCTGCAACTCAAGAAAGGCACCAATTAATGCTTCCGGTCTCGGTGGACAGCCTTGCACATAAACATCCACCGGTATAATTTTATCTACCCCTTTTACTACATGGTAACCGTGTTGCCAATAAGGGCCTCCACAGTTGGAGCAAGAACCCATTGATATCACATATTTTGGTTCGGGCATTTGCTCGTATAGTAACCGTATTCTATCGGCCATTTTAAATGTCACTGTTCCAGCTATGATGATCACATCTGCTTGTCGCGGAGATGCGCGTGGAAATACACCATACCGATCGAGGTCATATGTCGCGGCCATGGCACCCATCATCTCAATGGCACAGCAAGCAATACCAAAACTAACAGGCCACATAGATGAGAGACGAGCCCAATTTAAAAGATCGTCTAATTTGGCAACGACGAAACCACCGTCTGCAGTATATTGTTGACTATCCATTTGTGTCTTTCTTAATGAATTTGGGTTTAAATGCCGGCTTTGTGGTAGGTTTTATTTCAGTAGTTGGTTTTACTGCAGCTGAAAATCCAAATGGTTTTACCTGATAAACCTCCTGATTGGTTTTTTCATAAATTGGAAAAGGTACCGTACTTCGAACCATGGGAATTCTGGGATGAGGTTTCACCCATTCCAGATCACCTTTTTTCCATACATATACCAGGCCAATAATTAATACGCCTATGAAAATGAACATTTCAATTAACGTATACCAACCCCATCGGCTATCAGCTGCGATCAAGTCAGACGAACCAAATATGGTAGTCCAAGGAAAAATAAAGACCATTTCAACATCGAAAAGAAGAAATACCAAGGCAATGACATAAAATCGGGAATTGAACTGAATCCAGGAACTTCCCTGTGCAATCTCTCCACACTCGTATGTACTTTGTTTAGCTGCCGTAGGCCTTTTGGGAGACAAAAATTTACCTAAGCCCAAGGTGAATAATACAAGAAATAAGCTTCCTAGAAGGTAGATAAAAACCTTGCCAAATTCCGTTATTTGAGAACCTTCTTCCATTGTCCAAAAATAATAAAAAAATACGAGTCGAATTCAATAGACATTTCCTCTATTCAATTTGTCTTTTTTTCTTGGCAAATGTGCGCAATGATTTGCTGTGCATGAATACGTGAATTCTCAATAAACCAGAGGTGCGTGTTCATACCCCCACATACCACACCTGCCAAATAAAGCTTGGAAATATTGGTTTCCATCGTTTGCTCATTGTGTTCTGGGATTTGCAACTCATCACAAGAAAGATGAAGACCCAAGCCCTTAAGAAAATCAAAATTGGGTTGGTAGCCCGTGAGTGCCAACACAAAGTCGTTCGCCAGTACAATATTGCCTTCTGGAGTCTGTACATGAACCCGATCTTCCTCAATCGCAGTAAGGCAACTGTTGAAATAGACGTGTATGGAGCCTTCTTTGATTCGGTTTTCTATATCAGGCCTTACCCAGTATTTTACTCTTGAACTAATTTCGCTTTTTCGGATAACCATAGTAACCTCGGCTCCTTTACGATAGGTTTCCAAGGCAGCATCGACAGAAGAATTGCTGCTGCCTACCACAACCACCTTTTGATTGGCATAATAATGAGGGTCGTTGTAATAATGCCTTACTTTGGGCAGGTTCTCTCCCGGAATGTGCATGAGGTTGGGTTTGTCATAAAAGCCAATAGCTACAATAACGTGTGTTGCCAGGTAGTTGCGTTTTGAAGTATGTACATTGAAACGATCGTTTAATTTTTTCACGGTAAGTACTTCTTCAAATAAATTTACCCGTAGCCCAAATTGCTGTTGAACCCGACGATAATATTCTAATGCCTCCAAACGCTTTGGTTTAGGGTTTATGGAAACAAAGGGAACATTGCCAATCTCTAATTTTTCCGATGTGGAGAAAAAGGTCATATGTTGTGGGTAATTGAACAAAGAATTAACCAAACAGCCCTTTTCAATAATCAAATAATTGAGATGAGCTTGTTTTGCTGCAATTCCACAAGCTAGCCCAATGGGGCCACCACCAATAATAATGACGTCGTATGCATCCATCTTAAAAAAAAATAGTCAATAAACTTATATGAAGCTTATTGACTTATAAAGATAATCTCTGAGTTATTTTCCAGAAGCTTTCGCATGATCGGCTAGAAACTGAGCAAGACCACTATCTGTTAACGGATGTTTCAGTAAGGCCAAAATAGCCGATAATGGTCCTGTCATAACATCAGCCCCTATTTTGGCACATTCTAATATATGCATAGTGTGGCGTACCGATGCTGCTAAAATTTGAGTTTCGTAACCATAATTATCGTAGATTAATCGAATATCTTCGATTAAACTGAGTCCGTCTGTAGAGATGTCGTCCAATCGGCCGATAAATGGTGATACATAGGTTGCGCCGGCCTTGGCAGCTAATAGTGCTTGTCCAGCCGAAAAAACCAATGTACAATTGGTCTTAATGCCTTCGCTGCTAAAATATTTGATGGCCTTTACACCTTCTTTGATCATGGGTACTTTAACCACAATTTTATCGTCCAATTTAGCGAGTTCTAGCCCTTCTTTGACGATGTTGTCATAATCGGTACTGATTACCTCAGCACTCACATGACCATCTACAATATTACAGATGGCCCTATAATGATTAATGACATTTTCATTGCCACTAATTCCTTCTTTGGCCATTAAACTTGGGTTTGTTGTAACCCCATCTAAAACACCTAAATCCTGCGCTTCTTGTATTTGTTGCAGATTGGCTGTGTCTATAAAAAACTTCATTTGTATATACGTTTACTATTTGGATTTTGATTATGCAAAAATAACCAATATTTGCTATTTTCGTATCGCTCAAATAAAAAGAGTGGAATAAAAAATGGGCAAGCCCCTTTTATCGCACCGCTCAACCTTTTACCCTTGCTGTGTTCCCACCCTGGGGGAGTTCAAAGGGAGCTGGTCGTAAAAGACTTACCCGGCACAAAAGTAGAAAAAAAACCTTAATTAGATAGTTCTTTTTTTAAAATGTTCTTATTTAATTGCAAATCAGTGAGTTGTTTTACATAGCGGACGCAAACGCAAAGGAGGTTATTGTACTGAATTCGTAAAGGGTTTATTCTTCTTTGCAAATTTTTTAAGTATATCGTGTTATTCTAGCTATTTCGTCAAATTTTTATCAAAAAAAATAATAAAAACTTAATATTGTGGAATAATAATGTTAATTTAGCAATCTATTTAAACTAAGCAAAAACAATGACAGTTGAAGATATGGTAGAACAGGGATTATATCGTTCTGATTTTGAGCATGATGCGTGTGGGGTTGGCTTTGTTGCGCACCTTAAGGGGGTTAAAAGTCACCAACAGGTACAGGATGCATTGACGATGTTGGAGAACATGGAGCACCGCGGCGCCTGTGGTTGCGATGAAGAAAGTGGAGATGGTGCGGGTATCATGATTCAGATACCGCATGAGTTCTTATGGGAGGAGTGTAGCAAACTTGGTATTAGACTGGGTGAGCCGGGATACTATGGTGTTGGGATGACTTTCTTGCCCAAGGAAAAAGAATTAAATGCGCGCAGTATACAACTTATTAAAGATGCGGCTGCTCAGCTGAATCTCGAATTTTTAGGTATACGTAACGTTCCGGTAACATCAGAAGGTGTAGGGATTACTGCTTTGAGTGCAGAACCAAATATTATCCAGTTTTTTCTGGAGCGCCCAAAAGATATTCGCAATACAGCTGATTTCGATCGAAAACTATTTGTGCTTCGCCGCTTGCTGGTTAAGAAAATAAAGGAAGAACTACCTGAGGTGGCCGAACAGTTTTATATGCCTTCGCTTTCTAGTCGCACCTTAATCTATAAAGGGCAATTGACAACTTATCAAGTACGATCTTATTATAATGATCTTTCTGATGAACGTGTGTTGTCTGCTTTTGGTTTAGTGCATTCGCGCTTTTCTACCAATACATTTCCTTCTTGGAAGTTGGCTCAACCATTTCGTATTGTTGCACATAATGGTGAAATCAATACGCTGACTGGTAATTTAAATCGCTTTTATGCTGGTTTACGCTCTATTTCATCGCCCTATTTTACAGATGAGGAATTGGATATTTTGTTGCCTGTGGTAGATCCGGGTTTATCAGATTCTGCATCTTTGGATAATGTGGTCGAATTGCTTTTGCACAGCGGCCGTACTTTACCCCATGTCATGTTGATGCTCGTACCTGAAGCTTGGGATGGTAATGAATCAATGGATCCATTGCGAAAAGCGTTTTATGAGTATCATGCAACGATCATGGAACCATGGGATGGACCTGCGGCATTATGTTTTACGGACGGAAATGCCATTGGCGCGATGTTGGATCGCAATGGATTGCGTCCGTTGCGGTTTGCTGTAACGGACGATGATCGGGTGGTAGTGGCTTCAGAAGCAGGGGCTTTACCAGTACCCGAAAGTAAAATTGTGAAAAAGGGGCGGCAACAGCCAGGTAAAATATTCTTGGTTGATATGGAAAAAGGCGAGATATTAAATGATGCTGCTATTAAACATGAATTGGCTAGTAAACAACCGTATGGCGCGTGGTTAGATCAATATAAAATCAATATTAATGATTTGGCAGAACCGCGTGTAACCTTTACATATCTCTCGAAAGAATCTGTATTTAAGTATCAGCAAACGTTTGGATACTCTCGTGAAGATGTTGAAGGCATCTTGATACCCATGGCGTTGGATGGTAAAGAGCCTATTGGTTCGATGGGTACAGATGTTCCATTAGCAGTCTTATCAGAGCACCCACAACATTTAAGCAGCTATTTTAAACAATATTTTGCACAAGTGACCAACCCGCCAATCGATCCCATCCGAGAGCGTTTGGTCATGAGCTTGTCTACTTTTATAGGGAACTCTGGTAATATTTTAGATGAAGATAAAATGCACTGTCATTGTGTGGCTTTAGAGCATCCGATTGTTACCAGTAAAGACTTGGAAAAATTAAGAAGTATTGATACGGGAATATTTCAGGCAAAAACGATACAAACGTATTTTAAAGCAGATGGAAAGGCGGGTTCACTAGAGGATGGATTGGCACGTCTGTGCCGTTATGCAGAAGATGCGGTGCGGGATGGATTTGAAGTGTTGATTTTGTCGGATAGGGCAATCGATTCACAACATGCTGCGATTCCGTCCTTGCTGGCTGTTTCTGCGGTGCATCACCATTTGATAAAGACAGGCTATCGCGGTGCGGTTGGTTTGGTAGTGGAGGCAGGTGATGTTTGGGAAGTTCATCATTTTGCCTGTTTATTGGCTTTTGGTGCAACGGCTATTAATCCATACATGGCGTTAGCTTCTATTCGGACGTTGAAAGAAGAAGGGGTTATTGAGACAACCCTTACATGGCCCGAGCTTTCTAAAAATTATGTGAAGGCTGTTTGTAATGGATTGTTGAAGATTTTCTCTAAAATGGGAATTTCTACTTTGCAATCTTATAATGGCGCGCAGATTTTTGAAGTTTTGGGTATTCATAAAGATGTGGTGGACAAGTATTTCTGCGGTGCTGTTTCACGTATTGGTGGATTAGGTTTGGATGATATTGCACGGGAAGTATTAAGTAAACACAGACGAGGCTTTAGCAACGAAAAGAGAGCAACGTTGTTACCTGAAGGCGGTTTGTATCAATGGCGTAGAAGAGGCGAAGCCCATTTATTTAACCCTACTACTGTCCATCTATTGCAGCAAGCCTGTAGAACCGATAATTACGAGATTTATAAACAGTACGCATCCCATATTAACAACCAGAAAGAGCGGATGTATACCCTACGGGGGCTGTTCGACTTTGCTAAACATCGTTCTTCCATTCCGTTGGAAGAAGTAGAGCCGGCAGAAAATATTATGAAACGGTTTGCGACAGGGGCGATGTCTTTTGGTTCTATTTCTCACGAAGCACATAGCACACTGGCCATTGCCATGAATAGAATTGGCGGAAAAAGTAATACAGGTGAAGGTGGTGAGGACGAAATTCGATATAAGCCACTTCCAAATGGCGATTCTATGCGTTCTGCCATTAAACAGATTGCATCGGCTCGCTTTGGTGTAACATCAAATTACCTGACGCAGGCTGATGAACTACAGATTAAAATGGCACAGGGAGCAAAGCCTGGCGAGGGTGGACAGCTTCCGGGACATAAAGTGGACGAGTGGATTGCGCGGGTACGTCATGCAACACCAGGTGTTGGATTGATTTCACCACCACCACACCATGATATTTATTCTATTGAAGATTTAAAGCAATTGATTTTTGACTTAAAGAATGCGAACCGAGAAGCACGTATCAATGTGAAACTTGTGTCTAAAGCTGGTGTAGGTACCATTGCGGCAGGTGTAGCAAAGGCTCATGCGGATGTCATTCTAATTGCTGGATATGATGGTGGTACCGGAGCATCGCCCATCAGCTCGATTAAACACGCCGGTTTGCCATGGGAACTTGGTTTGGCCGAAGCACAACAGACACTCGTAAAAAATCAGTTGCGTAGCCGTGTAGTATTGCAAACCGACGGACAATTGAAGACGGGTCGTGATTTAGCCATTGCAGCGCTGCTGGGTGCAGAAGAGTGGGGGGTTGCAACGGCCGCCTTGGTTGCGGGTGGTTGTATTATGATGCGTAAATGTCACTTAAATACGTGCCCAGTCGGAGTTGCTACGCAAGATCCTGAATTGCGTAAGTTGTTTACCGGGAAGCCAGAAGATGTGGTGAATTTATTTAGATTTTTAGCCGAAGAATTACGTGAAATCATGGCTAGCCTTGGTTTTAGAACGATCAACGATATGGTCGGTAGGACGCAATTCTTAAAAGTACGTGAGGATATCAACCACTGGAAGGTAAATAAGCTTGATTTATCAGGTGTTTTATATGCAGCACATAACCCTTCTGGAAAAAGCTTATATCAAACAGAATCGCAAGATCACGGTATGGATATGATCTTGGACTGGGGCATGTTAAAACAAGCGGCAAAGGCCTTAGAAAGTAAAACACCTGTATTTGGTACATTTCAAGTAAAGAATACTGACCGTACGATTGGCACACTTTTATCCAATGAGGTGTCCAAAGTCTATGGATCTGAAGGATTGCCAGATAATACCATTAACTTTAAATTTATTGGCTCTGCTGGCCAAAGTTTTGGTGCTTTCGCCGCAAAAGGACTTTCCTTTGAATTGGAAGGGGAAGCGAATGATTATGTAGGGAAGGGACTTTCGGGAGCTCAATTGGCCATTTATCCGGATGCTAAAAGCCAGCTGGTTCCACATGAAAATATCATTATTGGTAATGTGGCGTTATACGGTGCTACATCAGGACACCTGTTTGTTTGTGGGCAAGCAGGTGAACGTTTCGCGGTGCGTAATTCTGGTGCAACTACCGTGGTAGAAGGTGTAGGAGATCATGGCTGTGAATATATGACCGGTGGTAGAGCGTTAATTTTAGGAGAAACCGGACGAAACTTTGCTGCGGGAATGAGCGGCGGAATTGCTTGGGTATACGATTTAGAGGGTACTTTCAAAGATCGGTGTAACCTAGAGATGGTTGATTTAGATCCATTGGATGCAGCCGACGAAACACAGATAACAAATCTCCTTAAAAGGCATATTAACTTAACAAATAGCAAATTAGCTGCTAGTATATTAAGTAATTGGAAAAATGAACGCGCGTTATTTGTAAAGGTATTCCCGAAAGAATACAAAAGGGTTTTACAGACGAAATTAGTTGAAGCATAATTTTATTAGGTAAGAGAAATGGGAAAAATAACTGGGTTTAAAGAGTTTGAAAGACAGCTCCCCGCTAAAGATGCTCCTCAAGAGCGACTAAAAAATTATAAGGAATTTGTGCACAGCTTTAGTGAAGAGGAATTGAACACACAAGCTGCACGTTGTATGAACTGTGGTATTCCCTTTTGTCACTCTGGATGTCCGCTAGGAAATGTTATTCCCGAGTTTAACGATGCCGTTTATGATGGCAAATGGGAGGAAGCATTTAATATATTGTCTTCAACTAATAATTTCCCCGAATTTACCGGACGTATTTGTCCGGCTCCATGCGAGTCGGCTTGTGTATTAGGTATTAATCGTTCACCAGTTGCCATAGAAGAAATCGAGAAACACATTGCTGAGATTGCTTACCAAAAAGGTTTTGCAAAAGCGAATCCTGTATCTATCAAAACAGGTAAGAAAGTGGCTGTAGTTGGCTCCGGACCTGCAGGATTGGCAGCAGCTGCACAATTGAGTAAAGCTGGCCATGAAGTAACGGTATACGAACGGGATGATAAACCAGGGGGACTGCTGCGTTATGGTATACCGGATTTTAAATTAGACAAATGGGTAATTGATAGGCGTCTTGAGCGGATGGAACAGGAAGGTGTTGTTTTTAAATGCAACGCTGAAGTGGGTGTTAATGTTCCTACAGAAGAATTAAAGGCATTTGACGCTGTGGTTTTGGCCGGCGGATCTACTGTTCCAAGAAATTTGAATATTCCTGGAAGGGAGTTGAAAGGGGTACACTTCGCAATGGAATTTTTAAAACAACAAAATAAGCGCGTTGGCGAATCCGCATATGATGAAGAAGATATCTTAGCAACAGGCAAAAATGTATTGGTCATTGGAGGAGGAGATACTGGATCGGATTGTGTGGGTACTTCTAATAGGCACGGTGCAAAAACGGTAACCCAATTTGAATTGATGCCAAAGCCGCCAGGACAACGTACGGAAGCTATGCCATGGCCTACCTATCCCATGTTGCTTAAGACGACCACTTCACATGATGAAGGATGCGAACGGTATTGGAGCATCAGTACAAAAGCCTTTGTGGGAGATGATAAAGGGTTTTTAAAAGGAGCCTTAATTGTTGATTTGGCATGGGAAACGGATGCAATGGGCAGACCAGTAAAATTTGCTGAAATACCTGGATCGGAGCGTGAAATTCCTTGCGAGCTGGTAACGTTGGCAATGGGATTTTTACACCCGCAACATGAAGGTTTATTAAAACAGTTAAATGTTGACTTAGATGCACGGGGTAATGTCAATGCCAAGGAAGGCGACTATAAAACGAATGTTGATAACGTATTTGTTGCGGGAGATATGCGTAGAGGCCAATCGTTGGTAGTATGGGCCATTTCGGAAGGACGAGAATGTGCCCGAAAAGTTGATGAATATTTAATGGGTAGTTCTTTGCTTGAAAGTAAAGATGCGATCGCAGACTATGCGTTTTGATACTAATAATTAAAAAGTAAAAATAATACTTCGTTAAGTTACGCGGCATTTCCTAATCGGAGATGCCGCTTCTTAGTTTAGTCTTAGCTTGGAATAGAAATCCCATAAGACGATTCCTGCCGATACGACAATGTTGAAAGAGTGTTTGGTGCCAAATTGGGGAATTTCAATACAAGCATCAATTGAGTGCATGGCTTCTTCTGAAACACCATGAACTTCGTTTCCGAAAATTAAGGCATATGATTCAACGGTTTGGGGTTCGAACTGATGCAGCAATGTGCTTCCTTCAGCCTGTTCGATGGCTATTATTTTTTTGCCTTCGCTTTTTAATTGCATGATGGCTTCTTGAACCGTTGAAGCGTATGACCAATCAATGGATTGTGTGGCCCCGAGAGCTGTTTTTTCAATTTCGCGATGGGGTGGAGTACCCGTAATGCCGCAGAGTATAATCTTTTCTATAGCGAAGCCATCAGCTGTTCGGAAAATCGAGCCTACATTGTGCAGGCTTCTCACATTATCCAATACAACGGTAAGGGGTAATTTTTCTTGTTTTTTAAATGCTTCTACGCTCGGACGAGCAAGTTCATCCATCGTTAGTTTTCGCATAATGGCCGAATATCTATTATATAAGGTATAATATAAACAAAAAAGACCTGAATCTATCAGGTCTTTTTTATATGCATCAATTATTTATGCTATTTCTTTTTTGCAGTAAGTGCATCTAAAACAGCGTTATTCTTGTTAATTTGGCTGTTTTTCGGTTCTTTAGACTTACTTCCGGTTTCAATATTACGACCAAGCTTCAAGAATTGAACTTCAAGACGTGATACGGTTTTATTTCTTCTATCTTTTCTTTTTAAGCGAGTTACTCCCATAGCTTTATACTTTTAATAATTCTTTCTAAAGAGGTCGGAAGCGGATTCGAACCGCTGTAGGAGCTTTTGCAGAGCTCAGCCTAGCCACTCGGCCATCCGACCTTTTTTTGTTAAGGCATGCAAAAATAGCAAAATAATCTTTCTTTACTAATTTTTTTCATTTTTTATCTTCTGGTACCACGTTTAATTTCCGAGCAAAATACTGCTGTTGAAACGGCAACATTGAGTGATTCGGCACATCCGAAACGAGGAATGGTGACCTGTTGGATTCCTTTTGTTAATAAATTGGGATTGACTCCGTTACCCTCGTTCCCTAGTAAAATAAAACCTTCATGCCCGAAAGTGGTTTCATAGATGGAGGTTCCATTGAGCATGGCTGCATAAACAGGGAGTTGAATAGTTTCCAATAAGTGATTCAGATTTGTATACCTGATTGTTACATGTGCCAATGAACCCATGGTTGCTTGCACTACCTTAGGATTATAGGTATCGACGGTATCTATCGAACATATAATGTTTGGTATACCAAACCAATCTGCTGTGCGGATAATGGTTCCCATATTGCCCGGGTCTTGCACCGTGTCGAGTAAGAGTGAAAAGGTATTGCGTAAATCTTTTTCAACAGGCTCTTGCTCAATGGGGATTTGGACGAGCGCTAAAATGCCCTGTGGAGTCTTTAATGTACTGAGTGATTGAAGTTCTTTTTCCGAAATGAGATAATGTTTTATATTTTTTGGAAAAATGTCGACTTTTGGCTCTATTTTAGAAATGTAATAAATACTATGGATGGTATAATGAGAATGAATAAATTCCGTTATAGATTTGATTCCTTCTACAATGAAAAGGCCATATTCTTTTCGAAATTTCTTTTGATGTAAGGACTTTATAAATTGAAGCTGAGATTTTGGGAGCATCGCGTTTGTTAAACTTGTTTTTATTTGCAATAATAGCATTTTTATCGCTATTAAATGCCTCGTGTAGATCTACACGCTTATTAAATGACGATCAGGCTTTGGTTACCAAGGTCAAATTAAGAGGCATCAGCAAAGCGTTTAAAGACGAAGCAGCTGAATATATTCAAAATGAAATCAGGCCAAATTCTTCTATTAATCTTTTTATATACAATTTTGCCAATAGCAAAGATGGGAAGTATCGGACTGATAAAATACGTCAGGTTGGGGAGCCACCTAGTATATTGGACAGCTCGCTTGTTGAAATATCGCGAAACCAAATTCAGCGATTTCTAGCGGCTAAAGGATATTTTAATGCAGAAGTGCATAGTGATATCTATGTAAAGCGAAAAAAAGCAAAAATTATTTTCAGCGCAAAACAGGGAGGCGCATTTAAAATTCGGCATATTGTGCATGAAATTGCTGATAAGCAAGTCGAGCGTATTTATAATGACTACCTGACACAGCATACTAGCATCCGGTCGGGTATGCGTTTTGACGCTGATAGCTTGGTAAAAGAACGAGAGGCTATCTTTGATTTGATGCGCAGAAATGGTTATTATGAATATGTGCGGCAATATGTGCGTTTCGAAGTAGATACAAATATGAACAACAGCTTGGCCGACTTGAAGCTTTTTATTGATAATCCGGAAGGTAAAAAGCAACATACTGTGTTTAAAATTGATAGTAGCTACATTACGATAAAAAATAGCGATGGCGAAATAGGGGAGCGCCTACCTAGGCGAACGACTTTACCCAATAAACTTGAAATGATTGATTATTCGCATCGCTTCAGACCAAAACCGTTGGTGCGTTATATATACCCCAAGGCTGGAGATGTTTTTGACATCGAGAAAGAAAACTTAACGTACGATCGGTTGTATGAGCTGAATAGTTTTCGAGCCATTCGTGCAACCTACCAGAAAAAGGATTCGACTTTATTAAGAGTGAATTATGAGTTGATACCCCTGAAACGGATGGCTAACAGAGTAGAAGGTGAGTATACTTTTACTTCGGGTAGAAGTGGATTTAATATTGGTAATACATATACGAATAGAAATCTTTTCGGGGGGGCGGAACAATTGGAAATAAAGGCTCGGTATGGAATGCTATTCGATTCAGAATTGGGCGGTCCGTTATGGAATGAGGTGTGGAACCGAGACTTTCAATTCGGTGCAAATCTAAGTATACCACGCCTTATTGTACCATTTCCGATTCCGATTATCGGAAAAAATGGTATGCCCCATACTGTATTCTCTACCAATTGGCAAATATTCGATCAATTGGACACCTACAGTAACCGTTACGTGATCAATTCGATCACCTACAATTGGTACGATACGAAGTATAAATTACATAGTGTAACTCCATTGTCATTGGAATACCGGCTTGGCAAGCTGGATAACAGCTTTAAAGAATATCTACAAAATGAAGGCTATGATTTATATATCAAAAGTAATGATCGAGCGTATTTTGGTATCGGTAGTCAATACGCCTATACGTTCAATACACTGCGTTTAAACACCTACGATAACTTTTTGTTTTTTAGAGGGGCCTTGGATTTAAGTGGCAATACATTGAATCTATTGAGTAACCTGATCAATTTTAAAAAAAATGATATTGGGCAAAATACGATTTTAGGTGTACCGTATTTACAGTATATCAAGACAGAAGTCGATTTTAGAGTATACCGGTACTTAGGTGGCGACCGGCAATTCATAGCACGCATCAATGCGGGTATTGGTATACCCTTTGGTAACAATCAAGAGTTCTTGATATTTGAGAAGCAATTTTTTGGAGGCGGTATGAACGATCTGAGAGCATGGCAAGCCAGAACGCTCGGTCCAGGAAATTATAATCGGGCTTCTTTATCGGAAAGCTTGCGTATGAGGTTGAGAAATCTAGATCAATTGGGCGAAATCAAAATTGTAAATAATTTGGAGTATCGTTTTAAAATTGTGAATAAGTTTTTCGGTGCTAAGTTAAAAGGGGCTACGTTTGCAGATATTGGCAATATATGGCGTTTGCGAAAGACCGACGAAAATCCCGGAGGTGAATTTAAATGGAATAAATTTTTAGGACAAATGGCTATTGGGGCAGGTGCAGGTTTACGTTTTGACTTGGAATATTTTGTTTTTCGATTTGATGCCGGCTTGAAAATTAAAGATCCACAGTTTACAGGTGATGATCAATGGGTGATTAAGCATCTGTTTAATAGTAAAGATTTTAAAGAAAGCTATGCACTTAGTCATGCTCCAGACAGGTATAATTTCCTACAATATAACTTCGGGATTGGTATGCCCTTTTAGTTGTAAGCGTAGAAAGCGGAAAGCTAAATGTAGAAAGCGAAAAGCCTTATGTGCTATCAAGTTCTATTTAAATATTCGTCATGACAGATTAACAACCAACCAACAACGAATAACTAAAAATTAAAAGAAACTTTTTATACCGGCAGAAATTGTTTCAAAAATACCCTCAAAACTTAATCCCTTGCTATAATTGAAATAGGCCAAGGCTAATAAAACTATAATGGCGAGAACAATAAGCCGTTTGTAGAGTGATGCGATAATGATAATGATTAGCGGTACAATAAGCAACACCATCCAACTGATTTGAATGGGGTTCAATCCGCTGTCGTTTTTATAAACATAATACAATTTGCTATGGCTGCCCGCTAAGTTTTCATGCTTGATGAACACAAAAGACGACTTGTCTATTTCAAGAGGTGAAATGGCAACACCGTCCCGAAAGGAAAGTGATTGCTTGAAACCATTGATCACAAATAGAAAGGTACCCGTTGCGCGATCAGTTGGCTGATCATTCGAGTCACAAGCAATAACAGCCAACTTGCCATTTTTTATTAAGTTTTCCTTTATAATAAAATTATCGATATGATACTTTGGAATGATAGCTGCGTTTGTATGAACCACGCAAAAGCTAAAAATAACCGCTATTGTTAAACCTAAACTAAATTTCATGTGGACAAATATCCTGTCAAACTTACTAAAAAGCAATACAAAATAGTCAATAATTTCAATTCTTCAGAAGCCTGATGTAAAGGAAGTTTATAAAAAGCTGTTTAGAATGTGTAAAAAAAAGAAAAAAACTCATTGATTTAATACTACTAATACGATATACTTTATATATTTGCCTTATGAAAATATTACGAGCATGATTAAATAAACTTTTTTGCTTTAGTCATTTAATAATATTTTTTGGTATTTGTTGTATTTTTGGTAATTGATTTGACCATATTCGATTAAGTAGACAATATCGAATTTTAGAAATAGAAATAAGATGCAAAGTTTTAGAACGGAATTAGAGAACCCAATTGTGGCACAAGATATTATCAATCTGGAGAAAAAAATACGTGCCTATCGCGACGGAACCATTCACGAAGATAAGTTTAAAAGTCTTCGTTTGGCTAGGGGTATTTATGGGCAGCGGCAGCCAGGTGTACAGATGGTACGTATTAAGCGTCCCTTTGGAAAAACAACGTTTAAACAATTTTTGCGTATTGCTGATATTGCAGATGAATATGGTAGCGGTAATTTGCATTTAACCACCCGCCAGGATATTCAAATCCATTTTGTTAGCTTGGATAAAACACCTGAATTATGGGCCAAATTATCAGAAGATGATATAACCATTAGGGAAGCTTGTGGTAATACGGTGCGTAACGTTACGGCATCACCAACAGCAGGAATTGACCCCAATGAGCCCTTCGATGTGTCGCCCTATGCTTATGCTACCTTCTCATACTTTTTGCGCAATCCGATTTGCCAGGAAATGGGACGTAAGTTTAAAATTGCATTCTCATCCAGTGAAGAAGATACCGCGTTGACATACGTGCATGATGTCGGTTTAGTGCCGAAGGTTGATGCTGCCGGTAATCGTGGTTTTAAAGTGGCCATTGGCGGCAGTTTGGGCGCACAACCTATGTTAGCCTATCCGGTGTACGATTTCTTGCCAGAAGACGAATTTATTCCTTTTATCGAAACGGTAATACGTGTTTTTGATCGTTATGGTGAGCGTAGTAATCGGAATAAGGCACGGATGAAATACCTGATTCAAAAACTGGGTTTTGAGGAGGTGATTCGGTTAATAGAAGAGGAACGTAGGGCAATTAAACATAAAACATATGCTATTGATCGCGATACAATTCCTATGCCCACTATTCCGGATGCTATTATAACGGAAGAAATTCAGGCAGCTGATGCTTTGCATTACGAACAATGGCTACAAACCAATGTGTTTGAACAGAAGCAGCAAGGGTATTACGGTGTTTTTATAAAAGTATTGAAGGGCGATATCAAAACTGATGTGGCACGCCGCTTTATTGAACTGATTAGGCCGTTTGCAGCAGATGAAATGCGGATAACGCAAAACCAAGGTTTGTTGCTAAAATACGTACAGAAAGAAAACTTGCCTGCGTTGTTCAACGCTTTAAATAAGATTGGCCTTGCTAAAGTAGGATTTGATTCAGTAGCCGATGTAACAACATGTCCTGGAACAGATACTTGTAACTTGGGTATATCCAATAGCATGACATTAGCAGCTGTTTTAGAAGATGTCATTTATAATGAGTTTCCTGATCTAGTTTTCAATAAAGATATCAACATTAAAATCAGTGGTTGCATGAACTCATGCGGTCAGCATGGATTGGCTGAAATCGGCTTTCACGGCAGCTCACTGAAAGCAAATGGTAAAGTGGTACCCGCAGTACAGGTTATGTTGGGTGGTGGAACGGTTGGTGATGGAGTTGGTCGTGCGGCCGATCGGGTCATCAAGACACCTTCAAAGCGCGCGGCTGATGTCGTTCGCTGTTTGTTAAATGATTATTTAACACATAGCCAGGCAGATGAGCGGTATCAAGCTTACTATGATCGCCAAGGCAAGGATTATTTTTATCAAATGCTTAAACCGTTGGCTGATCTTACTGATTTACAGGCAGAAGAGTATGTTGATTGGGGGCAAGAAGAAATATTCAAAACAGCAATTGGTGTAGGCGAATGTGCGGGGGTCATTATAGACTTGGTAGCGGTGCTCCTTTACGAATCGGACGAAAAATTGGATTGGGGAAAACAGGCATTTGAAAACGGTGTCTGGGCAGATGCCATTTATCATGCATATAGCGCATTGATCAGCACGGCAAAAGCAATGTTATTAGACAAGAACATTCATAGTAGCACCCATATCGGTATCATTAGGGATTTTGATACCCATTTTGTGGAAAGCGGTGAATTTGAATTGTCGAGCTCCTTCGCCGATTTGGTTTTAGAAATAAATAAACAAGAACCCTCTGAATCATTTGCCCAATTATATATAGCACGTGCTTCGCAATTTTTGGAGTTAACAAAATCAAAAAGGGAAACGGTATTACAGTAATGGAGAGAGAAAAGAAAATACCAAAAATAACATTGGTTGGTGCAGGACCGGGTGACCCGGAACTCCTTACATTAAAAGCTATAAAAGCACTTCAAACAGCTGATGTTGTTTTGTATGATGCTTTGGTTGGGGAAGCGGTTTTTGCTTATGTTAACCCGCGCGCAACCAAGGTTTATGTAGGTAAGCGATCTGGAGACCATAGTTACTCGCAAGATGCTGTTAATCGATTGATGGTTGATTATGCACAGAATTTTGGACATGTGGTTCGATTGAAAGGAGGTGATCCTTTTGTCTTTGGCCGGGGGTACGAGGAGCTGGAGTATGCTACCGAACAAGGTATTACTGTTAGCATTGTTCCCGGTATTTCAAGCTCAATAGGCGTTCCGGGATCACAACATATCCCTGTTACACATCGCGGATTGAGTGAGAGCTTTTGGGTTATTACTGGAACAACTTCATCGGGTGAAGTATCACAAGATATCTACCATGCTGCTCAATCTAATGCAACCGTGGTTATTTTAATGGGACTAAAAAAGCTTCCGGAAATAGTAGAAATATTTAAAAAGGCAAACAAAGAAACATTACCTGTAGCGATTATAGAGAAAGGAACAATTGAAGGTGAACAATTGTTGATAGCCGATGTTTCTACCATTGTGGAAAAATCGCACGCGCATACAGCCGGTGCTCCTGCCATTTTGGTTTTTGGTGAGGTTGTTTCACTTCACCCTGCTTATCAATCGTTTATTCGCACTTATGCCTCAATTATTGGAGAATGAAGCTCAAATAACAGTGCCTGAATCTATTGCTTCAGGAAACCAACTGTTTCCGGTTTTTATTAAATTAAACAACCTTCATACGCTATTAATTGGCGGTGGTAAAGTAGGATTGGAAAAACTGGAAGCGATGTTGTCTAACAGTCAACTGGCACATGTGAAGGTAATTGGCACGACCATAATTCCGCAGATTTTTGAACTGGCAAAAAATCATAAACAAGTACAGATTATTCAAAAAGCTTTTGAACCCAGCGATATGGATCATATGCAGCTGGTTGTCGTTGCCACAAACGACCATCTATTGAATGACCAGATCCGATTGGTAGCTAAAAGTAGAAACTTACTCATCAATGTAGCAGATAAGCCAGAACTTTGTGATTTTTATTTAGGTTCCATCGTCAAAAAAGGAGACCTGAAGATAGCAATTTCAACCAATGGTAAATCACCTACCATCGCTAAACGTGTTAAACAAGTACTGGCAGAGAGTATTCCAGAAGAAATTGATCAGACCTTACAACAAATGAGCGAGCTGAGAAATAGGCTTAAAGGTGATTTTGCCGCGAAGGTAAAAAAGCTGAACGCTGTTACGGCATCTCTAGTTGCTGCTCCCGATGAACGACCGCCTGCTCGCTTGAACTTTAAGTGGCTCATCTGGTTATCCATTATATTTTTCGTTGGCGTTGGAGGCTATGTTTTTTGGCATAAAGAACCTGGTTTTCAATTGTTTCTTACAGAAATAGATCCCATCTTTTATTATTTTTTGGCAGCTGGATTTGTTTTTGCAATGGTTGACGGTGCAATTGGTATGTCATACGGGGTTACCTCGTCTTCTTTTTCATTGGCTATGGGTATTCCACCTGCACCTGCAAGCATGGGCATACATTTATCAGAAGTTTTGAGCAATGGCATTGCCGGGTGGATGCATTACCGAATGGGAAATGTAAATTGGAAACTTTTTAAATTGCTGCTTATTCCTGGGGTTATTGGAGCTGTATTGGGAGCCTTTCTTTTATCTTCTTTAGAACATTATAGTGCTTATACAAAGCCGCTGGTTGCTTTATATACCAGTATATTAGGCGTGGTTATTCTAATGAAAGCTTTTAATATACGAAGGGAGCATAAGAAAAAAAAGAAAATAGAAAAAATTGGTGTTCTAGGTTTCTTCGGTGGATTTATAGACGCTGCTTTTGGAGGCGGATGGGGTTCTATCGTATTGTCAAATCTCATTGCCGGTGGTAGGCACCCTTTATTTTCTTTAGGAACGGTGAAAATAACCCGCTTCTTTATCGCCATATTAAGCTCACTTACATTTATATCCATGTTGGGTGGAGCCCATTGGGAAGCTGTATTGGGAATGATATTGGGAAGTGCTTTGGCGGCACCGATTGCGGCTAAAGTGTCGAACAGGATTTCGGCAAAAACGATCATGATATTAGTTGGTGTGATTGTTTTGATTGTAAGTTTAAGAAATGTAACTATGTTTGTTGTGCACCTGTTAACATAGTTAATCATGATGGTGCACGTATACACGATAGCGGATTTATAATTAGTGGAAGAAAGATGGATTTAACTTTATTGAGAGAAGCGTTGAGGGAAAAAGATATAGTAGCGGCTTTAACCTTTTTAGCAGAAAAATACGAAGATAAGATAGTATTCTCTACCAGTTTTGGTTGGGAAGATCAGGTATTGACTCATATTATCTTTAGTAATAATATACCGATCAAGGTTTTTACCCTGGAAACTGGCCGTTTATTTCCAGAAACTTATTATGTTTGGAACCGAACATTGGAGATTTATCAAAAGCCAATATTTGCATATTATCCAGACGCACATTTATTGGAACAAATGGTGAGCACCAAAGGGCCAAGTAGCTTTTACGAATCGGTGGAGAATAGGAAAGAATGCTGTTATATTCGTAAAATAGAACCTTTGAAGCGTGCATTGGCTGGAAATGCTTGCTGGATAACCGGTATTCGTGCGGAACAATCTACCAACCGACAGGATATGGATCATTTAGAATGGGATGAAGGAAATGGAATAATAAAGTATCATCCTATTTTTGATTGGACATTGACCGATGTAAAGGCTTTTGTAAAAGAACATAATATCGTTTATAATACCCTGCACGATAAAGGTTTCCCGAGTATTGGCTGTGCACCCTGTACACGGGCCGTAAGAGAGGGGGAAGATTTCCGCGCTGGACGATGGTGGTGGGAAGATCAATCGAAAAAGGAATGCGGTTTACATGCCGCTCAATAATAATGTAATACGAAATGAGTAGAAATAGTTTAGATTATCTAGATCAGTTAGAAGCGGAGGCGATCCATATTTTAAGGGAAGTGGCTGGTCAATTTGAAAAGCCTGCGTTATTATTTTCAGGAGGGAAAGATTCCATTACGTTGGTTCGTTTGGCTGAGAAAGCTTTCCGACCTGGGAAATTTCCTTTTCCTTTAGTTCATATTGATACAGGACATAATTTTGAGGAAACGATAGCCTTTCGTGATAAAATGATTGGCCGTATTGATGAGCGCTTAATCGTAGGATATGTTCAGGATTCTATTGATGAGGGAAAAGTGATTGAACAGAAGGGTAAAAACGCGAGCAGGAACCAATTGCAAACGGTTACGCTATTAGACACCATTGCGAAATACGGGTTTGATGCTTGCATTGGTGGAGCCCGTAGAGATGAAGAAAAAGCAAGAGCGAAAGAGCGTATTTTTTCCGTTCGTGATGAATTTGGACAATGGGATCCCAAACGCCAACGTCCGGAGTTATGGAATATCTATAACGGGAAAATTCATAAAGGAGAGAACGTGCGCGTGTTCCCTATAAGTAATTGGACAGAATTGGATGTTTGGAACTATATCCGTAGAGAAAAAATTGATTTGCCCGCTGTTTATTTTGCACACGAACGTGACTGTATTCTGCGTAATGGACAATGGATGGCTGCATCACCATTTTTGAATATGGACAATGATGATGTGGTTGTTCGTAAGAAAATTCGTTTCCGTACGGTAGGTGATATGACTTGTACTGCTGCTGTTGAATCGGAAGCAACCTATATCGATGATATTATTGAAGAAATCAGCCTTTCGAAGATCAGCGAAAGAGGGGCTCGTATGGATGATAAGGTTTCTGAAGCCGCAATGGAAGATCGTAAAAAGGGCGGATATTTTTAGTGGTTATTAGTATAAGAAGATGAATGATAAGCATAGGAGAAATTGATCGTCAGATGCTTATATAAATGCAAAAGAAAATGAACATATTGAAGTTTTTTACGGCAGGCAGTGTTGATGATGGGAAGAGTACCTTAATTGGTAGAATGCTGTATGATACAGAATCGATTTTGGCCGATCAATTGGAGGCCTTACAAAACTCCAATCGTAAAAATGACGACGGAACGATAGACTTGGCCATTTTAACAGATGGTTTAAGGGCAGAGCGCGAACAAGGGATTACCATTGATGTAGCATATAAATATTTTCAAACAAGCAAGCGTAAGTTTATTATTGCTGATACACCAGGCCATATTCAATATACTCGAAATATGGTAACAGGTGCTTCAACAGCCGATTTGGCCATTATTTTGATTGATGCCAGAAATGGCGTGGTTGAACAAACTATCCGTCACTCTTATTTAGCTTCATTACTGGGTATCAAACACCTTGTTATTTGCGTAAATAAAATGGATATGGTGGATTATAGTGAGACTGTTTTTGAAGCCATTACTCAAAAATATAAGGCATTAGCGCATCAACTTAATTTGAAAGATGTGATTTATATTCCTGTAAGTGCTTTAAAGGGAGATAATGTGGTACAGAAATCAGACAGGATGGTTTGGTATGAAGGAGATAGTTTGCTACACTACCTTGAAACGGTAGATGTTTCTATTGATGATGATATCGAACTGGCACGCTTCCCTGTACAGTGGGTGATTCGGCCTCAAACCGATGAATTGCATGATTATAGAGGCTATGCAGGTAAAATTGCCAGCGGTACTTTTAAGGTAAATGATGTGGTTACGGTATTACCTGCAGGGCAGCAATCTACCATTAGCAAAATAGAACAATTTGATAAAGAGCTGGTAGAGGGCTTTGCTGGTCAGTCGGTAACACTTCATTTGCAAGATGATATTGATGTCAGCAGGGGCGATGTCATCGTTAATAGTGCATACTTACCTTATCAATGCCAATCGATTGAAGCTGATTTGTGTTGGATGGACGCTAGACCATTAGATCTGTCTATCACGTATCTTATTCAACACAATAGTAAACTTTCACGGTGCAAAATACAGGAAATCGTTTATAATGTAGATATTAATACACTGGAAAAGCATAGTACGGAGGTATTCAAATTAAATGATATTGGTCGCGTTCGATTGAAAACAGCTGAAGCACTGCCGTTTGATTTATATGAAGATAATCGAGCAAATGGAGCTGCCATTTTAATCGATGGCCGCACGAATTTAACAGTAGGGGCTTTGATGTTTAGAACGGCGCTTGAATATTAATAACCCATTTTTGCATAAAAAAAGCTACCTTATGGTAGCTTTTTTTGTTGGAAAGTTCATGCTTAAATTCTAAATCCTAACCCAACTGTCCAAACGCGATTGGTTAACTTATTGTCAGGAAAATAGTCATTGTTAGATCCACGAATGTCCGTCAATCCCATACCATATCCGCCGTGTATCATCAATCCATTATTAAACTCAAATCCACCAATAAAATTCAAACCAAAATCGGTCGTCTTCAATGCTCCGTCATCTCCACCAAATTCAAAATCCGGAATGTCATGCTCTACGCTGCTATCTCCGTTTTCAATTTTATTTTTACCGGAAATACCGAAAGCAACATACGGACCAGCACCTATAAAGAAGCTGCCTGCATCTGCTGCTGGGAATTTAGCAACGAAGTTAACTGGTACTTCAATCCACATGGTACTTTGTTTTAGTTTAAAATCTCCCTCATCAGCCAATTTGGCTCCCTTTCCTTGCAAAGAAATTCCAGGTTGAACATAGAACCAATCTTCTACAATGGGTGCATCTAAGAACGCAGTAATATGGAAATTAGTAATCGAGCTGGTTTCTGTACCATCTCCAGACCAATGATAATTTGGGAAGTTTACACCCGCTTTCAAACCAAATCCCATTTCCTGTTGTGCAAAAGCACCTCCTGTTGCAAATAGTAAAGCTGTAATCGATAATAATAACTTTTTCATAGTAATTTTCTTTTGTTTTTGTAGTTAAAAACGATGCAATAGGTAAGCCAGAATAGTTAATTTTCTGTAAATTAATTAGTTGTGTTTGGTTTTTAAAAAGAGTAGGGTGTACTTATTTTGATACACTATGCCGCCTTTTTGCAAAAGATGGGGTGGTATTTAGAACAATGTTAATTGGGATGACAGCTGATCGGGTAAATTGGATATGCCAATGCCCAATAGACGAATCCCCCTTCCTTCTATTGGTGCGATGTCAAGCAAGTCGAAGGCATGATACTTCATTTTGTTTAACGGAATAGGAGTTGGGTGGGTATAGTTCCGTGTAATTTGTTTGAAATCAGCAAACTTTATTTTCAATGTGATGGTGTGTCCGGTGAGCTGTTTACTTTCCAATCGTACGGCGAGTTTATCTACTAAAATGGATAATTCTTCACGAAGCAAGTCTAAGTCAAATAGATCTTTTCTAAAGGTGTCTTCTACGCTGATTGATTTAATTGCTCGAGCTGATTGTACGGGTCGGTTATCTATACCACGAGCAATATCATAGTAAAATTTACCAACCTTACCGAAATGTCTGATTAATGTTGCCAAGGATGCTTCTCTTAATTCGGCACCTGAATAAATGTTCAGACTTTTCATTTTTTTTGCCGTAACACTGCCAATACCATAAAACTTTTCAATGGGTAATTGTGCGATGAATGATTCTATTTTCGATGGACCAACAAATGTTAAACCATCTGGTTTATTTAGGTCTGATGCGATTTTGGCTACGAATTTATTGGTAGAAATACCTGCCGAGGCTGTTAGTAACAACTCATCTTTAATCGCTCGTTTTATATCTTTTGCAATGGTAATGGCCGAACCTATCTCTTGCTTATCTTTAGTTACGTCGAGGTAAGCCTCGTCTAACGATAATGGTTCAATTAAGTCAGTATATCGATGAAAAATAGACCGGATGGCCTTGGAGACGCTTTTATATACATCAAATCTAGGCTGAACGAAAATAACATGTGGGCATAATTCTCTTGCCCTTTTAGAAGGCATAGCTGATCGGATACCGAAAGCACGTGCCTCATAGCTTGCGGTTGCCACGACACCACGTTGGTGCGGAAGGCCACCAACAACGATCGGAACACCACGATAAGCCCCATGATCCCGTTGTTCTACAGATGCATAGAATGCATCCATGTCGATATGGATAATCTTACGGAATGACATGGTGCTCTGTGTGTCCGTAGCTATCCTTTTAGCAAGGATAAGGCTAACTTCTCTAATTCATCTAAATCAAATGGTTTTTTGAGATAGCTATCTGCGCCGGCTTCTTCTGCCAACACAGCTAAGTTGCTATTGGCCGAAAATAAAATCACCGGAATCTTATTTAAATGTTCTCTTTTCTTTAATTCCTGTATTGCCTTTACGCCCCCCAATCCCGGTATCCAGTTATCAATTAAGATGATGTTGGGCTGGGCTTGTTCTACCTGGGTGATAATATCATCGCTGTGTGGAGACGATACGACATCAAAGTCTAGGTTTTCAAAAACCACGGAGCAAAAGTAAAGGATGTCTTCATCATCATCTAGGATAAGTATTTTATTGCGCATTTTTATACAGATTGATTTGTTACGTAAAGATATATTTTTGGACATAAAATAGGGGATGTCAGCGCCCAGTGTATTGGTTTATAACCTGTTCGAGTGTTTGCTTTTGAACCGCACCACTTTGTCTCCATTTTATTTCACCTGCCTTGAATAGAATCAATGTGGGGACACCCTGAATGCGATAGCTAGCAGCTGCTTTCGGATTTTTATCTACATCGACCTTCAGGATCGTTACTTGATCTCCTAAACGTATTTTTATTTCTTCTAAAATAGGAGCCATGATTTTACAAGGCTGACACCATGTAGCAAAGAAATCGACCAAAACTGGCTTTTCCCCCTTAATAATCTCTGAAAATGTTGCCATTGTTTGTTTAGTTAAATAATCTACTAATTTAAGAAAGAATAATGAATTATTAATAAAAACATAGATGAGATATTTAGATATACGTGATCATGAATTTTATTTGAAGTGATTGAAAAGTCATTTTTTAACATTTTTTAACATAAAACATGTTTGGCAATACTTGCATGACGTTTGATGTTTATCTATTTTTCGCAGCGAAAACAAATTGTACAAATGGAAAATCTAAATACAACTCAAACCACACCTTCACATGGAATTGATATTCGGGTATTGAATGAGATGATTCAGAAGGAAAGTGCGTTTATTGATCTGCTATTTCTTGAAATGGATAAGGTCATTGTTGGGCAACGGTACATGGTAGAGCGTTTATTAGTTGGTTTGCTGGCTGATGGACATATTTTATTAGAAGGTGTACCCGGATTAGCGAAGACATTAGCGATCAACACGCTGGCTAAATGTATTGATGCCAACTTTAGTCGTGTTCAGTTCACGCCAGACCTGTTGCCTGCCGATTTATTGGGAACCATGATCTATAATCAAAAGAAAGAAGAATTTATTGTTAGAAAGGGCCCCCTATTTGCCAATTTTATTTTAGCTGATGAAATTAATAGAGCACCAGCGAAAGTACAAAGTGCACTATTAGAAGCTATGCAAGAACGACAGGTAACTATTGGCGATCATACCTTTGGTTTGCCATCTCCTTTTCTTGTTTTGGCTACACAGAATCCGATCGAACAAGAAGGCACTTACCCGCTACCAGAAGCACAGGTTGATCGATTTATGCTTAAGTTGGTTTTGGGATACCCAAAGAAGGAAGAGGAACGGAAAATCATGCGTGCCAACATTGCACCACAAGGTATGCCCAAACCAAGTACCATTTTACATCCTGAAGAAATCATTAAAGCGAGAAAAGTGGTTCGTGAGGTGTATATGGATGAGAAGATTGAGCAGTATATCCTGGATATCGTTTTTGCTACTCGCTTCCCTGACGAGTATAAATTGGCTGATTACAAAAACCTAGTTAGCTTTGGGGCTTCGCCTCGCGCAACTATTAGTCTAGCACTTGCCGCAAAAGCATATGCTTTTATAAAAAGAAGGGGTTACGTTATTCCCGAAGATGTTCGCGCAATCTGTCATGATGTGCTACGGCACCGCATAGGGTTAACATATGAAGCAGAAGCAGAAAATATAAGCACCGAAACTATTATAACTGGTATCTTAAATGCTGTTGAAGTACCTTAGTCTATGGATACGAAAGAGCTATTAAAAAAAGTTAGAAAAATTGAAATCAAAACCCGTGGATTAAGTAACCAGATTTTTTCGGGAGAATATCAATCGGCGTTTAAAGGTAGAGGTATGGCCTTTAGCGAAGTTCGAGAATACCAGATGGGCGATGAAATCCGCACGATCGACTGGAATGTTACGGCTCGTTTTAATCATCCTTACGTAAAAGTATTTGATGAAGAACGAGAAATGACCGTTATGCTGTTGGTCGATGTGAGTGCTTCTAAAAATTTTGGCACCCAAACACAGCAAAAGCGGGAGTTGGCAACCGAAGTTTGTGCTGTATTGGCGTTCTCTGCTATCCAGAATAATGATAAAATCGGTGTGCTTTTTTTTAGCGATCAAATAGAAAAATTTATACCTCCGAAAAAGGGTAGAAGCCACATTTTGATGATCATTCGAGAATTAATCGATTTTAAACCGGAGCATAGGGGAACCGATATTGCTGAAGCCTTACGGTATTTTACACGGGTTATGAAAAAGAGATGCACCTCGTTTTTAATTTCAGATTTTATGGGTGCACCATTTGAAAATGAACTTAAGATCGCTAATCGCAAACATGATATGATTGCGATGCGGCTTTATGATCAGCATGAAGAATCATTTCCCAATTTAGGCTTGATCCCGATGATGGATGAAGAAAGTGGTCAGCTTACTTGGGTGAACACGGGTAACAAGAAAGTAAGACAAGGTTTTAAACAAGCAGCTTTAGAACGAAATGGCTTGCTAGCAGATACATTTAGGCGATCGGGCGTTGATTATACAAAAATAGGTACACATCAATCTTATGTGCAGCCCTTGATGACATTGTTTAAAAAACGTGAGACTCGTAGATAGAAAGAAGGTGAGCAATTGCTTGCTAAAAATAAAAAAATTGAAAATGAATAAGTATATCCATAGGATGCTGCTTTTTTGCCTTATTTGCGTTGGCTATCGTGGATCTGCTCAAGATATTAAAGTCGCTACGCATTTGGATACAGCAACCATTTTACTGGGCGACCAAACAAAGTTACGACTGGAAGTTGCTGTACCGGTCAAGGAACGTGTGACATTTCCTGCTATTTCTGATACCCTATCCTCCAAAATACAGATCGTTGATGTTGGTAAAATAGATACCGTAAGAGATGCACAGCATGCCGAACAGTGGCAATTAAGTAGATCCTATACCATTACTTCGTTTGAAGTGGGTGTCCAAACAATTCCTTCGTTAACCTTTAAAATAGCGGGCGAAGATTGGAAGACAGAACCATTACCATTAGCAGTTAAGGCCGTTGCAATTGATACAACAAAAGCAATATATGATATCAAACAACCTTTGTCAGTATCTTATGGAATCATAGACTGGCTGCGTGATCATTTTGTTTTAGTTTTACTTATTATACTGGGGATTCTTATGCTGGTTGGAGGGATTTATTACCTAAAGAATAAACGTCGTAAATTGCCCGAAAAGGAGGAGATGCAACCTGAATTACCACCTGATGAAATGGCATTAAATAGACTTAGGGAATTAAATAACAAGCAATTGTGGCAAAAAGATCAAGTGAAGCTTTATTATAGTGAACTAACAGATATTATTCGTGAATTTATAGAAGGAAGGTATCAGATTAGAGCCATGGAACAAACATCAGAGGAAATTTTCACGCTATTAAGAACCAAAGAAATGACCGAGCAGCAACGTGCCCGTTTAGTTCAGATGCTTCGTTTGGCAGATTTGGTGAAATTTGCAAAAGAAAATCCTTTACCTGCTGATAATGAACAAATCATGGAGCATGCTGTCCAATTTGTTGAAGAAGCTCGAGAAAAAAATAGGGAAGCAGTAGATAAATTATCTCAAAAAGATGAACGTGCTTAAAGGACTCACATTTGCCCATCCAGGATTTTTTTGGTTACTCCTTTTGGTTCCACTCATGATAGCTTGGTACATTTGGAGAAATGCACAGCTACACGGCAGTCTGCGGATTTCTAGCCTTTCGGGATTTTTGCATGTTAAATCACGCAAATCCAATTTTAGGCATTATAGTATTGTTTTGCGTTCGTTGGCCTTGATCGCAATGATTGTAGCTCTAGCCCGACCACAGACGGCATTGAGTTGGCAAGATGAAACAACAGAGGGTATCGATATTATTATCGCAACAGATATCTCAGGAAGTATGCTTTCCGAAGATTTAAAACCAAATCGGTTGGAAGCAGGCAAAAATATTGCGATTGAGTTTATTAAAGCGCGCCCGGACGATCGTATCGGTCTGGTTGTGTTCAGTGGAGAAAGTTTTACGCAATGCCCCCTTACGATAGATCATGACGTATTGGTCAATCTTTTCAAAGACATCAATAATGGTATGATTGAAGACGGTACAGCAATTGGGATGGGTTTAGCCACAGCAGTTAACCGACTGAAGGAAAGCGAAGCAAAGAGTAAAGTGGTTATTTTACTAACAGATGGTTCGAATACTACGGGCTCCATCCCACCGGTAACGGCAGCAGAAATAGCAAAAAAAATGAATGTACGGGTCTATACAGTGGGCGTAGGAACAAAGGGATATGCCCCATATCCAGTACAGACCCCATTTGGTGTTCAACGGCAACAGGTACCGGTTACTATTGACGAAGCTACTCTAAGTAAAATTGCTCAAATTACCGGAGGTAAATATTTTCGTGCTACCGACAATGCCAAGCTAAAGGCCATTTATCAGCAAATAGACAATCTAGAAAAAGCAAAAATTGCAGTTACGCAATACCATAAGAAAACAGAACGCTTTTTACCTTTTGCATTATTTGCTTTTTTTATGTTATTATTAGAATTTCTGCTTAAAAATACCCTGTTTAAGGGAGCTTTGACTTAAACAATATGCTACGTTTTGAATATATACAGTTTTTATGGGGGTTAGTGCTTATACCATTGTTGTTATTGATATTCATATGGGTATATCGATGGAAAAAAAAAGCCCTTAGAAACTTAGGAGACGAAAAGACGGTGAACCGTACCATACCCTATGTATCGTTTAGCAGACCGGTTATTAAATTTATTCTTTTTTCACTGGCGTTTGCTTTCCTAATTATAGGGATTTCCAACCCACAATTGGGGACGAAAGTCGAGGAAGGAAAAAGAAGTGGATCAGATTTGATGATTCTGCTAGATGTTTCAAATAGTATGCTTGCCGGAGATCTTGCTCCCAGTCGTTTGGAGAATGCTAAAAGAGCCATCTCACAATTGATTGATCATTTACATAATGATCGAGTAGGTATCATTATTTTTGCGGGAGAGGCATACGTTCAGCTACCCATTACAACAGATTATGCTGCCGCCAAGCTTTTTTTAAATAACATCAGTACAGACATCGTTCCAACGCAAGGAACGGCTATTGGCGCGGCCATTACCATGGGAATGAAATCATTTGATCAGACCAGCGGTACATCGAAGGCAATGGTCATCATGACGGATGGCGAGAATCATGAAGATGATGCAGTTGCTGCAGCAACAAATGCAGCTGCAAAAGATGTTATTATTCATGTGGTGGGCTTAGGATCACCTGAAGGTGCTCCTGTTCCCATTTTTGAAAATGGGAACCCCGTAGGTTTTCATAAAGATGAAAATAATCAGACCGTAGTTAGCAAGTTGAACGAAGATATGTGTAAAGAAATATCAGCTGCTGGTCATGGCGTCTACGTGAGGGCTTCCAATGCAAATAGTGGTCTGGGTATTGTGATGGACCAAGTAGCCAAAATGGAAAAAAAGACTTATGATACCAAGGTTTTTAAAAACTATGAAGATCGCTTTCAGATATTTATTGCATTAGCTTTGTTATGCCTAGTTTTGGAGTTTTTTATTTCCAATAGAAAAAATTTAAAATGGAGTACATGGAATTTATTTGAAGTGAAATCATGAACCATTTAGGTTCGTGCTTACTGCTGGTAATGTATGGCCACAGCATAAAAAAATACAGATGAAACAAGTTATTATATTTATTTTAGTCGCTTTACAAAGTATCATTGTCTTTGCCCAAAAAGAGAAGAAAGATATTTATACAGGTAATCAGCTTTATCAACAGCAAAAATATGCCGAAGCCGAGCAGTATTATAGACAGTCGATAGAAAAATCGCAGACATCGGTAAAAGGCAATTTTAATTTGGGTGACGCTTTTTATAAGCAGAAAAAGTATGATGATGCCGCTAAAAAATTCACTGATATAGCGGCGTCTTCAGATAACAAAATGGTCAAGGCGCAGGCTTATCATAACCTAGGGAATACCCTATTTCAATCTAAGAAGTTAGAAGAGAGTATAGCGGCCTATAAAAAGTCCTTATTAAACAATCCTAAAGACAATGAGACCCGTTACAATCTCGCCTATGCGCAAGAAATGCTAAAAAAACAACAACAAAAGAAAGATAATAAGGATAACGATAAGAATAATAAGCAGAATAAAGATAATCAAGATAAAAAGAACCAACAAAATCAAGACAAAGATAAACAGGATAAAAATAACCAAGACAAGAAAGATCAAGATCAACCGCAGGGAGATGATAGGCAAAATAAAAATCAACCTAGTAACGATCAGGATAAGCAAGATCAACAGAAACAGCAACAACAACCTGATAAGCTTTCTAAAGAAGACGCTGAACGGATGTTAGAAGCGCTCAATCATGAAGAGCGGAACACACAGGATAAGCTCAAGAAAAAAAAGGCCAAAGTTGTTAAAGGGCATATAACAAAAGATTGGTAAATAGATATTTAAATGAAACTAAAGTATTTTGCTCTACTCATATTTACTTTATACTTGAATAAAGTTTTTGCACAGGGTGGTTTAGACGCCTCTGTAAGCAAACGTACTATTGCGATAGGAGAGCCTTTTGAAATTAGCTTCACGGCGAAGGGCAATATAGAGCAATTTGATCCCCCTAGTTTTTCGGATTTTCGTGTAGTTGGCGGACCGAATCAATCGTCTAGCATGACTTCCATTAATGGAAATACAACGGTAAGTATTGCATTAAGCTACAATTTGGTAGGTGTTAAGGAAGGAACATACACCATCGGAGCTGCCCGTGCGACAATTGATGGCAAATCTTATCGATCAAAGCCTATTAAGATACAGATAGCTAAGGGGAACTCAACATCACATCAAGGAAGCAAAGGCGCCGAGCCGGATAATCTAACTACAGGTAATGCTTCTGACATGGCTAAGCATTTATTTATTAAAGCTGTGGCGAATAAGACATCTGTATATCAAGGCGAACAGATAACAGTAACTTATAAACTGTATACCAATGTTTCGATAGTAGATATTGCTATGGATAAATTGCCTGACTTTAACGGCTTTTGGAGTCAGGAAGTTAAAAATGACAATGAGCGTATTCCATGGACACAAGAAACCATTAACGGCACCACGTATCATGTAACGGATATTAAACAGATCATTTTGTTTCCTGAGCGATGGGGAAAACTGACGTTGGATCCGTTGGGGATGACTTTTTTGATCCGTCAAGTGGTTCCTTCTAACGATCCGATTGAGCAATTTTTTGGTGGATCTTATAAAGATGTAAAATATAAAATTAAAAGTACTCCGGTTACTATAGATGTTAAAGCATTACCAGAAAACGGCAAGCCTGCAAGCTTTCAGGGCGCTGTTGGTCATTTTTCGGTAGAAGCCTCTGCAGACCATCTGGATCTAAAGGCGAATGAGGCGCTAAATTATAGCCTGAAGATTTCGGGTACTGGAAATATAAAGCTATTACGATCTCCGAAAGTTAAATTTGATCCAGCCATTGAAGCATATGATCCAAAAGTTTCTGACCAAATAACAGCATCTTTAAATGGTGTTTCAGGAAGCCGAAGCTATACTTATTTGCTCATTCCAAGGCATGAAGGTAGTTATGATATAACACCTTTTGAATTTTCTTATTTTAACCCAGCTACGCAAAAATATGTTACCTTGACGACGAAGGGTTATCATTTAACCGTTGCTAAAGGCGATCCAACTTCAAATGTAACCGCTTTTTCTTCTAGCGATCAGCAGGAAGTGAAGTTGCTCGACAAAGATATCCGATATATTAAAGATACGACTGACTTAACGTGGTCTACCCATACATTCTTTGGATCTGTATGGTTTTGGCTACTGCTTCTATTGGGGCCTTTATTGTTTATTGCTGCTTGGCTCTATCGGAATTGGTATCGTGAGCACACTAAAGATGTGGTGAGAATAAAAGGTAGAAATGCCAATAAAGTTGCTGCAAAACACATGGCCAGTGCTAATAAACAATTACAAAATGGCGATAAAAAACTGTTTTATGAAGCAGTTTACAGGGGGCTGTACGGTTATTTAAGTGATAAATTTAATATAGCTGCAGCCGATCTGAATAAAGACAACATCGCTGATCAATTGCGGTTAAGAGGAAAGGATGAAGCCGTGATCAATCAATTAATTGAAACATTGGATTTGTGCGAAATGGCCAGATACGCGCCTGTTGTTGGAACGTCTGAACAAGAAGTATATGAAAAATCGAAACATATTATCCATGCCATTGAAAATGCGTAGTTATAAACTATATCTGGGGTTTATGTTGCTTCTTGCCCCCCTGTTTTCGATGGGAAAAGATCAAGCAGTTGATTTATTGACGAAGGGAAACGGGTATTACGCAAAGTCGGAATATAAACAGGCAGTAGCCGCTTACCAGCAGTTGTTAAAAAACGGATTTCGATCGGCAACTGTTTATTTCAATTTAGGAAATGCCTATTATAAATTAGAGGAAATCCCATCCGCCATTTTAAATTACGAGCGTGCATACAAATTAACACCCAATGATGAAGATGTTCAAGTTAATCTTCAATTAGCCAATCTAAAAATAGCCGACAAAATTGAAACGATACCCCCATTTTTTCTTAACCAATGGTGGCACAAGCTTATCTTGGCCTGCTCGTTAACCACCTGGTCTGTATGGGGAGTTGTGCTTTTTGTAATTGGTTTCTTGGTTTTGATCGGCTATCTTTTTACCCAGGCATTACGCGTTAAAAAAATAGCTTTTTATGCTGGAATATGCTGCCTAGCCTTGGCTTTATTTTGTATAGTCATGGCCACCGCTCAGTATCGTTATTTTAACGACCATCGAGAGGCTATTTTATTTTCGGGTGCGGTCAATGTAAAAAGCGCTCCCAATGATCAAACGAAGACTTTATTTGTCATACATGAGGGTACCAAAGTGAAAATTGATAAGCGGGAAGGAGATTGGATTAAAATAGAACTCCCGAATGGTAATGTAGGCTGGATAGGTTATAGTACGGTCAAGGTAATATGAAACATCAATTCCTTTACATAGAGCATTATATTAGCTGTATCAATGGCGTAAAGGTTGTGAAATATGTTGAACACGATCAATGACGGAGTAGTTTTTGTTTATTGATTTCTTTATCGCTTATTGTATGTTCTTCGCACAGTTGATGGGCGTTTTCCAATGTAATCAATAACTTTTCATCAGTAGAAAGAAATGACAGTACGGTTTTTTTTCTTTATCCAAAGTTAATATAGCGCGCTTTACTTTATGTGCCAAAATGCCCAAAATGGTACGATCAAAAGCATTTTCTGGAATGTTAGGCGACGATAGTTCCTTACTTTGTTCTAAGTTCTTTAACTTCTGTTTTAGTTCGCGAATTCTTTTTTTATAGTATTTTTTAGTCCCTTTAAATTCTTCGGATATGTGCCTGAAGAAATTGATCTGTTGTTGGATGTTTTTTTCTGAATAAAAAGAGGGGCTTTCAGTATCTTATGTTTCTCTAATGTATCCTGAATCCGGTAAAGAACGAGTAGATTATGGTGAGCCGCTAAAAAGTCTTGTTCATCCACCGACAATTTCAACTGCTTTTTTAGTTGGTTCTCTTCTTTTTCGTACCAGCGTATTAATGTTGTAAGCCTATTGTCGCTCATGCGGTTTTAAACAGAAATCTATCCAAATGTAAAAAAACAAAATAACGCATCCAGTATATACTTAGGAGGTAAAATTATTTTATTGTTAATACTTAAAGCCGTATCTTTGCAAATACTTATATGGGGTCGACCGGAATTGACAGGATGGAGACGGTTATGTAAGCATGCAGTGCATTGTTAGTCTAGCACTTTAATCTGAACTTTCAACTTTATAAATGGCGAAAATAACTACGCCTTAGCTGCCTAATTTAGAATTAGCATAGCTTTTGTTCCGTTGCGGTGAGCTTAGTGCCGTAACATCAGGAGCATCGAATAACTAAGCTAGCCAACTTAGTGGCATGATAAGTTGGTGAAATTAATGGTGCCTACGGAGGCTAGTATAGGTAAGCGACCGACCTTCTACTTCCCGACAATGAAACGGAAGCTAAGCATGTAGAAAGCGTATACAGTACCATGTTTGGACGAGGGTTCGAATCCCTCCGGCTCCACAAAAAGCCCAACGAAAGTTGGGCTTCTTTAACCCACCTCTTAATATTTCATCCTAAAAAGTCCATTCAAGTCCGCTAAACTCCCTTCAAGTCCGCTCAAGCCCGTTCACCCTATAGCTTCTATTCACTTATCCTTTAACTAAGCTTTAGTTTCTCCTCGATTTAAGTATACCAATGCCTTAACCCTCACTTTACCTTCAGTGCGTTATAAAGGAAGCAGATAGTAGGTGTAGGAGGTAAGAATAAGTATAGAAGAAGCAAAGAAGGGGTAAAGGTGCTACTTAGCCGTCCTAATTTTGTTTTAGACATGAATAGGTGTTTACGATATGATTTATGAAAACATGTTGGAATAATCAGATAATTTATAGAATTAATTTCCAATGATTTTGGTAGATATTTGTATAAACAACCAAATATAATATTATGGGAATAGATTCAAAACAAGTGACGGTTGTTTATTGCAGAGATTGAAGACCTTTCGGAAATTTAAATTTGTGGTTGAATAATATCGAAAGACCTGTATGAGCGACATAAATCGTTAATCAATGATATACATATGAATAACTTACCTGTATTAGACATCGCCATCATTATCATCTACCTGATCGGTATGGTCCTTGTCGGAGTTTATTTTTCTAGACGGAATAATTCTGCCGATGAATTTACAAAAGCTGCGGGAAGGGTTCCCGGTTGGGCTATAGGGATATCTATCTATGCGACATTTTTGAGTTCCAATACATTTTTGGGTGTACCCGGTAAAGCATATGGTGGAAACTGGAATGCCTTCGTATTTAGTCTTTCCATGCCTGTTGCTGCTTGGTTGGCCACAAAATATTTTGTGCCATTCTATAGAAGTACAGGCGAGGTGTCTGCCTACACCAATTTGGAGAAAAGATTTGGTACATGGGCGAGAACTTATGCAGTAGTTTGTTTTCTACTCACTCAATTGGCACGCATCGGTTCTATCTTTTTTGGTATTTCCCTTACCCTTCAAGCGCTCACAGGTTACAGTTTGGTCACTATTATGTTAGTTACTGGAATTTGTATTGTGATTTATACAGTGATGGGCGGAATAGAAGCGGTCATTTGGACTGAAGTAGTACAAGGTATTCTGAAAACTATGGGCGCAGTCATTATTATTTACCTCGTGGTAAGAGAAGTTCCTGGAGGTTTTCACGATATCATTAATGTAGGCAGGACAGACAACAAGTTTAGCTTGGGTACTTTGGAATTTGACTTGGTAGGCTCGTCTTTTTGGGTGGTCTTTCTGTACGGATTTTTTATCAACCTGAACAATTTTGGTATGGATCAAAACTATATTCAACGTTATCATACCGCCACTAGTCCCAAAGAAGCGAACAAATCTGTGTGGTTATGTGTGTGGATTTATGTTCCTGTATCATTACTGTTTTTCATTATTGGAACTTGCCTTTACACATATTATCAGCAAAACCCAGCACTTTTAGAAACCATCAAACTTCAGGCAGCTGCTGAACAGCTCGGATTAGCTATTACCGACCCCAAAGTCAGTCAATTGGCAGCATCGTTGCAACCAGCAGATTATGGTGATAAGGTAATGCCTCATTTTATGGTGGATATGATACCCACAGGTCTGTTGGGATTGATTGTATCTGCTATTTTGTCGGCAGCAATGAGTACAATCAGTTCGGGCATGAACGCATCCGCAACCGTATTTACAGAAGATATTTATAAGCGATATTTCAATAGAAAATCTTCGGATAGTAATAGCCTGAAAGTATTGTATGTGGTCACGGTGATTGTCGGTCTGATTGGTATGATTTGTGGAATTGCCATGATTGGTATTCAAAGCTTATTGGATGTGTGGTGGACCTTATCTGGGATATTTGCAGGTGGTATGTTGGGGCTCTTCCTGTTGGGTTTGATCAGCAAAAAGGTTACGAATAGCGATGCTTTAATTGGAACGATTATAGGAATATGTGTGATTTTATGGATGACATTTTCTTATATGATTCCACCACAGTATGCTTATCTCAAAAATCCTTTGCACGCCAACATGATTATCGTAATAGGTACCTTGTCTATTTTTTTAGCAGGAAACATCAGTCGAAAATTAAGAACAAGAAAAGCATAATTCGTATATCCGCTTCATATAATTTAAGCTCATATGATCATTAACCGGCCACCAACTGAACATTTAACAGCCCAGAATGGCTATGAAACCCTGGTCTGATGATCTGTTGATGGCCTCTTGTTTCGATAAAAGTAAACAACCTCTGGCCGGTTTTCTATTTAACAACCCTTCCAGGATATGCTTCCAGTCCTTTTTCCAAACATTGCAATGCGGCCGTCAAATCCTCTATGCGCAATACGTAAGCTATCCTGACCTGTTGCTTCCCCGCCTCGGTGTCTGAATAAAAGCCCGTGGCAGGAGCCATCATAACCGTTTGATCCTCATATGAAAATGATTCCAGCATCCACTGGCAGAACCTGTCCGAATCGTCTATAGGCAGCTGGGCCACGACGTAAAATGCGCCGCCCGGAACCGGACAGTAAACGCCCGGTATCCTGTTCAGGCCTGCCACCAACAGATCCCTGCGTTTTGTGTACTCGCTTACCACATGGTCAAAATAGCTTTGGGGCGTGTCCAATGCCGCTTCGGCGGCTATCTGGGCCACTGCAGGCGGACTCAAGCGTGCCTGGGCAAACTTAAGGCCGGCTTCCAGCACTTCCCGGTTCTTGGTGATGATACAGCCCAGCCTGGCCCCGCATGCACTATATCGTTTTGATACGGTATCGATAATGATGACGTGCTGATCCAGACCGTCCAGGTACATCGGCGAGATGAACTCGTTCCCATCATAACAAAATTCACGATAGGCTTCGTCTGAAATGAGGTAAAGGTCATATTTAAGGCAAAGTTCCTTCAATGCCTGCATCTCCTGTTGCGAATAGAGATAACCTGTCGGGTTGTTCGGGTTGCAGATAACGATGGCCTTTGTTCTGGGCCCAATCAGTTTTTCAAATTCACCCATGTCCGGTAAAGCAAAACCATTGTCAATGGTCGATAGGATGGGCTTTACCCGTACATCGGCTATGCAGGCAAAACTGTTATAGTTTGCATAAAAGGGTTCGGGAATGATAATCTCATCTCCCGGATTAAAGCAGGTCAATATAGCGATCGTCAGTGCTTCCGATCCCCCATCGGTAACCAATATATCGGCGGCAGAAATGGAGTAGCCCAATCTATTATAATACCTACTGAGTTTCTCGCGGTAGGTGGCATTGCCCTGGGAAGGCGTGTAGGCCCACACCTTGAAGTCTATGTTCTTGATGGCGTTCAGCATAACTTCAGGTGTTTGGATATCGGGTTGCCCGATATTCAGGTGGTACACTTCCTTGCCCTTTTCTTTGGCCAAATCGGCATATGGAGTTAACTTTCTAATAGGGGAAGCGGGTATATGCTTACCCTTTTCTGATATGGTTGGCATAACAACGTTATTAACAAAATTTAAGCGCAAACTTAGATAAAATGCTTCGCAATTGCGAAAACCAATTTCAACAAATCGGGATCAATCGTAAAATTTGGAACTGAAAAATCAACAAAAAAGCCGCCTCTAAACAGGGCGGCTTTTTTATACACATATTAAAACAAATTATTTTACTACCTCTCCTTTGATATATAAAGATTTTAAAGGTGTTTTCGCATTAGAGCGTATCGTAACAGATTTACTAAATGGAGCTGCCTGTGCGGCATTAAATGTTACTGTAATGGTGCCCTTTTCTCCAGGTTTCACCGGTGCATTGGTATATTTAGGCACTGTACAGCCGCAAGATGATTCTACTTTAGTTATGATTAATGGTTCCGTTCCAACATTCGTGAATACAAATTCATGCGTAACGGGTTTACCCTGAGGTATTTTTCCGAAATCATACGTCTCTTTTTCAAATTTGAATTCAGCATTACCGTCCGCTTTAAAAGCATTGAAGCTGGCAAAAGCGATTACAAGTGTTAAAACAGTTAAAAGTTTTTTCATTTTTCTATACATTAAGTTTCTATTTGCGATAAACCCTATCGAGTATCGCTTTTTTTGCACACCTAAAACCCCTATCATTCTTGATGGTTTTCAGGATCGGCCATATAAATATACACAAAAATATTATAAATGATCAGTATAATACCTATAAACTAAGTAATATCTTTGTTTCGAATTGGTTCAATCCATTCTGCGTTAGTGATTTAAACAAAGTTACGGTATGAACAACAATTATGAATGATAAGTGAAGTCCTATTTAAAAATATGCAAATTTTCTTTCATAAATGCCAAATGAAAGGAAATCTATAGTTTGTCTGTGGTTAAAGCAATAAAATTTTGTTTGTTCTTTTTTTTAAAATTTGAAATAGCCTAATGGTTTGCCACAAAAAAGCAGAATTTTATATAATTTTTTTTATTTTTGGACTTTACGCATAATTCCCGGATATGTCTGATACTAACTTGAAATATACCGATCCCATAGATACTTCAAAACTGAGTTTTAACGACTTTAAAGTTAACGTGTTAAATGATTACCGTATTGTATGCGAAAGTCGGGAGGCCAGCTTGTTGGGTCGTAGAGAAGTTTTGACTGGAAAGGCAAAATTCGGAATATTTGGAGATGGTAAAGAAGTAGCACAAGTAGCCATGGCCAAAGTATTTAGAAAGGGCGATTGGCGTTCGGGGTATTATCGTGATCAAACTTTTGCCTTTGCTACGGGTATTTCGAATATTTATGAATTCTTTTCCCAAATGTACGCCCGTCCAGATATTGAAGCCGAACCAGCTTCAGGCGGGCGAATGATGAACGGACATTTTGCTACAAGAGAGCTCACAGCCGATGGTAGTTGGGTAAATCAGATGGAAATGAAGAATTCTTCGGCTGATATTTCTACTACAGGCGGACAAATTCCTCGATTACTCGGATTAGCACAGGCCTCTAAGATTTACCGTAAGAATAAAGAGCTTGCTTACCTGACCCATTTTTCAAATAATGGAAATGAGGTTGCGTTTGGTACCATTGGTAATGCTTCTACTTCTGAAGGCGTGTTTTTTGAAGCTTTTAATGCAGCAGGCGTTCTGCAGATACCACTAGCCCTTTCTGTTTGGGACGATGGCTATGGTATTTCGGTACCCAATAAATACCAAACAACAAAAGAGGATATATCAGAGGTACTACGCGGTTTTCAACGTGATGAAAATGGCGAAGGATATGAGATTTTTAAGGTACGTGGCTGGGATTATCCAGGACTTTGTGAAACCTACGAACAAGCCATTCGTATTTGCAGGGAAGAGCATGTTCCGGTATTTATACACGTAACGGAAATGACGCAACCGCAAGGACATTCTACTTCAGGTTCACATGAGCGATATAAACCCAAAGAAAGGCTTGAATGGGAAGCGGCTTACGATTGTTTGGTTCAGATGAGACAATGGATGCTCGAATCGGCCATTGCCACCGATGAAGAGTTAACGGCTATAGAAGGTGATGCTAAACGTTTTGTAAAACAAGAGCAGGTACGAGCTTGGACAGATTATGTGAACGCCTTTTTGCCTGAGAAAAATAAGGCCATTGAATTACTCAATGAAATTGAAAATACAGAAGTGAAGCAAATAGCCAGTCGATTGCAAGCAGTGCGAGAACCTAATCTCAAGCAAATCTATGGTAGTGTTCGTAAAGCTATCCGGTTGTTGCGCAATCATACTGATGATCAAAAAGGCAGGCTATTGGGTTGGTATAGATCGCAGCAAGCTGTTAATCAAGAACGTTATCATTCTAAGCTGTTTACAGAAACTCCTGAATCACCTCTTTTTATTTCAGTCGTTCCGGCTGAATATAATGAAAACTCCAAGATGGTGGATGGCCGTGAAGTACTCAATGCGTGTTTTTCTGCTAATTTTGAACGAGAACCTCGATTGCTTGCCTTTGGTGAAGATTTAGGAACAATTGGTGATGTGAATCAAGGATTTGCAGGCTTGCAGGCTAAGTTTGGTGAACACCGTATTTTTGATACCGGCATTCGGGAATCGGCAATTATTGGGCAGGGCCTAGGGATGGCCTTACGCGGGCTTAAACCTATCGCAGAAATACAATATGTTGATTATGTGCTGTATGGTTTAACCGTTTTGAGCGATGACTTAGCATGTTTAAGCTATCGTACAAAAGGCGGTCAAAAGGCGCCCTTAATTGTACGTACGCGAGGGCATCGTTTAGAGGGAATTTGGCATTCTGGATCGCCTATGTCAATGATCTTGGGATCTTTACGTGGTTTACATGTTTGTGTACCCCGTAACATGACCCAAGCTGCGGGTATGTACAACACATTGATTCGCTCGGATGAGCCAGCGTTGTTGGTCGAGTGCTTAAACGGCTATCGATTAAAGGAACGGATGCCAACTAACGTGGGGGACTTTACGGTTCCATTGGGTATTGCCGAGATTGTTAGGCATGGAGCTGATGTGACGGTAATATCATATGGAGCGACATTGCGGATTGTGCAGGAAGCTGCTGTGGAATTGAATGAACTGGGCATTTCTATTGAGATTATTGACCCACAAACATTGCAACCCTTTGATATAGAGCACTTGTGTGCGCAGTCACTCACAAGAACAAATAAATTATTGATAGTTGATGAAGATGTGCCTGGTGGGGCATCTGCTTTTATATTACAACAAGTATTGGAAGAACAAAAGGGCTATTATAATTTAGATTGTCAGCCTAGAACATTATCGGCAAAGCCTCACAGACCTCCATACGGTTCTGATGGAGATTATTTTACGAAACCTTCTGTTGATGATGTGATAGAAGCCGTACTCCAGATTATGCATGAAGCTAATCCAGATCAATTTCCGGCACTTTTTTAAATATAACTATCAAGTTTACATAAGCTTAAACTTGATAGTTATGGTGAATTAATTAGATTGGTAGGATAGATTTCTCAAGTAATGATCGGCTATAACCAAAGCAGCCATCGCTTCTACAATGATTACAGCTCTTGGTACGACACATGGATCATGCCGTCCTTTCCCGCTAATTTGCGTTTCCGCCCCCAATATGTCAACAGTTTGCTGATCTCTCATGATCGTAGCGACTGGTTTAAATGCTACTCTAAAGTTGATATCCATACCGTTGGATATGCCGCCTTGTATACCTCCTGAAAAATTGGTTAAGGTCTGAAGCGCTTTTGCCTTGTTGTTGGGGTTAATGAATAGGTCATTATGTTCCGAACCTCGCATAGTCGCCCCCGCGAAGCCTGACCCATATTCAAAACCATGTACGGCATTGATACTTAGCATCGCTTTTCCTAAATCTGCATGCAGCTTATCAAAAACGGGTTCACCTAATCCGACAGGAACGCCCTTAATTACGGTACTCACAATACCGCCTACCGTATCGCCATCTTTTCTGACAGCATCGATATACGCAATCATTTGATTGGCTGTCGCCGGATCTGCACAGCGAACAATGTTTTGTTCTCTAATGTCCAAAAGCTCGTCTATCGGAAGATTACCCAAGTTAGGGGCCTCTATTGAACCGACGGCCGATACGTGGGCAAAACAAGTAATACCTTGTTGTTTGAGGTACAGTTTAGCTACCGCACCAGCGGCTACGCGTGCAGCAGTTTCCCGCGCTGATGATCGGCCACCACCACGATAGTCACGTATACCATATTTTGTTTGGTACGTATAATCTGCATGAGAAGGGCGGTATTTATCCTGTATGTGTGTATAATCTTTAGAACGTTGATCTTCATTCGGTATCAACATCATCAGCGGAGTACCTGTTGTCTTGCCTTCGAAAATTCCTGAAAGAATCCTAACGGTATCACTTTCCTTTCGCTGAGTGGTAATTTTAGATTGTCCGGGACGCCGCTTATCGAGTTCCGCTTGTATAAAGTCCATATCGAGTACTAGATTTGGGGGGCAACCGTCAATGATCACACCGATTGCTTCGCCATGAGACTCACCAAATGTAGTAATCCGAAAATTTTGTCCAAATGAATTTCCTGCCATATTAGTATATTTTACAGTGAAAGCCAATATCCGTTAAATGTTGCCAAAAAGTAGGATAGGATTTGCCTACTACTTCTGGGTCTTCAATGGTCAACTCGTCAAAGACGATGGCTAGTGGTGCGAAGGCCATGGCCATACGATGATCTTCATAGGTTTGTATCCTTACACCAGATCGATTTATTTTTGCGTCCGTATTCAAGTAGTATACTTGATTTTCTTCAGCGATGAGTAAGACCCCAAATTTAGACAGTTCATTCTGAAGCGCCAAAATACGATCGGTTTCCTTGATTTTTAATGTTTCTAGGCCAGTAAAACGAGCATTATAACCTAAGGCTGCACAACAACTAATAACGGTTTGTGCCAAATCAGGACATTCTTTAAAATCAAAAAAACGTTCGCCAGTCGTATTGCCTGTGTTTTCAATTTCAACGCCACCATCTTTAAAAGTAGAGCAGATACCAAAATTTTTCATGATATCTACAATGGCCCGATCACCTTGCAAACTATGGTCTTTTAATCCAGATAAAAACAGTTTACTTCCCACTGGCGACAAAGCTATGATGGCATACCAATAAGAGGCGGCACTCCAGTCAGGCTCTATCGTTAATACAGCATCTTTAACATCTTGGTTAGTGATGATAATCTGATTGCCTTCCCATGTATGGTCAATGCCTACCTCCTGTAACATATCCAGTGTCATGGTTACATATGGTCTGGAAGTTAATGTGCTGGTTATATTTAAGCAAAGTCCTTGGGGCAGAAAAGCAGCGACAAGTAATAATGCAGAAAGATATTGGCTGCTGACGTCACCCCGAATATCAATATTTTTGCTGGTTTGTTCAAAACCGCCGGTGATATAGAGCGGAGGGTAGCCAGTGGTTGCCGCATAGTCAATATGGGCGCCAAGTTGACGAAGGGCATCCACCAAAATGCCGATGGGGCGCTGTTTCATACGGTCTGAACCGGTTAGCTCATAGCGCCCCTTTGCTAATGTCAGGTAGGCTGTTAAAAAGCGCATGGCTGTTCCGGCAGGCCCTATATCAATAAGAGCTTTTTCGTGCATATGATTATCTGCCAAATCCAGCGCACTTTTCAATGTAACGGTATCATCCGCATGTGATAGATTTTCAATGCGGACTTTACCTTTACTGAGGGCATTTAATATGAGTGCTCTATTGCTTTCACTCTTAGAACCCGTTAGTTGAATAGTGGAGCGAATGATTCCGCCTGGATGCTTTAATTTTAAACTTTCTTTACTCATTACTAAGCTTCCACGGCGGGTTTAGCGTTCATAATTATATTTTGTTTGCGGATAGATTCACCGTGAATCAATTCTAACAATTTTACTGTGAAATCTTCTTCTAGATTCAGTGCTCTAGCAAATTTACTTCTTTTCTCAATGATTTCTTCCCATCGGCTCACTTGTAAAATGGTTACCTTATTATCTCTTTTATATTCGCCTATTTTTTCAACAATCTTCATCCGATCGGCTACCTTTTTGATAATTTGATCGTCAATGGTATCAATTTCTTTCCTTAATGCTGCTAGCTTATCTTCGAATACGGGATCGTTCGATTCTGCTTTCCTTAATGAAAGGTTATTGACAATTTCAGAAAGCGCTGCAGGAGTTACTTGTTGTTTTGCATCTGTCCATGCTACAGATGGGTCAATGTGCGACTCGATAATGAACCCCTGCATGTCTAAATCAACTGCTTTTTGTGCCACATAAGGTATCAGCTCGCGCGTGCCACAAATATGGCTAGGATCATTGATGATAGGGAGTTCAGGAGCAACCGTTTTCAGCTGTATGGCCAAATCCCACATAGGCTCATTACGGAAAGCCGTTTTTTCGTAAGAGGAGAATCCGCGGTGAATAGCCCCTAGTTTTTTAATTCCGGCCCTATTGATGCGCTCCAATGCGCCTATCCATAAAGAAAGATCGGGGTTTACAGGATTTTTTACCAATACAGGTACATCGACACCTTTTAAAGCATCTGCAATTTCCTGCACGGTAAATGGGTTAGCCGTAGAACGTGCTCCAACCCAAAGAATGTCTACACCGGCAGCTAAAGCTTCTTCTACGTGCTTTGCGGTGGCGACCTCTGTTGCTGTTAATAATCCGGTTTCTTCTTTTGCTCGTTTTAACCAAGTCAAACCGATGCTGCCAATGCCTTCAAATTCACCAGGTCTAGTACGTGGTTTCCAGATACCTGCACGTAATACAGAAACTTTTCCAGTGGCGGCAAGTAAGTGTGCGGTAGCCACCAACTGTTCTTCTGTTTCAGCACTACAGGGGCCTGCTATTAACAAAGGTTCTTTGCCTGTAGCTAACCAAGCGTTTAAAGGCAAAATGTCTAAATTTAGTTTCATCTGTATAGAATTTTTATGTGATTAATATGTGTTTGCTGTTTATACTTTATCGTTTTTTACGTACTCGCCAAGAATATTGAAATTCATGGTATGTTTCAGTGTTTTCCGAATGGCTGCATCATAATTGCTTTGTTTTTTCCATTCAATATCCACGTAAAAGTCGTATTCATTTCGTTTTCCCAATACCGGCATGGATTGAATCTTGCTCATATTGATCTGCTCCTCGGCGAAAAAGGTGAGCACTTTGGCCAATGAGCCGATGCTGTTATCTGTCTGAAATAGGAGGGTAGCTTTATTGGCTTTCGGGTTTTCCGTTTTCTCCTTTGATAGGATAAGAAAACGAGTGTAATTTTTTTTGTTTGTTTCAATCCGGCGGTCAATAATCTCCAATCCATATAATTTTGCTGCCAGCTGATTGGCTACCGCAGCGGTATCGGTCAGTTTATTTTCGGCAATTTTCTTTGCACAAGATGCTGTGTCGGTACCTTCAGTTACTTTGATATCCGGATGTTCTTCTAGGTAGTCGGCACATTGGCGCAATGCAATGGGATGCGATTCTATTTTCTTTATTTGCTCTAGTTTAACACCTGGTAACGCTAATAATTGGAGCTGTATGCTCAAATAAACTTCTCCAATAATGGGGAAATGATAGTCGTGCAATAAAGTGTAATTAGGTAATAGACTGCCGGCAATGGAGTTCTCTATGGCCATAACAACATAATCTGCCTGATTCTTTTTTAAGGCCTCACATGTATGTTTAAAAGTTTCGCACTCAACGGTTTCTATGTCTGGACCGAAATACTTATAAGCGGCTTCTTCATGGAAGGAGGCCTTGGTTCCCTGGATGGCTACTCTGATTTTGCTCATGTTCTATTAAAAAAAAAGTCCCGGCTACTCACCGGGACTCTCTTATACATTTATTCTTTATTCATGCATATTAATCCCGGCTCTCACTACTAAAGTAAAAGTAACCAAAGAACCAATATGCAGTTGTATTTTTCATTTTTCTTTTTTGATTACGCAAATATATGCAAGAATTATTATGAAACAAGAAAAAAAATAAAAAAATGTAAATATTAATATGTGTTAAACCTTTAGGCGTTCGCTGTAGCAATCAAGGTTCCTTGTACATAAGCCTCATCATGTTGCGTCGTGTCGAGCCCTAAATCTTCTTCTTCTGATGTTACACGTAGCGGTTGCACCAGGTTAACTAGCTTGAATATGATGAAGGATACGGTGAAACTGAATACCACTACAATCAACATCGCCTTCAATTGCGTAAAGAAAAATTCAGGATTACCATAGAGTAAACCATCGTTTCCTACTCCATTTACAGTTTTTGACGCAAATACACCTGTTAAGAGCATGCCTACCATGCCTCCAACTCCATGGCAGGGAAAAACATCCAAGGTATCGTCTAACGCAGTTTTTGATTTCCATTGTACTACTAGGTTGGAAATGACTGCCGCAACGACCCCGATAAAAATACTTTGCGGGATACCCACGAAACCAGCAGCAGGTGTAATGGCTACTAATCCGACAACAGCACCAATACAGAAGCCAAGCACAGAAGGTTTTTTACCTTTGATAACGTCGAAGAACATCCAAGATAAACCGGCAGCACCTGCAGCGGTATTCGTTGTGCCGAAAGCCGATACGGCAAGGTCGCCAGCAGAAAGTGCCGAACCTGCGTTGAAACCAAACCAACCGAACCAGAGCAGTCCGGTACCAATTAACACATAAGGTATGTTGGCTGGAGCGACCTCTTGGTGGGCAAGATGTGATTTTCTACGTTTCAATACAAGGGCTCCTGCTAATGCGGCACAACCGGCAGAAATATGAACTACCGTGCCTCCTGCAAAATCCAATACACCCATCTTGGCTAAAAAGCCGTCCGGATGCCAACTCCAATGCGCCAAAGGCGCATATACAAACAAGCAAAACAGAACGATGAAAAGAATATAGGATGTAAACCTGATGCGTTCTGCTACAGCGCCTACTACCAAACCCGGCGTAATAATGGCGAACATTAATTGGAAAAGTGCAAATAATGATAGGGGTATGGTGGGCCCGCCCGGCCATGGGGTGCCGGAAATCACATGATTAAAGAACAAAAAGGTGTTTGGATTGCCGATGATACCGCCGATAGATTCGCCAAAACAAAGGCTGAAGCCTACAATAACCCATAAAACACTTACCACACCGGCTGCTACAACACTTTTGATCATGGTAGAAAGGACGTTTTTTCGGTGTACCATCCCACCGTAAAAGAAGGCCAGTCCTGGTGTCATTAAAAATACCAATGCGGCGGCTGTGATAATCCATGCGATATCCGCTCCATTATATACACCTTCACCATTAAATGGCGTGGCTGGCTGGATAAAGATGGCTGCAACAGCTAATACCATCAAGATGAGAAATGGTGCTGATCGTTTAATTGAATTTGTTTCCATAATGAAATTTATTAATTTATTTTATTGCTCGTTTTAAACTGTTGGAAATTTAGAATGCATAAACTGCAGCAATGGTGAACTGAGAGGCATTTTTTGTAGGGCTGAGATCTTTTTTCATGAATAGCTCGCTAGAACCCTTGTCGAGTCTGATTTCTGGTATTACAGTGAGTGGGCCAGCTTTGATGTTGCTGCTCAAAGTAACGGCCTTGACAGAACTGCCGCTAATAGTGGTTTCACCGTCTTTCGCATCTTTGTTTTTGAAATACTCTCCACGTATACCTAAACTAACTACATCTGTAAATGCGTATTGTGCATACAATGCGCCGCCATGATATCCTCCTTCTTCATCAGATATTTTGTAGTTAGCCCCATTTAATCCTAATTTAAAAGCTTCGGTGATTTGATAGGAAGTAGTTAAATCAAGGATTGTCCCTGTACCGCTTGCATCCGGGGCGGCATGTCCATTGAGAAAGTTAAAATAAGCATCCCAGCCTGTTAGTGGTGATACATGGAGTTGTGCGCCTATATGCGAAACACCATTGAAATCTTCAGTGACATTCCAGTCGTTGAATAAGCCAACCATGAGACTGACCTTATCTGAAAATGCATATGTGCCTTTTATGCCAGCATTTTGAAAGGGGCCCATTGAAAATAAGTAGGAGGTAGAGTAGTTGAAATTTCCGATGGGCGAAATGATCTCGTACCCTATGAATGTTCCCATGAAGCCAGCTGTCATCGAAAATTTATCTGTAAAATCATACGATACATATAGATTCTGTAGATGAAAGGAATCTCCTCCTTTGCCTGCGAGTAATGATTGCTCTTGTCCTCTTGGACCAAAGGAAACCTCTCCAACAAAGGATGCCTTGTCTATTTTTTTGCTAATAGCTAAGTCTAACATGCCCAATGATATGGAGTTTTGCTCATTGGCAAAGCTTGTGGGGATGTTGGATGTTCCATCTTCGGCGCGATAACCTGAAAAGTCGTATTTGTAATACAAGTCGGCAGAACCTGTAATGGTGAGGTTGTTGCTCTCTTCCTGAGCGCTCGCTGCGCATGTTATGATGCAAAAAATAAGTGTTGAGTAAAGTTTGGTGATGAATTTCATTTGAAAAAGGCTTTAAGGTGTTTGGATCATTTGATAATTTGGAATTCTTGTTGTTAATGTAGTTTGTTTTTTATCATATTTTATTTTTTTGTTGACTTATTATGATTGTTTGGTCTTTTTTATTTGATATTATTAATGTTTTTGTGTTTTTTGTGATATATTTTTATGTATATCTGTTATTTTATGTCAAATCTATAATTGTTATTTGATATTTCAAAGAGAAATATATTTTTTTTGAATTATTTTTGATGTTTTTATTTAAAAAATTTAGTTTTTTGAGTTTTTTTGACAATTTATTGTTGAAAAAAGGATTTTTTTGATTAATGTATGTATTTTTCCGTGTTTATTAATGGGTTTTTAGTTTGTTTTTAATGTTTTTCAAGATTATTTTCTGATTTTATAGTTGTTTTTACTCTTTTGTTTTTGTACTTGCTCTTTGCGGTGCGTATTGCTGTTTCTATTCGTTGTTTTTTTGTTATTTTTGAAACACCGGGATGGAGTGGGAGCTTTCTCGGTATGTATTCTATTTATTACTGAACAGAAATGATGAATTTTGTAATGTTTCTATGTGCAAGCTTGTTTACAAATGAAGAAAGACAAGCGTATAACGGAGGTTTTTTAACAGATCAGCGGGGGAAATATGTTGTTATGTATGATGTGCAAGCGGACTTGTCTAAAAATGAGGACTTGTCTTTAGTGATACGCGATTTTTTTAAAGAAGAGCCTATGGTTCTAACAGAGGAGAAGCGCCTGTCCGTAAATGGAGCAATACATTTAAACCATCATGTTGTCATGGGAAATTACGTTGCTGGCGATGTATTGTATAGATTGGTGTTTGAAAAGACGGCGGAAGGGTTTAGGTATTGGTTTACAGACTTGGCTTATCGGCCTTATATAAAGGATAGGTATGGAAAGGTGACCAAAGCGTCTGTTGCTCCTATTCCACTAGAGAAAGAGTTCGGTGAATTGAACAAAGGGGCATGGATGAGGCAACGGAGGGCAGCATATGAAGCGATACGACAGGAGTCCGAGAGGTGGGGCAGGCACTTGAAAAGTGCAGGGCGTGCAAAGACAATTGAGATTCCGTAATAAAACTTGCTTTATCATATACATATTTTAAAGCCAGATACGCTTTTGTATCTGGCTTTTTTGTCAGTTTGCTGCCATACTGACGTTTACAGACGCTTTGGAACGCCACTTGTTATGCAAGTCATTGTTGGTTAGTATAAAACAATTAAATTAACATATATGATGCAAGAAAAAGGAAACATCTCAATTCATACCGAGAACATTTTTCCGGTAATTAAGAAGTTTTTATACTCAGATAATGAGATATTTTTACGTGAATTGGTGTCTAATGCAGTTGATGCAACCCAAAAATTGAAGCGTCTAGCCTCATTAGGGCAATATACCGGCGAAGTGGGCGACGTGACGATTGAAGTTTCGTTCGATGAAAACGCGAAAACCATTACCATATCAGACAAGGGTATTGGTATGACAGCAGAAGAAGTGAAAAAATACATCAACCAGATTGCATTTTCCGGTGCAACTGAGTTTATGGAGAAATTCAAGGAAGCTAAAGATGCCAATGAAATAATCGGCCGATTTGGTTTGGGTTTTTACTCGGCCTTCATGGTGGCTGACCAGGTAGAAATCCATACATTGTCCTATCAGGAAGGAGCGGAAGCGACCAAATGGGTGTGTGATGGTAGTACTTCTTATGAAATCAGTGCTGGTGATAAAAAGGAAAGAGGTACAGATGTCATTCTCTATATTAATAAAGAATCGGAAGAATTTCTTCAAAAGACGAAGTTGGAAGATATCTTGAATAAATATGGCCGCTTTTTGCCCGTACCAATTAAGTTTGGTACAAAAACCAAATCTGAACCAGATGGCGAAGACGAAGAGGGAAAACCTAAATACAAATCGGTTGAGATTGATAATATCATTAATAACACCCATCCGGCTTGGACAAAGGCTCCATCCGAATTAAAAGACGAAGATTATCTGGCTTTTTATCGGGAGTTGTACCCGTTTGGAGAGGAGCCGCTTTTCTGGATCCATCTCAATGTAGACTATCCATTTAATTTGACGGGAATATTGTATTTTCCAAAAATTAAGAATGATTTTGATATTCAGCGGAATAAGATTAAACTTTTCTCCCGGCAGGTATTTATCACGGATGAAGTAAAGGATATTGTGCCAGAATTTTTGATGTTGTTGCACGGTGTGATTGACTCGCCGGATATCCCGTTGAACGTGTCACGCAGCTTTTTACAGGCTGACAGCAACGTCAAGCGTATCAGTAATTATATTACTAAAAAAGTGGCTGATAAGTTAAGCGATTTATTTAAAACAGAGCGGAAAGCCTTTGAGGAAAAATGGAAAGATATTGGTCTTTTTGTTAAATATGGTATGGTCAGTGAAGATAAATTTGCTGAAAAAGCAACTGATTTTGCGTTACTGCAAAATGTAGAACATGAATTTTATACCCTTAAGGAATATGCTGAAAAGGTGAAAGATTTGCAAAAAGATAAAAATGATAACGTTATTTATCTATATGCAAGTGATCGATTAAAGCAAGATGGTTTTATTACCGCAGCAAAAGCAAAAGGGTATGATGTGTTGCTTTTTGACTCTCCTATTGATGGGCATTTCGTTAACTATTTAGAGCAAAAGGTTGAAAAGACACAACTGAAGCGAGTTGATTCTGATGTGATCGATAAGTTGATCCAAAAAGAAGATGAGAACCAACTGGTGTTGAGCGAGGAAGAGAGTGGGGCTGTAAAATCAATATTTGAGAAAGCTATTCTGAAAGACAATATGCAGGTTGAAGTTGCTGCATTGGGAAATGAAGACCTGCCAGTTACTGTAACCATGGATGAGTTCATGCGGCGAATGAAAGATATGGCTCAGCAAGGTGGCGGAATGGGTTTTTATGGTACACTGCCAGAAAATTATAAAGTATCTGTAAACGGTAATCACCCACTAATTAAACGGATATTGACCGCAGCAGACGATGAGGAAAAAGAGAAATTGGCCAAACAAGCGTTTGACTTAGCATTGTTGTCTAATGGTTTGTTAACAGGTGTTGAACTAACTAATTTTGTAAAGCGAAGTGTTAGCTTAATTGATTAGTTTTCAATAAAAATTAACGTATAGGTTGAAGGTGTTTCCAGTATACTTGGAAACACCTTTTTATATTATTGGATTACCGCGCTTGCTGCACGGGACCCCCAAGGATTGGTAAATAAAAAAGCTGCCTCAAAGGCAGCTTTTTACGTAAATCCAAGAAATAATAATTCGAATTCTACCCTAGGTAGGATTTCAATATTTTACTACGCGAAGTGTGACGTAATCGTTGCAAGGCTTTGTCTTTAATCTGTCTTACACGCTCTCTTGTTAGATTGAATGTTTCCCCAATTTCTTCTAGAGATAATGGATGGTTGGATCCTAAGCCGAAGAACAGTACAATGATTTCCCTTTCACGTTCGGTAAGAGTTGCTAAAGAGCGTTTGATCTCTTCGGAAAGCGATTCGTCAATTAAACTACTATCTGTATTGGGGTCATGATTTTCCAATACATCCAACAATGTGTTTTCTTCACCCTGTACAAAAGGTGCATCCATGGAAACGTGGCGTCCAGAATTACTCAGCGTATCTGAAATTTTGTCTACTGTTGTCTCTAGAATATCTGCCAACTCTTCAGGTGAAGGTTCGCGTTCATACTCTTGCTCTAAGCGTGAGAAAGCTTTACTGATCTTGCTTAATGAACCTACTTGATTCAACGGTAAACGTACAATGCGTGATTGTTCCGCAATGGCCTGTAAGATAGATTGTCTAATCCACCACACAGCGTAAGAAATGAATTTGAAGCCTTTGGTTTCATCGAAACGCTTCGCTGCTTTAATCAAACCCAAGTTTCCTTCGTTAATTAGATCGCCCAATGTCAATCCTTGGTTTTGATATTGCTTTGCAACAGAAACGACAAAACGCAGGTTTGTTTTAGTTAAACGCTCTAATGCAGCTTGGTCTCCTTCTCTAATTTTCTGAGCTAAAATCACTTCTTCCTCAGCGGTGATCAAATCAACCTTACCAATCTCGTGTAAATACTTGTCTAACGATTGCGATTCGCGGTTAGTAATCGACTGTGTTATTTTGAGCTGTCTCATTAATTGTCTTTATGCCCTTTCTATAATAAAGTGTGCGAAATTACAAAAAAATTTCTCTTATAACGATTGAGAAACAAAAAAGTTGTCTGATTTTGAAGGATTTATCAAGTTTTTTTTGCAGTATCAGTATAGCAAAAAACGAGCCAAATCGCTGCTATTTTTTATTAAAAATATTTACAGATTCATTCCTGCTGTTTTATGAAAAAAATGTGACAATATTTACAAACCTATGCATGATGTTGCTTATTGTTATTAAAACTTGCAACTTTATTCAATATTCACTAGTTTTATTTTTCCATATAATACCTAAATAGATATGAATCAGCGATACTATTCATTGGATGTTTTTAGGGGCGCTACCGTAGCATTTATGATTTTGGTGAATAACCCGGGAACTTGGAGCCACGCCTTTTCACCGTTGAAGCATGCTCCTTGGCATGGTCGCACACCAACTGATTTAGTTTTTCCATTCTTTTTATTTGCCGTTGGTAATGCACTGGCTTTTGTTATGCCGAAATTGCAGGCGAGGGGAAATAGGGCTTTTTGGGCCAAAATAGCTAAAAGGACATTGTTGATATTTGTTATTGGCTTATTCTTGACCTGGTTTCCATTTGTACGTTGGGTAGATGATTCGTTGGTATGGAAAGAATGGGTAAGCACAATAAACCCGCAAAACGGTATTCGTATTTTGGGTGTACTGCAGCGTATTGCCCTTTGTTATTTTTTCGCATCTATACTGATCTATTATTGTAAAATCCGAACCATTATCTGGATAAGTTCATTGATTTTGTTATTCTATTGGTTTGCTTGTTTGTTTTTTGGTGGTACCGATCCTTATAGTTTGGCAAATTGGTTCGGCACCGCGATAGACTTTCATGTGCTGGGTGAGGCACATATGTATAAAGGAGAGGGGGTAGCTTTTGATCCTGAAGGGATTGCCAGTACGGTTACTGCGGTAGTACAAGTTGTTTTAGGATATTTGGTTGGTCGGTATATTCGTACAAGCACGAACAGCCAAGATGCTAATAACTCAAACTTATATCAAGTTGTGAGCAATTTGATGGTTGTTGCTGCGCTGATGACACTGGCAGGGCTATTTTGGGGATTGATCTTCCCTATTAATAAAAAAATATGGACTAGCTCTTTTGTGTTATACACGAGCGGGCTTGCTATTATGACATTGAGTGTGCTTATTTGGTTTATAGAAATCAAGAAAACAAACAATGGCATCACTCGTTTTTTTGATGTTTTTGGCAAGAATCCCTTATTTATTTTTGTGATGAGTGCATTCATACCCAAATCACTTGCGCTTATTAAAATAACCCATGGCGTTAATGAAGAGGGGGTTCAGCAATTTATCTCTCCGTTACGTTGGTTTTATACCGAACTTTGTGCAAAAGTACCAGGGCCACCTGAAGTTGGTTCTTTTGTTTACGCCATTTCGTTTCTCGCGTTTTTATGGGGAATCTGTTACATTTTAGATAAGAAAAAAATCTATATAAAGGTCTAATTGTTATATTTTGTGCTAGCGTTTACTGGTCGTTAACAACATCAGCCAAGTAAGTATACCATTAATCAAAATAAGCTCGAATCCCACAACATAACCTAGCTTATATTGAAGCAGGTATTCGGTTAAATAAGAAAGCGCTGGAGAAATGAGACAAATATAGGGTACCCATTTATCTCTTACCTGTAACTTAGAAAACATACCAAAAGCGAATAGACCTAATAAAGGCCCATAAGTATAGCCAGCAGCTACGAAGATGGCAATAACAACCGAGTCGTTATTGATCATCCTAAAAATTAGGATAACCAAAAGCATTAATAAAGAAAAAACAAAATGAACCTTATTTCGAGTTTTGACAAGCTTTTTATCGTTTGGGTCGGCCTTTTTGTTGAAGTTTAAAAAATCGACACAGAAAGATGTGGTAAGCGCAGTAAGAGCCGAGTCTGTAGTAGCAAAGGTTGCGGCTGTCAAGCCTAACATAAAGATAATACCTGGAAAAATAGAAAGGTAATGGAGCGCAATTTCTGGATAGAGATGGTCCGGTGTTCTAAGTGATTGAACATCAATGTGGTTGTTTACAGCAAAAATATATAATAAAGCACCTACAGATAAGAAGAAAATATTGATAAAAATAAAAATAGCGGTAAAGGTAAGCATGTTTTTCTGCGCCTCTCCAATGGTTTTCATGCTCAGATTTTTTTGCATGAGATCTTGATCTAATCCCGTCATGGCCAATGTTACGAACACACCTCCTATAAACTGCTTCCAAAAGTTAGACTTACTGCCCATCAAATCTTCCCAAAAAAAAATTTTTGAATAACTGCTTTCTTTAACAGTTTCGAATGTTTGGGCTAGGTTCAGATGGAGGCTGTCTGCTATAAAATAAATGGACAAGACAACTGAAAGCAACAGAAAAAAAGTCTGTAATAAATCAGTAATCAGAATAGTTTTTAGTCCGCCTTTATGTGTATAAAGCCAAATGAGTGCCAAGCAAATAATAATTGTAGCGGCAAAGGGGATATGCCAGGCGTCAAAAATAAATCGTTGCAATACGATAGCAACCAAGTAGAGTCGAAATGCTGAGCTGATGGTTCTGGATATTAAAAAGATCATCGCACCCGATTTATAACTATAGAAACCCAAACGTTGCTCTAAATACGAATAAATAGATACGAGATGCAACCGGTAATATAATGGCAACAAAACCAATGCGATTAATATGAATCCTACCGCATTTCCCAGTACAAACTGAAAATAGCCAAAACTGCCATGGCCCACAGCGCCAGGGACAGATATAAATGTTACGCCCGAAAGTGCTGTTCCAATCATACCAAAGGCCACCACATACCATTTAGAGCTTTTGTTTGCAATAAAAAATGTAGCATTGTCTGATGATTTACGCGATGTTAGATAGGAGATACCGATTAATACACCAAAGTAAATCAATAAAAAGCTGAGTAGGATAATAGGAGACATGGATGCGTATAATTAAGCTTTTATATTGAGTGAATGCTCGATTGCCTGGCGTACACTGCCGTATTTCTCTAATAGCTCATTTGCCTTTTCTTGACTAACCCCCGTTTCTTCCATGATAATGCGTGTACCCCGATTGAATAACTTGGTATTTGTTAACTGCATGTCTACCATCTTGTTCCCTTTTACACGTCCCAGTTTAATCATGATGGCGGTGCTCAGCATGTTTAGTACTAATTTTTGTGCGGTGCCGGCTTTCATTCTGGTAGAACCAGTTACAAATTCTGGACCAGTAATAACCTCTATGGGGAATTTGGCTATTCTGGCCATAGGGGTATGTGCATTACACACCAAACATCCGGTGGTGATACCTGCCGCGTTTGCGGCCTCCAATCCACCAATAACATAGGGAGTTGTGCCCGAAGCGGCAATGCCTAGTATGACGTCTTTATCGTTAATGCCATGTTCAGATAGGTCTTTCCAAGCCTGCGTTTTATCATCTTCTGCAAATTCAACAGCCTTTCTAATAGCGGTGTCGCCACCTGCTATAATGCCCACAATCCAATCGAATGGCACCCCAAAAGTTGGTGGACATTCTGATGCATCTAAAATTCCCAATCGACCACTTGTACCTGCTCCGATGTAAAATAAGCGCCCGCCTTCTTCCATTTTTTCTACGGTGACCCTAACAAGCGCTTCAATTTGATTAATTGCGCGTTCAACCGCTTGAGGTACTGATTGATCTTCTTTATTAATATTCGTTAACAATTCGTTAACGGTCATTTTTTCCAGATCGTTATAATAAGATTCCTTTTCAGTCGTATTGTCCATCTCTGTATATCTAAATCTTTACTAAAGTGTGCATTTTTTTTGCGCTTATTTAAAATCATGCTTAAAAACGTGCATCCTGGTTTGCAAAAGCGCAAATAAAAGGTTTACGTTATGTTTGCCAGATGCTGCCTCTATGTATTGCGCGTAAAGTTAATTATTTGTGTCATGATTAAACGATATTTCCAGTTATTTTGCTGGGGTGTGTTGCAGCTCATGTTCTTTAGCTGCTAATAAATAAATCAATGATGCTGTACCATCCATAGTCGGTTCATTGGTGCTGTAATCTCCAAAATCATCGTGGTAGACGGCTAAGTCTGATTGAAAAAGTTGATAAGTGTCAGGATGCGCGAGTTTAATACCAATTAAACTGTTAAAAATCTTGCCGTATACAGGGCCATCAACCAAACCACCATCAATTGGAAAATGCTTTAAATGAGTGAATGCCGAATGCGGATCAATGGGGGTATCTCCCCAGGCAGGTAACCCATAAACCATACTCGTTCCCCACGGGTTACAACCAAATAACCAATCGATGTTGGCTTGCGCTAATGCTTCATACGAATAATCATCTGTCAAAGATTGATACCACAAACATTGTACAGCAAAAGCAACGGTCAGGTTATTGCTGCACCAAATGAAAGGTACACCTCTATAAAAGGCATTGTGTTTGGCCCTTGCCCATACTTTTTCAATCCCCGTTTTATAATAAGAGATGATTTCATCTCGATCTTTTCCTGTCAACGCTTTAGCGAGTTCATAATGACCCAGGTTAATAAAGGGGTACCATTGGTAATGCGCTGCAGTATCTTGTCCAAGCCAAGGTGTTATATTTTCCTGTCGAGCATATTTTAATGCTTCCTGTAGAAATAGAACATCTTTATTTACCAACCAAGTGCTTATTGCCGCTAATTCCATGTCATCTGTCCAATTTTCTTCCGCATAAATGTAGGGTGATTTTACAGAAACTGTCTGTGTAACACCAGGTTTTATTTTGGCAAAATAATAGGCGCTCCTCGCTTTTTCTTGCAGTAAACGGGTATATGACAAATCTATTGTTTGAAATAATATACTACCGATGTTGAATGCGCTCGTAAATTTAGCAGCTGTAGAACTGGTACCCGTTGTGTTGTTTAAAAATTTCCCACGTTGTTGGGGTTTGCCATCTATAAAGTATACTGGGCGTTCATAACCTTTTCCATAAAAAGAATCTTCTTCTGGCATACGCATACCGGCATGATCTCTATCATCGGCTATTTGGTTGAAGAGCAAATGGGGTTCTGGATGCATTTTCAGTAACCAATCTAAACCCCATTTTGCTTCATCCATTACATCTGCTATACCATTTTTCCCATCCAGGCCATCGGCCATTTTTTGATCGCCAAAAACTTCAGGAAAATCACGGTATGCCGCAAGTAAATGATAAGTCGCATTAGCTGATGTGGTAGCATACTGTAGATAATCTGACGCGTCATGCCAGCCGCCAATTACGTTTATTTGGGTGCTATCGGCCAGCCCTGCAGAAGAGGCATATAAGGTAAAACCATCATGTGTATGACAGGAATCTTGTAAGTATGGATTAAATCCACATCGTTGTTGGCGCATATAACGTAATGCAAAGTCGGCTGCACCCTGATAAACATCTCTTGCAATACGGAAATGAGGTGATACGGCTTCTCCGGCCTTTAAATAGAACATGCCTGTATCAGTGAAGCTAGAAAAGTCTAAGCGGTAACTCGTCTTAAATGGTCCATATGCTCCGTAATTGCTCCCACTATTTTTTTTGAACACTTCTCGTTCTGTTTGTACTTCTATCAGAGAAAAATTATGGATGGTATCGTTTGTTAAGGCACCCCAAACGGCAACTTTACTCCCATCAGGGGCATACCCTAGCTGGTTGATTCGAATAACGGCATTTTTCTTCATCGAATCGGATTTTCGGATGCTGCAAGCGCAAACAACCATTAGGCACCAAATGAATAATGATATACTTTTCATATCGGTTAATAACTCAGGTTTACAATCTTCCCATCCATTGTGCTTACAACGATATTGTTTTTCGATCCTATCAACATCGGATTAATTAAGCAATTGGATATTTTATGTTGCCATTTTACTTTACCTGTTTTTCTATCAACCGCTGATAATAGTCCAGAACTGCTGGGTACAAATATGGTATTATCTGCTTCTATAATAGCTGTAGGAGCCAATTCATAGGGCAATTGCAAGGTCGATTGCCAAACCACAGCCATATCTTCTGCTGAAGTGGAAATGCCAATCAGTTGCCCATCCATGGTTTTTGCATAAACCATAGTTTCGTCTGCTGCCAATCCAATGGATTCCCTGACGCGGTATTCATTCATTTTTTTTCGCCAGATTACTGTTCCGTTTTCAGCATCTAAGACAGTCATATACCTGTCTGGCGCAACAAGGAAAATACGGTTATGGGTCGCAACCGGATAACACGCCGCAGGAGAGAGCATGCGACTAGAGGCTCCGTTCGTCCATTCCCATATTTTTTCTCCTGTGCGGATATCTAAAGCATAGAATTCATTGCCCCACGTGCCAAAATAGACTTTACCTTTATAAATTAGTGGTTTATCAGATACGTAGCCTTTTAGACCTTCGAAAGTCCATTTTATTTTTCCAGTCTTCATGTCAATGGCACGAAAAGCACCATCGGAAGCACCGATATAACATACTCCTTTATAGATGGTAGGAGATCCGAGTACGGCTTTTTGTGTGGAGACGGACCATAGGAGCTGATTCGTTTTTAGGCTTATTCCATAAATATGATTATCAGTAGATCCGACAACAACGATGTTTTTCCAAATTGCCGGCGTCGAGTAGATTTTTCCCTTTGTACGATATAAAGTTGTTTTTTTTCCATCTCGAAAATCGAGGGCATAAATTTCGCCATGGGTGTTTCCTGTAATGATTTGGTGCTTATATTGGGATAAACCAGCACCTACATCACTGTGATCTTCAAATACCCATTGTTCTTTGATATCCGAGTAATGCTTATTTACGGCATAAGAAGGTCTGGCATAGTTTGTCGTATCCAAAGCAAAATGATGTTTTTTTAAAGCTATGGTTAACCACGGCGCTTGAGTAATGCTGTCTGGATTTCTTTCTTGGTAGATGGCTTCTTTGGGTGTAATGGTTACAATATTATATCCACCTGTATTTTTTTTTGCTCGAAGATTAGAGCGCCCCATTACTCCTGGAATACCTTCAAAACGCTGAGCCTGATTGGTGTGTCCGTGTCCGCAGAGTATGAGACGAATATCTTGGCGTTTGATGCGATCAATAGCCTCATACCAATTATTCAATGAAGAATCTTGAGGGTAATGATTGACATAAATGAGTGGTTTGCCTATGTCCAAGCGCAGCACCGAGTCGAGCCAAACAAGGTTTTCTCGAGGAATTTGCCCGGGGCTCATGCGCATATTCGGACCGGAGTTGGTACCTATAAACCGATAGCCGCCATATATAAAGTAGAAGGTTTCTGCACCAAAAATCTGCCGAAAGCTATTTCCCCCACTTTCAGACCAATTGGCATCGTGATTACCAGGTATAATATGGTATGGAATAGTTAAGCTATCTAATATTTGTTTGGCAAGTCTTAACTCCTCATCAGCCCCGAATTCAGTGATATCGCCCGAAAGGATGACAAACTTCAGTTCTTTGTTTTGGTTGATATCATGAACGGTTTTTCGGAGATCGGTTGCTCCTGTGGCACTGCCTACATGAATATCCGTTAAATGAACGAATTTGAAATTTTGAGCATGGACTTGGTATACAAAACCTATGAGCAGTATAAAAAATAGCCGTTTCATTCGTTTTTATTTATTCAAAATCTGGATATAATAGATATTTTTTACGCATGGTTTTGTAAGCTTTTAGTTCAGGTTGCCAGCTCGCTATGATTTGTTGTTCACTCATACCTGCTTGGATTTGTCGGATCAGTTGATCATTTCCTGCCAACTTATTAAAAAAATCTGGACGGGCAAAGAAACGATCTGCTCGGCCAATCTTCTCGGCAATTTGATAAAATTGAATGAGGTACTTCAATGTGAACGTACTTTTTTCTGCATCTTCGTTCCTTAGATCAATACCATAGCAGCGGTTGTTTTGTTGTTCAACATGTGCGCTCATTCCTGGCTTTGCACCAGGGGTGAAAGTAAAACTGCCAAAAGCCTTGTTTGGATAACCCAAAACCTGAAAGGGCCAGTCTGTTCCTCTTCCAACGCTCACGTCCGTTGCTTCGAAAAGACAAAGAGATAAGTATAAACGGACAGATAAATAGTTGGGAAGGCTGGGAGAGGGGACGATCGGCAATCGATACGGTGTCTTGTGATCCCAATTCTTAACCGGAATAACAGTTAGATCACATTGTTTACCATCATCTAGCCATCCTTCGCCATTAATCATTTGTGCTAATTCTCCCACTGTTAAACCATGTACCATGGCAATCTTATGAAAGCTGACATTAGATTTAAAGCGATCGTCTTTTCGAACAGGGCCATTTACCTGATCTCCATTGGGGTTTGGACGATCCAATACAATCATTTTCTTTTGATGATTAGTACAAAGCTGCATGACACGGTGCATGGAAGCAATATATGTATAGAATCTGGCTCCCACATCTTGTAAATCAAAAAGCATCACATCGATGGATTGTACGATAGAGTCTGCTTTGGCATTTTCGCCATACAAGCTAAATAAGGGAAGTCCTGTTTTTTTATCGACCATATTGCTCACTTTTTCTCCGCGTTCTATGGTACCACGGAAACCATGTTCTGGAGCGAAGGCAAATTTTAAATCCACATCATTATCCAATAACACATCAACCAAATGCCGTTGATCTGCACCCACAATAGAAGTTTGGTTACCCATTAAGCCAACCTTTTTATTTTTAAGCAGTGGTAAATAAGCAGAAAGTTGATCAGCTCCTGTCAGTATTCCTGTGGACGGTCGGTCAGATACAGTTTTATCCGCTTTTGTATCAGTAGTCGCTTCTGATCGGCTGTGCTGGGTACAACTCGTATGCGTGGCTAAGGTAGCAAGGCATAGTACAGTAAAAAGTGATTTAATCATTATTGTTGTTTTATCTAGTAAAATATATAAATTATTTTATCTAAAAAAATTGTATTATTTCTTCCTATACGAAATGTTGAAATTTGTCTAATTGGTTAATATCACAAGAATAACAAATAGTCTTTATATATGCAAGTTTATGCGTTTTTAAATTGCTGTTACTTTTAAAAATGCATTTATTTGATTATTTTTTGCAGTATTATGCGGTTGATGATTGGAAAATGCATATCATTTTATAGGGGCTGTGGTGAATAATGATGAACGAAAGGGTATATCATTAGGTATACTCTATTATGGAGTTCAGTCATTAGGGGCTCCTTGAAGGTTCAAATCGATAATCCGTTTTCTGATTTTTTTCATAAACCGCTTGCCGGGATCTGTTTTTTCCGTACGATAGGTAGCGTCAGTTTCTTTCCAAACCGGATAATTTCTAAAGGCATTATATTCATAATGACCGATAACATATTCAATGGGGTATTTTTTTGATAGGTACCTAATAAGTGCTTCGTTGGCCTTCAATTGTGCTCTAGTTAGTGGTCTGGTTTCACTACCAACATTTTCTATACCGATTGCACAATAATTCAATCCAATTACATGTCTAGCAAAAGCGGTATCGGGTAATTGTCTAAAGATAGCTCCATCGCGGTCAATCAGGAAGTGTGCAGATACATTCAGTTGACTTGCAGATGTGAGATCTTTACGTGCTTGAGGTAAAGTTGGCGGGTTCATCGCATCGAAAGAAGATTCGACTGTAGGAATGGCGGTCCAATGCAAAACAATTATCTTTGGTTTAATCGATGCTACTGTTTTATTGGTTAAACCATGTCTGTTTTTTAAGTAGTCAATACTTAAATCTTTGCGTTGCTGATTATATACAACTGGCTTATCAAAAATCCTAAAAGTGGCTTTTGGTGCGCATGCATAAGATAACAGCAACAAAAGTATACAATATGCGGGTTTCATATGACAAAATTATCGAACAATAGTAAGGTGGCTCCATGAGGTTTCCACCCTACTATCGCATTTTTATTCTTCAGTGTTCCACCATAAAGGTGTTAATAATCGATATTTCTCAGAATTGTCGCCAATCGCATCCGGGTTCCGATTCTGCTCATTTGTTTCATAGATCATGGCCTGTATCCATTGATTTTCATTGTTTTGGTCGAAGACAACAGTGTTCATGTTGGATGGGCGTGTTAAAGAAGGTCCATAAATTTCTTTGCTGTAGTTCATTCTGCGCATATCTACCCATGTTTCTGGATTTAGACATAGGGCAATGTACTTTTGTCGCATAATATGACTCAAACCCTTATTTAGATCATTAAAGTGGGAAGCAACGCCATCTGCAAGTTGTGCGAGCCAATAGCTATTAATCGCATCAGTGGCTACTCCTAATTTACGCATATGTGCTTTAACACCTTCTTCATAAGCAGCTAGTGCCCCCGTAGCGTCGTTGTTACGTAATCTCGCTTCTGCTTCAATAAATTTAACTTCAGAATAAGTAATAAATGGAAATGGCGATGTAGTGCTGGTGTAGAAACCACTGTGGCTAAACCGCCCATAATAGGTAGAATCTGTTAACGCGGTGTTACCAGCAGAACCATCCGCTAATCGACCCTGCCCTCCTGCCAATCCTGAGCCGGGAGAAAGCCCCCTATAAATACCATCTTTGCCGGGCTTCATAATTTTTGAAATTCGAGGATCTTCATACAGTTTGTTGGTTACTGGAAAAGAACTCAACATGTTAACAAAGAATTGTGACCAAGTTAAATACCGGGGGTCACTTATACTGGTAAAACCTCCCCAATTAGACCAGGGATTTGTATCGGTGTCCAACCCTTTATCTAAATAAGCAAACTCTGCATCCATACCATCTCCGTCAAATGCATTTTGGCAAGCTTGGATAATGGCCTGTGGATCATATAGGCTGCTTTTTTTACTTAAATGATTTAAGTAACGCGCTTTCAGTGCCCAAGCAAATTTTTTCCATTTCTGTACATCACCTTCATATAGAATATCACCATTGCTTGCATTTAAACCAACCTGATTCTCCCCATCAAAAGCCACAAGCGCTTCATCTAACAATTTTTGAATACGTTCATAAACTTCCGGCTGTGTATTAAATATAGGTGTGAGATTGATTTGCGAAACACCATCATAATAGTCATCTACCGCAATAGCTCCGTATTGATCTGTCAATAAACCAAAGTTTAAAGCCATCAGCGTTTTACCAACACCTACAAATTGGAGGTTATTCTCTTCTTCTCCCAACACCGTTAAGTCAACACAATTAGGTAATGTATTCACGTAAGCATTTTGCCATAGAAAATAAGATGCCGTGAAGCGCCATGTTTCTGCATTTCTGTTCGATCCGGCTGTCAGTCCTGTTAATCCATATTGCATAACACCTGCAATCTCTCTTGTACCGCGCCATTGCGCAGCACCATTGGATGTTGTGATGGCTCCAGCGATTCGATTTGCTGCCGACACTTTGGTTGGGTTATTGGGGTCATCGTTTACATCCAAGTATTTTTCACATGAACTCAGGATAACCAGCCCGGTTATCAAGGTGAAATATATCATTTGTTTAAGTTTCATTTCTTATCATCTAAATTGTTAAAAGATAATGCGCGCGCCAAAGTCTACACCTCTGGTTGCCGGCACACCCAAATTGTCGAATCCGAAAGATCCTGTTCCTCCAACACCAGCGCCGCTACCTGATACTTCCGGATCAACCCCTTTATAAGGGGTGAACAAGAGTAAATTACGCCCGGTTAAAGTCAGCGTTAAGTTTTTAACGCCTATTTTATTTAGCAAATCATAGGGAAAGCTATAGGTCAGGCTCGCGTAACGTAAACGTGCCCAGCTACCATCCTCTACAAAGTACGGCGCATTCTTTACGTAGATTGTCTGATAGAAGTCTTGGTCGAGATCGATCATTTTCGTGTTAGCTTCGCCCGTACTTTCTATAATGCCATCGAACACCTTACTACCACGATTAGTTGTTTGGGCACTCAGACCTGAATACACAAGCGCGGCTTCTGTAGCATTAAAAATATCTCCACCTATACGAAAGTCCCACATAAAGGATAACGAAAATTGTTTGTAGCGGAAAGTATTGGTAAGACCGCCCAGCCAGTCGGGATTCCGATCGCCAACCTGGGTTAATACGGAGCTTGCTTGTGGGCGACCATCATTATCCAATAGCAGTTGTCCTTGATCGTTTTCTTTCCATGTATAACCATTAATGCCGAAAACAGAACCATTCAAAAATGCAGCACCCTGCGCATAATCATTAAAAACCCAAGCGTCGGATAATTCAACCCGATCTAAAAGTCCGGGCAAGTCAAGTACGGTGGCTTTGTTTTTACTGAAATTGATGTCTGCATTCCAACTGAAGTCTGTATGATTAATGGCTTGTATATTCATGATGGCTTCTATTCCTTCGTTTTTAATAGCCCCCCCATTTAAATAGGTTAGAAATGATCCAGAAGAAGGCGGAGTGCGAGTTCCCAGTATTTGGTCGTCTGATTTTGTTTTATAGTAGGTGAAATCGAGGCCAATTCTATTCTGCAAAAAACGCACTTCTGCACCATATTCATAAGAATTGGTGAATTCGGGTTTCAATGTAGGATTGCCATAAAAATCATTGATATTCGTGATAAAGCCTCTTGGGTTAATGGTAAAATCATTGATATAAGTTCCCAAGGTGGTAGCCAATCTATGAGAAGGAGCATCTTTACCTACTTGCGCCCACGCGGCGCGCACTTTGGCATAAGAAACAAAACTCTCTGGGTTGTAAGATCCCAGTTCCTGTAAGAGGTCGGTTAAAATGACCGAACCACTAACAGAAGGGTAGAAGAATGAATTATGGTTCTTAGGTAATGTAGATGTCCAATCGTTTCTACTGCGGATATTTAAATACGCAATGCTTTTCCAATCTAAATTGAGGTCGCCGAATACACCAATAATTCTCTTCCTATTAATATTCTTGTCTGCTGTACGGTCTTCGGGAAGAGTGTTGCCCACACTTGGAAAGGAGGGGTCAATAAAATTTCTGGCCGAAATGCGTGCGGTTTCCCGATAGGTGGCTTCTAAATTATGTCCAGCAGTGAGGCTAAAATGAAAATCCTGACCAAAGTTCTTTTTAACAGTGGCCAGAAAAGTAGAAGTAGTAATTTGATTACTCGTAGCATCCTCTACAATGTATCCGTTTTTATTTAAATCAACGGTAGTACCTGGCATGGTTAAACTTTGAAAGCGTTCTTTATAAAAGTCGGTTCCTGCTCGATAAGTCAAGTTCAACCACGGAACAGGATCATAGCTGACATGACCACTGGTGATAAGACGATCTACCTGGCTTCTAATCGGTTTATTTTCGATGGTCCAATAAGGATTATCATTTCCAGAGTCTTCGGAGTCTTCTAAAATTCGTTGGGAACCATCTGGATTTAGATAATTAGCCATATTATCACTTACAGGCCAATTATATACACCCATAGCCCCATTGAAACTTCCCTGCGTAAAATAGGTACGATCTGATTTAACATAATTTGCAGTACCACCAACTTTCAGTTTGTCGCCAACTTTAGTCTCGGCTGTTAATCGGAAAGATTTTCGCGTATATGAATTGTTTTTAATAATGCCGTCCTGGTCATACAGCGATGCTGATCCATAAAGCGAACCTCTATCTGTATTGCCACTGACGGATAGGTCGTGATTTTGTGCAAATCCGGTCTTGAAAAAGTTTCCGAGATTGTCATATACCATTTCACCATTCTCAAATGCGGGGCCCCATGAAAGCTGGGTTCCTTCTTCACTTATACCATTTTCGCCTACTTTGTATTGATTCTGAAAAGTAGGCAATTTATTTACGTTATCCAATGAAAAAGTGTTGGCATAATTTACTTTAGCGCTTCCACCATTGCCTTTCTTGGTGGTGATAACAACAGCACCAGAGGCTGCCCGAATGCCATAAAGCGCAGCGGCCGCCGGACCTTTCAACACGGTTAATTCCTGAATATCTTCCGGATTTACATCAAAACCCCGATTGGTAGCTGGAGCTTCAGAAGCAGTTAATCCGCCTTGTGCTACAGGTGTCGTATTATCAATTGGAATCCCATCTACAACAAGTAAAGGCTGGTTATTTCCGCTTAATGACGTAGCCCCCCGAATCATGATATTGGCAGAGGCACCGGGAGACCCACCCGAGTTGGTGATTTGGACCCCAGCTACCTTTCCTTGGATGGCGTTGACCATATTTGGTTGGTTAGATTCTGCAATTTCTTTCGTTTTTACATTCTGCGTTGCAAACCCAAGGCTACGTACTTCCCGCTGTATACCAAATGCTGTTATGGCCACCTCTTCCAATGTCTGTTCCACACTTTGTAGTGCGATTGTTAGCCTGTTTGTAGAAGGTGAAATCGGTATTTCCTGCTTCTGTGACCCAATATAGGTGAAGACCAATACCTGACCCACGGTTGCCTCAATAGTAAAACTGCCATTTTCATTTGTTTTTGTCGCATCCGACGTGTTTTTGACGCTTATAGAAACCCCTGATAATGGTTGCCCCTGATCATCCGTCACTTTGCCGGAAATCTGCTTTTTCTGTGCCAGTGTTGGCAAGGAAATAAGCAATACCCCGGCAAAGAATAAGAGTAGTTTTCTTTTCATGTTTATGAATGTTTGTGAATGATGTGATTGTTTTGGGTTATTTTATTTATTACTGCTTCTGTTTATGTACACCCTACGTAATGTTTACCCGTTTTATTACGTACGAGTTTTCCAGCAGCTTAATTGGTAGATAAATTGGTTTTTTCAAAGCAAATATTTGCTTTGTTGTACAAGGATATTAAGAATAATCAAATGTTGCAAATATTTGCATGATGTTTTTTAGTTTTAACATAAAATGGCATATTGGCGTAAAGTGATGTACACGCGTATGTTGTAAAAGTTTAGCCAACCCGATATCATCATTATATTTCCTTTATAAATAAGTCTATATAGCTGTAGACCGATACATACTTTATACAATGCGATTGTATTGCATATAAAAAGTTATTTATCTAAGTTTACCAGCAATTAACATAACCTGATATTCGATATGCTAAAAGAAGAAAGACAGGCTTTTATTATGCGCGAAGTGAATTTGCATAATAAAGTATTATCGTCCGATTTGAGTGTTCAACTAAATGTCTCCGAAGATACTATACGAAGAGATCTAAATGAGTTAGCAGAAAGTGGTAAAGTGCTGAAAGTATATGGTGGAGCTTTATCTAAATCTTTCCAGTACCCCTTTCAGGATAATGAGGTCTATGCGCGCGAATCTAAAAAAGTTATTGCCCAAAAAGCCATTACTTTGATACAGGATGGGATGACTATATTGCTAGGAGGGGGGACAACCATGCTTGAACTTGCTCGTATGTTGCCAGATAAAATGCAATGTACTTTCTTTACGATCAGTCCGCTTGTAGCGCTTGAATTGGCAGAACGTTCAAACGATGATGTTATCTTGATAGGCGGCAAATTGGCAAGGAGTACCAATGTCACAATCGGTTCACAGGTTATCAATCAATTGTCAGAGATTCGTGTCGATTTATGCCTATTAGGTACAAATAGCTTATCGGTAGAAGATGGAGTGACCGATTCAGATTGGGAGGTGGTACAGATTAAGAAAGCCATGTTGCGGTGCTCACAAAAGATTGGTATATTGAGTATTGCTGAAAAACTAAATTCGGTACAAAAAATGAAGGTGTGTAACGTGAATGCCATTGATTATTTGGTAACTGATTTGAATCCGAAGCATGAAAATTTAACACGGTTTTCTCAAGTGGTAAAGGTACTCTAATAAGCACTTTCAATACATGTAAATTGTAACACTTTTATTGCTGGCATTTCTTTGAAGATACTGCCCAAATATTTATACTTGTTATACCAGAACCAAAAATATTTTTCTATGAGTGTTGCCACAGCAGAGTTAATCAACAAAGAGGAAATAAAAAGCCATAAAATAATAGATGCACCTGAGAGTCATGCCAGTGAATTGCGTTATAAATTGCAGAGCGCTGTTCGGCTGGGTAATGAGTTCAAATCGAAATCTACTATAACCTTTAATACAATAGATGGGCCAAAACGGGTAGAAACCACCGTTTGGATGTTGACAGAAGATTACATACAGCTTAAAAATGGTATATTAATTCCGCTCAGTAGCCTATTGGATATTGATTACTAGCCTCTGTGTTAATTCGTATTAAACTTTTTTCGCATTTTCTTAATCTTATATACTTGTTGTATATTGCAAAAAAATGCAAGGACAACGCGTGTATGAAAATCAATTACATTTCTAAAATAACCCAATGGAGCTTACTGCTTTTTGTCTTGTCCTTAGGGGCTTGTAAAAAGGATAAAACACCAGAAGAACCTAAAGTGGATGAATGTGGCAATACGAAGCAAACCCCTACAACAGATCGCGTTGCACTGACCAATGACTCTATTTTTTTATATGCGAAAGCTATTTATTATTGGAACGAAGAACTGCCTTGTTATGATCAATTTGAACCTAGGCAATATACATCAGGGAGCCCCAATTTAGCTAAGTATGAAAGCAACTTGCTTGCCATTGCGCAAGCAACGGAAAACCAATATGATGTTTTAACATACGAAGGTGTCGATTATACAAAATTTTCGTATATCGAAAATGTTTCTGGAAACAACGGAGGTGCTACTGCAGGAATTAAGAATTTAACGAGTGGAGTGAATTTACAAGGAGAAGGGAACGATATTGGAATCTATTATTTGAGTGCTTATTACGAAAGTGAACAAAGCGAGGATTTTAAACTTTTTATTACAGCTGTTTACCCTGGTTCCCCTGCGGCATCTGAAGGTCTGACCCGTGGTTCGACAATTACAAAAATAGGAACTGAAACTATTGGTGATAATTGGGATGATGACATTGAATTTATTAACCAACTGCTGAATGATCCATCCGTTATACATATTGAAGGAAAAAAGACAGATGGTACAAATTATACGGTTACGCTCACGAAAAAGAAATATGACAGCAGTCCTATCTATAAAGATAGTGTATTAACGATAGCTGGTAAAAATATTGGTTATTTAGCTTATGCGCGGTTTTCAGACGAAGACAACTCGTATGAGCCTTTAAACAAGGCCTTTGAAAAATTCGCAGCAAAGGGAATTGAAAATCTAGTTGTTGATCTTAGGTATAATGGTGGTGGCTATGTGAGTACAGCCGAATATTTAGCAAATTTAATTGTACCAAATGGTACAACAGGAACTATGTTTGTGGAACATTATAATGAAAGTTTGCAAAATGGTAAAACAGATATTCTAAAAAACCAGCCTGTACGAGATGGTAGTGGTAAGATTATAGGAAAGGCTACGTATGCAGATTTTGACTATACACCTCAAGGAGCTGACAATACGAAACGATTTTCCAAAAAGGGAAATCTAAATGGAGTGAAAAATGTTGTTTTTTTAGTAACTGGTAATACAGCGTCGGCTAGTGAATTGCTCATTAACTCATTAAGGGCAGTATCTTCGCTCAATGTGCAATTGGTAGGTACTACAACCTACGGAAAACCAGTTGGTTTTTTCCCTTTGCGCCTTGAAGGGATATATGATTTATATTTACCGAGCTTTTCGACAGTTAATGCAAAAGGTGAGGGCGACTATTACAATGGGTTTAAACCAGGCGATCAAATTGCAGGCAGGGAGATGATCGATGATATTGGACAAGATTTAGATAACTTTAGCGATTTTGATTTTGGTGATCAACATGAGCTATATTTAGCTGCTGCACTCAATTTACTTGGAATTAATACCGTCAGTACAACAGACATTATGAGTAAGCGAGGTGAGCAAACCACAACGCAGTCTGTTTCTAATGGGGTTAGCATGCTCCATACAAAACCTGAAAATAAAGATTTTAAGGGAATGATTGAAACGCGAATAGAATAATTTACATGACCTTATTTTTGTTCATCTGAATTTGGCTGGAGAATTGATTGTCAATTCTTTTTATAATATTCAATATTTCACCTACTGCATCCACATAGAATTTAGCATTGATATTTTCGAAAGTATCTGAGGGTTTATGGTAATCCTTGTGGTCTTCCACACCAAAATAGATAAATGGTATGCCTTTGGCGTGAAATGCTGCCTGATCACTTTGATTGGTCCAGTCATCGCGTTTTAAGTTGGGATTATCGTGTCCCAATTTGATTATTAAGTCAGGGTTGTCGCTCTGTATATATTTTTTAAATTGTGGATAATAGTATGTGCCGCAGGCATAGAGCTCACCTTGATCATTATGAGCGAGCATATCCATGTTGATGTTGAGCTTCATTTGATCTAATAGGAGGGGTGGATCGGCAACAAAAGCTTCGGCTCCTTTTAACCCCATTTCTTCTGCATCGAATGCTACAAATATGAGTGTAAAATTAGGTTTGTTTTTGCTAAAATAATCTGCTATATGCATCAATGCAGCAACACCAGAAGCATTATCATCAGCACCGGGATACATATTGCCATTTTTCATGCCTAAATGATCGTAATGAGCTGAGATAACAATGGCTTCTCGAAGCTTGCCAGGGATGTATCCCACGACGTTTTTGCCAACTCGAGAGGCTTCATGCTCGTTCTTGAAGGTAAATGACTGTATGTAGCTCGGATATTCTGAATAGGATACAATGCCTAGGTCTTTGAACCGATTCGTAATAAACGTTCTCGTTTTTTCTGCTCCCGCAGTGCCTGTCTTCCTCCCTTCGAATGTTGTAGAAGAAAGCGTTTGTACATCTTTTAAAATTTGCGCCTGTATGGTATCAGTGGTGGTCTGTGCCTGGTGTTTCACACTGGCACAACAGCTCATACAACATACTACAGCGGAAAGAAATGATAGGCGCTTGAGAAATATATACATACATCTGTTATTTGTTAACAACAAACATACGAAATTAGTACATAGTACGCAGTACTGAGTATTTAAATGCGAGATGTGAGAAGTAAGATATGAGATGGGTCTTGATACTGATGTCTCGATACTGATGTCTCGATACTTTACCTCACACTTCTCTCATATCCACTGCTACCACTCTAGATACACCCTGCTCTACCATGGTTACCCCATAAATGATGTCTGTACTGGCTATGGTGCGTTTGTTATGCGATACGATAATAAATTGGGATTGATCGGAAAATTTGCGGATGATATTGTTGAACTTATCGATGTTCGTATCATCTAATGGAGCATCTACCTCATCAAAAATACAAAAAGGAGCCGGTTTTAATAAATAAAGAGAAAAAAGCAAAGCAGTTGAAGTAAGTGTTTTCTCTCCACCCGATAATTGATTAATGGATAGCGGGCGTTTACCTTTTGGCCGCGCCATAATTTCAATATCTGATTCGAGTGGGAGGTCAGGGTTGCTCAAGACAAGGTCGCATGAGTCTTCTTCATTAAACAATGATCGAAATACACTTATAAAATGGGTACGCACCGACGTAAAAGCTTCCATAAATTTTTCTTTAGCCGTATCGTCAATTTCTTTAATAGTTTCCAGTAAAGATGTTTTAGCATCGAATAGGTCTTTGCGTTCCTTTTGTATAAAGGTGTATCGCTCGTTCATCTCCTGAAAAGCTTCCATAGCCATGGAGTTGATCGAGCCATATTCTTCCAATTGCCTCTTGAGTTTTTCGGTTCGTATTTTTAATTCATCTTCACTTTCTGCTATTACCGGATATTCATTTTCTAATAAGATTTGAATATCGACGTCGAACTCAACAGCCAAACGTTCTTTCAATGCGTTCAAATCCAATTTAAGATTTGTTCTTTTATCCTTAATTTCAATGGTGAGTAAATCAACCTGTTCTTTACGTTTCCGAAGCGTAGCTATTTCCTCTTCTTTTTTATTGATGGCACCACGCATGGCATAATATTGCTGCTCAGCTTCTTGAAGTGCCTTTTCGTATGCATCTTTTTGTGCATACATGGCTATCAAATCTTCATCAGAATGATCAACATGCTGTAGCGTGTCTTTTATGGCTTCTTTTACCGCTTCATATTCCGCTGTATATTGCTTTATCCGTTTCTCTAGATTGTCATGTTGGCTTTCACGATATTCTATATCCTTTGCGATGCTTGATACTTTATTATGTTGCTGATGAAATCGAATGTTTTCCTGATTATAGGCCGATGAAATAACCGTTAATCGTTCCGATATTTCGTTAAAATTGTCTTGCTGTGCCTGTAATTCTTCTGTTATACTTCTTTTTTGTTCATGAAGTGTATCTAGTCGTGGTTCAGCACGCGTTAGCTCTGAGGCAATGGATTGGATTTTTTCTTCGATATCCAGCTTTCGGTTTTTACTGGTATGGATAAAAGATAAGTATTGTTCTTGCTTTGTTTTAACGGAGATCAATTCATTTGCAAGTCGATTAAGCTGTTGCTTGCTCTCTTCCAAATAAGGCTTTTTTGTGCTATTTTTTAAATCACCCAACAGCTGCGTCTCTTGCGCAATCGTTTCTTGCAGGTTCCCCAGCTCTTGTGTTAATTGCTTGATTTCCTTATTTAGATTATCCAGATTTTTTGCTCTACCAATGCGTTTTCCTTCGAAAAGACCAACAGATCCTCCACTCATGCCGAGGCCAGACTTGATAAACTTCCCACTTTGGTGGAGCACTACAATGGGGTAGGGTGGCAAAGCTGTTTCCAGTTCCTGCTCCTCATCTGTTTGGAGTAGATAAACATGATGGAGAAGCAAACGCACCAATGGCCGGTAGCGGCTATCTGTATCTACTACGGATAATGCAGAAATTAACCGTTCGTCTGCTATCGGTTCAATACCCTGCCGTGCGTCTTCGATGGCGTCTAATACAAAAAAACTAGCGCGACCGCGTGTAGCATTGCTAAGCAGTTTAATTGCATTAACAGCGTCTTCCTGCGTCTGCACCACATAGTGGTTCATGAGGGGTTCTAAAAAATTCTCAATAGCAACGCGAAAGTCTTCCTTACAGAATAAAATATCAGACAAAAGGGGGTATGGTTTTGTCCAACCGGCATTTTTTCTTAAAAATCGAATAGATTCCGGAAAGCCCTCCAGGTTGTCTACCAATGATTTAGTTAGATTATATTCATTCTGTTTTGCATCAAGAATCCGACTGCTTTTGGTCACCGTATCTTGGTACTGTTGGATGAGGTGCTGCTTATCCTCAACCTGTTGCTGTAACGCTTCTTCGAAGGCTAACGCATCATCGTAGGTTTCTTGCAATGTCCCCACCTGTGCTTCGAGGTCGTTTACCACTTTGGTAAATTCAGTCAACTCAATTTCCTTAGCTTCAGTATCCACTACATTGCGCTCACTTTCTTGTGTGAGGGCATCATGCTGGATACGAAGCACGGCAATTTCCTTTTCTAGTTTATAGATTTCGTTTTGCAGATCCTGATTGCTTTTTACAGTAATATCCAGTTTTGTTTTAGCCGTTTGTTGTTGCCCACGCAATTCATCTACCGCTTCTTTTTTTTCTTCTAAGATCTGCTTGATTTCATTCAGTTTGGTTTGCTCCAGTTGAGATTCTTCATGAAGCCGCTTCATGTTATACAGCACATGGTTTATTTGCTGTTTATCACTACCTAATTCCTTGCTTAAACGCTGTTCTTTATCATTTAAATTTCGAAGCTGTTCATTCTTTATTTTCTTTTCACTTTCATAGGTGCGAATCTTCGTCGTATATTCATTGGCTGCCTTTTGCTGTACAGAAAGGTTCTTCTCTTCAATGAGATTTTCCTGTTTTAACTTTTGTAATGCAGCCTCTAACAGATCCAACTGGGTGCTTACACTATTTCGCTCATTATCCTGGATAGTTTGCTGCTCATCGAGTCGATGCAGTGATTCGCTGAAACTACGAATTTTAAAGGAAGCAAGAGAGATGCTCAGTTCTTTATATTGATCTTTTAAGCGATAATATCGCTCTGCTTTTTTTGCTTGATTTTCAAGTGTTTTTAAATTTTTCTCAATTTCGAAAAGCAAGTCTTCTACTCGGCTTAGATCCGCCTCGGTATCTTTTAATTTATTTAAGGTTTGTTTTTTTCTTACTTTATATTTGGAAATGCCTGATGCCTCCTCGAAAAGTGCTCTTCTGGAATTCTCTTTATTGTTGATGATTTCATCGATCATTTTTAATTCAATAATCGAGTAAGAATCATTGCCAATTCCAGTGTCTAGAAATAGATCCGTTATATCCTTTAACCGGCATTGCACATCATTCAAACGGTATTCACTTTCGCCGGTACGATACAACTTACGTGTAATGGTAATTTGTGAGAATTCGGTGGGTAGAATGTTTTTGGTATTATCAAAAGAGAGAGAGACCTCAGCTAAATTGGCTGCCTTACGCGTTTTAGTACCATTGAAGATGATATTTTCCATCTTCTCTGAGCGGAGGTTTTTGGTCTTCTGCTCACCAAGAACCCAGCGAATGGCATCTACGACATTTGACTTACCGCAACCATTCGGGCCGACAATAGCCGTCACACCTTCATTAAAATTAATGGTTATCTTATCGCCAAAACTCTTAAAACCCTTAATCTCTAAGCGCGTCAGTTGCATCTAATATAAAATGAAATAAGGTTGCGAATTTAATGAATTGAAAATAAAGCACAAAACCGCAAAGAAGCAAAAAAATGTTTATCTTTAACCATATGGAAACGATTTTACCTTTTATTATTGCAGCTGTTGTCTTCGGATTCCAGATATATGCTAATTTTAAAAAAGAACAGGAAAAAGCACGTAAGCGTAATCCTGCTGAACGCCCGTCGCCTCCGCCTCCTACACCTCGTTCCAATAAACCTGTACTTCAAAAAACGATCGAACAGTCTGTAAAGCCTGTTTATGAAGCATATAGTGGTGTTCAGGAAGAAGTTGACGAGCACAAGAAAACCCAGATTATTCATAAGCGCCATCCGCATGCTTTTCGTCGTTTAGACGCGTTTGAATTACCCGATCAATCTGTAAATGAGCATGCATCTGCCGATTTTGATTTACGTGATGCTGTAATAAAAGCCGCTATTTTAGAACGCCCGTACCAATAACTTCCATGAAAATCATCTGCCTTTAGGCAGGCCATGGATTATTCTACAATGACGAAATTATCAGCATCCTGAATAAAGGGTAATTTTTCTCGAATCCTTTTCAAATCATGCGGGTAGAGCGAGAACGTATATAAATCCTCGTCTTCTGGCTTGTAGTAAACTACACCACCATCAGGTGCCACGCACATAGAAGCTCCTGAATGATATACCTGATGTCCATCATATCCTACGCGATTGACGCCAATGGCATAAGCCTGGTTTTCGATGGCTCTAGCGGGAATCAGTGCACGCCAATGCGAAATACGAGCATCTGGCCAGCTCGCAATGTATAGAAGTATGTCATATACATTATTCAAATTTCTACTAAATGCTGGAAACCGTAGGTCATAGCACGTTTGTAAACAAATGCGCCAGCCATTTAATTCAACAATCACTCGCTTCTTCCCTCGGGTAAAGATTTTTTCTTCACCGGCCATGGAAAAGAGATGTCTTTTGTCGTACTTATGGAATGTGCCATCCGGTTTCATCCAAATAAACCGATTATAATAGTTCCCCTGATCATGAATGATTAAGCTGCCCGCAACAATGCAATTGTATTTTTTTGCCTGTTCTAGCATCCAATAGATAGTGGGGCCATCCATCGGTTCTGCACATTTTTCTACGTTCATGGTAAAGCCTGTGTTGAACATCTCAGGTAAAATAATGAGATCGGTCTTTTCCTTTAAAGCAGAAAGCCGAAGAGCTAAATTCGATAAGTTTTTTTCGGTATTTTCCCAAAAAAGATAGGCTTGATATATTGTTATTTTTAAAGGCGTCATGTTTTATCCATAAATTTTGTGCAGTTGCTGAGTCCGCACGTGCTGCCAAATTTTTTTGTTGTCTTAAGAACGCATTTTGTTTGGTCAGCCTTGTTCAGCAAAGGTGTAACGCACTAAATTAACCAAAGTTTTTTAGTATTGCGGTCATATAGGCAATCTTTTTGTTCACTATTTCGTCAATTTTTAAAGTGTAAAGCCAAACTCAATGCAAGACATTATACTGATCTTATTTTCATCAAGCATTCAACGGCTTTTTCTAACGTTTCTTGTTTTTTTGCAAAACAAAATCTGATTAAATGTTTATCTAATCGGTTTTTATAAAATACCGATAGGGGTATGGTTGCAACTCCATACTGTTCAGTCAAGTCTTTACAAAAGTCTACGTCATTTGCTTTACTGATTTTATCATAATGGGCCAACATAAAATAAGACCCTGCTACTGGTAAGGTTTTGAATGGTGTGGCCTTTAGGGCTTCACTAAAAAAATCTCTTTTCTGCTGGAAAAAGTCTTTTAGAGACAAATAGTTAATTTCATCATCTAAAAAATCGGCCAATGCATATTGAATAGGTGTGTTGACACTGAAAACCAGATATTGATGTACTTTCCGAAACTCAGCCATAAGTTTATTTGGTGCTAAGCAATAACCTATTTTCCAGCCAGTTATATGGAACATCTTTCCAAAAGACGATATAACGAAACTGCGTTCTTTCAGAGCTGGATAACTGGCAACGCTAACATGTTGTTTTTGGTCATAAATCAGCTTGTCATAAACCTCGTCGCTAATAATAAAAATGTCAGTTCCTTGTGTGAGCTTAATCAGTTGTTGCATGTCATCATCGCTGAAAGCGCATCCTGTAGGATTGTGTGGCGTATTGAGAATGATGAGTTTCGTTTTATGAGAAAAAACTTTTTTTACGTCTTCCCAATTGATTGTAAAACCGTCTGGAACTAAGGTAACGGTTTTTACGATACCGCCGCAGAGATCAATGGCGGGAGCATAAGCATCATAAGCAGGATCAAAACAAATAACCTCATCATCCGGACGTATAATAGCTGCAATAGCTGTAAAAATAGCTTGGGTTGCCCCAGCTGTAATCGTAATTTCATCTTCAGGGTGATAATTTACCCCTAACTGTTCCTCAGTCATTTCTGCAATCTTTTCCCTCAATGAACGTACGCCTTGCATGGGCGCATATTGATTAAAGCCTCGTTTCATATAAGTATGGCTCAATTCAATAAGCGCAGTGGGGCAATCGAAGTCTGGAAATCCTTGAGACAGATTAATAGCATTGTGTTTATTGGCCAATTCAGTCATCGTGCTGAAAATGCTGTTGCTCAAATTTGGAAGTTTAGAAAGTATATTAATCATGGGTAATCTATTATCAGCAAATCATTCGATGTTGTCAATTTTTTATTTTCAGTCGCAATTGTATCAATTTTTTCTAAGTTTGCTTACGGAAACATACAAATATCGTGCAAACATTATTTTTATAAATAAATAACCAAGTCTACACTATATTCTTGTAAATTGCAATGTTATCATTTTTAAATGAATGCATGAAATGGGGAAAAATCCATATATAAGTCCAACGATTACAATCCGAAGAACCAAATAATAAAATATCGCATGAATAAATATCCCGTTTTAAAATATACGTCTTTCTTTATTTTAGTGGTATATGTCTCGATATTTTCTGCTTGCCAGGGCGAAAAAAAACATAAGGAAGTGCCAACTGTTGGCTACATTGAAGCCTTTGAAGACGCAACGATTGCTGATGCTCGAAAGGGGTTTCTAGCAGCATTAAATGAAAAGGGCTACAGTGAGGAAAAAGGCACGATGACCTTTGTTTATCGCAATGCCCAAGGCGATATGAGCACGATGAACCAAATCGTCAGTTACTTAAAATCTGAGGACGTAGATTGTATTGGTACGAGCACAACACTTTCTACACTAGCTGCTGTTCAGCGTATAAAAGATATTCCTTTGTTTATGTGCATTACTGCGATGCCCGAAATCTTGGGGTTAAAGTCCGACAGAAAACCCGCTCCAAAGAATTTATTCGGCGTAGGAGAGAACCTTCGTTATATCGATACGTCCTTTGCTATTATTAAGCAAATTGTGAAACCAAGAAAGGAAAAGCTGCGGATCGGTATGATCTATAATCAGGCCGAACAGCAATCGGTCACTGCATTTAATCGCTTGGATCGCCTGGCAGATCAAAATCAAGTAGAGTTGGTGGCTCTTCCCTTGAACACCTCGGCTGATGCTCAATTGGTTGTTCGTGCTTTGATAAGCAAGAAAATCGATGCTTTTTTTGCCAACCCTGACAATACTGTTTTCGCTGCATTTGAAACTATTTTAAATAATTGTAATAGCCATGGTATACCTGTTTTTACGAGCGAGGTTGGCTTGGTTAAGCGTGGAGCGGTCGCTGCTTATGGTGCCGATATTTATCAATGGGGGTATCAGGCTGGTATAGAAGCTGCTTCCTTTTTAAAAACGGGTAAAACGGCACAATTAAAAATTGAAGAAGTAAAAGTGCGTAAGCGTGTATACAATGCCGAGGCTGCACAGCGCTTTGGTTTCAAATTTACGGACGATTTCGAAAAGCTATAGTTTCTTTTAACCAAATGGACTTCTATCTTGCAGCAATTATTCAAGGCCTTTGCTTGGCTCCCCTAGGACTCGGCATTTACATTACCATGAAAATCTTCAATTTTCCAGATATTACAACCGACGGGAGCTATACACTGGGAGCTGTTATTTGTGCCGTTGGATTAAGCCATCAACTTCCTTTATCCTTATTGTTACCCATTATTTTTATAGGTGGTGCTTTGGCAGGAATTTGTACCGCTGTGATTCACACTCAATTAAAAATAAATGCATTGCTGGCAGGTATTTTGGTTATGACAGCCCTGTATTCTGTTAATTTAGCATTATTGGGGCGATCAAATATTCCCTTGTTAGGTTATCTTCATCTTTTTACTTATCAGCTTACAGAAAACACATTATTAAATATCTTGATCATTACGGGGGTTATTGCTGGTGGTCTGGTGTTTTTTCTCGGCTATTTATTACGTACAGATTTTGGTATTGCCATGCGTGCTACAGGCAATAACGAGTTGATGGTGCGATCATTAGGTGTTAATACATCTAAAATGAAGTGGATGGGTTTAGCCTTAACAAATGCTTTGGTAGCGTTTAGTGGTTCCCTTGTAGCACAGTTTCAAGGATTTACAGATATCAACATGGGTATTGGTATCGTTATAAGCGGACTAGGTTCAGTTATGATTGCAGAAACGATTATTCATTTGGTTGCTAGTGATCGTGTGATGGTAAATTTGATTTTTGTTGTGCTAGGTGTACTGCTTTTTCAATTGGTTTTGGCTTTTACTTTAAGTTTAGGTATTGATGCTACACTGCTGAAACTATTAACCTCCTGCTTTGTGCTGTTTATCGTGGCCCTACCCAATAGCAACTGGTTTCGCGCATTAAAACGTTAAGTAATATTATGCTAACACTGCACCATATCACAAAGATATTTGAAATTCATAAACCATCAGAAATCAAGGTGTTAGATGATTTAAGTTTAACAATACCCGAAAATCAGTTTGTCATGTTAGTAGGGGCTAATGGCTCTGGTAAAAGTACCTTGCAGAATCTTATTGCTGGTAACCTTGATCCAGATAAAGGCGACATATTGCTTGCCGGAAAATCGCTAGTTGATATACCGGATTATAAACGCAGCAAATGGATAGCACGTGTATTCCAAAACCCACTGCAAGGAACCGCTCCCGATTTAAGCATTTTGGACAATTTTAGGCTTGCATCTCTACGGGGCGAACCGAAACGATTAAAAAGAGGCATTACCCGGGCGTTTAAAGAACGGGTACAAGCGCACCTGGAATTACTTGGCATGCAATTGGAAAATAAAGTGCATAAACCCATGGGGCAGTTGAGCGGGGGGCAAAGGCAGGCGCTTACACTGCTGATGGCCGTTATGAACGATGTAAAGCTGTTGCTCCTAGATGAACCCACTGCAGCCTTGGATCCTCGGTCAGCTTTGAAAGTGATGGATGTGGCGAATAATTTAGTGATCAAATATAAACTGACAGCATTGTGTATCACACATAATATGCGTGAAGCATTGTCATATGGAGATCGGCTCATTCAATTAGCACATGGACAAGTAAAACGCGATTTAGTTGGAGTGGATAAAGCGCAGTTAAAACCACAAGATTTATATGAATGGTTTAATGACGATTAAATAAAACATAGTATATTCGCGGTATGTTGCGTGCTCAAGGAATATATAAATCTTATGGAAAGCTTCCTATTTTAAAGGGTGTCGATCTAACAGTAAACAAAGGCGAAATTATTAGTATTGTTGGGGCTTCAGGTGCCGGAAAGAGCACATTTCTACATATTTTAGGGTCTCTGGATATGCCAGACAAAGGTGTTGTAGAGTTAAATGGTATAGACGTAGCTCGCTTATCGGCAGCTAAGCTGAGTGCCTTTCGAAATGAGCACATCGGTTTTATTTTTCAATTTCATCATTTGTTACCTGAGTTTACCGCACTGGAAAATGTATGTATACCGGCTTTCATTGCCGGCAAGGAAAAAAAGGCAAGTGAGCAACGGGCAAAAAAATTATTGGATTTGTTACAGGTAGCGGCTCGAGCAGAACATAAGCCAGCTGCATTATCTGGTGGCGAGCAACAACGTGTTGCCGTAGCAAGAGCATTGATGAATAATCCTGCAGTTATTTTGGCTGATGAACCTTCGGGTAATTTGGATTCTGAAAACGCTATCGCCTTGCACCATCTATTTGTAGAGCTTCGAAATGAATTGAAACAAACATTTGTTATTGTAACCCATAATGAGCACCTCGCAGAAATTTCCGATCGTACTGTGCATATGAAAGATGGGATGATTATTTAAAGTGTAGCATGATGAATGTATTGATTACAACAGGATTACATCCTTTTGCACAGCGCATAGCCCGTACACTTCCTACGGAATATGTTGTTACTTTTGGCGATGCCCAGGCCATACCTGAACCCTTGTTGCACAGCGGGAAATACCTTCCTTTACCGTTTTATACCCGCCCAATATTTAGCCATGAAATGTTAAAATTGGCATTAGCACATTCCTTTGAAATCATTGTTCCGTTAACGCAGGGTGAAATTATTCAATTGGCAGAAAGTAAAGTGTTATTTGAAGAATATGGTATTCAAGTAGCTGTCCCATCTAAACAAACACTTTCAGAGATCGATTTTCTATTGAATCCTACAAAAGAACTTCAACCTACGTTGGTTTTGCATGGCAGGCCGGTTAGAGAACAACATACAAGCTTGGTTGCAGCTACAGATCAATCGGGGATATGTTTGCTATCCGATTCAGCTCAAGAAGCTTTATTTTGTTGTTTAGGATAATTGATGATCCTTCCCATTAAACCATAAAAGAGAAATGTTAACATATACTGAACTAGATGCAAGTAAAAAAGCGTTCGTTTTTGAATTAGATAATGTTTTGTATCCCGAGCAGGATTATCTGCTGCAAGTGTACTATCTTTTTGCAAATTTCTTAGAATATACGGAAGCCAACCCACCTGCAGCCGATTTAATTACTTTCTTGAGAAAGAGCTATACACATCACGGGAGTTCGGGTATTTTTGAGCGGGCGGCAGCAGTTTTTGGGATAGATCCATCTTACAATGAAAACTTTAAGCGGCTGCACGTACATGCGAAATTACCATTACCGCTGTTGCTGTATCGTGAAACTGAGGAATTGTTACAGGAAATTACCCATCGCCAAAAAAAGATCTTTATACTGACCAGAGGAAATCCACTGATGCAACTCAATAAGGTAAAACAAATACAGTGGGGCGAATTGGGCAAGATAATCAAAGTCTATTTTTATGACGAACTCGTTATTCAGGGATATACACAACCATTGCATCATTTATCGGAAGAAAATAACCTGGAGATGCCGGATATTCTGACCATTGGTGCAACTGCTCAATCTCCTTACGAAACCAGTGAATCGGCACCTGAGCATCGATATATCGGTATGGATCGGTCGCCAGGTGCGTGATAAATCAACAAAAGATTTGTAACTTGCCAGCAAGGTTTTAATTCTCGATTATGAATAAAGGTAAACAACCCACGATCAAAGAAATTGCTAAAAGGTTAAAAATATCCACCTCTACGGTTTCACGAGCACTTAATGACCATCCAAGCATCGGTTTAGTAACCACCATGCGTGTAAAAAAATTAGCCGAAGAATTGAACTACGAACCTAACCGCACAGCCATCTTTTTCAAACAACGGAAAACCTTTACAATCGGTGTTATTTTGCCTAGTTTATCGGAGGCTTTTTTTTCGGCTGCCATCAGTGAAATTGAAAATATAGCCAGTAATAAGAATTACACTGTTATCTTGGGACAAACTTTGGATGATCCGGTGCGTGAGTTAAAGATTATCCATACAATGAAAAGCCATCGTGTAGATGGCATCATCCTTTCAACTGCAAAAAATACGCGCGAATTTGATTATATCGATGTATTAAAAGCAGCAGGTATTCCGGTAGTTTTTTTTGATTGTGTACCCGATTTGTTGCATATCAATGCCATCGTAAGCGATTTAAAGACAGGCATGCTGGAGGCCATAGATACGTTTGTGTCTTGTGGGCACAGCCGTATTGCTTTTATCAACGGGCCAGCTCATCTGCCTGCTAGTAAAGAACGTGAAGAAGCTTTTATCGAAGCCCTGTCCAATCATCATGTTGCCGTAGATCGGGATTATATTGTTTATACTGACTTATCTGAGAAAGGGAATGAACAGGCAATGAATGCCCTGATTAATTTAACCAATAGGCCGTCGGCCATCATCTCATTCAACGATTATGTAACGCTCGATGCGATGAATACCGTACGCAATAAAGGTTTAATTGTTAATCAAGACATTTATTTCATTAGCTATGCCAATTATCCCATCTGGAAATACATGGAAAACCCACCGATGGCATCTATAGAGCAATTCCCAGGCAAACAAGGGGCTTTGGCCTCACAAATGCTATTTGAACTGATGGATCACAATGTAGAAGGAGGAGTGGATGAAGATAATATAGAAGGACAACGCATTGTACTTAAGTCTAAGTTGGTGAACCAGCATCTATAGTTCTCGTTGTTGCAGTAGAAATTTACAAATGGTAAACGCAAGGCGTTAAAGGAATTTTTATCTTTGTACTAAATAATTATTTACATGGCAGAAGAAATAGAACACGTTAAGTGCTTAATTATAGGGTCTGGTCCTGCGGGTTATACGGCTGCTATTTACGCGGCTCGCGCAGATTTAAAACCAGTATTATATACAGGCATTGTTCCCGGTGGTCAACTCACTCAGACAACAGATGTAGAAAATTTCCCAGGTTATCCGTCGGGTATTATGGGCCCAGAAATGATGGAGGATTTTAGAAAACAAGCCGAACGATTTGGAACGGATATCCGTTTTGGATATGCAACTGGAGTTGATTTTACTGGCCCCATACATCGGGTTGTGATTGACGAAATCAAGACTATTACGGCAGAAACGATTATTATTGCTACTGGTGCTACAGCCAAATGGCTTGGTCTGGAAAGCGAACAAAAGTACAATGGATTTGGTGTGTCGGCTTGTGCGGTTTGTGATGGTTTCTTCTTTAAAGGTCAAGATGTGGCTATAGTAGGTGCAGGTGATACTGCCGCAGAGGAGGCAAGCTATTTAGCAAAGCTATGTAATAAAGTACATATGTTGGTAAGACGGGATGAATTCAGGGCGTCTAAGGCTATGCAGCACCGGGTATTCAATACACCCAATATTGAAATCCATTACAATACAGAGGCGGAAGAAATCTTAGGAGACGGCCAAGCAGTGAATGGTTTACGTATAGTGAATAATCAGACAAATGAACGTAATGTATTGCCAATTACTGGTTTTTTCGTGGCTATTGGACATAAACCCAATACAGATATATTTAAAAGCTGGTTGGAAATGGATGAAGCCGGTTACCTCATTACCAAAGCAGACAGTACGCAAACGAATGTAGAAGGGGTGTTTGCTGCAGGCGATGTTCAAGATCATATTTATCGACAAGCTGTTACAGCTGCTGGAAGTGGGTGTATGGCTGCTTTAGAAGCCGAACGTTATTTATCGGCTAAAGAGCACGCTCTTGTCGAAGAAACAGAATAATACAGGTACACAAATATACGGTTAACGGGCCTGCGTATCTTATCTTAGAAGTACGCAAGCCCGTTTTTATTTCGATACAATTTTCAATCCAATGATCGAGGCTATGAGTGTGAATATGAAAAATAGACGCCAAAAATCAGACGGTTCTTTATAAAAAACAATACCCATAATTACGGTTCCAACAGCGCCTATACCCGTCCAAACTGCATAACCCGTTCCAATAGGGATTTCTTGAATAGCTCTATTCAAAAGTAAAAAGCTGGCAGTAATGCATATAAAAAAGCCAACCGACCATTTTAGATTACTAAAATTATCCGATAATTTTAAACAAGTGGTAAAGCCAACCTCAAATAATCCTGCAATGATAAGATAAATCCAAGCCATCAATTAATTTTTGCTGCCAAATATCCACATATTCGCCATTTGTTTTTTATAAATATAAAAAAAATGACTTTCAGGTTGATTTACATTTCGGTAGCAATAATCTTAAACGCCGTTCTTCTGTTTTGTTGTTTGCCAGCTGCTGTTTGATTGCTAGCTATTGGTTTGCTTTGGCCGTATCCTTTATAGGTCAACCTTTTTTTCTCAATTCCATTTGAAATAAGATATTGATAGACTGCTAAGGCCCTTTTCTCTGAAAGTATTTGATTCTCTTTCTCATTTCCCGTATTGTCTGTATGGCCTTCAATCTCAATTTTAATTTGCTTATTTTCCTGCATAAAGGCAGTCAATTCAACTAAATCAGCTGCAGATGTAGGGAGCAGTTCATACCCATTTACTGGAAAAAAAATATTGCTTAGTGTACTACTATTACCCGATTCTATCGCTTCCAGCGGAACTTCTATAGGATAACTGGAATAAGATACTAAGGTGTCTGGTAGAGCAAAATGTCGACTGTAGAATAGATAATTTGGTTGTTGTACATGCAATGCATATGCGTTTCCTAGGGGAAGGGGAACCAAAAAAGTACCATCAGCATAATCGGCTTCCGAACGGAAAACTACTTGACGATTCGTCAGATTTTTTAAAAGAACCGTTGCTCTCACTGCTTTTCCGCTCTGCTTATCAAATACTTTGCCTTTAACAAAAGCAACCGGATGAGGTCTTACAGTGCTATCTAACAGGCAGCTATAAATATCTAAACCACCAAAACCATCAGCACCTTCTGCAGCAAAATAAGCCGTTTTGCCATCCAGGCTTACTGTTAAGGCGCGTTGTTCTAAATGATCATTAATCGGGATACCTAAATTCATGGGGAGCATTCGTTTGCCGCTTCTGTCTAACTTGCTTATAAATAAATCCTTATCTCCGAACCCCGGCCAACCATTTGATGCAAAGTAAAGCGTTTCATTGTCTGCATGAATAAACGGGGTGCTCTCATCAAATGAGGTATTAATCAGTGGGCCCATATTTTTTGGGACAGACCATTTTCCGTCGGCTTGCAATGTGCTATACCAAATATCATTACCTCCATAGCCGCCCTTCCGATTACTTACGAAATACAATGTATTGCCATCAGGACTAATAGCAGGTTGGGCTTCCCAGGCTCCTGAATTTATTGGAGTGGCTAAGTTGTAGGGTTTCCCCCATGCCTTACCCTCCCAACGCGCTACATAAATATCGCAGCTCCCATATCCTTGAGGCTTATTACATCCGGTAAAAAAGAGGTACTTGCCATCAGGCGATATGCAATGGGCACCTTCACTATATTGACCCGTATTCACCTCTCCCGGAATTGGAGCGGCAAGGGTCCAAGCCCCTAGGTTTTGTTCACTACTAAAAATATATTCCAAATGGTTGGTTTCTTGTCGCGTGAAGATGATAGACGTCCTATCTGCCGTCAACATCGGGAAATATTCATCGGCTTTAGAATTGATTTGGCTACCCATGTTTGTGACTTGAAAAGCAAGTGGATATATGGGAGCTTGTTGGCTAAAATCACAATCGGCAATGTATTTCCTGGCAAGCTTTTTTTTGATCGAATCACTGGATCTGCTTAAATAGGTGCTAAGTGCTTGTTTAGCTTTTGCATATTGTCCTAAATGAAGCAGGCTCTCACCCAAGCCAAACCAGGTTGCAGGGGTTAGTGTAGGAGCCAATCGTGCAACAATTTCATAATGTGAAGCGGCATGGGCATAACGTTTTTGTATCATATAGATGTCTGCCAATTGTTGGCGCGCAACTGTAAATGTACTGTCTTGTCTCAGCAGTTCTTCCAGTGCCAGTTTGGCCTCATCATAAGCTTGTTTATCAAGCCATTTTTTTGCTTCTGCATAAAGCCTTTGCGCACGTTTAGAAGAGGGGAGTGGCTGCTGCCCATGCACAATCGGTGAAAAGAAAGAGGCGAACCAAAGTATATAAAACAGTTTACGGTACATAAGTGAAAACTATCTCCGTAGCCAAATTAAATAGCTTATACTAATATATGAAACTTTACTGTTTTTAAGGAATATTTAAATATTTATGCGTTTGTAAAGAAATTTCCCATTGTGGATTTGCCTTCACATAATCAATGATTAGTGGTGTCATTTGTTTAGCTTTAGACCATTCGGGTTGCAAGTAGAGTTTACGGCCGGAGGGAATTTGAGCTGCATATTTTTCTGCCCATTCTAAGTCGCTCTTATTGAAGACAATGATCTTGAGCTCACCAGCAGCTTCAATTACTTGCTGTAAAGGAGCCTTGAATTTTTTAGGTGAAAGACAAATCCAGTCCCAATATCCACTTAAAGGGTATGCTCCCGAAGTTTCTATGAACGTTTTTATCCCTGCTTCTTGTAGCCCTTTCGTTAAGTAATCTAAATTATAGATGAGCGGTTCGCCTCCAGTAATGACTACTGTTTTAGCTGGATACCTTGTTGCGTTTTGGATAATATCGTCTGCTTTAGTCAATGGATGTAAACGGGCGTCCCAGCTTTCTTTCACATCACACCAATGGCACCCTACATCACAACCACCTAATCGAATGAAATAAGCTGCTTTTCCTGTATGGTAACCTTCTCCTTGTATGGTATAAAATTCTTCCATGAGAGGCAGCAAGGTGCCGTCTGCAGGAACTTCATTTGACATCATGCGGCAAAGGTAATTATTTTTTGTTTGTTGCCTGTCAACGGTTGGTAATCGTTTATTATACAACACTAAATAAATGACAATAAAAAAGCTGTGGAGCATCCGCTCCACAGCTCAACCAATTATCCAAACACCATGGCTTCTTAGAAGCCACTATCATCTAATGCGAACACTACTTTGCGTTCTTGCCATTTTCCATTTGTAAAGTCAGGTATCTCTACCGATTTATTTCCTTCGGCCAATGATTGTGTAGACAGAGGAGTAATGACACTCATTGAAACAGAATCATATACGTCAATTGGCGTTTGCCTGTTTTGCTTAACAGATTCTACGAAAGCATTAAAAACAAACCAGTCCATTCCACCGTGCCCAGCGCCGGCAGCATCATTGGCATATTTGGCCCATAAAGGGTGGTCGTATTTTTTCAACCATTCGTCTGCAGCATCCCAAGTGTGACCTTTCGCTGATTTACCTTCAATGTAGATGCCATTATTGACATCCATCCACAATCCATCGGTGCCTTGTACCCGAAAGCCGAGTGAATAAGGGCGAGGTAAGTGCACATCATGCGAGAGTAAAAGTGTTTCGCCGTTCGCACAATTGATTAAGGTGGTGGTCACATCACCATTTTTATAATGGATTTTAGCATTCGGATGCCCCGGAGATTTCTTTTCAACATAATCGGCCAAGCCTCTAGCTTTGCTCGAAAAAGACACCAAATTAGTCATCCGGTTACCATGATTGATCTTTGTATAGTGCATCAATGGCCCAAGTCCATGTGTAGGGTAAAGATCGCCATCTTGATCGATATTGAACTGTGTCCGCCATTGAGCTTCACTCATTGCTTTGGGGCCATATTCCACACCACCACCATAAGGTTGGGTGCCGTTATTGAACAATACTTCACGCAGGTCGTGTTGATAACCACCCTCCAAATGCACCAGTTCGCCGAATAGGTTTTGTCTCACCATATTCAATACAGCCATGACATCTCTTCGGTAACAAACATTTTCAAGTGTCATATAAGGCCTACCTGTCTGTTCAGATGTTTTAACCACATCCCAGTGATCATCCACCGTTAAACCAGCAATCACTTCACAGCCAACATATAATCCCGCTTTCATAGCATCTACGGCTTGTTGTTTGTGGAATTGCCAGGGCGTTGCGATGATGACGGCATCTAATTTTTCCTTCTCTAGCAGACGTTTATAAGCATCAACGCCACCGGTATATTCAGTAGGCAGCTTTTTATTTGCTTTTTTAAACTGCTTTCTGCAGCTTGCTAGGGGTTCCTCTTGTGTATCACAAATAGCTACTACATTGATATCATCTCGCCTCAAAGCGAGTGCAACATGGTTTCTCCCCCTGAGTCCAACACCAATGAAGGCCAATCGAATCTGTTGTTTTTGTGCAAAAACCTGATTCGACAATATGCCGGTTGCCGCTGCGGCAAGTGAACCAGTCTTGATGAAATGTCTTCTATCCATTAGGTATCTTTGATTATGAGAACAAATCGATGCTCCTTATTGTAGTGAAATAACATCGAACTAAACAAACATATAAAAAACAATTCAATAAAATTTTATGCAACCGATTGTCCTATTTTAAAAAAAAATTGCGCAATCGGTTGTGTTTTTAATTGTGTATGAAGTTGTTTTTCATTTTTGCATATTGCATCGAATTCTGAAAATCAGCATTTTCAACATTTAGAAATTATCGACTTAAGATTATAGGATTAAATTCAATGATTGACTTACATAATAATAAAAGCAAGGCCGAATCGTATTTGCCCATCATAGATTTTTTTGAGATTGAAGGTAACCCAACTGCAATTGAATCCTTTGGTTCGGGGCATATCAATGATACATATAAGATAACAACCGATTTAGCCGCCAGGCCGAATTATATGTTACAGCGCATTAATAACTATGTGTTCCGGAATGTCGATCATCTCATGCAGAATATCGATTTAATCTGTACACATATCAAAAAGAAGCTCATGTTGCAAGGTGAATCTGATATCGAAAATAAGGTGTTGACACCCATTGCAACCAAAGAGGGGATGCTTTATCATCGCGACGGAAATGATCAATTTTGGCGGGTATTTATTCTGATTGAGAAGACCAAAACATATGATATTGTTGAAACTGAAAAACAGGCGGAAGAAGGGGGGCGTGCATTTGGCAAGTTCCAGGCCATGATTGCAGATTTGAATCCACGCGATGTGCATGAAGTAATTCCTAATTTTCTGAATATTGCGAGTCGATTAAAAGATTTTCAGGAGTCTTTACAAAAGGATAAGGCTGGCAGAGCAAAGTTGGTAGAAAAAGAGATACAATTCATCGTGGAACGTGAAAATAAGATGTTTACCATTTTAAATATGGCATCAAAATCGCAAATTCCTTTGCGCATTACCCACAATGATACCAAGTTTAATAATGTGCTGTTGAATCAAGAAGACCAGGCACAGTGTGTTATTGATTTAGATACGGTTATGCCCGGCTATATTGCTTACGATTTTGGGGATGCTATACGGACGATTATCAACAAGGCCGCTGAAGATGAGGTTGATTTAAATAAGATAACATTGAACATGCCGCTATTTGAGGCATATACACGAGGATATTTGGAAACTGCACACAGCTTTTTATATCCAATGGAAATCAAATCGCTCGTAGATGGTGTACTATTGCTGCCTTACATGCAGATGGTTCGGTTTTTAACCGATTATCTGAACGGAGATACGTATTATAAAATTAATCACCCTGAACACAACAGGCAACGAACACGCGCTCAGATGCGCCTTGTGAGCGAGATTGAACAGCATGAACCTATGTTGCGTGCTATTGTCGAAAGAGAAGCTAGTGTCTATTCCATGTGATCATGTAGCTATGAAACTAGAAATTTGTTATTTACCAACGATCACTATGGCATCATCCATAGCAGATGTTCGCCAAAATTTTTCAGATTTAGCAATCAACCCAATTGCACAGATCAATTGGGAACAATTTAACTATAAACCAGAAGTGGGCTTCAAGATAGCATATACAGATGATGGTATTTTGCTTAATTATCTGGTAAATGAAAAATATATAAAGGCCTGTTATACAGATATTAATAGTCCGGTTTACAGAGATAGTTGTGTCGAGTTTTTTATTTCGTTCAATGGTGAGGAGTACTATAACTTTGAATTCAACTGTATCGGAACACCATTTGCTGCTTTTGGAACTTCCAATAAAACTACCAGAAAACCTTTACCTATTGATATATTGGAAAGTATTCAGATAGATAGCCTTATTCATACGACGAAAGCAGCGAGCTCATGGAATATGTTCATCTATATTCCCTTAAAGGTTTTGGTTCATCATTCATTAACATCGTTACACGGGATCCGGTGCACAGGCAACTTTTATAAATGCGGCGATGAACTACCTGTTCCACACTTTCTTTCCTGGAATCCCATTGATGCTGAAGCGCCCAATTTCCATTTGCCGAATTTTTTTGGAGAATTGTTTTTTGTTAAGTCGTGAATGGTTGAGTAATTGATGCTAATTATTTTGCTGATTCCATTTCAAAAACAGTATCAATTTGATGGTTTTGTTTGTCTTTTCCCGCCCATACTGCAAGCTGATCGCAGCGCTCGTTCTCCGGGTGGCCAGCATGCCCTTTGACCCATATAAATTTTACCTGATGTAGTTTATAAATCTGCAAAAATCTGAGCCACAAGTCGCTATTTTTTTTTCCAGCAAATCCTTTCTTCAACCACCCAAAAACCCATTTTTTCTCTATGGCATCAATAACATATTTTGAATCGGAATATACCACAACATCATGGCCTGGCTTTTTTAAGGCTTCCAATCCTTTTATAACAGCAAGCAACTCCATCCGGTTATTGGTGGTTTTTCTGAACCCCTCGGCAAGCTCTTTATAATATGCCCCGGCTTTTAAAATGACACCATATCCGCCGGGTCCTGGGTTGCCACTCGAAGCACCATCAGTAAATATCTCAATCATTGCTGCAAAGATAGAAGAAAGAATGACTTTGCTGACATGATTTGTTGCGTTCGTCAATCTGTAAACTGGCTTTTGAGATCTTTTAATTTATGGATAAGTTCTTCTAGTTTCTCGCTTTCTTTTCTAATATATACTTTCATTAAGATAAAATAGCAAAGTAAAAACCAGGCTATTGCAGCAACAATAAATACAATAAGCACCCATCTTGACACGTAAAAAGACATTTCTATCATATAAAGGGCGAGCGCTACGGATAAACAAAGGGTGTATATGGTATAGTTTTGTGTGTTGAAATGATGGCGATGTTGTTTATACTGTTGTAGATAAAGGATATACGATTCCGGTGTATCCAACAGATTTTCACTCCGATTAATGGCGCGATAGTCTCTAACTTGAATAATCAGGTAATATACTAAACAAATTAAAACAATGAACATGGAAAGTTGGGTAGTCCAAGTATAAAATGGAACCGTAATAAAAATATAGCTGGTAATCAATATGATGATAGCGATGCTGATTACATGGCTCAATAATTTGGTTGTGTATTTGTTTTTAGTTTGTTTAATGGTCTGCAAAATCGTACGATAGCTAACACCATCATTTTCCGGCTGCACATGCCAAAGTTGTTTTAACTCGTTAAAATCTTTCATGGCGATTATATATTTCTGTTAGCTTGTTTTTTATTCGGTGTATCTTCACGCGAAGATTTCCTTCGGATATTCCAGAGATTTCTGCTATTTCCTGGTAAGGTATTTCATCTAAAACCATGGTGATAATGATTCTTTCATTCTCTTCAAGTTGCGCAATACATTTGTATAGTTGATCTACTTGTTCTTGTTTGTTAGAGGTTTCTTCCGCTTTAGTCTCGATGATATTATCGTTGATCTCATCTGTAGCCTTTCGCTTTTCGATACGTAAATGAGATAAACAAGTATTGACGGCTATTCGATATATCCAGGTTGAAATTTGTGATTGATTTCTAAATTTATCCAGGTTCTGCCATACCTTAATGAAGGTTTCTTGCATGAGATCATCTGCCGCATCGCTATCTCCGGTATAGCCATAACATAGGTGATATACCCTTTTATTATTTTTTTCAAAAATTTCTTTAAATAGTGCTTCTTTGTGCGCCATTCTCGTTATACCTATTACTTAGATTGCATGGTGTCGTGTTTGTTACAGCATGTTCTAAATGAAAATAAAATAAAAGTAAGTTTTTTTATGTTATCAAGTTTATCTATGTTTGTGGCTTTTGGCACTGCTAAGATAACGTATGAAGTTAAAGTCAACCCTTATATTTACGCTCTCCACCGTTACGATTGCCGTTTTATTGTATGCGATAGATTTTCTTTTCCATGCTATTCCGGATCAAGTATTGTTTTTTTTTAGGTGGTTGGCGATCATCGGTTTGATTGCTTATGGAATAAAGAAAAGAACATTAACCACTTGGATATTAATATCGTTGGTTATTGGGGCAAGTGTAGGCCATGATTGGCCTGCTGTAGGCATCGATTTACAGGTTGCTAGTAAGGCATTCTTAAAATTGATCAAATCGATTGTTGCCCCTTTGATATTCGGAACTTTGGTTTTTGGTATTGCTGGTCATTCGGATATTAAGCAGGTGGGGCGGATGGGATGGAAATCCCTCCTGTATTTCGAAGTAGTTACCACCATTGCTTTGTTTATTGGGCTGGCTGCAATTAATATATCTCAAGCTGGAAAGGGGATCATTGCCCCAGCCAGCCAGCACGGTACACTCCCAGATGTTAAGCCGCAAACCACTAGCGATATCATTCTACATATCTTTCCAGAAAATATAGCCAAATCAGTTGCGGAAGGTGAAGTACTACAAGTCGTTATTTTCAGTGTTATTTTTGGTTTAGCATTGATTATGGTGCCTGAAAAGAAACGGGCACCAATGGTAAAATTTACAGAAAGCCTGTCTGAAACCATGTTCAAGTTTACCAATATTGTCATGTATCTAGCACCCATAGGAGTTGGTGCAGCAATGGCGTATACGGTTGGGCACATGGGTTTGGGAGTATTGGTTAATCTCTTTCAGCTGTTAGCAACACTTTATGCTTCACTGATTGCATTTATTCTCTTGGTTTTGTTGCCCATTGGTTTGTTAATCAAACTACCCATTCGAAAGTTTGTGAAGGCCGTGGGCGAACCCATTTCTATTGCTTTTGCTACAACAAGTTCAGAAGCGGCCCTTCCTAGGGCAATGGAAGCGATGGAAAGTATTGGGGTGCCTCGCAAGATTGTTGCATTTGTTATGCCTACCGGATACAGTTTCAATTTAGATGGCACAACATTGTATCTCTCTTTAGCTAGTGTGTTTGTGGCTCAGGCGGCGGGTATACACATGTCGTTTGGCGAGCAATTACTCATGGTGTTCACATTAATGATTACCAGTAAAGGCGTTGCAGGCATACCGCGTGCATCTTTAGTGATTTTAATGGGAACTGCTGCTTCATTTGGACTACCTTTTTGGCCCATATTCATTATTCTTGGAATAGATGAACTAATGGATATGGCCCGTACATCGGTCAATGTTTTAGGAAATTGCCTGGCAGCAGTCGTAGTAGCCAAATGGGAAAATGAGTTTAATCCCCATGCAGCGGTGAATGATGACCTGATGAAGGCGGAAATACCTCATGAATCGGCCTCAGATAAGCACGGCTAACATTCAGTAGAATAACAAAAAACAAATTAAATAATCAGACCATATGAGTGAACGCTCTAGAAAAATTTTTCTTTACATCTGCATCATCGTCCCCTTCGTTGGCTATTGCATATTCTATTATAGCAATATGATCAAGAATGCACCTTTTCGGTTTGCCGATTTTGAATCGATTGAGTTTAGTTATGGAGAACCTAACCATATGCTCAATACATTCAATTCAGAAACAGCTGTTTATCAGTATGTCAATAGACGTGACTCGCTTATTAAAACAACATTAAAACTGCGTAAGGATGACTTGCTGTATTTGCACCGTAAAGCCACAGAATATGGCTTCTGGAATTTTCCAGATGATATGACACTGGCTAACAATAAAGACTCGACCAAGCAAGTGGTAAGGTTTTTTTTGAAATTCAACTACAAGGAGAAGAGCAAACAGATGTTGTTTGATTCGAATTATCCGGGCGATCCGAAATTATACGATGCCGCTAAAACGATGATAAGCGAAGTACAGCGTATTCTAAACGATGCAGAGGATAGGAGATAATTTTCTTGTTTATTTCGATTATTAGATATATCTTTGCGCTTCAAATTTTTTAACAAACAATATTAACTAATTAACAATGTACGCAATAGTAAATATAGCCGGACAGCAATTTAAAGTTGCAAAAGATCAGCATCTTTTTGTGCACCGTTTACAAGGAGATGAGGGCGCTAGTATTGAATTTGACAATGTGTTGTTAGCAGAACAAAATGGCAAGTTTACAGTTGGAACTCCAAGTGTAGCTGGTGCTAAGGTTTCCGCTAAGATTTTGTCACATTTAAAAGGCGATAAAGTAATCGTTTTCAAGAAAAAACGTCGTAAAGGATACAAAAAGAAAAATGGCCATCGCCAACTTTTTACTAAAATTCAAATTACAGATATTTCTTTATAGTTAGATTGTTGAACAGACAGGGCATCCTGTCGTAAACTGATAGATATGGCTCATAAAAAAGGTGCGGGTAGTTCAAAGAACGGTCGCGAATCACATAGCAAAAGATTAGGTGTTAAGATTTTCGGAGGTCAAGATGCGGTTGCTGGAAATATTATTGTGCGTCAAAGAGGCACTAAACACCACCCAGATAAAAATGTAGGGATAGGAAAAGATCATACCCTTTTCGCTTTAGTTGATGGTAAAGTTGTTTTCCGCAAGAAAGCGAATAATAGATCCTATGTTTCCGTTGTGCCTGCAGAAGGTACAGCGCAAGCGTAAAAAATTGCTTTATTAAAAAGCCATATATGTTTCGCATATGTGGCTTTTTTTGTTGAAACCTAAAGAAGAAGTTCCTTTATTACCTACATCAGCCATTTACCCTAAAAAGAAAACAACAATTTTACAATCCTATTAAGTTTATGATCCATCTAGTTTTTTAAACTTTATTTGTTAGGTGTTGATTACCAATACCTTGCGTATTACTGTTGTACGTGTGGCCTTGCAGTAATTATGTGATATTGAGTTAATTTTCAAAGAAATGTAATAAACGTTATTAAAATTATTGAAAAATATATAGAATATTGCGAATATTGAATAATATTTCTTTAATTTGTAAACATTTATAATTGTCAAAATTTAGCTAATAAAAATAAATATATATGTGTGGAATTATTGGTGCATTTGATTTAAAAGTTAAGTCGCAGGATCTGCGTGCCCAAGTATTGTCGATGTCGAAGAAGATTCGCCATCGCGGGCCAGATTGGTCGGGCATATTTAGTTCAGACAAAGCGATTTTAGCTCATGAGCGATTGGCTATTGTTGATCCACAATCTGGAAAACAGCCATTGTATAGTGAAGACGGAACGGTTGTTTTGGCCGTAAATGGTGAAATATACAATCACCGTTTATTGCGGGCACAACTTCCTAATTATAATTTTTCCACCAATTCTGATTGCGAAGTTATTTTAGCACTTTATAAAGAGAAGGGGCCAGATTTTCTAGAGGATTTAAACGGTATTTTTGCATTTGCACTTTATGATACTGTTAAAGATGTATATTTAATAGCAAGAGATCATATGGGGATTATCCCATTTTATATGGGATGGGATAAAAAAGGCAATTTTTATGTTTCTTCTGAACTCAAGGCATTAGAAGGTATATGCAACAATATCCAAGAATTTAAACCAGGACATTTCATCTACAGTGCACAAGGACAGGAGCTTCAACCATGGTACAAACGCGATTGGGAAGATTACGGGAATGTAGCTAACAATGTTTCAGATATTGCTGTTCTAAGAAAGGGCTTAGAAGATGCAGTGCACCGTCAAATGATGTCGGATGTACCTTATGGCGTCTTATTATCCGGTGGCTTAGATTCATCTATCATTGCGGCTATTACAAAGAAGTTTGCATCGAAGCGTATTGAGTCTAACGATACGGAGAATGCTTGGTATCCTGCTTTACATTCTTTTGCTGTTGGTTTAAAAGGTTCTCCAGACTTAGCCGCTGCTCAAAAAGCAGCTGAGCATATTGGAACTATCCACCATGAAATCCATTTTACTATCCAAGAAGGATTAGATGCCATTAGGGATGTGATTTACCATTTGGAAACCTATGATGTAACAACTGTTAGGGCATCTACTCCGATGTACTTATTGGGTCGTGTAATTAAATCGATGGGTATCAAAATGGTATTAAGTGGGGAAGGGTCCGATGAATTATTTGGTGGTTATCTATACTTCCACAAAGCACCCAATCCGCAGGCCTTTCACGAAGAAACCGTCCGTAAACTAGGCAAGCTTCATTTGTATGACTGTCTACGTGCCAATAAGTCGCTTGCCGCTTGGGGGATCGAAGGCCGTGTACCTTTCTTGGATAAAGAATTTATCGATATCGCCATGCGTTTAAACCCAGCAGACAAGATGGCAGGCAACGGTAAAATGGAAAAATGGATATTGCGTAAAGCTTTTGAAGATTACTTGCCAGAGAGTATTGCGTGGCGTCAAAAAGAACAATTTTCAGATGGTGTGGGATATAGCTGGATAGATACGTTGAAGGAACAAGCCGTTAAATCCGTTTCTGACGAAGAGTTGGCCAATGCCGTATATCGTTTCCCTATCAATCCGCCCATGTCGAAGGAAGAGTACTTTTATAGAAGTATTTTTAGCGATTATTTCCCTTCAGATTCGGCCGCAGCATGCGTCCCTTCAGTGAAATCTGTAGCTTGCAGTACACCGGAGGCTTTAGCTTGGGATGCTTCTTTCCAAAATTTAAATGATCCATCTGGAAGAGCTGTTGCCAATGTCCATAACGAAAGTTATGATAAAGAAAAAGCGATCGCTGAATAAGGTCGAGTAATAGTAGTAGTTGGGTTGATAGGATGGAATATCATGCTACAATTCAACTACTTCATGGCACAACCAGTAAGTATTTAAACTACTTTCACTTTCAGCATTTTCATTTTCACTAGCTATAGAGTTCCTCAATAGCTGTTGCATACACCTTTTCAATTACCCTTCTTTTTGCTTTCAAGGTAGGAGTCAATTCGCCGGTATCTACACTAAAGGGAGTTCTTTTTACTTTAAACGTTTTAATCCGTTCAAATTTAGCCAGCTCACTGGATAACTGTTTGATATCATGTTCGATCCAATCAATTATAGCAATATCTTGAATAAATGGATCATCTTTTTCGAAGAAGCTATTTTTTAACTGGAATGTTTCTTTTAATAATTCCTGATTTGGTACAATGATGGCCGCAATATATTCGCGACGATCACCAACCAGAAAAATCTGTTCAATCCGCTTGCTCTTTAGATAGGTGTTTTCAACGGGTGTAGGATAGATGTTTTTACCAAAAGCATTCACTAACATGTTTTTCAAGCGATCAGTAATCATGAGGTTCCCTTTGTAAAAACGTCCGATATCACCTGTGTGAAACCAACCTTGGCCATCAATAACATGATTGGTTTCTTCTGGCTTGTTCCAATAACCTTTCATAATACAATGCCCTCTAATGATGATTTCGCCTTCCTCACTTTCAAATGTTGGATGGAAGCTTTCGTGCGTCTGGATGGTATAAATCTCTTGTGTTTCTACGTTCTGAATGCCGATTTCAATGCCGGGTAAAACGCGACCGACAGTGCCGTATACTTGACGTTCTGCCTCGGTTACCGTTACCACAGGCGAAGTTTCAGTTAAACCATATCCTTCTAGTACTTTAAGCCCAATATTGCCAAAAAACTCACCCACATTTTTTGGAAGAGCACCACCTCCTGATATCATGAATTTTAACCTTCCCCCAGTTTTTTCTTGTATCTTTGAGAATACCAGTTTATGAGCTATTCGGTATTGAGATGCAAGCAACAACCCCGCTTGATGATGTGCCTCCAAACGTTGGCGGTAGCGGTTACCTATTTTTAAGGCCCATGTAAATATACGTGCCTTTACACCACCCTGGCCAATCGCCGCTTTTATGGCCTTATCATGGATACGTTCTAGCAATCGAGGTACGGCACACATTACTGTCGGTTTTATTTCGTACATGTTTTTGGCTAGCAGGTCAATACTCTGCGCATAGGCAATTTTAGCGCCTAAAGCTAAGCAGACATGATAAGTTGCTGTACGCTCAAAAACGTGAGATAACGGTAAAAAGGAGAGAAACGTATCGTATCGATCCACCTCGGGTATTTGGTCTAAGCAGGCAATGACATTTTTAGTAAGGTTGGCATGTGTAAGCATAACCCCTTTGGGTGTGCCCGTTGTTCCACTGGTATAAATAAGGGTTGAGACATCGCTCGATAAAATCCCTTCTCTGGCTGCTGCAATATCATTTGCGTACTGTTTAATAAGTGATCTGCCCATTTTAAGAAGCTCGTCAAAGGCAATGACACCGGCTTGTAAGTTAGCTTCTGCCATAAATTTTTCGTAGCCTTGAAAAGTCGGAATGATGCGTATAAGGGTGCCGCAGTTATGAGCTATCTTCAGCACCTTTCTGAATAGATAAGGTGTATTGGTGATAATGATGCGAGCACCAGCATCATTGATGATATATTCTGTATCTGCTTCAGGTAATGTAGGATAAATCGATACATTGATAACGCCAATTTGTTGTAAGCCTTGATCAAAATAAACGTAATCCGGGCCATTTTCTAAAAGAAGTGCAGCGCGATCACCTTTTTTTAAACCAATGGATAACAAATAGGCCGAAACGGCATCAATGTTTTCAAGAGCAGTACGGTATGTAATTTCCTCCCATTTGCCATTTTGATGGTGAATCAAAAAAGGAGTCGTATCTGGGTGAATGTTTTGTACCACGTTCCGAATGAGTGCAGGCACTGTGCTATCGTCAACAATTGAATTCATCTACAGTTATATTAGGGCTTCATGATCTATCACTCATTTCAGGTGCATGCATTTTGCTATACGGCCTTGGATAGATTTATAATATGCGCAAAAGTAATGAATCTTGTTGAATATCGATAACCTATTTGCTACAGGCAACAGGCTTGTACAAGATACTGAATGTAGCATGTTGGTCGGTCTGCTGGCGCCCCGTTTGCTGATTAACACGAAATGGGCGTTGTTTTAGTGTATTGCCCTGCAACAAGAACATGGTATGCAATGTATCGCGCATACCTTCTTGCATGAAATCCCAAACTACATCTAGGGTATCGCCACGTTTCATTCCAGTTATGGTGCCTGTTCTACTATCTTTTTCAAAGGGTATCCAACTATATTTGCCGGTCACTCTTCCATTAACAACGGTGAAATTGACAAAAGAAGAATCAGCTTTAGTCGTATATATAAAACAGCGCTCATTTAGGCTCTCTGGGGTATCTACGGCTGCGGAATTACTTTGAAATGTACTATCGGCCCAATTTGCATGTTTTTTACCCTTTGGCAATTGATGGCATCCATAATACATGAAGGTACCCATACTGATTATTAAAATGCGCGATAGCTTATTCATATTGGCTCTTACTTTATTGATGTTATTCATTGTATCTTTCATATACACTTCAAAAAACAATTTTGTTTGTTAAGACTGCTATTGGGAAGTTTCGATGGCCGCTTTTAACCTAGCAATGGCTTCTTTCAACTCATCGTCATTCAGGTTGCCAAAGCCCAATCGCATCGCAGTGGTTTCATCATTTTGATAAAGCAATGTATGGGCTAAATACAACCCCCGGTCTAAACAATTTTTGGCAATTCGCATCAAGTTAAGATCCTTGTTCCATTCCGTCCAAATTGCAAGACCGCCTGGAGGAGATTTAAAAGATACATATGGATGCAATGATGATTGTAGCTGCGATGCAAACACACGGCAACGATGTTCATAAACTTTAATTGCTTTTTTTAAATGTCTATGCATTTCACCCTCAGCCAAGAGCTCACCCAATGCTTGCTCCATGAGCATATCGCTTTGTCTGTCTATGATTCGTCGGTATCTACCCATTTCTTGAATAAGATTCTGTGGTGCAACGATATAGCCGGTTCGTAGGCCTGGGGCCAATGTCTTGCAGAATGAACCGATGTAGACCACCATGCCTGTGCTATCGGCACTTGCTAACGGAAGTACAGCACTGCTAGAATAATGAAAATCATAGTCGTAATCATCCTCTAGGATAATAAATCCATGCTCATTTGCCAAATGCAGTAATTCCAATCGGCGCTCCGCACTTAAGGTAACTGTGGTTGGGTAATGATGATGAGGTGTAATATAAACCATCCGGATACGTTTGTGTTGGCAGAGTGCGCGAATCGCTTCCACTGAAATACCTTGTTGGTCTACGGCTACACCATGCATAACGGCCCCTGCTTCCTGAAAAATCATGTTGGCAATATAATAACTTAATTTGCCCACCACGATATGATCACCTGGACTAATTAAGACACGTGATGCTAGGTAGATGCCCATGTGGACGCCGCGCGTGGTCAATATATGTTCTTTATGAATGGGCAGTCCTCTCGAATTATTTAAATAGAAGGCCAGGCTCTCACGATAAAAAACATTACCTTCTACATGTGAGTAGCCCAGGTGCTTGATACTGCTTTTTCGTCTCAACACGCCACCATAGATTTTTGCCAATCTGTCTAATGGCGAAATTCGTACGTCTGGCAAACCATCTGTGAGCTCAAGTGAACAATCCGAATAAGTGAGTGGGCGATCCAATAAAATCTGATGTTTAAATGTGAATCCTGTTTTTTCCGGATAACTTGTCAGATAACCGCTATGGTGTTGAAAGGCACTTGGCGCATGTTGATGCGTTCGATTGGTGATAAAAGTACCTTTATTGGGGATGATTTTCGTCCAGCCTTGTGTATATAACTCATCGTAAGCCGCAATAACGGTTTTCCTATGGACCATGAGCAATTCACTTAATTGTCGACTTCCAGGTAATTGCGTGTCGGTAACCAATACACTGCGTTGAATAGCATTGATGAGTTGGCGGGCAATTTGTAAATACAAAGGTGTTTTATTTGTCTTGTCTAAAACAATCAAACTCTTAAAAGGAATTTTAACCGGACTACTCATGGAGTTAAAACTGGACTACTTATATCGTCCGGCAAGATACTACTTTTGCCCTAAATAACGCGTATTGAAACGATAATAGCATATGATGGAAAAGAAAGAAAAGGAAATTCGCCACGATTGGTCAGTAATGGAAGTAAAGCATATTTACAATCAACCCGTATTGGAGTTGGTATACCAGGCTGCACAGGTACATCGGGTCTGGCATAAACCGGGCAGGGTACAATTATGTACATTGCTATCCATTAAAACAGGTGGATGCCCAGAAGACTGTGCTTATTGCGGACAGGCTGCACGCTACCATACTGGTATACAGGTAAAAGCATTGATGGATAAAGATGAAGTGCTTGATTGTGCTAGGAGGGCACAAGCCGCTGGCTCAACGCGCTTCTGTATGGCGGCTGCTTGGCGGGAAGTAAGGGACAATGCAGATTTCGATCGGGTGTTAGAGATGGTAAAAGGTGTTCATGAACTCGGACTTGAAGTTTGCTGTACGCTCGGTATGCTCTCTGCGAGTCAAGCGAAACGTCTGCAACAGGCGGGTTTATTTGCTTATAATCATAATTTAGATTCATCCGAAGCTTATTACGGGGAGATCATACAGACACGCTCTTATAATCAAAGGCTGGATACCCTGGAACATGTCCGCCAAGCCGGAATTTCGGTTTGTTGTGGTGGTATTATCGGATTAGGCGAAACGAGCGAAGATCGCATTCATATGCTATGTACCCTGTCTAACATGCCCGAACACCCCGAGTCTGTACCTATAAACGCTTTGGCACGTGTGCCGGGTACTCCTTTGGCAGATTTGCCTCGTATTGATACCTGGGAAATGGTCAGGATGATAGCAACTGCGCGCATTATCATGCCTAAGTCAATGATACGCTTAAGCGCCGGACGGTCTGAAATGAATACGCTAGAGCAAGCGTGGTGTTTTATGGCTGGTGCAAACGCTATTTTTACCAGCGAAAGCGATACACTTTTGGTTACGCCAAACCCAAAATTGGAAGAAGACCGTATGATGTTTAACGAACTTGGTCTAATTTTATTAAAGAAACAGTAAAATACCATTTTTAAGTATTTCTTTTAAAAACTTAGATCAACAGCGTACCATTATAATGCAGAAGATAAATCTTCATCAGGTAACAACACAATACCTTTTAATGTTAGTTCATTTTCATGTAAAAGTAATTCATCGATAGCCAGAAAACTATCTTCATGTAAAGATGCTTCTGCATTATTGTCTTTTAAATCCTCTATAGGATAGTTTGTAATGGCGAATACTTGCACGTCGCCTCTTCTTCCTTTTGGTAGAAGCGCTGTATAACCATTTAGTTTAAGTCGCCTCAGCAAATCGATACTAAGCATATGTTCCATAACCGGCGTTTTTTATATGATAAACCTTTGAAAAGTTGAAATGTTTGTTTATTGTTACATTAAAAACGGTTTGTTAAGGTATATGACACACTATGAAGAAAAAGTATATCACGAAATGTATTCATGGAAAGTACGCGTTTCCCGGCCGCCAACTACTGGTAGCAAGCTAGCTAAAGGAGTACAACATAAAATGAATGATCTGATTCCAGAAAAGGTACATCAGATTATAACGCTTTCCATTGAAAAAATGGTAAAGGCTGTATTGTTTGGGTCTACTTATACCACATCCGGAAGAAGAGAGGAAGGATCCCTACAACTACGTGAAGCTTATGTAAAACGCGTTGCCAAACATTATCGAAATGTAGCCATGGTAGAAGGAGCCATCACAGGTGCAGGTGGGATTTTGATGGGCTTTGCAGATTTTCCTGCTTTTTTGGCTATTAAAATTAAACTTTTGTTTGAAATCGCAACCATTTATGGTTACGACATTAAAAATTATAAAGAAAGATTATTTATGCTCTATCTGTTTAAGATGGCTTTTAGCAGCAGGCTCAAACAGCAAGAAATACTTGAATATCTTGTACATTGGCAGCGTCACAGCCAGACACTACCGGATGATCTGGCACATTTTGATTGGCGCGATTTCCAATTGGAATACCGCGATTATATTGACTTAGCTAAAATGGCACAACTCATACCCTTTGTTGGGGCAGCCGTTGGTATAGTAGCAAATAAACAACTCACACAAAAATTGGTGAGAACGGCTATGAACGGCTATCGATTACGCTATTTCTCTTCACTGGAATAAAAATAGTTAAATCATCAAGATGCATTCATGAACTATAAGTGATACCCTTTGCCATTCATCTCTGCTGCTTTAAATAAGCTATAGCGCTTAGGTAATAGGGGATAATCCCAGCAACCCATTCGATGATGTAATTGGCCACCAAAACCCGATTTGAATTTAAATAATCCGTACATCGGGTGTGCCGGATCTGGTCGCGGCGATACACCAAAAAAGTCATATTCTTCGCATCCTTTCTGTTGTGCAATCTGCATGGCTTTCCATTGCAATGCATAGGTAGCCATGTAGTTTCGTTTTTCGCTGGACGAAGCCCCGTAAAGATAAGTTCCACGTTTGTTGCTGATTACTAGAAACATAGCTGCTAAAGGGAGATGATCTATTTCCGCAATTAATAATTGCACTTCCGCTGGCGAGTCACTATCCTGCGCATTAGCCGTTAATACAGTGCGGAAATATTCCATACTGTTGAGACGTAGGTTATTCCGGATAGCCGTTTCACGATAGAGGGAGTACCAAGTATCCAGGTTTTCCATGCCTACGGCTTTTACTTCAACCCCCTTTTTTATGGAAAGATGTATATTATATCGTGTTTTAGGCTTCATAGATCTTAATAAATGTGCCTGATTCGGACGCAAATTGAGAAAGATGGTATTAGAAGGTAAAATATTTGAATTCGACTTCTTCAAATTCCAATGTTGGGTGCCAAAATTAAGGCGAAACTCCTGATAGTTTTTTTCCGGTGGACCAATCCAGTTTCCCTGTCTATCAAAATGCTCAGGTTGAGTAGCCCATTGTGATCGCCATGCAAGATCATAACGAATCAAGATGCAGGTTGGAGGAAGGTATGCACGTAGTGATTCAGAGAGCTCTTCTAAGAACTTTCCCTGGTTTTCTTCATCTGGCTCAATCTCGGGGCCGTATGGAATATAGGCAATGGTATATTTTGCATCAATATGCTGTAGTAAAACGAGTATATCGGTTTCGATATAATTGGATTCGGAAGCTATGCAGTCATTTGAAACAATTTGCTGATGTACTTTAAAATTAAAAGCCAAACTATGAACGCCTTGTTGCTGTTTTACTTCCGACCAAAATGCCGTTTGTTGAACAATAGAAGTTTTAAAAATGGATTGCGTATCCTTTTGCTCTACACCAAATATCATGTTTTTTTGTTTGGTGCAAAGGAAAACATAAATACCTGGTAAAAAAACCTTATTTGCCACGATAGTGTCAAGATAAGATTTAATACCCTGAACGTTGAGGGCCTAAACTTTCTTGATTTCGGTATCAGTAACCAAAATGAGCCGCTCTTTATATAGCGCACCAATGGCCTTTTTAAAAGCCTTTTTACTTATTTTAAAAACCTGATAGATTTCTTCTGGAGAGCTTTTGTCGCCCAGTGCTATGTAACCATTGCGTTGCACGAGCTTTTGCATAATAATATCTTTGGTATTGATAATATGGGCATAACCTTGCTGTTGCAGGCTGAGGTCTATCTTGCCATCATCATAAATTTTTTTGATCCATCCTTTACGTTTATTACCGAGACGAATAGACTCAAATAATTCATTGGTGTATAATAATCCGACAAATTCATTATTGATAATGGCATTGTATCCTAAATCGGTTTCTTCGTAAACAAGTAAATCAACTTCATCATTTTCTTCCAATCCGGTTACTTCGTTACTCACGAACTTACGTAACTTGGTGGATCCAACCATGTGGTTGTTTCCTTCATCCAGATAGATATATACCACATAGCTTCGACCTTTTATAAGTGGCCAACGTTGTTCTTTTTTTGGCACAAAAAGATCTTTGCCAATCCCCAAGTCCATAAAAGCTCCATAACTATTTTCATCTACAACCTTTAAATAAGCAAACTGACCCACCGTTGCAAAGGGTTTGCGAACTGTGGCAGTAAGCTCACCCTGTTTGTTTGTATATGCAAATACTTCTATACGATCTCCAATCTGTAATGGGAGCGCAGTCTCCGATTTGAGTATCGGAAATTGTTTTTCACCATCAGAAAGAATGAATACCGTATTATCCGCGCCAACAATCTCTAATATGTTTATTTGTCCAATAGCTATCATTTGTATGTATTTGCCTGTTAGATGATTTTGGCAAAGGTACACATTCTTGAATGGTTTCCATGATGGGTTAGTGAAAAGCCTATTCTACTTTATAAGCAATGACCTGCTTTTTAAAAAATGTAGGCAAATACATGGTCTGTGTCTTATTGTCAAATGTAAAATCAGCCGTGTTCATTTTTTCCGATTGTGTATTCAACAACAATGATACCGTACCTACTTTGCTAACATGATAGATGGCACCTGCCCAGCAGCTTATTAAGAAGCCCTGGCCATAACGTTGTAGACCATCCGTTGACTTTTGCATCCCTGACGCAATTTCTGTTACCTTTTTCTGGTTATCTACCTGAAAAAGCGATCCGCTATCTAGAAAATAAAAATCTGTTCCGTCGGCTAAAATACCATTCGGATTACGGAGATTGTTTAAAAACACAGAAGGTTTTCCATTTGTTACTTGGTAAATGACCCCACCTTTAGAATCAGAAACAAAAACATTTCCCCGTTGGTCAACAGTAACGTCATTTAACATACCTGCCGAAGGAAATTCTAACCGATCAATGATTTGACCATCTTTCATAGATAGCGTAACCAATGTCTTCATATCCGCTACGTAAAGTTTGTCGCCATATAATCCAAGACCTTTTGGTGAATCTAAGCCGATAGCCCAACGACTTTGTATAATATTTCCTTTTAAGTCGACAATGGCGATGCTACCATTACCATCCAGGGCAGATGTATTGCCTGAACCGATTAAACTAACATAGAGTGTTTGTGTTTTTTGATGCAACAAGACTGATTCAGGTACTTGCAATGTATCTGTTTCCCATTGTTTTTGAAGTTTCGGCTGTGCATGACTCCACGCGAAGCCCATTATGGCTATGCACGTACAAATTGTTGCTTTGATCATATTGGCTTATATTTAAAATTGTTAATTTTAACTGAATAATAAATAGCTTACGCTAAGATAATAAAATTTGGTTTTTTGAGTTTTATTATCAAGTAGTTTACACCATGGAAAACATAATTTTTAAACCTTGTTTTATTTTATTTTTCTGATTACCAGTGGTTTGTGTGTTTGTTGTTTTATTTAAAAAATTAAAAACTTATTTTCGCAACAACTTTAAGAGATGGTTTTTGCTTAAAGTGGAATGTTCTTACTCGGGGGGTAATGCTAGACTAGACTTAGTCGCATTGTAATTGTAAAGAACGATTGTGTATTCTTAAAATAGCAATATGATAGGAAAAAACATTCGAACAATACGTTCAGTCGGATCTAAAGCTTTATTTCTGGCACTTTTATATGTTTGTTGTGCACATATAGGGTATGCACAAAATAAATATATAAGCAATCACAGATCTGTCGCGGATTCACTTTCGAAAGTTTACGGGATACCTTCATCGGTTATATTGGGTGTGGCTATCTTGGAATCGGGTAACGGTACAAGCCGAAACTCGAAATTATTGAATAACCATTTTGGTATTGTAGGTTCAAATAAACTTCGACAAACACACGGAATAAAAAGCAGATATAAACAATATAGTAACTCGCTTGGGTCGTTTATACATTTTTGTAAACTCATCTCAAATAAGTATTTCTATACAAAGCTTAAGGGTTCCAATGATGCTTCGAAATGGGTTGACGCCATCAGTAAAGCTGGGTATTCTACGCATCCAAAGACATGGAAAACACGCATTTTAGCAACCATCTCTAGGTATAATTTGTGATCTTAGGTATCTATGAATGCCCATAAACGTGTATTCCTTTTCGTATTACTTAGCCTTATACTTTATTCCGGTGCTTCATATTTCACATTAGCATACAAAAAAAAATGGAAACCTTTTAATCGGGTAAACCTTCTAACAGACATTGTCCATAAGCCAGCTACGGCACATGCAAAGTCTGCATCCGCTTTCCAGCCTATTGAATTACCCCCTGATGTAGATCCTGCAGATACTGTATTAAATGATGATACATTACAAGCATTATCGCCGCCATCAGCTGATACACCTCATGCAACATCGTTTGAAAAAACAGGGGCAAAAAAAGCATTTTCCGCATCCGACCCGCTTACCAAAAAAGATATTCTATTACTTACTACAGATAGCAATGTGGCCGCTTTAAGCCATTTTTCGAATAAATTAGCCGCATTAAAGAGGGGAGAGAAGGTAAAGGTACGGATAGCCTATTTGGGAGATAGTATGATAGAGGGTGATTTATTATCGCAAACACTCCGATCGCTCTTACAAAAAATGTATGGGGGATACGGTGTGGGTTTCATCCCGATAACTTCTCAGGTTGCACAATTTAGACGCACAGCGACAGCTTCTTTTTCAAATGGATGGCGAGACTTGAATTTCAAGAATACCAAATCAAAATCTTTATTTCTTTCTGGGCATGTGTTTTACACATCCGAAAACGATTGGGTAAAAATCAGGGATAATACCATTCGTGATACCAGCGTGATGCTCAATAAATACCTTCTGTATGGCACAAGCACGGACACATCGGATGTTGTCATGCAAGATAAAACGATTCCCTTACATGGACGGGATATATTCAATCGAAAACTATTGGCTCATGATCAATCAAAAAGCATTCGACTCTCAATTGATGATCAGCAATTACCTTTATATGGAGTGAGTTTTGAATCACCAACAGGTATTATTGTAGATAATTTTTCTTTTAGAGGTATCTCTGGTTTGGAATTTGGACGCATGAGTACTGAGCTTTTGAATGCCATCAATACACAACACCCATATGATTTAATCATTTTTCAATTCGGAGTCAATGTACTTTATCAACCGGAAGAAACTCATTTCAATTGGTATAAGCGGGCGGCGATTCCGGTTATTAATAAGTTAAAGCACGGTTTTCCACAAGCTGATTTATTGATTGTGGGGACGGGTGATCGTGCTTTCAGATATGATGATGGATATCAGTCGGCTGTGGGAATTGAAGAACTGATTAAAGTTCAAGCGGCATTGGCCGTGCAGACAAATTGTGCCTTTTATAGTTTGTATGCAGCAATGGGTGGAAAAAATTCAATGGTCAACTGGGCTACACAGTCGCCAAGTTTAGCCAATAAAGATTACGTTCACCCAAATGCCCTGGGGGCCCGTATTCTTGGAAAACATTTGTTCGAAGCAATCAATAAAGACGTCAATAAAAGCAGCACCAATTAATAGGATGTAACCCATGTACTGGAATTTCCCAATTGTTCATATAGATGTTGAAGCGGTTAAAGAGTCATTGTTATATGACCCCAAACATCCATTGCTATTTAATAACGGCTTTTTTGTTTTTTTCTTTGCAGCATTTATCATCTTATATTTTCTGTTTAGAAACCACCACGCCATACGTCGGTATATTTTCTGTGGCTTTTCGCTTTATTTCTTTTACAAAGCCAGCGGCTATTTCGTAGGCTTGGTCATTATTTCGGCTATTGTTAACTATTTTATCTCTCACACCATATACAAACGTAGAAGTAAATGGTATCGAAAAGGAATGTTATTGATCTGTATCGCTTTTAATTTGGGCGTATTATTTTATTTTAAATACACCAATTTTTTTGCAGCAATAGCCAACGAGTTCCTTCATACACACTTCAATACGCTAAATATCCTGCTTCCTATAGGTATTTCCTTTTATACATTTGAAAACCTAAGCTACAACATTGATGTCTACCGCCGCGATTTTAAACCGGCCAAACGGTTTAGCGAATATTTGTTGTTTTTATCATTTTTTCCGAAATTGATGATGGGCCCAATTGTGCGTGCACATGATTTTGTACCACAGATCAATAAACCATACGTTGTTTCAGAATCGGCCTTTGCATGTGGGTTTTATCTTATTATTTCCGGCTTAATCAAGAAGCTTATCATCTCTGATTATATTACGGTTAATTTTGTGGATTACGTGTTTGACGATCCGTCACGTTATACTGGACTGGAAAATTTATTCGCCGTTTACGGCTATGCGATCGTTATCTATTGTGATTTTAGTGGCTATAGTGATATTGCCATTGGTATTGCCAAATGGTTGGGATTCAGTATTCCACCTAATTTTCTTTCACCTTATCAGAGCAAGGATATCACCGAGTTTTGGCGGCGATGGCACATATCTTTATCTTCATGGCTTCGGGACTATCTGTATATACCATTAGGAGGAAACCGGGGAAGTACATTTACATCTTGGTTCTGCTGTATACTGTTTTTTGTTTCTGTTTATTTTGGGAGTAAACATCTGTTTCATTTCGATAATCGGTATGCTGCGGTGCTCTGTGGAAGTGTTGTGCTTATTTTGATCATTCCGGGGCTTGTGAAATGGAAAATGAGAGGGGTATCTGCCAATATGAATTTATTAACAACGATGTTACTGGGTGGTTTGTGGCATGGAGCTAGTTTTAATTTTATTATTTGGGGCGGATTGCACGGTATGGCTCTTGCATTACATAAAATATGGATGTTATTAACGAATGGATGGATGGATGGTTTGAAGAACAGTCCGATTTATCGGATACTAGCAGTTCTGATCACATTTCATTTTGTATGTTTTTGCTGGATTTTCTTTAAAGCGTCAGATTATGATACGGCAATTGTAATGGTTCAAAAAATCACACAAGAAGTTACTTTCTCGGTCTGGAGCGGCTTTTTTGCTAATTATAAGACAGTTTTGGCTATGATGTTATTGGCCATGTGCTTACATGTAATACCTGATGATTTTGCCCATAACGTGATTGACCGGATGGGTCGAGTGCCATTGATCGCCTATATTCTCGTCTTTTTTGGCTTTATTTTATTATACGGAATCTTTAAATCGGCCGAACCTGTAATGCCTATTTATCTACAGTTTTAGCCAGTGGAAATTCAACAGTGGAAGATTTTTGTTCAATAAATTGATTATAACCACTTGCTAGTGCGTCGAATAACAGTGCACCCTGCATGCTATAGGCTTTTTGCTGATAATGTATTTTGTCTGCCTGTAGTAGGCCATTTTTCAACCATTCTTGGGCAGAGCCTGAACCACCTGTAATTTCGAATAGATCCCAAACGGGTATACCTTGTTTATGGCAATAAAATTTTAAAGCGAGGTTTAACCGTTCAATCATCGGGTTTATTCTACCATACTTAAAAGATTCAGCTGTTGTACTCACCAAAATAGCGGCTTTTGGGTTAATCGTTTGGATTCTTGCAATCGTTTCTGAGACATCGTTTATATAAGATTCCTCTGTCATATCGTTATAGAAAGCTTCATTTGTGCCTAATGAGAGGATATATAAATCTGCCTGTAAAGCAGGCAATTGCTCCCAAAAGAGGGGTTCATCATTATACTGCTTATAACGTGCGCCGTTAACGCCAATGGTATGGAACAATACGCCACTGGCATCCTTTTTTTCTAGAGAAACTCCAAAAAAATGTGGGTTGCTAGCCATTGAGCGTATGTCGATACCGTGGGTAGGCGATTTTAATAAGATTTCTTGTGGTTTTGATGTCGTTTGCCCACTTTGTTTTACGGTATATGTTGTTGTATGGCTATCAATGGAATGAACTTGCCACGTACCTTGTCCAACAAATAATTTAACACAATCAAAAAGCTGTTGATTGGCGTTTATATCCGGTTTTAAAGAGAGGCGAACAGTGCCGTTTCCATTTGATTTACGTAAAGAAAAACCAGCAATACCCAAATGATTGCTTGCATGGGGGCGGCTAATCTGGCTATGCAGCCACCGCGTAGGGGCTGAACTGGCGATATCAAAGGGGGCATTTGTTCTCGCTATTTGATAAGGAAAAACTAAACCACGACCCGCATCACCAAAAAAATGCTGCAAACCCGACCGCACCTCTCGAGCAATGAGGTCGGGCTGGGTATGCGAGTCGCCTATCTGTACAATATTTACCCGTTTCGTATGACCTGCTTTTAAATTCCATAACTTTTCATAAAAAGCAGATAACCCTTCTTCCTGTAGGATCGCATTATGCTCTGAATGAATAAATGAATAAGTTGCATGATAACGTTGCTGATCAATAAGTGTGTAATTTGCCGTTGCCTCTATATCGCTTTTGGATGGAGGGGCGACAGCTTTTTGATGAATAATGTGGAATGCAGTAGCCGAAATGGTTAAAAGATATACAAATAAAGTGTAATTCATTGTATCATTTTTTGCCGCTGTATTTGCTATCTAACATAAACGTTATTCTGTCCAGTTTGGTATATCCCACTCCTTACAGACGGTCTTCATTAAAACAAAAAAACGGACAAACAAAGATAGTTAAAACGTAAGATATTGATTGTCAGATGTTCGTGTGTTTTTTGTAAAAATATTATGGAAACAAGCCAACTCAAGAATCTTATGAATAAAAACAATTAGTTGAAATTTTATAAACCTGTTCGCTATGCTTACTTCACAATCAAGTATTTTATCAAAGAAGTGGTTAGACCTCATTTTTGATGGTAGAAATAAACTTTATGGCGCATACATTATTCGCAAAAAGGCACCGTCAGATCTTACCAGAGCACTTTTTGCGGGAGTTATGCTATTCCTTTTTATGGTGTTGATACCGATTATATTACACCATCTCCAAAAGGGGAGAGCAATAGAAGATGCATATGATCAAACACCGGTAATCTTTGAAAACATCCCTATTCAACGCAAAGTGAAGGAAGAGCCTATGGCCATGCCACAAGCTGCCATAAAAGCAAAATCACGTATTGATCAAGTAAAAATGACTGCGCCAAAAGTGGTGCCATATACAATGGCTACAGACGAGCCGCCTACGATAAAGGAGCTGGCAAAAGCTAATCCAGGGCCAACCACTATAACCGGAGACCCCACAGCACCCATTGCCATTGATGTGGTAACGGATGCAGTAGGGGAGATGGCATCCGTTACGGAAGGGGGCGATGCGACGGCTATTTTTGCGGTAGTAGAGATATCACCTGCTTTTCCAGGAGGAATGAAAGCCTTTTTTGAATATGTGGCCCGTAATTATCAATATCCGATAGCTGCAAAAGAACAGGGGATAAAGGGTAAATTAATACTTTCCTTTATTGTGGAGAAGGATGGAAGCTTAACAGATATTCAGATTGTACGTAATTTAGGGATGGGTACAGGTGAGGAGGCGGTTAGATTATTACAACATGCACCTAAATGGAAACCGGGTATTCAGAACGGCCGACCGGTGCGTGTGCGCTATCAATTGCCCATTTCCTTACAGATACAATGATCAAAATAAGAGGATTTATAGGTAAAGGCTTAAATCGCCTTTACCTTGCCTCAAGATCTCAAAATCACCCGATGTGCAGTCTACCACCGTAGAAGCTTCATTGTCGCCATAACCACCATCTATGACCAAATCAATCAAGTCCTCAAATTTCTCATGAATCAATTCCGGATCTGTTGAATATTCCAACACCTCATCATCATCGTGAATAGACGCTGAAACAATCGGATTTCCCAATTGGCGAACAATTTCACGTGCAATGTTGTTATCGGGAACACGTATACCAACCGTTTTTTTATTAGAACTCATCAGTTTGGGAACCTGGCTGCTTGCATTGAAAATATAAGTGAACGGACCAGGTAACGATTTTTTTAGCAATCGAAAGGTTACATTGTCAATGGGTTTGGTATAAAGAGCAATATCTGTCAAATCATAGCAAATGAAAGATAAGTTTGCCTTTTCTGGCCTTAATCCTCGTATTTTACATAAATTTTCAATGGCTCTATGATTCGTTATGTCGCATCCCATACCGTAAACCGTATCGGTTGGATAAATAATAATACCACCCTTTTTCAAAATACTTACCACTTGTTCGATCGCTCGTTCATTCGGGTTTTCCGGATATATTTTTATTAACATAGTTTTTGAGTTTTAAGTCATGAGTTTTAAATCTTAAATCTCACGGTATAAAGAATGCATACTTATAGCGATCATTTAATTCAAAACTGATGACCTATAGCTAAAAACCTTTTACGGATAAAAAAGTTTTACTACTTAAAACTCCGCATTTTTTGGTGTTCTAGGGAACGGAATAACATCGCGAATATTGGTCATACCCGTAACAAAAAGTACGAGGCGTTCAAACCCTAGACCAAAACCGGCATGTGGTACCGACCCAAAACGACGGGTATCTAAAAACCAATCCATTTCTACTGTAGGGATATCCATTTCCTCCATGCGCTGTACCAGTTTATCCAAACGTTCTTCCCGTTGCGATCCGCCTACAATTTCGCCAATACCAGGGAAAAGAATATCCATCGCCCTAACGGTTTTTCTGCCTTGCTCATCCGGTTCGTTCATGCGCATATAAAAGGCCTTGATATCAGCAGGATAATCGGTTAGGATCACGGGCTTTTTGAAGTGTTTTTCAACTAAAAAACGTTCATGCTCCGATTGAAGGTCTGCACCCCAATTATCAATTAAATATTTAAATTGTTTCTTTTGATTGGGTTTAGAACGTTTTAGAATTTCAATAGCTTCTGTATAAGTTACGCGTTCAAAGTTGTTATCAAGACAAAAATTTAATTTGGTGATCAGATCAAATTCAGAACGTTCTTGCTGTGGCTTGGACTTTTCTTCTTCTAATAATCTGTTCTTTAGGAACTCAATCTCCTCTGTACAGTTATCCAATGCATAACGGATAACATATTTCAGTAACTCTTCGGCCAGATCCATATTATCCTGAAGCTCATAGAACGCCATTTCAGGTTCGATCATCCAGAATTCTGCTAAATGTCGTGTCGTGTTTGAGTTTTCAGCACGAAATGTTGGCCCAAATGTATAAATATTGCCAAAAGCCAGGGCAGCCAGTTCCCCTTCTAATTGGCCAGAAACTGTCAGGTTGGTCGACTTGCCGAAGAAATCTTCTTTGAAATTGATGCTGCCATCCGGTAGGCGCGGAATTTGATCTAAGTTGAGCGTGGTCACTTTAAACATTTCTCCAGCACCTTCTGCATCAGAACCTGTAATGATGGGGGTATGGATGTAAACAAATCCTCTTTCGTTGAAAAAGCGATGGATGGCAAAAGATAAGGCATTCCGAACTTTAAATACCGCATGGAAGGTATTGGTGCGAAAGCGTAGGTGAGCTATTTCGCGTAAAAATTCCAAACTGTGTTTTTTCGGCTGGAGTGGAAATTTTTCTGGATCGCTATCTCCCAGAATTTCAATATGCTTTGCCTTTATTTCCACGCGCTGCCCTTTACCGAGCGATTCAACCAACTCGCCCCTTACGGAAACAGACGCACCGGTTGTTAAACGTTTTAATGTACGTTCATCGGTTTGCTCAAAATCAACCACGATCTGTAGATTGCTTAAACAAGAACCATCGTTTACTGCCAGGAACTGATTATTACGAAATGTCTTAATCCATCCTTTAACGGTTACTTCTTTGCCAAATGCGTTGCTGTTTAGGAGCTCTCTGATGTTCATGCGTTTCATACAAATGAAAAAATGATTATAATATGTAAAGTATATTGCTAACAATAAACCTCCGAAATCACTTCCGGAGGTTTATTGTTAGCTTTTACCTGCTTGGTATTGTTAATTGCTACGCAATTTTAAGCAAGTACTTTGGTTACTAAGTCTGCAGCTTCTTTTAATTGAATAGCTGAGAATACCTCTAGTCCGGATTCGTCGATCAGCTTTTTTGCTTCCTCGGCATTTGTTCCTTGTAAGCGGACGATAATAGGAACAGGGATGTTGCCAATTTCCTGATAGGCATCAATAACACCCTGAGCTACCCGATCACAACGTACAATTCCACCAAAAATATTAATTAAGATGGCTTTCACATTTGGATCTTTTAAAATAATATTGAATCCTGCTTTTACTGTTTCCGCATTGGCTGTTCCACCCACATCCAAGAAATTAGCGGGCTCGCCGCCTGCAATTTTAATGATATCCATGGTAGCCATAGCTAAGCCTGCACCATTAACCATACAGCCTACATTCCCATCTAGTTTGACATAATTCAGGTTGGATCTGCCGGCTTCCACTTCGGTTGGATCCTCCTCGGATAAATCACGTAATTCAGCATAATCTGGATGGCGATACAAAGCATTGTCATCTAAATTAACCTTTGCATCTACGGCTAAGATCTTATCATCAGAAGTTTTTAAAACCGGATTGATCTCAAATTGTGAAGAATCGGTTGCTTCATAAGCCTTGTAGAGAGCCGTAACAAACTTGGTCATATCTTTAAAGGCAGCGCCACTTAAGCCTAGATTAAAGGCTATTTTCCTAGCTTGAAATCCTTGTAGGCCAATGGCAGGATCGATTTCTTCCTTTTGGATAAGATGTGGCGTTTTTTCTGCCACCTCTTCGATATCCATTCCACCCTCCGTAGAGTACATGATGATATTTCGTCCGCGTGCTCTATCTAACAGCACGCTCATATAAAATTCTTTTGTTTCACTTTGGCCTGGGTAATACACATCCTGTGCAATCAGTACTTTATTTACCTGTTTGCCTGCAGGGCCGGTTTGCGGAGTTACCAATTGCATACCGATGATGTCTTTTGCCCTGTCTCTTACCTCATCGATATTCTTAGCCAATTTTACACCACCGCCTTTACCGCGGCCACCGGCATGGATTTGAGCTTTTACAACAACCCAGTCCGAATTGTAATCTTGTTTTAACTTTTTTGCAGCTTCTACCGCTTGTTCAGGATTGTCGGCAATAATGCCCTCCTGCACACGCACTCCAAAGCTTTTCAATATAGCTTTACCTTGATATTCGTGAATGTTCATTTATTTAAGAATTTTGCCGTAAAAATAGCATTTTAAATTATATATCGCAATTAGAGTTTTAAGTCATAAGCTGTACGTTTTAATAGCGTAAAGCTTAAAGCGAAAAGCAGAAAGCTATCAGTTGCAACTACTCATATCTCCTCAACGATCTACCTCGCCCAAAACGATATCTATGGATCCAAGTATGGCAATTAAATCGGCAATCAAGATATTGCGTGATAACTCAGGTAGTACCGAGAGATTGTTAAAGCTGGGGCCGCGGGCTTTCACTCGTTTGGGGATATCCAATCGTCCATCTGTTATAAAGTAAAAGCCAAGTTCACCTTTCGGATTTTCAGCTCGTACATAGTAATCTTGTACCTTTGGCGATACCTTTTTCGGAACCATCGCACGTGGGTCGAAATCGGGTCTTCGTTTTAACTCTTTCTGTAGGCGATCGAGACATTGTTCGATGATTTTAACCGATTCTTTCACCTCATCCACCCGTACCTTATATCGATCCCAGCAATCGCCAACGGTACCCATAGCGCCTTTGCCGATCGGAATATCAAATTCTAATTCCGGGTAGGCCGAATATTCATCCACCCGGCGCAAATCCCATTTTAATCCAGACGCACGTAACATGGGGCCTGAGCAGCCATAATCAATCGCTACAGCTAAGGGGAGTGCGCCTACATTGGCCGTACGCGATATGAAAATCTGGTTATTTGTCAACAGCTCGTCCAGCTCTACTAATTTGGGCTTAAAATACCGAATGAATTCGCCGCATCGGTCTTCAAACCCAACAGGTAAGTCGTAAAATAACCCACCCACCCAGATATAGTTATAAAGCATGCGCGAACCAGAGGCCCATTCAAGTAAGTTCATGATATGCTCGCGATCCCGAAAACACCACATAAAAGGTGTAAATGCTCCAATGTCGATTCCATACGTTCCAATAGCAATTAAATGCGAAGCAATGCGGTTTAATTCGCATACCAATACCCGGATGTATTCAATACGTTTTGGAATCTCATTGGCAATGCCTAGCATACGTTCAACCCCCATAACAAATGCATGGCTGTTATTCATAGACGCTAAATAATCCATACGGTCTGTAAAAGGGATGGTTTTACCGTAATTCATGGATTCGGCATGTTTTTCGAAACACCTGTGTAGGTATCCCATATGCGGAACAACTTCTTTGACGATTTCACCGTCAGATATCACTTCCAGCCGTAATACACCGTGGGTAGAAGGGTGTTGCGGGCCGATATTGATAATCATTTCTTCGGGCCCGATAGAGGCCATACGGGTCTTATATGTTTGGAGTGCAGCTTCGGTGTCGGGAGTGTATGCAGTAGAAGTGGTCATGCTATTCATAAGTGCTTAATCGTCTTTATTTGATCGGTATACCGTGGTACGTTTCAGCATCTTGATAATCTTTACGAAGTGGATAGCCTTGCCAATCGTCCGGAAGCAAAATGCGTCTCAGATCCGGATGATTCCGAAAAAAAATACCAACCAGGTCATATGCTTCTCGTTCATGCCAATCGGCTGTACGCCAAACATTGCTTACGCTATATACCCAGGGGAGTTCGCCCGTGGTATTTCGGGTATCGTCTAGCCGGACCTTCAAGGTGAGTTGTGTTTTATAAGGAATAGAGGCTAAGTGATAAACAACACCAAATCCGTTATTTACCCCATAATCTACTCCCGATAAACACGATAAAAAATCAAACCAGGTTTTTTCATTTTGCTTTAATGTTGTACAAACGGGTACAATAAAGTCTCGGTGGATAACCAACGTGGGTTGCAGGCCTTGCAATTCTTCATCGAGGATACAACCTACGCCTATCTTTTCTTCCAATAGTTGTTTTATATCTGCTATCTCCATTGATGTATTAAGGTGCTAAACGTTCTATTTTCCATGCATCGTTTATTGCGGTATACTTGATCCGGTCGTGCAGGCGATCGGCGCCTCCTTGCCAAAATTCTATAGAAATTGGTTTGACTAAATATCCGCCCCAATGGGGTGGTTTAGGTACTGTCTGGCCCGCATATTTTGCGGTAACATGGGCGAGGTTCTCTTCCAAAATGGAACGATTGGTAATAACGCTGCTTTGGGGAGAGGCCCAAGCGCCTAGCTGGCTGCCCAATGGGCGACTGTGGAAATAGGCAGTAGCTGTTTGATCATCTACCTTGGAAACCGTTCCTTTAACACGTACTTGACGTTGTAAGTCGGGCCAAAAAAAGACAAGAGATACTTTTGCATGAGCCGCCATTTCCGTCCCCTTATCGCTGTTGTAGTTGGTGTAAAAAACAAATCCATCATCTTCAATAGCTTTCAACAGTACAATGCGTGCACTGGGATAGCCTGCTTCATCCAACGTTGCTAAAGTCATCGCATTGACCTCGATGACCTGGGCTTTCAGCGCTTCTGCAAACCATCGTCTAAACTGACTAATCGGTTGTTTTTCTACTTGATCTTCTTGCAATGCCGCTAAACGATAATCTGTTCGAATACCTTCAATATGCAATTCCTTTTCCATAAGTTTGACTATCTGTACAAACTTAGATAAAATGCTGGTCATTCACGAACATTAATTCAAACAAACTGAAACAAATGATTTTTTGTTACACGTGTATATACTCCCCAAATTTTCGGCCTCATATTTGTTGTATCTGTATGGAAATAAAACGAACAGTCTATGCTTAGTCATGTTACCCCAAAACAAGGCAGTTTACTACTTTCTGAGCCATTTATGCTCGATCCGAATTTTCAACGCTCGGTCGTACTTTTATGCGAACACAATGAAGATGGGACGGTTGGGCTGGTACTGAATCAGCCCAGTTCACTATTGCTGAAAGATGTGATGTTTGATATGCCGGATGCTGAATATCAACTATTTGTTGGCGGACCAGTAGGGCAAGATAGTGTACAGTTTGTTCATAAATGTTATGATCGTTTAAACAGCGGTGTCGAGATTGGTGAGCATTTATATTGGGGAGGTAATTTTGAAGCATTGAAACTGCTGATACAAAATCATGCCATTGCTTACGACGAAATCAAGTTTTTCATTGGTTATTCTGGGTGGACGAAAGATCAATTGGCAAATGAATTGGCAGAAAATACTTGGATGATAGGGAATAGCTATAATCCTGATATTGTATTTGTTAACGATGAAGAGAATTTATGGAAAGAAGCTGTAGTCAGCCTCGGTCCACGTTATGCCCATGTAGCAGGCTTCCCACAGAATCCGATGTGGAATTAAAAGTATCAATTTTCCCTTTTCAATCCATATTTCTCTATTTTACTATAGAGATGACTGCGTTGGATTTCAATATCGTCGGCCGTTTTAGATACGTTCCAAGCATTGTTTTCCAGTTTATACTTGATATATTCCCGCTCTGCATAATCTTTATACTCTTGAAAAGACGAAAACTGATCAAAATGATTGAAGCCATTTGCAGGTGCCAGGGTAGAGGTAGACGCATTGCTGGAATCATCAGAAGGAGATGCTAGCTGCTCTGCTATCGGCCCTCCTGGATTGGCATAAGCGTATACATCTTTTTCGGTAATGGATTTATCACTTAAAATGATCAAGCGTTCTACCATATTCCTCAATTCACGAATATTCCCTGTCCAGGGCAATGTTTTTAGTGCATCAATGGCTCCGTTAGTAATTTTCTTAACAGGCATGCCATAATCCGTACAAATCTCTTCACAAAACTGGTCGGCAATGATGGGGATATCACTGCGTCTTTCAGACAATGGGGGTACGTGGATTAAGATGACGCTCAAGCGATGATAGAGATCCATCCGGAAATTCCCTGCTTCAATTTCCTTAAGTAAATCTTTATTTGTAGCTGCAATCACCCGTACATTTACTTCTATTTCTTTATCGCCACCAACGCGTGTTATTTTATTTTCCTGAAGAGCCCGTAGTACTTTTGCTTGTGCAGACAAGCTCATGTCGCCTATTTCGTCTAAGAACAAAGTACCTTTATCGGCTTGTTCAAACTTACCAATACGTTGCTTAACCGCTGAAGTAAATGAACCTTTCTCATGTCCAAATAATTCACTTTCAATAAGTTCTGATGGTATGGCAGCGCAGTTTACTTCAACAAGCGGGGCATTGGCCCGATTCGACTTTTCGTGTAACCAGCGGGCAACCAATTCCTTCCCGCTTCCATTTGCACCTGTGATTAACACCCTGGCATCAGTAGGGGCAACGCGATCAATGGTTTCATTAATCCGGGAAATAGCTTCTGACTCGCCTAGTATCTCCCTTGTTTTACTTACCCGACGCTTCAAGACCTTGGTTTCGGTTACCAAAGTCCCACGCTCAAGTGCATTGCGTACGGTAATAAGTAGACGATTCAGGTCGGGTGGTTTGGAAATAAAATCGTATGCCCCTTTTTTACTAGCTTCTACAGCAGTTTCAATGGTTCCATGACCGGATATCATAATGAATGGCAAGTCTGGTTTTAATGTAAGTGCTTCTGTAAGTACTTCCATGCCATCCATACGGCCCATTTTGATATCACACAATACCAAATCGATATGATCCTTTTTAATGATTTCCAGTCCGTCTATGCCGTTGTCAACGTCCTGAACTTGATAGTCTTCATATTCTAAAATCTCCCGCAATGTGCTACGTATAGCACGTTCATCATCGATAATTAATATTTTAGCCATTTGTTGATCGCGTTTATAATCGCAATTTAATACTGTTTAAGTTAAAAAAACAAGTCTATAAGCCGGGTTCTGTTCCGGGATATCCCGAATTCTATCATTTGTCTAGCCCCATAATCACTCATGGGATCTAACGACCTACCCATCCTGTAACCATCCTAAAAAAGATGGAGCGAGCGAGCAACTCGACATACAGAACCTATTTGGTCTTTCAGCTCCCGGGGTTTACCGCAATGTATGTTACCATACAAGGCCGTGAGCTCTTACCTCACGTTTTCACCCTTATCTCGTCTGAGACGAGACGGTTTGTTTTCTGTGGCACTTTCCGTTCCTGATGATTATCAGGACCTTCCCGTTAGGAAGCGAGATGCTCTGTGCTGCCCGGACTTTCCTCCTCACAATCATGTGCGGCGATAGAACGACTTGTTTTTCATGCAAACCTACTACAAAAATCTCATAATTGAAAATAGCTCGTTATAGAATTCACTTGGCCTCGTTGCAGGTTTTTAATCCCTTTGTTATTTCGTCCGTGTCTACCAACCCTAGCTCATTTCCAAAAGAATTGCCAACGTAGGTTAATATATAAGCAATTTCTTGAGGAGACAGCGCATTACTCCCTGGCATTGCCGTATCAAAAACCCGTTGGTTGATAGTCAGCTTTTCATGAATGCCGTATTTGACGATACATGGCAATGTTTGGCGTTGGCCTTTAATAAAAGCAGTATCTGTTAAGGGCGGATAAAGATTTCCTAACCCTTCGCCTTGTTCCCCGTGGCAATTTCCGCAATGGCTCGTATACAACGATTTTCCGTTGGTAAAGAATTGTGCCTTTTTTATCTCATCCTGGCTCTGGCAGGCAAAAATACTGATCAGAAGCACTGCAAATAAACAACCCATTACTTGCGATCTCATCTTATTCGTTTTCTTTATTCGGAAAATATTCGGCTAATAAGATATCCATATCTGCCATCAATTGATTGACCTGTTCAGTATTCGTTCCATCGTAAGCCCCACGGATACGTTTATCTTTGTCTACCAAAATTAACCAACCCTGATGCTCAAAACCACCAGGGGCATTGCTATCCTCCTTTGCGTAAACCATATATTTATCAGCTATTCCGTAAATAGCTGCTTCTGAGCCATGTACAAATTGCCATTGATCGCCTGTTACACCTAGTTTATTGGCGTAACGTTTCAATACCCAAGGCGTATCATATTTGGTGTCGATACTATGAGATAATATTTTTACTTGCTCATTACCTTGGTATTTTTTTAATACTTTCAGTAGGTTTTTGCTCATGATGGGGCAAATACTCGGACACGACGTGAAGAAGAAATCGGCTACATAAATGCTATTATTAAAATACCGATCGGTTATTGTAACACTGTCTTGGTTAATGAAAGAAAAAGCTGGAATAGTTTGATAGACGGTGTCTGTAACGGTTTTTCCATCTACTTCCTTTGTTGCTGCGTGACGTTCGCCTAAAATAGGTAGCCGCTTTTGCTCATGCTGCTGGCAGGCAGCTAGTATCATGCAAACAGATGTTATTATTAGAAGGCGAGTTTTCGTGTGTGAAATATTCATGTTGCTTATATGCTTATTGATAGGTCTTTAACACTTCATTGCTTTCTTTTTCCACATCAGTAAATTGCTTCTTCAGGTCTTGCACAACCTGAAGCTGTTCCTTTAGATATGATTTTGCTTCTTCGGGATTTTGCTGTTCTTCTACTGGGGTAAATTGATGCATCCAATCTGTCATGGCATCGTGTGTATGTTGTAACTTTGTTTTGAGCGCTGTCAATTTTTCCTTTTCAAGCGTGGTGTCCAAACTGGGGTGGGCAGCCTTTAAACTATCCATTTTGGTTAATAAAAGATCAATTTTGATATTGTCGCGTACAAATAGGCCCATCTTAGGCATGATTGAATCGTGTAGCGCAATCACCTTTTCTTGCAGCTGTATATGCTCGTTTTGTGCGTTATTGCAAGCGCTTATCGCTAACGCTAATGCGGAAACAACTAGAAATAAAAAAGCTTTGTTCATGTTAATAGAAATAAATGATCATAAAATAATTACAAACTTAGAAATAAGAATTTAACTCGGCAGTATTTAATAAATAGTATTCGGCATCTTTGGTCGTTTCAACTTGAACGATACCTGCTAAAATCAAATCAACCAAGAGTCGTTGTGTTTTTCTACGCGAAAGTTTAAGGTGCTTACAAATGTCAAGTAACTGTACTCGTTGCTGTTGTTGTAGGTAGCCTAACAACTGTTGTTCACGTTCTGTATATGCAATCAAAACACCTTCCGACTGATTGGCTCTTTTAAGTACATCGACCACCACTTTCCCCGCAAGGATACTTTTATCGCGCACCCGAATGTATACCCACCATTTTCCGTCCTCTCCTAAAGCATAATGCGGCTTTAGGTCGCCACCCTCTGGAATTTCTGCAATCAATACCAATTTGTCGTCCACATAGGTTTCTTCAAATCGGATGTCAATGGCAGGTTTACAATATCGATAAGCGGCCTTCTCAAGAATATAGCGTTCTTCATCTTCATTTTTTACACCAATAATCTGGCCATCATCTGCTACTCCTATGAGTAATTTTCCTCCTTTATTATTTGCAAATGCAACCAATGTTTTCGCAATTTTACCTGCACTGCTAATCTTATTCTTAAAATCCAGCTGTTCACCTTCGCCTTGTAATATGGATGCTTTTAATCTCATCAGAATTCTGCCATTTAACAGCTTAATAAGCCACTGTGCTGTGTTCCGTGTATTTCAGGTTTCTGACGTACACTTCATTTATTACCTTTGCGTACACTTCACCTTTTTTATCGACAATCGTTATGGGAAATTTATGGATAAACTTACCTGCTGTATCCAATGCCTGCTTGGCAGCTTCGATCGTTTCGTCGCTTAATCCAATCCGGAAATAAAGTGTAGTGCGACCAGGTTTTAGGTATTCAATGGCTGCGCTTTTTAACCATACGCGGGTTAAATACCCTTCTTTTCGAAGGATTTGATCGAACAATACAGCATAAAATGGATCGGAGGCAGCGTAAATGGTACCACCAAAAATAGAAGCATTGTAGTTTCTATTCAATAGGCTGTGCTTGATTTTTACATCTACACCCCTAAAATCTGGATGAAATTGCTCAACCCATATGCGCTGAAAGAATAGGGGGGGATAGAATCGCATCACCCATTTTAATGTTCGTTCGGAGACCTTCATCTTTGACTACTAACACCTGATAACACCGTAATTTGTTTCTACAGCAGCTATTGGGCTAAAGTTAATAGATTTTTTTCTTAGCCAATAACGATTGCATGTCTTTTAACGAATTTATTGCCTTTAGTAACACAAAATTTATATTTTAGTCCACATTTTAACTTCAGTCCATGACAAATACAAATACGCTATCCAAACCAACTCGTGTATGGTTGTTGGTATTGGTTGCCTCCTTAGGGTACTTTGTGGATATCTACGATTTGGTAATCTTTTCTATTGTTCGGGTACAGAGTTTCGAAGATATAGGCGTGCCGGTAGATGCTATGCGTTTGGAAGGTGAATATGTGCTCAATATGCAAATGATTGGGCTGTTGCTGGGCGGAGTATTGTGGGGAATTATTGGCGATAAATTTGGCCGTGTAAAGGTACTTTTTGGTTCTATCTTAATGTACTCATTAGCAAACATGGCTAATGGACTTGTAAACGATGTACATAGTTATGCATGGATCCGCTTCGTTGCAGGTATTGGACTTGCTGGCGAACTAGGAGCGGGGGTAACGCTAGTCAGCGAAAGCATGCCTCGCGGAAAACGTGGCTATGGCACCATGCTCATCGCTGGTATTGGTGTGCTAGGAGCCATCGTTGCGTTTTACGTTACACAACATTTTGATTGGCGGAATGCATATTTTGTAGGCGGAGCAATGGGACTTGTACTGTTGTTCATGCGGATGGGCACTTTTGAATCTGGAATGTTTACACAAGCGGTTCAAAACAATGTGGTGAAAGGCAAATTTACCATGTTGTTTCAGACAAAAGAGCGGTTCTATCGCTATATTTACTGTTTACTGATTGGTCTGCCTATATGGTTTGTAGTGGGGATCTTGATTACCCAGGCACCTGAATTTGGTCGCGCTTTAGGCGCTACAGAGACCTTAAGTGCCGGCAAGGGGATTATGTATGCATATATCGGAATTTCGTTGGGCGATATCTTTGCGGGTCTCTTTGCGCAGATGACCAAATCGCGTAAAAAAGCAGTTTTCTTATTTCAATTACTCATTATCTGTAGTTCCATTTGGTATTTAATGAGTCAGGGCATTACGCCTGATAAATTCGTGTGGCTCGCATTTTTCATGGGGTTTTCGGTCGGCTATTGGGCCACTTTTGTAACCATTGCTTCCGAACAATTCGGAACAAACCTACGGGCTACCGTGGCTACCACCGCGCCCAATTTTGTAAGAGGAGCACTAGTGCCCAGCACCTTTCTGTTTGAGCTTCTCGTACATCAGTTCAATATCATTACTGCTGCCATGATGATGATTCTATTATTAAGCGGTGTTGCTATTTTTGCGTTGAGTAAGCTAAAAGAAAGTTTTGATCGGGACTTAAATTATGTTGAGGGATAAGCAAATTTTATGGATACCTCCATAAAATTTGAGCTTTATTTTTATGATTGACAATTAAAAGGAATCTTTATTTGCAGCAACAGCTGCGTGCGTTTACTTTTCTCTTAAAAGAAAAGTAACAAAAGTTCAAGGCTGTGTAGGCTACGTTGCACCTGATTGCAAAGCATCTATGGCGCGTATGGCAGCCGCTCCGCTTCCTCCATACGCTTGG